>LZQO01000052.1_pt1 | contig 27233 bp, 34 predicted proteins | sample 768571 | NCBI WGS metagenome assembly LZQO01 (sample SAMN05207081, study PRJNA324507) | oil field metagenome | isolation source: sample BH-FW-10 from oil reservoir | place: India: Bombay High | collected 2015-12-01
TGGTGGCTATGTTTGGCGACAACCACCGTGCCCGCCCATGCAGGCTCCTTCAAGCTCTATCTCGTTGATTCAGAAAGATTTTTTGTGGGGATTCCTCAGACTCTGAGCCCATGTTCCGCTGACTTCGGTCAGCAACATGCCCAGGTAGCCATCGACCTTCAAGGCTACGGTGTGGTTCGCCGCACAGGTCGTTGTTCATCCCCGGCGCATCCCGCGCCATTCAGCTCAACCCACCAGGGGCTCCCAACCCCGGTGGCGGGCGGGCGTCCCTGGGTTTTCTTCTAGGAGATTCCCATGGACCACGCTCTCATCCGCTCTCAAATGCCCACCCTGGTCGCAGGCCATGTGCCTCGCAATGCCAGGTCGTTCAAGTTCAACATCTACGATGGCACGCCGCAGAAAACCATGCTGGGCTTCGCGGCCGATCCCAATCCGTTCCAAGGCAAGGTGATCGCGGTCACCGACGACGCGATCGTTGTGAAGGTCAAGCCGACCCAGTTCGCAGTCATCGATCGCTATCTGGTCACTGCTGTTCCAGCCGAGGGCAGCAAAGTGGAAGTCATCCCGTATGCACGGCGCCACTTCGATGGTCAGCGCGTCGGCACGCCTCGGGAGAAGACGGAGTATCTGGCCGATGGCAGGCCCTACACCGTCAAGTCGGTGATTCTGGGCGACGCCACCGCGGAGCTGCCTGTGCCACAGGCACGCTGCCCGGAACTGGCCGAGCTGATCCAACAGTTGCAGAAGCTGCCCGCACCAGACGGTCATCGGTACATCAGCCACCTGCTGGTTGACGCCAATGCCCGGGACTTCTCGCTGGTCGATCCCAAGCCGCACGACATCATCGCCACGCCGCCGGCCATCCGTTTCACCGTCGAGACCGGCAAGTTCAGTGGTCAGGTCACGGTGAGCTACGACCGCGGCGGCGACGTCTACGTGGTTGAACTGCACCACGGCGGTGAATCCATCGAGCGCGTCGATGAAGTCTATTTCGACGATCTCGGTGACACGCTGGAGCGCTTGATCGATGACGGCAGTTGGCGCCTCATCCGGGTGGAAACGCTCTCCGGCAACGCGCGCAGCGCGCGGCACTGAAACCAACCCTTGTGTTCCTTCACTGCCCCTCGATCGAGGGGCTTTTCTTTGGTTCATGGCCCCGGTCGTCGAACAATCGGGAAGATCGCTGATGCCGATTCCTTCTAGCAGCCCGCGTCTGTAGGAGCCACGCTGCTGCCATGTTCCGCTGACACCCGTCAGCAGCATGCCCAGGTAGCCAAGGTCTTCAAGGCTACGACGCGGTTCCGGCCGCGTTGATCACCCCAGTTCGCTCTCGGCATCCATAGCGCGAACGTCCGTCGAGTCATCGATGGAGATGCCACGGCAGTTGTTCCCGGGTCTCACGATCCATAACCCGCGCGGGGGTTTCCACACCTCCCCGCCAGGGTCGGTGTGTCTCCGCTTTTCTTGTTCTCAAGTCTGGAGATTCACCATGACCACTTCATCCGAAAAATCGTTCTTCGACCTGCACATCACCGGCCTCGGGTATCTCAATCGCCTCCGCGAAGTGAAGCCCAAGAAAGGTGAGCCGTTCCTGGCCTGCGACATCGCAGCGCTCAATGGTCCGAGCAACGCTCCCGAGTACCGCCGTTTCGACGTGCGGGTGTCCGGCAGCGAAGCTCAGCATCTGGTCCGCCGTTGCGAAGAGGCCGTCAAGGCCGAACGCAAGGTGCTGATCGGCTTCCGCCTCGGCGACCTGTGGACCGACATCTTCACCTACTCCAAGGGGAAGAATGCCGGCCAGCAGGGCGTCAGCCTGAAGGCCCGCCTGCTCTTCGTGAGCTGGATCAAGATCGATGGCGAGATGGTCTACAAGGCCGAGCCCAAGACGACCGATGACGCGGCGAGCGAGGATGCGCCAGCACCCTCCAGCGCGTCGGCAGCCCAGGACGCGCCCGCATCCGAAACCGCCGCCAATGACGACGCCGATGCACCCGCTGACGCGCCGGCCCTGGCCGAGTCGTTCTGATCTGCAAGGCCCCGTGCGCATGCACCGGGGCCTTGTTTTCTTCCCCTTCGATCGAGCACCGCTTGCGCTTCGGCGCCGGCGGCACGCGATCGCTCATTCGTCGAAAGGAGCTATCCATGATCAATGTTCCAGCCAACTGGCCATCAAGACCATCCACGGTCGCAACGGCGACTTCAACGTCGGCCGTCTGGCGACTTCCATCGGCGAGTTCGTCATCAAGAATGCCGAACTCGACCAGTACGCCGAAGGCAAGTACGACGGCGACTTCATCATCACCGAGATCCGGCCCTCCACCTACAACACCAGTGGGCGGATGGTGATCGAGATTCGCGCCCACCTGGGCGGTATGACCTTGTCCAGCATCGATCCCCTGAGCCGTGACGAAGCCCGCCGGCTGAGTCCGCAGGAAGTCGATCCGATCGACGAAGAGGCGCAGGCACCTGTGCCTGTCGCAGCCCCGGCACCTGCCAAGGCGAAGGGTCGCAAGACCCGCGATCCGCTGGTCGACACCACGCCGTTCGGCACGGAGAAAGCAGCGAAGCCGTCTCTCGAAGCCTCGGCCGAGGAAGACGACACCGCGCTGTTCGGCGCGCTTTGGCCGCTGGGCGACATCGTCAAGCTCGATCCGACCGTGGATCGTCGTGTCCTGCGTCAGCAGCGCGACCGCCTCGGGGTGCTGGGTTATTCGTTCGCCCCGTTGTCTCAGGACTGGCACCTCGCCACCGCCTGATCCATCCGCCGCGCAAGCGGTCTGCCACCACCCGCCGGGGTTCTTCCCCGATGGGGAGGACTCCGGCCTTTTCTTCAAGGAGAACTCTCATGGGCTGGTATTTCTCAAGGCAATCCCGCCATCAACTGATCCAGGAGCTGATCGAACCCCGCGACAACGAGCAGCTTCGCGCGGAGACCGTCGCACACACCTTGCGCGGCAACGTGCTGTGGTCCGTCGTGCGCATCACCGCCAAGCAGGAAGGCATCAAGCCGGGCCTTGGGGTTGGCGACTCCTATCACTACATCCGCTGCGACCTGCTGGAAGGCTCCGGCAATGAATGGGGCTACAAGCCGATGGATGAGTCGATGCACCCGTACTACTACTCGTGCCCGCTCAGCTATCTGGCGATGGCGCCCGAGCAGTCCCCCGAGTGGCGCGAAGGCGTGCGTGCCTACCACGCGCGTCGTCGCACGCCGACCCTACCGGCTACGCCGGTGTCGGCCTGATCACAGGAGGCTCACGATGGACCCTATCCTCGCGTCTCTTCCGGCATCGCTGCTGTCCTTCGTCGAAGACCAGTTGTCCAACAACGACGTCTCGCCCGACGAGGAACTGCTCGACCACCTCATCGCCAACGGCCTCACCGACGAGCAGGCACGGCACGCGTTGACCTACCGCGACAGCTACTCGGCCAACGTCTACCTGGAAGGCTTCACGCCGATCCGCAAGGCAGACGAGGCGCTTCGTTTCAATCCGGCCACCCGGCAGTTCAAGCCGGACTGAGCCATTCCTTTTTCCACCCCACGGGGCAGTACTTGCCCCAGCGGGCAGTGCTGTCCCTTTCTTTTATCCAAGAGGACATCACCATGCCTGCACACTCCGATCCCAAGCCGCTCTACCGCATCGACGAATGCCCCGACCTGATGGCCGATGGCTGCGTCGGTGACGAACAGGGCAATCTCGTGTTCCTTTCCATCTGGGCGCGCGACACCGCCATCCAAGAGTTCCTGGCACGCCTGACCCTCGGGCGCGACGAACAGGGGCTGGACCAGTTCCACGTCATCACCGAACAGGGCGGATCGATCCCGGTCTTCGTCGGCAACGTCGAGAACCTGGAGAAACGCTCCACGCGCGTCTTCCGGCGCACGCTGTTCGGCTCCATGGTCAACCTGTGGCTGTTCGACCGCCGCTGCGTGAAGCCCGACAAGGCCAACGCCAGCGCGTTGGCCCTGCTGCCCAGGGATTCATCGCATCGCACCGATCGGCTGTGGACGCTGGTGCAGGACACCTGCCCACTGCCGTTGCTCGATCACTGGCGCGACACCGTGCTGGAACTGCTGCAAGCCCGCGCCATGCTGAGCCGCCTGCCATTCGCCATCGGCGCGTTGGAAGGTCATCGGCTGGCGGTCGACGTCCCGGCGTTGACCTCCGCGCTGGGTGACCTGATCCGCAACGGCACCCTCGGGGCGTCACGGTACGAACTGGCCTCGGGCACACCGCTTCGGCGCGTGGCCTGAGCCATTCCCCTGTACGGGCATGCGCGGTGCGCGTGCCCGTCTTCCTTCATCCCACTTCCTTCCAGGAGATTCCCATGGCACTCATGTTCCCGCGCCTCGCGCGCAATTTCGTCAAGAACGGCTATTTCCCGACCGATGAACCCACATTGGAACGGGCATTGTCCGCACTGGCGCCGGCCTCTGGCCCGCTCTCCATCCTCGATCCCTGCGCCGGCGAAGGCGTGGCGATTGCCGAAGCTGCGCACGCCCTCGGGCGCGAGCAGGTTTCGGCTTATGCCGTCGAGTACGACGCCGAGCGTGCCCGCCACGCCCGGCAACTGGTCGATCGTTGCCTCCACGGCGACCTGATGGACGCGCTGATCAGCCGGCAGAGCTTCGGCCTGTTGTGGCTGAACCCGCCGTATGGCGACCTCTCCAAGGACGTCAACGGCAACATAGGCTATCAGGGCCAAGGCCGTGCCCGGCTGGAGAAGTTGTTCTATCAGCGCAGCCTGCCGCTGCTGCAATACGGCGGTGTGCTGATCTTCATCGTGCCGTCCTACGTGCTCGATCCCGAGCTGGTCGGATGGCTGACGCGCCATTTCGCAGACCTGCGGATCTACCGTGCGGTGGAGGCGCAGTTCAAGCAGGTGGTGATCTTCGGTCGGCGGGTTCGCCAACGCGACCAGGCGTCGGACTCGGCCAAAGCCGTGCGCGGGCTGCTGTTGCAGATCGGGCAAGGCGATGCTGAGGCTGAGGCTGAGGAACTGCCAGTGGAATGGCCGTTCCTGCCGTATACCGTCCCAGTGTCTCCCGCGGAGCCGGAGCACTTCTATCGCGTGACGATGGAGCCTGAGCAGTTCGCCGATGAAGTCGGCCGACTGCAGGGGCTATGGCCGTCGCTCGACACCCACCTGGGGGCCGCGCAGCAGTCGCTGCGTCCACCGGCGCGTGCCTTGTCCCACTGGCATCTCGCTCTGGCCTTGGCCGCGGGCGCGATCTCGGGCGTCGTGACCTCGAAGAGCGGCAGAACGCTCGTCGTGAAAGGTGATACCCATAAGGAGAAGACTCTCCAGACGGAATACACCGAACGCGACGACGGCTCCGTGGCCGAGACACGCATCCTCACCGACAAGTTCGTGCCGGTCATCCGCGCCTGGGACATGACACCGGGCTCCGCCACGCGGGGCGAGGTGCTGACCATCCGCTGATCGTTGTTCCCCGACGGCAAGCCGCCAGTGCTTCGCCGCCTTCCTTATCCACCCACCGGGGTCATGTTGCCCCGATGGGGTGCCGTGGCCTCTTTTTCTTTCTGAAGGAGAAATCACCATGGCACTCGCTGTTCTCAATCTCGTCTCGCAACCACGGTTCCCATCCGGACAAGTGGTCATGACCGCCGGCATCAACGATCTGGTCCAGCAGGGTCAGTTCAATCCGGTGCCTTATCTGCGCCGCCACCTTCGCTGCGACTGGGGCGATCTCGATGACTGCGACCGGCGTTCCAACGACGCTGCGTTGAAGTCCGGAGACCGTCTGTTCTCGTCCTATCAGGTCACGCCCGACCTGAAGCTCTGGATCATCACCGAGTGGGACCGCAGCGTCACCACGCTGCTGCTGCCATCCGAGTACTGATCTCTGACGGCTCGGCCGTCTTTCTCTTCCCACCTCTGGGGCATGCCATCGCCCCGCAGGGGTCGGTGCATGCCCCGTCTTCATAGGAGCATCACCATGTCACTCGATCTCGAAACTGTTCCCGCAGCTGTTTCCGATGCCTCGCCCGTGCAGGGCGACCTGCTCGAAGCCGCATCTTCTCCGCTCGCCATCAGCCTGACCGACTTCGTGTCGGAGTTCGGCGACGAGCTGCTCGACTCGCTCAACCGTGCCAATCCCCCGGTCTACACCGGCCAGGTGCGGGTGCATCGGCAACTCATCCTCACAGCCCTCAAGCGCAAGCTGTTCCAGGCGCAAGCCGATGTGGTCCATGCCGTCACCGAGCTGCTGGTCGACCGTGGTGAACGCGCCGCGATCGTCAATGGCGAGATGGGATGCGGCAAGACGACGGTGGGTATTGCCACCGCCGCCGTGCTCAATGCCGAAGCTACCGCCGCACCTTGGTTCTTTCTCCGCCGCATCTGGTCTACAAGTGGCGGCGGGAAATCCAGGAGACGGTGGCCGGCGCCAAGGTCTGGGTGCTCAACGGCCCGGACACGCTGGTCAAGCTGCTGAAGCTGCGCGAGCAGTTGGCTGTACAGGCGCAGGGTCAGGAGTTCTTCGTCCTGGGCCGCGTGCGGATGCGGATGGGCTTTCACTGGAAGCCCGTCTTCGCCCCGCATCGCACGCCCCACGGCGACGTGGCGGCGTGCCCGGATTGCGGCCATGTCATCACCGATCTCGACGGCGAGCCGATCAACCCGGTCGAACTCGAAGCCGAGGAGTCCCGCCGCAAGTGCAGCCACTGCGCCGCACCGCTGTGGACGCTGATTCGTCCCAGAGGCTTGTCCGCCAGTGACCAGTCCTCGACCGTGCTCAAGGCGCTGAAGCGTATTCCCACGATTGGCGAAGTCACCGCGCAGAGGCTGATGCAGAAGTTCGGTGACGCCTTTCTCGCGTCGATGCTCGGGGACAACATCCACGAGTTCATCAACCTGATGGATGGCAACGGCGAGCTGGTCTTCTCGGACCGGCAAGCCCATCGCATGGAACGTGCGATGGCCAACATGGAGTTCGGCTTCGGCGAGGGCGGCTACCAGCCGTCCGAGTTCATCAAGAGGCAGCTTCCCCAAGGCACGTTCGACCTGCTCATCGCCGACGAGGCGCACGAGTACAAGAACGGCGGCTCCGCACAGGGCCAGGCCATGGGGGTTTTGGCGGCCAAGGCGCGCAAGACGCTGCTGCTCACCGGCACGCTGATGGGCGGCTACGGCGACGACCTGTTCCACCTGCTGTTCCGCGCCCTGCCTGGGCGGATGATCGAAGACGGCTACCGGCCGACCAAGCAAGGTTCCATGACGTCGGCCGCGATGGCGTTCATGCGCGATCACGGCGTGCTCAAGGACATCTACTCCGAGAGCACGGGCACGGCGCACAAGACCGCCAAGGGCACCAAGGTATCGGTGCGCACGGTCAAGGCGCCGGGCTTCGGTCCGAAGGGCGTGCTGCGTTGCGTGCTGCCGTTCACCGTCTTCCTCAAGTTGAAGGACATCGGCGGCAACGTGCTGCCACCCTACGACGAGGAGTTCCGTGAGGTCACGATGGACACGGCGCAAGCCGCGGCCTATCGCGATCTGGCGGGACGGCTGACCGCGGAGCTGAAGCAGGCCCTGGCGAAGCGCGACAAGACGCTGCTGGGTGTGGTCCTCAACGTGCTGCTGGCTTGGCCGGATTGCTGCTTCCGGTCGGAGACGGTGGTGCATCCACGCACGCGCAACACCTTGGCCTTCGTCCCGGCTCAGTTCAACGAGCTGGAGGTGATGCCCAAGGAGCGCGAGCTGATCGAAATCTGCAAGCAGGAGAAAGCAGAAGGTCGCAAGACCCTGGTCTATTCGGTCTACACCGGCACGCGCGACACCACGTCGCGCCTGAAGGTGCTGCTGGAGCAGGAAGGCTTCAAGGTGGCGGTGCTGCGCGCGAGCGTGGATGCCTCCCGCCGGGAAGACTGGATCGCCGAGCAGTTGGACCGCGGCATCGACGTGCTCGTCACCAATCCCGAACTGGTGAAAACCGGCCTGGACCTGTTGGAGTTCCCGACGATCGTGTTCATGCAGTCGGGCTACAACGTGTATTCGCTGCAGCAGGCCGCCCGGCGCTCATGGCGCATCGGCCAGAAACAGCCGGTGCGCGTGATCTACCTCGGCTACGCCAACTCCTCGCAGATGACCTGCCTGGGCTGATGGCCAAGAAGATCATGGTGTCGCAGAGCACGTCGGGAGACGTGCCGGAGTCCGGGTTGGATGCCCTCAACCAGGACGGCGACTCGGTGGAGGTGGCACTGGCGCGGCAGTTGGTGCATTGAGCGTTGCTGGACTTGGCGGCCCCTTCGGGGGCCGCTTCCTTTTCGTGCGCCAGGCATGGCGCGTAGCGCCGTGACTGGCGCTGTTCAGCTCGCTGTGGTGGCGAGCCGGACGACTTGGAGGTGAAAGTCCTCTACACACCCGGCAAGGGGAAGTGTTAGCCAGAGGCAAGGGTGTCGCGGGTGACTGCGAATCTGAAGGAAGCCCGAGGCAAAATGCTGGCCTGACGAACAGGAAGCGGATGAGGCGGCGTAGCGGGGTAAGGCGGCCATAATCGTCAAAGCCCAGTACTTGCGTGTGTCACGAACGCTGGCGTAAGCCAGCGATGCTGTATCGAAGATGGGAGTAGGCCTCCCGAAGTCCGCTTGCAGGAGCTGGCTTCAAACCGCCCGGTGCTGCTGCGTTCAAAAGGCGTGGTGGTGAGCGACCGTGGAAAAGGCGTCAATAAAGGCGTCAGGTACGTATTGAGCAGATGAGCGAAAGCAAACCGTCCGAAGACGCATCGTTAAGGGCTCAAGCGCTGTCAGAACCGAGGCTGGCAAGTAGCCTTGGGAGCAGGTCTGGAGGACACCTGCTTACCGTCCAGATGGCAGCCGGTGTATAGGCGGCATGAGCTCAATACAGGCTTTGATAGGGAACGTGAGAACCTCGCCTTTGATGCCAAGGGAAATGACAAGCGGCTATCACCGCAAGGAAGAATACCGATGCAAAGGCCGAGGGGCGGAGCCATTCGTAGTAGTGATGAAGTTCTTGTAATGAGAATGGAGCGAAGGGATGGCGTTGCCCAGCTCGCTTATGTCGTCAACCGGCTTCGGCGGGGAAGAGCGGCATGAGCGCAGCAAAGTCGTACAGCATTTCCAAACTGATAGTTTGGGAGGCCTTCCAGCGAGTGAAAGCCAATCGAGGAGCCGCTGGGATAGATGAACAATCTATTGCCCAGTTCGAGCAGAAGCTGCAACGGAGCCTGTACAAGGTTTGGAACCGCATGTCGTCGGGTTCCTATTTTCCGCCACCGGTTCGGCAGGTGGAAATTCCGAAGCAATCAGGAGGCAAACGCAAACTGGGTATTCCAACAGTGGCTGATCGGGTGGCTCAGACCGTCGTGAAGCTGCTTATAGAACCATGTCTGGACTGTCTTTTTCATTCGGATTCCTATGGATACCGGCCGGGAAAATCAGCCAAACAGGCGGTCGAGATCACTCGCAGGCGCTGCTGGAATATGAATTGGGTGGTGGAGTTTGATATCAAGGGGGCTTTTGATCATATCGATCATGAGCTGCTACTCAAAGCGGTAAGACATCATGTGAAGGACGACTGGATTCTGTTGTATATCGAACGGTGGCTTAAAGCGCCGTTTGAGACTGCTGACGGCGTTCAGGTACCGCGTGAAAGCGGTACACCCCAAGGTGGGGTTGTCAGTCCCTTATTGATGAATCTGTTTATGCACTATGCGTTCGATGCCTGGATGCAACGGACTTTTCCAGGTTGTCCATTTGCACGCTACGCCGATGATGCGGTGGTTCACTGCCGTAGCGAAAAGCAGGCATGTGAGGTCATGGCGGCAATCAAGGCCCGTCTGGAAGAGTGCCTGCTGACCATGCACCCGGAAAAGTCGAAGATTGTTTATTGCAAGGACAGTAACCGCAAGGCAGCGTACCCAACGACGCAGTTCACGTTCCTGGGATTCACCTTCCGGCCGCGGGAGGCATGGGGCAATAATGGACGCCGGTTTACCAGCTTTCTGCCCGGAGCCAGTAATGAGGCGTTAAAACGAATGCGTCAACAAACTCGCAGCTGGAATATCCAGCGGCAAACACCGGCCAGCCTTTTTGAACTGTCAACGCAGTACAACGCCATTCTTCGTGGATGGTGGAATTACTATGGAGCTTTCTACAAAACGGTGATGCACAAGGTCTTCAATCACTTTGATTTGAAGCTGCAACGCTGGGCCCGTCGGAAATACAAGCCATTGGCGGGGCGCAAGCGCCGCAGTGCTGACTGGCTCAACCGAATGAAGGAAGCATGTCCATCGTTGTTCGTGCACTGGCATGTTTATGGAGATGAGTCTCGACTGGGCAACGGGAGCCGTATGAGTTGAGAGGCTCACGTACGGTTCTGCGAGAGGCTGAAGGTGAAACTCCTACGGCCTACTTACCACGGAACGCTACGACGTATATCCGACAGGCATAAGCAGGAAGGTCGCGCGAATTACCCTGGGAGATCTGTTTAGCCTGCCATGTGCTACCGGCATCGTGAGATGACGGGATGGGCGACAGAAGTCAGCAGAGGCCGTAGTAGTTACTCGAAACCGGAGTAACGAAGGGCTGAACCTGCCATGAGTGGATAGTCGGGTGTGATCTCTGTTGGGGCGTAAAGCAGAAACTTCGCGTAGCGGAGGTCGAGACCATCAGGAGGTAGGAGCCGGAAGCTCCAAGGGCCGGTCTGGGCGCTTAGATACCACAGGCGACACATCAACGGAACCAAACTCGCTGATGCTGTATTCAGTAGGCAGGAACCGCCGTATACGGAACCGTACGTACGGTGGTGTGAGAGGACGGCGGGGGCAACCCCGCCTCCTACTCGATTGTTCATCGGCGGTTTCCTCGCGGTGAGTTGGACCGACACCGTGCAGGCGACGCTGCTGATCTTCACGCCCTGTGTTCAATTCAGAATCGGCTTTTTAGAGGTGCCCGGAAGGGGTTTAACTGTTCTGTCACAACTCCTGTGTAGCTTTTCAGATATCCACTTATCTAGATATATGACCATGAGCCTCTACGCAGTCACCCGAGAAAGCGGACAAGCCCTGTACGCACAGATTGCTCGCCAACTGGAGCAGGACGTCACGAACCTGTACGCCCCTGGCGACTACCTGCCCTCTGAAGGGGAGCTGGCATCGCGCTTCGGCGTCAACCGACACACTTTGCGTCGCGCCATTGATGAGCTGGTCGATATCGGGATGGTGGAGCGCCATCATGGCCGCGGTGTTGTGGTACTGGACAACCAGGTCGACTACCAGATCGGAACCGGCACCCGATTTACTGAAAACCTCGCAGCGCTGGGCATGCTCACTGCCAACCGGATACTGCGCAAGCAAACCATTGCGGCGAGTCAGCGTGTTGCCGAGCACCTGCAGCTTGAGGAAGGAGCCCCGGTGCACTGGATCGAAACGCTGCGGACAGTCAACGACCGCCCCATGTGCGTGATCTCGCACTTTATGCCTGCCGAACGCTATCCCGACCTGCTGGAGCGTTACGAGGGTGGATCACTGCATGCCTTTCTGGCCGAAGCCTACGGGTGCCGGCTGTGCAGAAACGAAAGCCTGGTGACTGCTGTGCTCCCACAAGGGGACGACGCCAAGTGCCTGGGAATGCCACAGAACAGGTCGGTTCTGCGTGTAAAGAGCGTCAACGTAGATGATCGGGATGGTACCCCGATCGAATACGCCATCACCCGGTTCCGTGCAGACCGGATCCAACTGCGCATCAATCCCTGAAGGTCTCGCAAACCTCACTCCGTGTCACCCCACTTGCAGGAGCATCCGTAATGTATCTGAAAACTACCCTTCGCCACCAGTTGCTGGCTCTAGGTGCTGCCTTCGCTGCAGCACTTCCCATGGCCGCCTTCGCTGCTCAGAACGATGGCAGTGCAGGCAAACCTTTGCGCGTCATTCTCGTACCGGCCGATGGCGGTACTGAAGATGGGACCAAAAAGGATTTCCAGCCGATTTTCTCAGCGATCGAGCAGTCGACCGGCTTGAAATTCGACATCAAGGTCGGCCAGAGCTACTCCTCGGTCGTGGAAGCCATGTGCAATGGGGCCGCCGATATTGCGTGGTATGGCCCTGCAAGCTACCTGCAGGCCAAGGAGCGTGGTTGCTCTGAACTCTTGGCCCTGGCTGTACGCAACGGCGAGTCGGTTTATTACTCCGGCATCTTCGCGCGCACCGACAGGGGCATCGACAGCCTGGAAGACCTCAAGGGCAAGAAGATGGCCCTGGGCGATGTGAACTCTACTTCCAGCTTCAACGTACCGGTCGCCATGTTGATTGACAGTGGCATCCAGCCTGCTCGTGACCTGGGCGGGATCAACATGGCGGGCAGCCACGCCAACGTCTTGAGCGCGCTCTCAGAAGGTCTGGTCGATGCGGGTGGCGCTTCGTTCGACTCGTTCGAGAAGGCGGTCAACAGCAAGGCTATCGATCCCAGCATGATCAAGGTTTTGGTCAAGAGCCAGCCGATTCCCTACCCACCACTGGCCATCCATCCTGAAGTCAATGCCAGCGTGAAATCCTCGCTGCGCGAATCCTTCAACAACATCGACACACTGCCCGGCATTACCAAGGAGCAGATTCGCGGTTACGGCGGCGGCGTGGTCGATGGCTACACCGCTGATGTTAGCGAAGCCGACATGGCCAAGGCAGGCAAGATGTTTGAACTGGTAACCGATCAGGTCAAGCAGGACATCATGGACAAATCCAGCAAACGCTGAGGCTGCCTTTTTGCTTAACGGTGCTGTGCGACTTATTCGTTACTGAGCGCTCCGTTAACGGTTTTTCATACAGACAACATGCCAGCACCCGGCCGCCGACCCTTGATGGCGGTTGGCTGCTGGACTGATTGAGGAGAACACCATGATCCGCTTCGAAAGCATTCAGAAAGTCTGGCCGGATGGCACCCAGGCCTTAAGCGATATCTCGCTGGAAATTCCAAAAGGGCAGTTCTGCATCATTCTCGGCCCATCAGGTGCAGGCAAATCCACGCTGCTGCGTGCGGTCAATGGCCTAATGAAGCCGACCAGCGGCAAGGTTCTGATCGATGAAACGGCCTTCAGCCCGGCGACCCAACGACGATTGCGCCAACGGATCGCGATGATCCATCAACACTTCAATCTGACCTCACGATTGAGTGTGGCGGCGAATGTGCTTTGCGGCCTGCTGCCCGTGGTATCAACGCTGCGCGCCCTGTCCGGCTGGTTCAAGCCGGAACAACGTCGCAAGGCATGCAGCTTGCTGGAGCGGGTAGGCCTGGCACCGACACACCTGCAGCGTCGTGCCGGTGATCTGTCTGGCGGGCAGCAGCAGCGCGTCGGCATCGCAAGGGCCTTCATGCTCGATCCGGAAGTTGTCCTGGCCGACGAGCCGGTAGCCAGCCTTGATCCCAAGATATCCCGCGACATCCTGACGCTGATTCGCGACGCCGCGAAGGAGCGTGGCACAACTGTGCTGTGTAGCCTCCATCAGATCGACCTCGCACGCGAATTCGGTGATCGCATTGTTGGCATGCGCGATGGCCGCATTGTCTTTGATGGCACGCCGGAGCAATTCACCGACCAGCGCGTCCAGGAGCTCTACCACGGAGCCACCTGGGAAGACCATCCACAACAGTCCGAGACCGAGTCTTCGGCATTCGAACTGGCTCACGCCTGAGGTCCCCATGTTGAACAAGCCCATTCCTGTTCCCGCCCCGGGAGCCACGATGAACTGGCATATTGCCCCGCCGTTCTCGGCCCGCCATCTGGTGGCGCTGATGCTGGTACTGGCCCTACTGGTGTTGACCGGTCACCGAACCGAAATGGATCGCATGCTGGTCATGTCTGGCGAGGCCGTCGGCAACCTGATCGGGATCAATGACGACTCTCAAGTCGTCCGCGGTCTGTCCCGGATTGGGCAATCGATGTGGCCGCCGGTCATCGGCGAAAGCGAAGAAGTCGCACGCATCAGCGACCTTGACCGCGACGATTTACCCCTGTTTTCCCGCATCGAGGTCCAGGAACGGACCGAGCAGCGGATGAATGTGGAAACACTGGCTCTCGAAGCCCACAGCGAAAGTATAGAGGTGTTGGTCAAGCCGGCTGGTTACGTGTGGACGGTCTTCATCAAGATGATCGAGACCCTTGAAATTGCGCTCTGGGGCACCATCATCGCCGTGCTGCTGTCGGCTCCTCTGGCCTACTTCGCTGCGCGCAACTACAGCCCGAATCGCGTCAGTTATACCGCTGCTCGCGCCTTCATCAGTCTGCTGCGCTCGGTGCCCGAGTTGATCGTCGCGCTGATTCTGGTCCTGGCCTATGGCTTCGGGCCGATTGCCGGGGTGCTTGCTCTGGGCCTGCATGCGGCCGGCTTCCTCGGCAAGTTCTACGCCGAGGATATAGAGAACGCCGACCACAAACCTCAGGAGGCCCTTGAGGCAATCGGCGCCGGCAAGCTGAAAACTCTCTGGTACGGCGTGGTCCCGCAAGTATTGCCGCAATACATCGCCTACACGGCCTACATCCTCGATCGCAACCTGCGCATGGCGACAGTGATCGGTCTGGTGGGCGCAGGCGGTATCGGCCAGGAGCTGAAGGGGCGTTTCGACATGTTCCAGTATGGCCATGTGATGACCATCCTGATCGCCATCTTCATATTCGTTTTTGTACTTGATCAGATGTCCGCGCGCATACGCGCCAAGCTGATCTAGCCAGACCACGGCGGGTATCTATCAGCACGCCCACACTTATCTAGATATCTGCATCACTCGGAGTCTTTGTCCATGACGACAAGCCAACATGAAATTGCGCGAAGCCACTGGATTCGCCTGTGGACAGCAGTACCACCGACGCGTATCAAGGCAGTTGCTGGCGAACTGGCTGAGCACTTTCGTATCGATGATCTTGAGATTGCCCAGTCCGGTCTCGGCTTGCTGCCTTTGCGTGATAGCGCGCTTGGCGAGCCTTATTTCCTGGGAGAGATCCCGCTGGCCCGCGCGCATGTACGTATCAGTAACGATCAGGGGGTGTCCGTCGAGGGCGCAGCCATCCTGCTCGATGACAGAACCAGCATTGCGCACGCACTGGCGATTTTCGATGGAGTTCTGGCAGCTCGCCTGCCCGGTTTCGAGCAGGTCCTTCAATTGCTGATCGAGGGGCAGGAACAAATCGCCACGATGGATGGCGAGCGGAAAAAATTGCTGGCAGCAACACGCGTCGATTTCTCCTTGCTCGGCAGTGAAGAGGAGAAAGACGATGTCTGAGCCACGCCAGATTTTCACAGTCGATCATAGATCGCTCGCTTTACAGACCTGGCAAGTGCCAACCCAGCAGGCTGCCTTCCGCCAGTTGCTGGAAGCGTTCTCCTATCCCGGCCGCCGCGTCGAGCTCAACACAGACGGGGATGCCTGGTATTGGTGCTGGCGACATTGCTCGATGGCGGCGTCACGCTGGCCGACCCTCAAGGGCTGGTAAGCACCGACGACCAGCGTCGCCTTGGCGTTATGACGGTCAATCCCGAGCAGGCGCAATATGTCGTCATGTCTGGCGACCACGTTCCGGACTTCAAGCCCGCGCTGGGCACTCTGGAAAGCCCGGAACAGGGCGCCACGTTGATCCTGAAGGTTGACTCACTGGGCGGCGATGACTGCCTGCGCCTGTCCGGCCCCGGTATTGAAATCGAAACCGCCTTGTCCGTCAGCGGCATAGACCCGGCCTGGTGGGCGTGGCGCAGCAGCTGGAATGGCGCATTCCCCCTGGGTATCGACCTGATTCTCGTCGCGGGCAACCAGGTTGTCGCGCTACCACGCACCACTCGCATTCAAGGAGCAGACTGATGGGATACGTTGCCATCAAGGGTGGCGGTCGTGCCATCCGCGGAGCCGAGGCAGCTCTGGAGGCATTGCGCACTGCAGAGGGCGAAGCTGGCACGCCGCTGACGCTCGACGCCATCGAAAACCAGTTGCGCCTGCTAACCTCTCGGGTCGTGTCGGAAGGAGGGCTTTACCACCCACGCCTGGCCGCACTGGCGATCAAGCAGATGCAGGGGGACACGCTCGAAGCCGCTTTCGCGCTGCGCGCTTACCGCTCGACCAAACCGCGCCTGCTTGAAGCTCCGCTGCAGAACACCGGACAGATGCGCCTGATCCGGCGCATATCCAGTGCCTTCAAGGATATCCCTGGCGGGCAGATGCTCGGCCCGACCTCAGACTATGCCTTGCGCCTGATGCGACTGGATCTGGCCGACGAATCCCCGGAGGCTTTCCGCCAGGTTTCCAGTCGGTTCATGGCCGGCGTTACCGATAGCGAACTGCCGGATACCTTCCCCAAGGTCGTGGATGCGCTGCGCAGCGAGGGCCTGTTGCCCCCCCTGTCATTGCATCACCAACAAGTGTTCGATATCACCCGCGACCCGCTGGTCTTTCCCGTACCGCGATCGGCAGCCCTGGCGACCATGGCGCGCGCCGAAACCGGCTCGTTGCTGGCTATCGCCTACTCCAACATGCGCGGCTACGGCGACGTGCACCCGACCATTGCCGAACTGCGGGTTGGCTATCTGCCCGTCATGCTGCCCCATCCGGTCACTGGCGAATACATCGAGGCCGGCGAAGTGCTGGTCACCGAGTGCGAAGTCGTGGCCATGTATGAGAGCGGTGATCAAGACGGTCCCACGCACTTTACTCTGGGCTATGGGGCCTGCTTCGGCCACAACGAAGTCAAGGCGATTGCCATGGCGATCCTCGACCGCGCACTGCAAAAAGGCATGCGCGACGGTCCGAGCAACCCTTCCGAGGATCCCGAATTCGTCCTGCTGCATGTAGACGGCGTGGACTCGATGGGTTTTGCCAGCCACTACAAGATGCCCCACTACGTGACCTTCCAGTCCGACATGGATCGCCTGCGCACCACCCAGGCGAAAGCCACCGAGCAGCAAGGAGTTCAGGCATGAATCGGCACTATGAACTGCCCCTGGACGAGGCCGCCTACAGCTTTGGTTTCCTTGATGAATTCGCCAAACGCGAAATCCGCCGCACCATTCTCAAAGCGATCAGCATTCCGGGCTACCAGACGCCCTATGCATCCCGGGAAATGCCCATGGGCCGTGGCTTCGGCACCGGCGGCCTGCAGTTGACATTGGCGTTGATCGGCTCGAATGACACCCTCAAGGTGATCGACCAGGGATCGGATGACTCAGTCAATGCAGTTAATCTGCGCCACTTCGTGGAGCTGACTTGCCCGCAAGTAAACACCACCGAACGCACCAGCGAGGCCACGCTGATTCAATCCCGTCACCGCATTCCGGAACAGCCCCTGTCCGAGCAGCAGATTCTGGTGTTGCAGGTGCCTTACCCGGACCCGCTGGTGGTGGTTGAACCATCGGAGGCACGGCGCAAGGTCATGCATGGCGAAGGGGATTATTCGCGCTTGCTCACCAAGCTGTACGAGGACATTGTGCAGTTTGACGAGATCACCATCTCGCACCGTTACCCGACCCGTATCAACGGTCACTATGTGATCGACCCCAGCCCGATCCCCCGCTACGACGTGCCCCAGCTTCACCAGTCCAAGGCCCTGGTGCTACTCGGTGCCGGTCGGGAGAAGAAGATTTACGCCGTACCGCCCTACACCCATGCCGCTCCACTGGTATTTGACGATGTGCCGTTCCGCATCGAGGACTTCCGTGATGCCAGCGGAGCGCGCCGCGCGTGTGATCGCTGCGGGGCATGCGACAGCTTTCTGGATGAAATGATTGCCGACGACGGCAGCAAGTCCTGGCAATGCTCGGACTCCGATTACTGCAACGAACAACTGGCAGTCAACGCCAGCCCAGCGGAGGTTAACGCATGAAAAAAGTCCTGGAAGTGCGTGGCCTGACCAAGATCCATGGCCGTGGCTGCGCCCACTGCATCGACAGCACCGGCCCGGAGATGGATACCAATATCTGTGCGCATTGCGGCTCGGTGGTTGCTGCCCACGATGTCAGCTTCGATCTGCATGCCGGGGAAATCCTCGGCATCATGGGTGAGTCGGGCAGCGGTAAATCCACCGTGGTCAAAACGCTTTTTTTTGACGATGCGCCCAGCGCCGGAGAATCGCTGTTTTTCCACGACGAGCGCCAGTGGGATCTGTTCAACCTGAATGTGGCCGAGCAGCGCTGGCTGCGCAATCATCGCTTCGGCATGGTCTATCAGAATCCCCACCTGGGATTGAATTTCAATGTCTCGGCCGGCGGCAATATCGCAGAAAGGTTGCTGATGAGCGATCTGTCCCACTACGGTGAAATTCGCGAGCGAGCGCGCCTGCTGCTGTCGCGAACAGAGGTACTGACCGAGCGCATGGATGAATCCCCGCGCAAGTTCTCCGGTGGCATGCAGCAGCGCGTTCAGATTGCCAAGCACTCGCCACGCAACCACCGCTGTTGTTCCTCGATGAGGTCACCACGGGCCTGGACCTCTCGGTACAGGCACGCATCCTCGACCTGATTCTTGAGATCCAGCAGGAACTGGGTACCGCGATGGTGGTGGTCACCCATGACCTCGGGGTCATCCGCCTGCTCGCTGGCCGCACCATTGTCATGAAGTACGGGCGGGTTATCGAATCCGGCCTGACCGACCAAATCCTGGAAGACCCCCAGCACGCTTATACCCAGCGGCTGGTGGCGTCCGCACTGTAGGGAAGTCCCCATGCAACCGATCCTGAAAATAGAAGGACTGTGTAAGCAGTTCCTGCTGCACGACCAGAACAAACTGATTCCCTCATGCGCAAACGTTGATCTGGAGGTCTTTCCCGGCGAACTGAGCGCCTTGGTCGGCCCCACCGGAGCTGGCAAGTCTTCGGTACTCAAGTGCATCTATCGCACGTATCTGCCGACGGCGGGGCGTTTGCTCTACCGCGACGCGGCTGGTCATGTGGTTGACCTGGCAAGCGCTGCAGAACACCGCATGCTGGCGCTGCGCCATGCCGAAATCGGCTTCGTGACCCAGTTTCTGCATTGCCTGCCGCGTAAATCGGCACTGGATGTTGTCGCCGAACCGCTGCTGGCACGCGGGGAGACACGCGAGCATGCCCATGCCAAGGCACGCCACCTGCTGGATCTGCTGAATGTACCCGAGCGTCTGTGGGGCGTACCGCCGGCCACGTTTTCCGGCGGGGAGAAGCAGCGCATCAACCTGGCCCGAGGCCTGATCGCGCGACCACGCCTGCTCTTGCTTGACGAGCCAACAGCCAGCCTCGACCCGGGCACAACCGATCGTGTCGTCGACCTGCTGCAATCGATCAAGCAGGAAGGCGTCGCCATGCTGGCCATCTTCCACCATCCCGAACTCGTTCGCCGCCTGGCTGATCGCGTCGTCGAGTTGACGCCGCCAGTGGCTGTCACCGACCTGCTTGAGACTTGCGCCTGATGAAACCCATACTGCTCACCCACGCCACTGTCGTACTCGCCAATGACGTCTGCAACGACCTATCTATCCTGATAGAAGACGGAAGATCACTGCTTTCGACCCAGCCAGCAGCGTCGGCGCAACGGAAGTCAACCTGCACGGCCGCACCCTGATGCCGGGCATGATCGACTTGCATTGCGATGCACTGGAAAAGGAAGTTGAACCTCGCCCAGGCGTACATTTCCCCCTTGATTTTTCCTGCGCCCAGGCCGACAAACGTAATGCCGCCGCTGGCATCACCACGGTGTTTCATGCGCTTTCCTTCGCCAACCATGAATTGGGCGTGCGCAATAACGCCTTTGCGGCGGACATCGCGCGCGCCATTCATGGCTGGCAAAACTATGCACTGGTGGATAACCGTGTACATGCCCGCTACGAAGTAACCGACGAGACAGCGCCCGAGGTGCTGTCCGCGCTGCTGGACGAGGGTGTCATCCATCTGCTGTCGTTTATGGACCACAGCCCAGGACAGGGCCAATTCCGTGATGTAGAGGCCTACCGGCAGTATCTGGCGCGCACCTACAAGACCGACGACGCGGCGCTCGATGACATTCTGGCGCGCAAAATTGAGGCCGCAAAAGGGGCACTGCAGCGTATGCAGGCTCTGGCCGATCAGGCCCGGGCTGGTCATGTTGCGATTGCCAGCCACGACGATGATTCCCCCAGCAAAGTGGCCTCGGTCGACGCCCTGGGCGCGGTGATATCCGAGTTCCCAATCAATCTGGAAACAGCACAGGCAGCTCAGGCTCACGGACTGGCAACCCTGTTCGGCGCGCCCAACATCCTGCGTGGCAAATCCCAGTCCGGCAACATGCGGGCTCTGGATGCCGTACTGGTCGGTGTGGCCGACTGCCTGTGTGGCGACTACTCGCCTGCCGCACTGCTGCCTTCCGTGATGCGTCTACCTGAGCTGGCCGATATTACGCTGCCTGCAGCGATCGCCCTGGTAACCCGCAATCCTGCAAAGGCCGTAGGCCTTATGGATCGTGGTGAAATCGCTGTTGGCAAGCGCGCCGACCTGATCGCCATCAGCAATCTCGGCAACCTGTGGCAAGTTGAACGGGTCTGGTCGAACGGCAAGCAAACCCTATCAGCCCACTTCGATCACCTGTGAGGTGCCTATGAGAACGCCTCTGATTTATGTGTCGGCGCATCGGGCAGCGGCAAGGACAGCCTGATGCGCTACGCCCGGGAAAAACTGGCGGCGGAGCAGGGTATCTGCTTCGCCCATCGCTATATCACTCGGGCAGCCGACGCAGGGGGCGAGAACCACGTAGCGTTGTCGCCTGAAGAGTTCGCGACACGGCGCAAGGCTCGCCTTTTTGCCTTGTCCTGGCGCAGCATGAGCTTAGCTACGGCATTGGTATCGAGATCAACCAATGGCTGGCAAAGGGCGTTGCCGTCGTGGTGAATGGTTCGCGCGGGTATCTGGCAGAAGCACGGCAGAACTACCCGGAAATCGTCCCGGTTTACATTGAGGTGCCTGAAGCTCTACTGCGTGAGCGCCTACTGGCCCGGGGCCGAGAAAGTGTTGAACAGATCGAGCGGAGACTGTCACGCAATAAAGCGCTGCAGCCGCAGCGCCAACAAGACCGGGTGATCGTCAATGACGGTTCTCTGGAAACTGCAGGCGACGCACTGGTTGAACTCATTCGCAGACTCAGCGGAGCCAGAGCATGCGCGTGACCTTTCTCGGCACGGGTGCGGCCGGCGGCGTGCCGCTGCATGGCTGCACGTGCCCGGCATGCGTACGTGCCCGTGGTGATAGCACATACCTGCGCCGTCCCTGCTGTGCGCTGGTGGAAACCGCTACGACGCGTATTTTGCTCGACGCCGGACTGATGGACCTGCACGAGCGCATTGCGCAGGCAAGCCTGGATGCAATAGTCCTCACGCATTACCACCCTGACCACGTGCAGGGGCTGTTTCACCTGCGCTGGGGCGTCGGTGCAAAAATCCCGGTGTGGGGGCCTCCTGACTCTGAAGGCTGCGCCGACCTCTATCGCAATCCGGGACTGTTGGCATTCCAGACCGCCAGCAAATTCACCGCCCTGAGCATTGGCGATCTGAAGCTGACGCCCTTGCCGCTGATTCATTCCAAGCCGACCCTGGGATATGCCATTGAGGGGCCTTGCGGCCAGCGTTTTGCCTACCTGACCGACACCATTGGCCTGCCTCCCAAAAGCATTGATTACATCTCAGCCTGGGGCGATTTCGAGATGGCACTGGATTGCTCCTTTCCCCCGCGCACAGATCCGCGCAACCACAATGACTGGAACATGGCGCAAACCTGTATTGAGCAAGTCAAGCCTACGCGTACCTGGCTCACCCATGTCGGGCATCACCTGGATGCCTGGCTGCTGACCGAATCACCCTCAGTGCCTGCGAATACGCTGATAGCCCACGACGGCCTGGTGATAGAAATAGGCTGCGCAGAGTGAACGAAGCCATCGTTGCGGTTACGCTTTCCGTAGTCATGCACGTCGCCTGGAACCTGATCGCCCGCCAGCAACCCAGTGACGCCTTCCCGCTCTGGTGGGTACTGCTGGCACACTTACTGATCTTCGCCCCCTGGAGGCTGCATGCACTGGCTACTGAGGTCGAATGGACACCTGAATTTGCAGGTTTTCTTGCTGTTTCAGCTACGGCGAACGTTTTGTATTTCACTGGACTACGCAAGGCTTACGAGCATGCCGCGGTTTCTCTATCCGCTAGTACACAGTTCCCAACTGCTGATTGCCTTCTGGAGCACTTTATTCTTCGGTGAAACGCTGCGGCCGATGTTTTTGATGGCCAGCAGTTGGTAGTAGCGTGAAGTCTTGTTGCTGCCGTCGCTGTAATAGTCCCGCGAAACCAGCTCGCTTTGCACCGTGTTCAGGCCGTAAGCGAGCGGGCATCACACCTTGCTGGCGGATACCCAGTTGTTCGGCAGCAGCCCGGCCAGAGCGCTGGCCCGCTACGTCGGCAGCCGGGTCAGCACGTCCTTGAGATAGGCATACGGGTTATGCCCATTCATCCGCGCCGATTGGATCAGGCTCATGATCGCCGCCGCTCGTTTGCCACTGTAGTCCAAGGCTTTTGCCGGTGTTGATGGGCACAAGATCACGCTGGGCCAGCATCCAGTCATGCAGTGCGCCGAGGATCGATGAGGCCTTTTCCTGCCGTATTCGCCAGCGATCTTCATCGCTCATGTTCCGTGCTTGCCGTACGATTTCGTACAAGCCGCCAATCGAGCGCAGTGCTGAGGGTGTGCAGAATTTTGTGTAACCGGGGTTGGGGTTACTGCTGCGGCAGCCTGTCTTCGTAGCTGATCGTAAAGCGTGTCAGCGCCGCCTTCCAGTCGCGGATCGGCATCGTCCATTTCTTGCTGATGTTGCGCAGTGCCAGGTAGAAGAGTTTCAGCAGCGCCTCATCGCTGGGGAACGAGCCCCGGTTCTTGGTGATCTTGCGCAGGCTCATGTTCACCGACTCGATGGCGTTGGTGGTGTAGATGACCTTGCGGATCTCCGGTGGGAAGTCGAAGAACGGCGTGATCCGGGCCCAGTTGCGCCGCCAGGACTGGCCAATCGGCAGGTAGTCGTCATCCCACTTGGCCTCGATCTCGCCGAGGCGCAGTTCAGCCTCGTCCGCCGTGGCGGACTGATAAATCCGCTTCAGGTCAGCCGCCACCTCCGCTCGGCGCTTCCAGGACACGATGCCTAACCATGTGCACGATGCACAGCTACACGCTGGTGTGCGGGAACACCGTCTCGATGGCCTCGGGGAAGCCCTTCAGGCCGTCCACGCAGGCGACGAAGATGTCCTGTACGCCGCGATTGCGCAGCTCGGTCACCACCTGCAACCAGAACTTGGCGCCTTCGTTCTGGGCGATCCACAGGCCGAGGATTTCCTTTTCGCCGGCCAGGTTGATGCCCAGCGCCAGGTACACCGCCTTCACCCGCACCGCGCCTTCTCGCACCTTGGTGTGGATGCAGTCGAGGTAGACGATGGGGTAGACCGCATCTAGCGGCCGTGACTGCCAGGCCTTCACCTCATCGGCTACCGCGTCGGTCACTGAGGAGATCAGGCTCGGTGACACCTCGGCGCCGTACATTTCCTGTAAGTGCGCCTGGATCTCGCGCACCGTCATGCCGCGGGCATACAGCGAGAGGATCTTGTCGTCGAAGCCCGTCCAGCGGGTCTGGTGCTTCTCGAGATCTGCGGCTCGAAGGTGCCATGCCGGTCACGCGGCACCTCGATGGGCAGCTCGCCGAACTCGCCCTTTAGCTTCTTGCGACTGAAGCCGTTACGGGTATTGCCAGCCGGGTTGCTAACCGGCTGATGTTTGTCGTGGCCCAGGTGGTGAGTCAGCTCGGCATCCAGGGCGCGCTCGACCAGCTTCTTGGTCAGCTGCTTGAGGATGCCTTCAGCACCGATCAGGTTGAACCACCCCGGGTTTCGCGGAGGCTATCGTATTTGAGTCAGGCGGCAACTGGGGTTGCTGCCTGACTCTGTTTGTATAGTGCCTCAAACTCCGCTGGTGGCCTATTTCCAATCGGTTCCAGCAAGCGCTGCTGGTTGAACCAGGTCACCCACTTCAGCGTTTCCCATTCCAGAGCCTCCACACTTTTCCATGGCCCTTGCTTGTGGATCAACTCGGTCTTGTAGAGTCCGTTGATGGTCTCCGCCAAGGCGTTGTCGTAGCTGTCGCCGGTATTGCCAACCGACGGTTCGACACCGGCTTCACCCAGCCGCTCGCTGTAGCGAATTGACAGATATTGCGAGCCCCGGTCGCTATGATGAACCAGCCGGTGCGGCTCAGGCCGACGGCTGTGAAGTGCCTGTTCGAGCGCATCGAGGACAAACTCCGTGCGCATGTGCCGACTGACACGCCAGCCAACGATAAACCGGGAGTAGACATCCACGATGACGCGACGTAGGCAAACCCCTGCCAAGTTGAAACGAAGGTGAAATCGGCCACCCAGAGCTGGTTGGGGCGCTCAGCCGTGAACTGCCGCTTCACCAAATCTCTGGGATTGGCATTGCTAGGGTCAGCGCGTGTGGTTTTTACGGCCTTGCCTCGTGTTACGCCACGCAGCCCCATGTCCCGCATCAACCGCTCCACTGTGCAGCGCGCTACGGTCTGGCGTTCGCGGAGCATCTGACGCCAGGTTTTTCGGACACCATAGACCTCGTAGTTTTCTTGCCAGACACGACGAATCTGCACGGTAAGCGCCTCGTCACGTATTGCGCGTGCTGATTGCCGTGATCGGTCGCGTAAGCGCGAAGCATGGCGTCGATAGGCCGATGGGGACACCTGCAGCACGCTGCACATTGGCTCGACCCCAAAGGTTTTCCGGTGCTCGTCGATGAGTAACCAGATCACTTCAAACGGCGGTCGAGCTCCGCCTGGGCGAAAAAAGCGCTGGCGACCTTGAGAATCTCGTTGGCCCGCTTGAGCTCGCGAATCTCGCGCTCCAGCTCTTTGATACGAGGATCTACCGACGGATTGGGTGTTGAGGGGGAAGAGGCCTTGCGAATCCAGTTGCTCAAGGTCTGAGCGGTGCAACCGATCTTGCTGGATACCGCCTCAATGGCCGCCCACTGGGAAGCATGTGACTCACGGACTTCATAGACCATCCGTACGGCACGCTCGCGGACTTCAGGGGAAAACTTCGGTGGCTTTGGCATAGTGGCTCCAGTTTCTCAAAAGGAGGAGCCTCCGCGATAGCCGGGGCGGTTCAGAACCGTACGTACGGTGGTGTGAGAGGACGGCGGCTGTGAAGCCGCCTCCTACTCGATAGCAAAGCCCGCGGGCTTTTCGTTCCTTGTCCGGTGCCCACCCATGGGAAATGGGGCGCCGCGCGTTTCGGATTTTCGGCATCCCCCGCAGCACGGTTCTGCAATGGTGAAGGCATCCCGTCACCGTGGGGTGCCACATGCTGCCGTCTCTGTCTCGTTTCCTCTGCATCTTCGCCGTGTTCAGCGGCCTGCTGTCCGGCTGCACGACGACGCCGGCCACCCCTGACCATATAGAAGCGCCGCCCGACGAGACAGCCTCGGAGCAGCGACTGGTGCCCGTGGCCCGCTACGGCCGCTACACGTTGGTCGAGCTGGTACCGGAGCCTGCCCAGCGCGATCTGCTGCAGCAGACCGTGGAAGTCTCCATCCCTCCCACGCTCGATGCGAACGTGGGCGACGCATGCGGCATGTCCTGCTGCGCTCGGGCTATCGGCTCTGCGATGCGGCCGACGCCGCCGCCCTCTACGCGTTGCCGCTGCCGGCCGCGCATCTGCGCCTTGGCCCGCTGCTGCTGCGCGATGCACTGCTGACCCTGGCCGGCCCGGCTTGGGCGCTGTCGGTCGATGACCTGAGCCGCGAGGTCTGCTTTACCCGCGCGGTCGCTCCGGTGGCGGCCGCCGTCGACGCGGTCGTGGAGGCAACGCGATGAGCTTCCCTCACGCACCGTCCGAGTCCATCGCCCGCACGCGCTGGCTCAAGATCGCCGCGACCGTCTGGCTGCTGCTCACAAGCACCCTGGCCGTCGTCAACAGTGTCGGTCTGTCGCGTCTCACGGAACAGGCCGAGGCCAGTGCGCAGGACGCCCAGGTCCAGGCGCTGGGCCTGCGGCTGGCCGAACTCGAACAGCAGGCCGAGGTGGACAGGCGCCGGCCTGCGCCGCTGGGCCAGGCCGAATTCGCCACCGCGCAGCAGGTGCTGGACGAGCGCATCGCGCGTATCGAGGCCGCACAGTCTGCGGACAGCCTCGCCATCGACCTGCAGTCCTTGCAGGCTCGTGTGCACGGCATCGAAACCCGTCTGGAAAAAGCCCGCAAAACTACCGCCGTCGCCGCCCGTCGAGCCCCCGAGGTGACAAAGCCGGCGCTGCCGGTTCCACCGTTCCAGGTGCTCGGCGTGGAACTGCGCGGCGGCGAGCGCTTCCTGTCGGTCGCGCCCATTGCCGCCACCTCGCTCGGCAGTGTCCGGCTGCTGCGCGAGGGTGACGCGGAGGGCGGCTGGCACCTGCAATCCATCGAGGCTCGCGCCGCCGTGTTCCGCGTGGACGGCCAGGTGCAGCGCCTTGCCGTGCCGTAGGAGGGCGGGCCATGACCCTGCGGTCGATGCTTGCCGCCGTGCTTCTGTCGGCCTCCCTGGGGCCCCCGCGCAGTCTCCGGTGATGAATGCGCGCGTGGTGCCCAGCCAGGTGCAGCCAAGCACCGATGCCACGCTCGACGAAAGCCAGGCCAGCGATTGGGGACTGCGCAGCGAGGAGTGGGCGCGCTACCGGCAACTGATGCAGGGGCCGCTCGGCGTGCATTCCCCCCAGCTCGACCCGCTCACGGCCCTGGGCATCGAGCTCGCAGCGACGAGGAGCGCAGGCGCTACGCGGAGCTGCAGGTGCGGATGGAGGCCCAGCGCGTCGAGAAGCTGCTCGCCTACCAGCGCGCCTATGACGCGGCCTGGCAGCGCCTCGCGCCCGGCCAGCCGCGCGTGAACCTGGCCGGCGCAAAGACGACGGCCGCCGGCAACACCGGCTCCGGTCGCTCGCCGTCTTCGTCAAGGCGGACTGCGCTTCCTGCGCGCAGCGCGTGCAGCAGTTGCAGGCCGCGGGCACCGCCTTCGATCTCTACATGGTCGGGAGCCGCCAGGACGATGCGCGCATCCGCCAGTGGGCCACCCAGGCGGGCATCGACCCGGCCCGGGTGCGCGCCCGCACCATCACGCTCAACCACGACGCCGGGCGCTGGCTGTCGCTCGGCCTGCCCGGTGAACTGCCGGCCGTGGTGCGCGAGGTGAACGGGCAATGGCAGCGCCAGTAGC
>LZQO01000053.1_pt1 | contig 26882 bp, 30 predicted proteins | sample 768571 | NCBI WGS metagenome assembly LZQO01 (sample SAMN05207081, study PRJNA324507) | oil field metagenome | isolation source: sample BH-FW-10 from oil reservoir | place: India: Bombay High | collected 2015-12-01
AGAGGAACTCAACTACGGAGTCGATCTATCAACCATCTGAGGGTGGTATCAGATTGATGGGGTGAAGGTGCCCCATCAACCATTAAATCCGTATACCCCGAAATCCTCCAGAGCGAACCGATCGACTACCTGATTCCCTGCCTGGACTCGGAGCTGGACAACTACATCGAACTGCAGCCGGCACTCGAGGCACGCGGTATCGCCTGCGTGCTGCCCAGCCAGCGGGCGCTTGACGACCGCGCCAAGGCCAACCTCTATCGCTTCTGCCAGCCGCTGGACGTCCCCACGCCACGCACACTGGCGGCCGCCGACGCCGACACGCTCGCCGCACTGGCGCTGCAGATCGGCTACCCGGTGTACGTCAAGGGCCGCTTCTACGAAGCGCACCTGGCCACCACGCCCAAGGAGCTGTACGAGGCCTTCAATGCCATCGCCAGCGTCTGGGGCACTCCGGTGCTGGTGCAGGAAATGGCCGTCGGCGAGGAGTACGACGTGCTTGGCGTAGGTGACGGCCAGGGTGGGCTACTGGCTTCATGCTCGATCCGCAAGATGCTGCGCACCTCGGCCGGCAAGGGCTTCGCCGGGGTGGTGATCGCCGATCCGGCGCTCGATCGACAGGTCGAGCGAATCATCGCGGCGCTGCGCTGGGCGGGCCCGTTCGAGCTGGAATTCATCAAGGTACCCGGCCAGCCGCATGCCCTGTTCGAGATGAATCCGCGCTTCCCGGCCTGGTCGATTTCCCCTCCCAGATCGACTGCAACATGCCGGCGCTGCTGCTCGAATGGCTCATGGGCCTGACGCCAGCCGCCCTGCCGCCATGCGAGCCGGGGCAGATGTTCATTCGCCACAGTATCGATGTCGTGACCCATATCGCCGAAGTCGCGCAGATGACTATTTCCGGCTGCCGCACGGGCACGCCGGTCGCCAGCGTGTGCCCCACTCGAGGTGACAGAACGTGACCCAGAATTACAGCCAACCGATCATCAGCGACGAGCTGGGCAGCAACCGCCCGAACGCGGCCGCCGAACGCAACTACTTTGCCCGTGGCGTGCAGACGCCAGCGCTGTTCGAGATCGACGGCAACCCGATCCCGGCGCTGGTCGCCGAGTTCGGCTCGCCGCTGTTCGTCTTCTCCGAACATGCGCTGCGGCACAAGGCGCGGCACGCGCGCGAGGCCTTCAAGCAGCGCTATCCGCGCACCAGCTTCGCCTGGTCGCTCAAGACCAACCCGCTCAAGGCATCTGCCAGATCCTGCGCCAGGAAGGCTGGCTCGCGAGGTGGTCTCGGACTTCGAATACGAGAAGGCCCGCGACCTCGGCTTTGCCGGCCCGGAAATCCTCTTCAACGGCCCCTACAAGCCACGCGCCATCCTCGAGCGCGCCATCGAAGAAGGCGCGCTGCTGCACGTCGACAACTGGGACGAGCTGAACCTGATCGAGAAGCTGGTGGAAAAGCGCCGGCAACCGCTCGACGTCGGCATCCGCGTATGGCTCGACGCCGGCATTCGCCCGGTGTGGTCGAAGTTCGGCTTCGCCCTGGCCAACGGCGAAGCCGAACGCGCCGCCGAGCGCATCGTGCGCAATCCCGCGCTGCGCCTGCATACGCTGCATACGCACATCGGCACCTACATCCTCGAGCCGGCCGCCTACCGCACCGCCACGCAGAAGCTGCTGGCACTGCGCGATGCGCTCGAACGCAAGCACGGCCACCTGATCGACTGCCTCGACCTGGGTGGCGGCTTCCCGTCCAACAGCCTGCTGCACGGCATGACCGGCCCGGCCGAACAGGTGGTGCCGCCGATCGAAGCCTATGCCGATGCCATCACCGAGGTGCTCAACCGGCTGCCGGAGAAGAAGCGGCCGCTGCTGCGCCTGGAAACCGGTCGGCACCTGGTGGACGAAGCCGGCTACCTGCTCACCAGCGTCGTCGCGGTGAAGGGCGTGCACCGCTCGCGTGCCGAGCAGGACAGCCTGTCGGCGCGCGACTACAAGGAACAGCTGATCGCCGGCGAGGATTCGAAGGTCAACTACATCCTCGATGCCGGCATCAATCCGCTCTACACCGCCGCCTGGTATCGCTTCGAGGTGCGCCCGTCACGCCTGATCGACAAGCCGCCGATGCCGTCGCGCCTGTACGGCTCGCTGTGCATGGCGATCGACGTGATCCGCGACTATGTCGACCTGCCTCCGCTGGAGGTCGGCGACGTACTCAGCCTTCACCCGGTCGGCGCCTACAACCTCAGCCAGTCGATGCAGTTCATCGCCTATCGTCCGGCCGTGGTGCTGATCGGCGAAGACGGGACTGCGCACCTGATCCGTCTCGCCGAGACGCTCGAAGAGGTGCAGCGACTCGAGCGCCTGCCCGACCATCTGGCTGAACGCTGATGAACGCACCGCAGAACGAGACCGCGCTGTCGGGCGGCTCGCTCAGAGCCGCGCATCGTTTCTCCACGCCGCTGGTGTCAATCCTTGGCCCCGCGCTCGGCGGGGCGTTCCTCATTCCGCACCCGTGGCTCGGCGCGCTGCTCTGGCTGGGGCTGTTTCAGAACCTGCGCTTCGCCGCTTTCGCGCTGTTCGGCACGGTACTGGCCGAAGGCATCCTGCGGCTGTTCCAGATCCGCGACAACTCCGCGGCCGAGGGCAACCTCAAGGCCAACGCCCTGCTCTCGTCGGTGGCCGCCGCCTGGCTGACCGAGTTCGCCGGGCTGGCCGTCGAGGCGCAGATCCTGGTCGTGGCGAGCACCGTCATCGCCACCACCGTGCTCGCCACCGCGATGCTGCGCACGCTGCTCCGGGCCAGCTTGCCGCCGCTGGTGGTGAGCTACTGCCTGGTCTCGGTATTCCTGTTCGCCATCTTTCCCCACTGGACGCTCTCGGCGATGGCCGCGATGCAGTGGTGGCCCGTGCCGGAAACCCCGCAGCAATGGCTCGTCACCTATTTCCGTACGCTCGGAGCGCTGCTCTTTTCGCCGACCCTGGCATCGGCATGATCATCGCGCTGGCCATCCTGCTCTGGTCGCGTCTGGCCTTCCTCGCCGGGACCATCGGCTGGATCGCCGGCATCGTCACTGCGGTACAGCTCAACCAGCAGGGCGTGCTGTTCTACTGGATGCCGACGGCCTACAACTCCTTTCTCGCCGGTGCCGCGCTGGGTGCCGTGTTCTTCGTGCCCAGCCGCATCAGCCTGGCGCTGGCTGCGCTCGGCGGCGCCAGCGCCGCACTGCTTGCCGCCGGGCTGCAGCACCTGTCGCCCTACACCGCCTTCGGCTATCTGCCGCTGGCCTCGGCGCTGACGATCTGGGTGGCGCTCAGCGCGCTGGGGAGCGCGGAAAGCTACCTGGTGCGGCGCAACCACTCCCTGCACGAGCCGCCGGAGAACGCCTGGCAGCAGCTCGACTACTGGTCGCGTCGCTCCGGTGGCAACGGGCCGTTCGTGATCGTGCCGCTATGCGGCGCTCGCGGATCGCCCAGGGCGAGGACGGCACGCTGAGCCATGCCGGGCCTTGGCGGCATGCGCTGGATTTCCAGCCCATCGCGGTCGCCGAGCCCGGCCCCTTCGACGGCCTGGTGATGGCGCCGGCATCCGGCTTCGTCGAGCGCGTACAGGACGGTATCGCCGACAACCCGATCGGCATCTGCAACTATGCGCAGAACTGGGGCAACTACGTGACGATTCGCCTGGACCAGGGCGGCTGGGCATTGCTCGCGCACCTGCAGCAGGGCTCGATCCGGGTGGCCCCCGGCAGCCGCGTGGAAGCCGGGGCATTCATTGCCCGGCTGGGCAACTCGGGGCGCTCACCGGCGCCGCACGTGCACCTGCAATGCCAGACCGGAGGCGAGCCCAGCGCACCGACGCTGCCGTTCCGGCTGGCCAACTTCCTCTCCGCGCCGATGCCGAGCAGCCTTTCCTGCACTGGCATTCGGCCGGGCTGCCATCGCAGGGCACGCTGGTCTCGCCAGCGCCCGCCAACCCGGCCGCCCAGGCGCTGCTGGCCAGTGCCGCTCCCGGCGTGGCGGTGTGGAGCATCGAGACCGAAGGCCAACTGCCGCGGCAGGTGCTGCGGCGCCAGGGGGATACCGAACGGGTCCGCATCACGCTCGATACGGCCGGCCAGCACTTGCTGCGCGGCGAACGCGGCGGAGCCTGGTCGTGCAACTGGCTGCCGATGCCTGGCGTGTCGCCGAGCTGCAGCGGGACTGCCAGCCGTTGCTCTGGCTACTCGCCCTCGCCGTGCCAACGGTGCCCTATGCCGCTGGCCCGGGAATGAAATGGGATGACCTGACACCCTTGCTGAGCTCGCGGCTGCCAGCCGATCTCGCGCTGTTCCTCGCGCCCTATCGATCCAAGCCTTTCGTGCGTAGCCGCTGCCACTGTACGGCGGCACCGGACGGCGAAGGCCGCGGACTGGCCGTGGTCAGCGAGACGACCAGCGCCCTGCCCTGGTTGCCCTCGCGCCTGCATTGCCGGCTCGACCGCCTCTGCGGCCCGGTGTACCTGCAGGCCGAGTTCCCGCACGGGCGCATCACCTACACGCTGATCTCCTTCGAACCGGGCCTGCCGTTCGACTACTGATCAGTTGCTGGCGACTTCCCGTCCGTGTCGTGCCGCGTAGGCCAGCTGCTGGGCGGGCGTGAGATTGCCGACCAGGAACCGCAACATCCGCGTGCGGCTGTCTGCGGTGGCCACCGGATCGCCGCCGATTCGCTTGCCGGCGAAGCTCTGTGGCGGCAGATCGAGGTCGAACGAATGCACCGCGTTCGGGTACACCTTGACCTCCAGCGACGCGCCCTCGCCTCGCACCCCCAGGCATTCGCGCGCCGGCACCCAGTTGTCCCGCCCGCCGGCGAGAATCAGCAGCGGCGCCCCCAGCTCGACGCGCGAGCGCCCCAGTTCGCCACACCAGGGGTAATAGCGACCACACCACGAAACGCCGGCTCGCCCTGGCCATAGCGCTGCGCAGCCGAGCGTTTGGCTGCGCGAATGGCGACCGCCCCGCCATTGCTCTGTCCCATCAGGAAGATATTGTCCGCTGCGACAAAATCCTGCCCGGCCAGATAGCGCATCGCATCGAAGGCATCGTGCGTTCGGTAGTTGAGCGCTTCGTACAAGGCGGGATTGTTGGAGCACAACTTACCGCCGCCGTAATGGCGCGGGCCGAAACTGTCGAGATTGAGCACCACGAAACCCTGCTCGCGCAGATAGTCGGCATGCGCACGCAAGCCTTGCCGGACCGCCGGCTGCCAACCCCCGCAGCCATGCATCAGGACAATCGCCGGAAAGGGGCCCTCGCCCTCGGGGCGGAACAGTTCGCCTTCGAGCATCAGCGACCGGCCTACGTGAGGCTCGGAGGCGCGCAGCTGAACACTGTGCGGCTGAGCCAGGGAAAGCGGAGAAAACGCCAGAAGCGCAAGACTGAAAAACGAAGACATCAGAACGAAAAGTTTGGTCATATGATACGGCTCGACTCTATTAACCAATAAGAACAATCAAATAAGACAGAAATTTAAAGCAACTTGTTAACTAGAACCTTAGCTATAACAATTCCAACCAACAAACGAACCGGCGATAATAACGGAAGTGCCAGTAGAGAAGAACACGGAAGCTGTTTTTCAATCCGTGTTGCTGTTCAGGAAATCGACCGATGGCCGAATAACTTGAAGTTCGAACAAAGAATAACCAGGCAACTTTTAATACGACCCGATTCTGTGCCTGGCCGGATGCCGGCCCGGTTCGTGACGTGCTCAGCCCCTTCCACCCAACGCAGGGCCCCGCCGGAGCCCATCAACCCAGCAGATAGCCAGATCGCCTAACCAACGCAGCCCTGAGCCAGCCGCCGACGGCGCCACCACCGCAATGGAGCAGGGCATGGACGAAGCTCATGGTTTCGTACCGCCGCACCGAGCCGGACGAAGCGCACTCGCGCATCGGCCGGGCGCCCGCGCCGCCAACGTCCCCGCGGGCACCGCAAGGTCGGCAGAAGGCAGGACGGGCAGCTGGCAAGTCGCAGCATGAGTGCTGCGATGCTGCGCCGATATAGAGGCAGAGGCGCCCGGAAGCGCCTTTTGGCGTGTCGACCCAGTACTTTCGGACGGCAACCATGGTGGCATGGCCACTATCGTCGCGCCTCGCTACGGTCGGTTCGTCAGAAGAGCCGCCGAACGGCGCTACGGCCGCCGTGAAATCTGCCGATACAGGCTATGCCGATCACGGCACGAACAAAAAGAAGTTGGCCGGCTCCCGCAGCCCTTTGCATGAGAATAACGATCATGTCCTTGTTCACCCGTCTCAAGGCCGGCGCCCGTTCCGGCGACGGTGTCATGAGCCTGCATACCAGCGCCCGGCAGTTGTCCGAGCGCCTGGCGGCCCTGCGTTTCGAGCCCACCTACCTGGCCGGCTTCGTGTCACCGCACGTCGATATCGACGCAGTGGCGCGGCAGCTGCGGCAGCGCTTCCCGCGCACGGCCATGAGCCTGTGCAGCACCGCGGGCGAGTTGTCGAGCGAGGCCGGGCATCTGTACTGCGCAACCAGCGGCCAGTGGGATGGCATCGTGCTGCAGTTGTTCGATGCCAGCGTCATCGCCGCCGCCGAAGTGGTACACGTGCCGCTGGCCAGCGAGGACATTCGCGGCGGCGGCCAGCGCCTGTCGATGAGCGAACGTATCGCGCGGCTGACCGAATCGATCAAACGGCTGCAGGTGTCGATGAAGATCGACTACCGCGACACCCTGGCCAACATCTTTTTCGACGGGCTTTCGGCGTCTGAATCCTTCTTCATGGAGCGCTCTACGAGTCCGGCCGTTTTCCCTGCCTGTTCGTTGGCGGCTCCGCCGGCGGCAAGCTGGACTTCAAGAGCACGCAGCTGCACGACGGCCAGCGCGCCTACCAGAATCACGCCCTGATCGTTTTTCTCAAATGCGCCCGCGATGTGCGCTTCGGCGTGTTCAAGAGCCAGAACTTCGAACCCACCCCGCTCAGCCTGAGCGTGCTCAGCGCCTCCCTGGAAGAGCGCTACATCAGCCAGGTGGTGGACGCTCGCGGCAATATCCGCAGCATGGTGCAGGCGCTCTGCGAGGCGCTGAACTGCGCGCCCCAGGCCCTCGAACAGCGCCTGGCCGATTACTCGTTCGCCATTCGGGTGGGCGATGAAGTGTTCGTCCGCTCGATCGCGCAGATCGACTTCGCCAACGAGCGCGTGCACCTGTTCTGCGACGTGGCGCCCGGCGAAGAGCTGATCATGGTCAAGCGCACCCCGCTGGCCGAGGCGACCCGCCGCGACTACCAGCGCTTCATGCGCGGCAAGCCCGGCAAGCCGCTGGTCGGCATTCTCAACGACTGCATCCTGCGCCGGCTCAACAACGAGCAGGCGCTGGCCGGCATGGACGCGGTATTCGACGATGTGCCGGTCGCCGGTTACTCCACCTTTGGCGAAATCCTCGGCCTGAACCTCAACCAGACCCTGACGGCGGTGTTCTTCTTCCGCACCGACGACAAGGCGGAATTCCACGACGAGTACACCGACAACTTCATTGCCTATCACAGTGAATTCAAGGCGTTCTTTCTGCGCCGGCAGATCAAGAAGCTCGCCGGTCTGAGCCAGGTGGTGGTCAAGCAGATCGAGCAGTTCAAGCGCCAGGACTACAGCAGCGCGGTGGACATCGCAGGCCTGGACGAGCAGATCCGCCCGGTGTTTCGCGGGCTGGCAGATCTCGGCCAGGTGCTTTCGCAGGCCGATCATGAGCGCCAGAGCATCTCCGAACAGCTGAGCCGCTGTGCCACCGACCTGCACGGCTCGATGGATGAGCTGACCCTGACGATCAACGAGCAGGGCGCCGTCATCGAGCAGGCCGGCAGCTCGGTCAAGCAAATGGTCAACCAGGCCGAGGAGGTGGTCACCAGCGCGCGCGAGCTCGCCCAGTCGAGCCAGCGCATCCAGTCGGTGGTGCAGACGATCCAGCAGATCGCCGGCCAGACCAACCTGCTGGCGCTCAATGCCGCGATCGAGGCGGCACGCGCAGGCGAGCAAGGCCGCGGTTTCGCGGTGGTGGCCGACGAGGTGCGCAAGCTGGCCGAGATCACCGGCAAGAATGCGGAGGAGATCGGCACCGACATCGATCGCCTGGCCAGCGAGATTCGCGCGGTGGCGCAGCATATCGAGACCCAGTCGGCCGGTGTCGGCTCGCTGACCGGACTGCTCGATGCGCTGGAAAATTCGAGCAACCTCACCGCCGGCACCTCACGCCAGACCAAGGGCGTCGCCGACCGGCTGATCGGCCTGACCGCGCGCTAACCAGCCAGGCGCGCGCGAACCTCGGCGTAGGGATAGGCCTCCAGCGAGGCGAAGCCGGCGAGCTGGCGCGCCTTGAGCTTGGCGAACAGCGGTACGCTGATGCCGCAGAGAAAGCGCGTCAGGCACTCGGCGCTCGGCACACCGCCCTTGAGCTGCGTGTAGCGCTCACTGAACTCTGCGCAGCGGGCGGCCAGGTCGATCTGCTCCAGCGGCGCCAGTGTCGGCGGTTCCGGCAGCTTCGCGACCTGACCGTTGCAGACCGAGCAATGCCCACAGCGCTGTGGTGCCTGGCGATCACCGAAATAGGCGGCCAGCCGCTGGCTCAGGCATTCGGCGGATTCGAACAGCGCCAGCATGTTGTCGATGCGCGCGATTTCGCTGGCTTCGTGCGACTTGAAGTAGGCATGCAGCTCGCCACTCAGGGCTTCGGCGTCGAAGCCTGATCGAGCAGCGCATAGACCTCGGTCATCTGCTTGCTCTCCAGCTCGATCCAGCCTTTTTCCTGGAAATACTCCAGCGCCTTGACCACCCGCGCCCGATCGGCGCCGTGCTGCCCATAAAGCGCTTCGAAATCCAGCGTGCACCAAGTCCGCGCCCGCGCCGAGCTGTGCACGATGGCCTCGACGAACTGCCGCCGCTCGCCTTCGAACTTCGCTACCAGCGCCTCGGGCTCGAGCAGGTACTTGAAGCGGTACTCGGCGAAGTAGGCAAAACGCGGTGCGATGATGCCGCGCAGCTCCAGCTGCACCAGCAGGGTTTTCAGCGGCAGCTGGCGGATGTTGCTCTGATCGGATAGCTGGTTGAGCATCAGCTCCCATTGCCCGCCGGCACCGGCCTGCAGCAGCTCGTCGAGCACGCAGCGGATGCCCTCGCGTTCCGGCGTATCGCCGTAGACGAAGTTCTGCAACACGCTGAGGCTGTCGCGATTGGCCAGCACCAGGCAATCGGACGGCTGACCGTCGCGCCCGGCCCGGCCGATCTCCTGGCTGTAGTTCTCCACCGACTTGGGCAGGTCATAGTGCACCACGTTGCGGATATCGGCCTTGTCGATGCCCATGCCGAACGCGATGGTGGCGACGATGCAATTCAGTTCGCCTGCCATGAAGCGCCGCTGGATCGATTCACGCAGCTCGTGCGCCATGCCCGCGTGGTAGGCGCTGGCCGGAAACCCCCGCTGCGCCAGGTGTTCGGCAATCTGCTCGGCGGTCTTCTGCTGGGTGACATAAACGATGGTCGGTTGCCCCGCCCTGTCCGTCAGCCATTCCACCAGCCGGCGCTGCTTGTTGAAGCCGCTGACCGGCTCCACCAGCAGACTGAGATTGGGCCGGTAGAAGCCGGTGGTCACCACGTCATCCGCTGCAATCGAGAATTTGGCCTGCATGTCGGCGATCACCGGTTGCGTCGCCGTGGCGGTCAGCAGCAGCACCTGCGGAATGTTGAACTGACGCTGGTAGTCGGGGAGCTTGAGATAGTCCGGGCGAAAGTTGTGGCCCCACTCGGAGATGCAGTGCGCCTCGTCCACCACCAGCAGGGAGATCGGCACCTGGCTGATGAAGTGGCGGAAGCGCTCGTTCTTCAGCCGTTCCACCGAGATCATCAGGATCTTCAGCTCGCCGGACTTGGCGCGGGCCATGGTCTCGCTCGTCTGCTCGCGGCTCTGCGCCGAGTCGATGCTGGCGGCGGCAATGCCATGGCGGTGAAGGAACGCCAGCTGGTCCTGCATCAGCGCCAGCAAGGGTGAGACCACCAGGGTCAGGTGCGGCAACAGCAGCGCCGGCAGCTGGTAGCACAGGGATTTGCCCGAGCCGGTAGGAAAGATCGCCGCTGCCGAGCGCCCCGCCACTACGGCGCGAATGGCCTGTTCCTGGCCCGGACGCAGGCTGTCGTAGCCAAACGTCTGCCTGAGGGTCTGTTCGATCATGCGGCGTCGCTCCTGTGACGTGAGGCAGGAGGGTAGCAAAAGACAGCAGAGGGCACTGCGCATCGACCCGCCTCGTCGGCCGGGTGCGACGCCGAGGCTCCTTGGGGACGGTGCAGCAGCGGAACGGCCAGGCATTTCCATCAATCGAGCGGATTGGAAACCGCAATTACCGTTAGGCGCCTATCTACTTCTACGATGCCTGAGCTCCTGACAACAAGCACAAGCGACGCCGGGTCAGGTGATCCGGCAGGCAAAAACAGGACGGACCTATGAACCAGAACAGGATGCCCCGCCATGCGTGCAACCCTTATTGCCTCTGCCCTGCTGTTTACCTCGCTGGCCCAGGCTGATGATGCCAAGGCTCAGCCCTACACCTACGGCACCCGACTGGATGTCGCCTCGGTGCTGTCGGTGAAGATCAAGCCGACCCCCTACTGCGAGGTGACCGATGCGGAGATGACCTATCGCGATTCCACCGGTACCGAACGCAAGCTGGCCTACCGGACGCTGTCCGAGGCCTGCAGGAATCAGAACTGAGCGCCACGAACAGGGACGCTGGGGCCGGGCGGGAGCGCGCAATACGCCCTCCCGCCCGGTCTTGCTGAGCGCGATCAGAAGCGGTCGCGAATCACCACCTCGTCGAACGGCAGCTTGCCGACACGCGGCTTCGGCTCGGCGGCGCGCTTGCCCACCGCGACCATCAGCGCGATGACATGGTTGTCCGGCAGGTTGATCAGCTTGCCGACCGCGTCGAAATCGAAGCCATCCATGGGGCAGGAATCCAGGCCCTTGGCCCGTGCCGCGAGCATCAGCGTCTGCGCCATCAGACCGCAGCTGCGCATGGCCTCGTCACGCTGCACCTGCGGCTTGCCACGGTAATAGGCATCGATAGCGCCGGCCATGTAGTCCTGCACCTCGCTCGGTGCCCCTTCCCAGACGCGGCGGACATTCTTTTCCCAGCTGTCGACCTGGGCGCAGATCACCACCAGCATCGAGCGTCGGTCATCTGCGCCTGATTCCAGCCCACCTCGCGGATCTGCGCGCGCAGCGCCGGGTCGCTGACCTCGACGAACCGCACATGCTGCAGATTGAAGGCAGAAGGCGCCAGCAGCGCCAGTTGCAGCAGCTCGTCCTTTTCTTCACGGCTCAGCTGGAAGCTGGGGTCGTAGGCCTTGACGGCGCGGCGGGTGCGAATGGCTTCTTCGGTATGCATGGCGAGTCCTCACGGGAGAAAGGTGGCGCCATGCTAAGGGTGTCGACCGATCGAATCCACGGGACTTCACCGATGACAATCATCGAGCCGCTCGATGCGTTTCCGGTGCTGCATAAACGAAAAAGCCGCCCGAAGGCGGCTTTTCGATGACTCGGCAGGCAGCTTAGAGCTGCGGACCGGCGTTACGGATGGCGTCGGAAACATCGAACTTCTTGAAGTTCTCGATGAACTTGCCAGCCAGTTCCTTCGCGGCCTGGTCGTAGGCACTCTTGTCGGCCCAGGTGTTGCGCGGGTTCAGCAGCTGGGTATCGACGCCGGCAACGGCCTTCGGCACGTCCAGGTTGATGATCGGCAGGTGTTCGGTTTCGGCACCGACCAGCGCGCCGCTCTGGATCGCCGCGATCACTGCACGGGTGGTGGGGATGCTGAAGCGCTTGCCGACACCGTAGCCACCGCCGGTCCAGCCGGTATTGACCAGGTAGACCTTCGAGCCGAAGGCGTTGATGCGCTTGATCAGCAGCTCGGCGTACTCACCGGCCGGGCGCGGGAAGAACGGCGCGCCGAAGCAGGTGGAGAAGGTCGACTTGATGCCGCTGCCCGACCCCATCTCGGTGGAACCGACCAGGGCGGTGTAACCGGAGAGGAAGTGATAGGCAGCCTGCTCGTTGTTCAGGATCGACACCGGCGGCAGCACGCCGGTCAGGTCGCAGGTCAGGAAGATCACCGCCTTGGGCTCGCCACCGAGGTTCTTCTCGGAACGCTTCTCGACGTGCTCCAGCGGGTAGGCGGCGCGGCTGTTCTGGGTCAGGCTGGCGTCGGCGTAATCGGGCAGGCGGGTGCGCTCGTCGAGCACCACGTTCTCCAGCACGGCGCCGAACTTGATGGCCTTCCAGATCACCGGCTCGTTCTTTTCGGACAGGTCGATGCACTTGGCGTAGCAGCCACCCTCGATGTTGAACACGCGGCCAACGCCCCAGCCGTGCTCGTCGTCACCGATCAGGTAGCGGCTCTCGTCGGCCGACAGGGTGGTCTTGCCGGTGCCGGACAGACCGAAGAACAGGGTGGTGTCGCCGTCTTCGCCGATGTTGGCGGCGCAGTGCATCGGCAGCACGTCGACGTCCGGCAGCAGGAAGTTCTGCACGGAGAACATGGCCTTCTTCATCTCGCCGGCGTACTGCATGCCGGCGATCAGCACCTTCTTCTCGGCGAAGTTGATGATCACGCAACCATCGGAGTTGGTGCCATCACGCTCGGGCTGGCACTGGAAGAACGGGGCGTTGAGGATGCGCCATTCGCTCTTGCCGGCCGGGTTGAACTGCGCCGGCTCGATGAACAGGCAGCGGCCGAACAGGTTGTGCCAGGCAGTCTCGGTGGTCATCTTGACCGGCAGGTAGTGCTCGGGATCGGCGCCGACGTGAACATGGGAGACGAAGTTGTCACGCTCGGCGATGTAGGCTTCGACGCGGCTCCACAGCGCCTCGAACTGGCCGGCCGGGAACGGACGGTTGATCGGGCCCCAGGCGATGTGGTGCTGGGTACTCGGCTCTTCGACGATGAAGCGGTCGGCTGGCGAACGACCCGTGCGATGTCCGGTCTTAACCACCAGAGAGCCATTGGCGGCCAGTTCACCTTCACCGCGCTTGACGGCTTCTTCGATCAGTTGCGCGATGCTGATGTCGGTGTACACGGCGTTGGTGGCTTGCGTCATGAGTGTCCCCGTCGGCCTTGGGCCGAATCCTCCGTACAGTTGTAGTCCGCCTCCGGGCGTACTACATCGAAAAAAGTGCGCGCGATTATGCCAGAAAAGGCGTCGCGCTGGGTATGAGCCCGTGATGGCGAAAAGGTTCACCGTGGCCAGAGGCCATCAGTGACGCGTAGCCGCCGGTCCCTGACTGCCAGCGCCAGCGAACAGCTGGGCCACGTCAGCCGCATCGAACAGATACTGGTGATTGCAGAACTGGCAATCGATGGCGATCCGTCCGCCCTGCTCCTCGACCAGTTGCTCGGCGTCGGCCTGCCCGAGGCTGATCAGCGCGCGCGCCGAGCGCTCACGCGAGCAACTGCAGCGGAACTGGATCGGCAGCGGCTCGAACAGCCGGACCTGCTCCTGGTGGAACAGCCGGTGCAGGATGGTTTCGGTGTCCAGGCCGAGCAGCTCTTCGGCGGTCAGGGTGTCGGCCAGGGTCAGCAGGTGCTCCCAGTTGGCGTCCCGCTCCTCGCGTCGTGGATGCGGTCGGCCGGCAGCTGCTGCAGCAGCAGACCGCAGGCGCGGCGCCCATCGGCGTTGAGCCAGAAACGCGTCGGCAGCTGTTCGGAGGTGGCGAAATAGGCCGACAGGCAGGCCGCCAGATCGACGCCATCAAGCGCGACGATGCCCTGATAACGCTGGCCGCGCGCCGGGTCGATGGTAATCGCCAGGGCACCCTCGGGCATCAGCTGCGGCAGGCTGGCGCCGGCCTCGATCTGCTCGGCATCGTAACGGGCGATGCCACGCACATGGCGCTCGCTCGAACACTCGACCATGAGTAGCGGCACGGCACCGGACGAGGTCGCCTGCAGCGATAGCAGCCCCTCGAACTTCAGCGTGCCGACCAGCAGTGCCGCGGCCGCCAGCAGCTCGCCGAGCAGCTGGGCCACCGGCTCGGGGTAAGCGTGCTTGGCCAGGACGTGCTGATAGCTCTCGGCGAGCGTGGCGGTTTCGCCGCGCACATCGGAATCATCGAAGAGAAAGCGTTGGGTCTGATCGGACATGCCGGTGCTCGCAAGGTGGCCGGGAAAAAGCCGTGCATTTTACACGAAGCGGCGGCCTGCCGAGGCACCCGCCATCGCCTGGGTGGACCGGCCTGCCGCCGCGCCGTTCCCTGCCGTTCAGCCCTTGAAGGCACGCAGAAGCTCGATCTGCCGGCGCTGCTTCTTGCTCGGCCGGCCGTCGGTCTGCACGCCTAGTGCGCCGGCCTTGCGCAGCGCGGCGGCCTCCTCGCGGCGAGCCAGGCTTTCGGCGGTCTCCTCGTACAACGTCTGCGCCTCGGGCGCACCACGGCGTACGGCCGACAAGGCGCGGACGATCACCGTGCGTTCGTCGTAACCACAGCGAATCTCGTACTGTTCACCGACCTTCGGCTCCTTGCCCGGCTTGCAACGCTCACCGCGACAGTGCACCTTGCCGCCGTCGATCGCTTCCTTGGCCAGCGCGCGCGTCTTGAAGAAGCGCGCTGCCCACAACCACTTGTCCAGACGGACCTTGCCGTCGTCCTTTTCGCTCGTGCTCAACCTGTATCCGACCTCGTTGTCATAGCCTTGTAGCGACCCGTGCAGTTGTCATGCACGCCGTCTAGAATGCCCGCAAATTTCATGGATGCCACGCTTGGACTGCCTCGATCCCCACACGCTGATCGGTTTGCGCGAATGGGTCGCCCTGCCCGACCTGGGCGTGGTCGGCCTGCGGGCGAAGATCGACACCGGCGCCAGCACCTCGGCCCTGCACGCCACCGAAATCGTCGAGTTCGAGCGTGACGGCAAGCGCTGGGTCCGCTTCACCGCGCATCTGGGTACCCTGGTGCAGCGCCGCCACCGCTGTGAAGCACCGCTGGTCGCACACAAGACCATCAAGAGCTCCAACGGCCAGACCCAGACCCGCTACGTGGTGCGCACCCTGCTGGCGCTCGGCAGCCACGTCTGGCCCGTGGAATTCACCCTGACCTGCCGCAAGAACATGCGTTACCGCCTGCTGCTGGGCTCGCGCGCGCTGGTCGATGGCAAATGGCTGATCGACCCGTCGCGCAGCTATCTGCAAGACAAACCCCAGATCCTCACTTCCTCCGGTGCCCAATGAAAATCGCCGTACTGTCGCGCAATCCACGCCTGTATTCCACGCGTCGCCTGGTCGAGGCCGGCCAGCAGCGCGGCCATGAGGTGGTAGTGATCGATACCCTGCGCGCGTACATGAACATCGCCAGCCACAAGCCGCAGATCCACTACCGCGGCCAGCCGCTGGAAGGCTTCGACGCGGTGATCCCGCGCATCGGCGCTTCGGTGACCTTCTACGGCTGCGCGGTGCTGCGCCAGTTCGAAATGATGGGTGTCTACCCGCTCAACGAATCGGTCGCCATCAGCCGCTCGCGCGACAAGCTGCGCGCGCTGCAGCTGCTCTCGCGCAAGGGCATCGGCCTGCCGGTGACCGGCTTCGCGCACTCGCCCGACGACATTCCCGACCTGATCCAGATGGTCGGCGGCGCCCCGCTGGTGATCAAGGTACTCGAAGGCACCCAGGGCATGGGCGTGGTGCTGGCCGAAACGCAGAAGGCCGCCGAATCGGTGATCGAGGCCTTCCTCGGCCTGAAGCAGGACATCATGGTGCAGGAGTACATCAAGGAAGCCGGCGGCGCCGACATCCGCTGTTTCGTTGTCGGCGACAAGGTCATCGCCGCGATGAAGCGTCAGGCCAAGCCCGGCGAGTTCCGCTCCAACCTGCACCGCGGCGGCACCGCCAGCCTGATCAAGATCACCCCCGAAGAGCGCTCCACCGCCGTGCGCGCGGCCCGCGCCATGGGCCTGTCGGTCGCCGGGGTGGATATCCTGCGCTCCAACCACGGCCCGCTGGTGATGGAGGTCAACTCCTCGCCGGGCCTGGAGGGCATCGAGCAGACCACGGGCAAGGATGTCGCCGGGCTGATCGTCCAGTTCCTCGAGAAGAACGCCGGGCCGAACCTGACGCGCACCAAGGGCAAGGGCTGAGTGCCGCGCCTCAGGCGCCATCGCCCCGCGCGGCAGCAGCAGGCCCAGTGGCAGGCTGACTCGCGCCTCCAGCCCGCCGCCTTCGCGGTTGCGCAGCTCGACGATACCGCCGTGCTGGTTGGCGATACGCTTGACGATCGCCAGGCCCAGGCCCGCGCCCTGACCACCCCGAGCCCGATCGCCGCGGATGAATGGTTGAAGATCTCGCCCAGTTCCTTCGGATCGATGCCCGTGCCGCGGTCGAGTACGCTCAGCACCACGTAGGGCGCGTTGGCGTCGCCGGTCACCGCCGCTGCCACCTCGACCTCGTCACCACCGTAGCGCAGGGCGTTCTCGATGAGGTTGACCAGCAGGCGCTTGATCGACACTCGACGCAGCGACAGCAGCGGCATCGGCTGCACGCAGAGACGGATGCGCTCGCTCTGCTGGTTGTAGGGCGCCACCACCTCGCTGATCAGCTCACCCAGGTCGATCTCCTCGACCGGCTCGTCGCGGCCATCGCGCACGAAGGCGAGGAACTGGTCGAGGATGGCGTCCATGTCTTCGATGTCTCGCACCATCTCCTCGGTGAGCTCTTCGTCGCGCGTCATCAGCTCCAGCGACAGGCGCAGGCGGGTCAGCGGCGTACGCAGGTCGTGAGACACGCCGGCCAGCATCAGTTCGCGTTCGCGCCCGGCCTGCTCGACGTCTTCGGCCATCTGATTGAAGGCGCGGTAGACCTCGGTCATCTCGCTCGGTGTGTCGCTGATCGGCAGCCGCACGCTGCGGCCCTTGCCGATCTGCCGGGCCGCGTAGACCAGGCGCTTGAGCGGCAGATTGAGCTGCTGACGAAGATCCACGCCGCCCCGGTCGACAGCAGCCCGATACCGAGGAACCAGCCGAGCACGCTCCAGATCCGCTGCCCGCGCAGCGGGTAGGCGTAAAGCGGCACGCGAATCCAGTCCGGGCCCAGGCTGGGTGCATGCACCCAGATCGCCGTCGCCGGCTGGATGCGTACGCGCACCTCTGTTTCCGGGCCCAGCTCGGCACGCATCTGGCGCTGGAAGATCTCGGTGTAAGGCCAGTGGTATTCGCTGCGCGGCACTTCGATCGCCGGCACCTGCTGCAGACCGGCAGCCGCGCCGATGCGCGCCCGGTCCTCGGCATCGGCGGCCCAGTAGGCACGCAGGGTCAGCGCGGCGCCGTGGCTGTACTGGCGATCGACCAGCACGTCCTCGTTGGCCATGAGGTAGACCAGCGTTAGCACCTTGGAAAAGAGCACCACCACCAGCACCATCCACAGGGTGCGGGCAAAGAAGCTCTGCGGAAACCAGACGGGCGTCTTCACCGGAGCCGGGCTCCGGCCGCGGCGCCGCGACGGCTCACCGGTTGCCGTCCGGCACGAACACGTAGCCGACACCCCAGACCGTCTGGATATAGCGCGGCTTGGAAGGATCCGGCTCGATCAGGCGCCGCAGGCGGGAGATCTGCACGTCGATCGAGCGCTCCAGAGCATCCCATTCGCGGCCGCGCGCCAGGTTCATCAGCTTGTCGCGGGTCAGCGGTTCACGGGCATGCTGCACCAACGCCTTGAGCACGGCGAACTCGCCGGTGGTAAGCATGTGTACCTCGTCGCCCTTCTTCAGTTCGCGGGTGCCGAGGAACAGCTGGTAGTCGCCAAAGGTGACCACCTCATCCTCGCTGGCCGGCGCGCCCGGCACCTGCGGCGCCTGCCGGCGCAACACGGCACGAATCCGCGCGAGCAGCTCGCGAGGGTTGAACGGCTTGGCCAGGTAATCGTCGGCGCCCTGCTCGAGCCCCTGGATGCGACTGGCCTCGTCGCCCTTGGCGGTGAGCATGATGATCGGAATCTGGTTGTTCGCCTCGCGCAAGCGCCGGCAGGCCGACAGACCATCTTCGCCGGGCATCATCAGGTCGAGTACCACCAGGTGGAAGATCTCACGGCTGAGCAGCCGGTCCATCTGCTCGGTGTTCTCGACCGTGCGCACACGGTAGCCCTGCTCGTCGAGAAACCGTTCGAGCAGACGACGCAGACGCGCGTCATCATCGACGATCAGGATTTTTTCGCCTTCGCTGGCAGACGCGGTGGTGGTCATGACGGCTCCCCGGATATCAATGGCGGGCATTATGGCGCAGCACCCCGCGCCGCCCGTGTGAGCCATTGTTAGCAGATTTTTCCTCTGCTAGCGCTCTCGCAGCGCTTCGGCGCGGGCGCGGATGATCGGCTTGAGCAAATAGCTGAGCACGCTCTTGTGGCCGGTGATGATATCCACCGACGCGACCATGCCCGGAATGATCAGCAGTGGCTTTTCATCGCTGCCCAGATGACTCTTCTCGGTTCGCAAATGGATGAGGAAGAAGCTGTTGCCCTCTTCATCGGTGATGCTGTCAGCACTGATGTGTTCGAGTTTCGCCTTGAGCCCGCCATAAATGGTGAAGTCGTAGGCGGTGAACTTGACCATGGCCTCTTGCCCGGGATGCAGGAAGGCGATGTCCTGGGGCCGTATACGCGCCTCGATCAGCAGCGTGTCGTCCAGCGGCACGATCTCGACCAGGTCGCTACCGGGCTGGATCACACCGCCGATGGTGCTGACCAACACCTGCTTGACCACCCCACGTACCGGAGAAGTCACCAGCGTCCGGCGGACCCGGTCCTCCAGCGCCTTGCCTGTGGACCTCAGCTTGGACAGCTCCGTGCGCGCCTCGTTGAGCTGAGTCAGCGCATCGCTGCGAAAGCGCCCACGTGCCTCGCCGATCTTGCTTTCGATTTCCTTGATTGCTGCCTGCGCCCGGGGAATGGCCAGCGTGGTGGCGTCGAGCTGTCCGCGGCTCTCGACTTCGGCACGCTTGAGGCGCAGCACCTCGACTGCCGAGATCGCTCCCGACGCGACCAAGGGCTCGGACATTTCGATTTCCTTGCGCAGCAGGCCCAAGCTGCTGCGGAACTGTTGTTCCTTGGAACCGAGCTCGCGAACCTCCTGGCGGCGCTGGACCAGTTGCTCTTCCAGCGCCCCGACTTCGTCGCGCAACTGCTGCCGGCGACTTTCGAACAATTGCTGCTCACTCGCCGCGAGCCCCGGCGCGACGCGCCGTACCTCCTCCGGCAACGCCAGCTCGCGATCGTCCACCTCTGCCGACAGCCTTTCGACGCGCGCAGTCAACGCCAACCGGTCGGCTTCCGTTTCGCCAACGTTGGACGCGAACCGGGTGTCGTCAAGACGCAGCAGCGGATCACCGACGTCGACGATCTGCCCCTCGCGCGCAAACAGCTCGGCGACAATGCCGCCTTCCAGGTTCTGAATCTTCTGCAACCGCGACGAAGGAATTGCCTTGCCCTCGCCACGGGTCACTTCGTCGACGATCGCCAGGTCTGCCCACAGCAGCGCAAACAGCACGAACCCAAGCAGTCCCCAGATGGTCAGCCGCACCACACGCGGAGCATCCTCGATGAGCGCCTTGCGCACTTCCGGCATCGGTTCAGCGCGCGAGCCAAGTCCCATGCCGGCACGAATGCGAGCCAGAATCGAAGCCGAATGCTCAACTGACACGGATCTGCCCCTTCTTCAGCGCTTCGAGAATGGCAGGCTTGGGCCCATCGGCAACGATCTGGCCGCGGTCCACAATCACCAGCCGGTCGACCAGGCTCAGCATCGAGGTACGGTGGGTCACCAACAACAGGGTCTTGTTTGCGCTCACTTCGGCCAGCTGTTGCTTGAGCCGTTCCTCGCTGGTGTTGTCCGTGAAGTCCCAGTCGTCGTCGACCGCGGCGCAGACCAGTTGGGCAAGACCCAGCACGCCCAGCAGAGCGACGACGTAGCGGATGGGGGTTAGCCGCGTCTGGCCCAACATGACTACAACTCTTGTCCTCGGCCGAAGGCGATCGCAGCCGCAGCTGATGGCGCAGTGCCATTGAAAGCTGGATGGTGGCGGGAAGATCGCCGAAACACAAGCAGCTCGCCGTGCGCTGCGACAGCTGGCGGCGCCGCCCAAGGATGCCACCGTAAACGCCCGAAGCGGACACTCGACAGTTATACTGCCGCCCTTTCCGGCCGGACGGCCGTTTCATCCCCGCCCGCAGGACCCCGAGATGGACAGCATCAATTCCCGCATCGCCGAAGAACTGGGCGTGCGCCCGCAGCAGGTCGCCGCCGCCGTGGCACTGCTCGACGAAGGCTCGACCGTGCCCTTCATCGCCCGTTACCGCAAGGAAGTCACCGGCAGCCTGGACGACACCCAGCTGCGCAACCTGGAAGAGCGCCTGCGCTATCTGCGCGAACTCGAAGACCGCCGCGGCGCGATCCTCTCCAGCATCGCCGAGCAGGGCAAGCTGACCGCCGAGCTGGAGCGTGAGATCAAGCTGGCCGACACCAAGACGCGGCTGGAAGACCTTTATCTGCCATACAAGCAGAAGCGTCGCACCAAGGGCCAGATCGCGCTCGAGGCCGGCCTCGGCGAGCTGGCCGATGCGCTGTTCGGCAACCCGGAGCTGGCCCCGGAGCAGGAAGCCGAGCGCTTCATCGATGCCGACAAGGGCTTCGCCGATGTAAAGGCGGTGCTCGAGGGCGCCAAGTACATCCTCATGGAGCGCTTCGCCGAGGACGCCGATCTGCTGGCCAAGCTGCGCGAGTTCCTCAAGCACAACGCCACCCTGGCCGCGCGCGTGGTGCCGGGCAAGGAAGCCGAAGGCGCCAAGTTCAGCGATTACTTCGAGCATGACGAGCCGTTCAAGCGGTGCCTTCCCACCGTGCGCTGGCAATCTTCCGCGGGCGCAACGAGGGCGTGCTGTCGATCGCGCTGAAGGTCGGCGACGAAGTGCCGGGCAACCTGCACCCTTGCGAGGTCATGGTCGCCGAGCGCTTCGGCATCGCCAACCGCGGCCGTGCTGCCGACAAGTGGCTGGCCGAGGTGGTGCGCTGGACCTGGAAGGTCAAGCTCTACACCAGCCTGGAAACCGACCTGTTCGGCGAACTGCGCGAGCAGGCCGAGGACGAGGCGATCAGCGTGTTCGCCCGCAACCTGCACGACCTGCTGCTGGCCGCACCGGCCGGCCCGCGCGCGGTACTGGCGCTCGACCCGGGCCTGCGCACCGGCTGCAAGGTCGCGGTGGTCGACGCCACCGGCAAGCTGCTCGACACCGCCACCGTCTATCCGCATGCGCCACGCAACGATTGGGACGGCACCCTGGCGATCCTCGCCAAGCTGTGCGCCAAGCACGCCGTCGACCTGATCGCCATCGGCAACGGCACCGCCAGCCGCGAGAGCGACAAGCTGGCCGGCGAGCTGATCAAGAAGCTGCCGGGCCTCAAGCTCACCAAGATCATGGTCAGCGAGGCCGGTGCTTCGGTGTACTCGGCCTCGGAGCTGGCCGCCAAGGAATTCCCCGACCTGGATGTGTCGCTGCGTGGCGCGGTGTCCATCGCCCGGCGCCTGCAGGACCCGCTCGCCGAACTGGTGAAGATCGAGCCCAAGGCCATCGGCGTCGGCCAGTACCAGCACGACGTCTCCCAGCTCAAGTTGGCGCGCTCGCTGGATGCGGTGGTCGAGGACTGCGTGAACGCCGTCGGCGTGGACGTGAACACAGCCTCGGCGGCGCTTCTGGCGCGCATCTCCGGGCTCAACGCAACCCTGGCGCAGAACATCGTGCAGTTCCGCGACGCCAATGGCGCGTTCAAGTCGCGCAGCGAGCTGAAGAAGGTGCCGCGCCTGGGCGAGAAGACCTTTGAGCAGGCCGCCGGCTTCCTCCGTGTGATGAACGGTGACAACCCCCTGGACGCCTCGGCGGTGCACCCGGAGACCTACCCGCTGGTCAAGCGCATCGCCGCCGATACCGGCCGCGACATCCGCTCGCTGATCGGCGACTCGGCGTTTCTCAAGCGCCTGGACCCCAAGCAGTTCACCGACGAGACCTTCGGCCTGCCGACTGTCACCGATATCCTCAGCGAACTGGACAAGCCCGGCCGCGATCCGCGCCCGGAGTTCAAGACCGCCGAGTTCCAGGAAGGCGTCGAGAAGCTCAGCGACCTGGAGCCGGGCATGGTGCTCGAGGGTGTGGTGACCAACGTGACCAACTTCGGCGCCTTCGTCGACATCGGCGTGCATCAGGATGGTCTGGTGCACATCAGCGCCCTGTCGGAGAAGTTCGTCAAGGACCCCTACGAGGTGGTCAAGGCCGGCGACATCGTCAAGGTCAAGGTCATGGAAGTGGACATCCCGCGCAACCGCGTCGGCCTGTCCATGCGCATGAGCGACACCCCCGGCGAGAAGACCGACGGCCCGCGCGGCGGAAAGCAACGCGGCAACGCGCCGCGCAGCGAGCGTCATGCCAAGGAAGACAAGCCGGCACCGGCCAACGCCAGCATGGCCGCGCTGTTCGCCAATGCCAAGCAGCTGAGGAAATAAGCATGAGCATTCAAGTCGAGGCGGTGGGTAACTCCAGCGCCTTCGGCCGCCTGCTCGGCCTGGAGATCCATCAGGTCGGCCAGGGCGAGGCCGTGCTCGGCCTGACCATGCACGACGGCTTGCGCAATCTGCACGGCAAGCTGCACGGCGGCGCACTGTTCTCGCTGATCGACACGGCCATGGGTCAGGCCAGCCACAGCCTGGGCGACGGCTCGCCGAACAGCGTGACGCTCGAATGCAAGGTCAACTACATCCGCCCGGTCACCGATGGCGAGCTGCGCTGCCGCGCCTGGGTGGTGCATGGTGGCCGGCGCACCCAGGTGCTCGAAGCCGAGGTGCATCAGGGCGACAAGCTGATCGCCAAGGCCCAGGCGACCTTCGCCTGCCTGTAATACCGGCCGAAGCGCGGCAACCCCGCGCTTTTTCTTGTCGTCTGACGCTTGAAGCCGCCGAGCCGCCCCCCCATATTGGCCCGACTGTCGGTGAAGGAATCCACACCTTGAGCGATCTTCTCTCCCATCGTCTGGCATTGCTGGCCGAGCACTCCAACCTGCCCCTGCTCCGCCAATGCCTGCACGGGATCGAGCGTGAATGCCTGCGCGTCGACAGCCACGGCCAGCTGGCCCTGACGCCACACCCGTCGACGCTGGGCTCGGCACTGACCCATCCGCACATCACCACGGACTATTCCGAAGCGCTGCTGGAGTTCATTACCGGCACTGCCAGCGACCCGCAGCAGACCCTCGACGAGCTCGACGCCATCCACCGCTTCACCTACACGCGGCTGCAGGACGAGCTCCTGTGGAGCCCGTCGATGCCCTGCCCGCTGCCGGACGAGGCCGACATCCCCATCGCCGAGTACGGCCGCTCCAATGTCGGCCGGCTCAAGCATGTCTACCGTCAGGGCCTGGCGCTGCGCTATGGCAAGACCATGCAGTGCATCGCCGGGATCCACTACAACTTCTCGCTGGCCGAAGGCATCTGGCCCTTGCTGCAGGCCGACGACGGCGACCGCCGTTCGCCGCAGGCCTACCAGTCCTCGCGCTACATCGCGCTGATCCGCAACTTCCGCCGCTACAGCTGGCTGCTGATGTACCTGTTCGGCGCCTCGCCGGCACTGGACAAGGGCTTCCTGCGCGGCCGCCCGCACCAGCTCGAGCAGCTCGACGCCGATACCCTCTACCTGCCCTACGCCACCAGCCTGCGGATGAGCGACCTGGGCTACCAGAACAATGCCCAGGCCGGCCTGACGCCCTGCTACGACGACCTCGACAGCTACACCGAGAGCCTGCACGCCGCGGTGTCCACGCCCTACCCGCCCTACGCGGCGCTGGGTATCAAGGACGCCGCGGGCAACTGGCAGCAGCTCAACACCAACGTGCTGCAGATCGAGAACGAGTACTACTCGAACATCCGCCCCAAGCGCGTCACCGCCACCGGCGAGCGCCCGCTGCAGGCGCTGCGCGCACGCGGCATCCAGTACATCGAAGTGCGCTGCCTGGACATCAACCGTTCCTGCCGCTGGGCATCGACCTGGCCGAGGCGCGCTTCCTCGACGCCTTCCTGCTGTTCTGCGCGCTCGACGAAAGCCCCTGCCTGGCGCCTGCGAATGCGGCGCGGCCACCGACAACTTCCTGCGCGTGGTCAACGAGGGCCGGCGTCCGGGTTTGACCCTGCGCCGCGGCGAACAGGAGGTCGGCCTGCAGCAGTGGGCCGGCGAGCTGCTCGAACGCATCGGCCTGGTTGCCGCGCAGCTCGACCAGAGCCAGGGCGGCGAGGCCCACGCCCAGGCGCTGGCCGAGCAGCAGGCCAAGGTCGCCGACAGCCGCCTGACACCCTCGGCGCAGGTACTGCAGGCCATGCGCGACACGGGCGAGAGTTTCACCCGCTTCGCCATGCGCCAGACCCTGCGCCACGCCGAGTATTTCCGCAGCCGCCCGCTGCCGGATGGAGCGCTCGCCCGCTTCGAACAGGCCGCGCGCGAGTCGCTGCAGCAGCAGGCCGCCATCGAGGCGGCCGACAGCCAGGACTTCGACAGCTTCGTCGAGCAGTATCAGCGGAGTCTGGGGTAGTAGGAGCCGGAGTTAGGCTGTGCGGTAGAGATCAGCGGTCGCCAGGTGCGGCCGCTTTTTCTTTGGCGCCGTGCAAGGCGCAACCTGCAGGCCGGGCGAGAAAAGCGCGGCGTCAGGCATAGAGGCGCGCGCCGAAACCTCACCCAAACAAGGTGGAAAACGCTGCGCGGTTTTCCACCCTACGGTTGTTCTGGCCTCTTACGGGGCGGCTGCCAACAGCGCCTCGCCAATCGCCAGGAACGCAAGCCTTCGGCCCCAAGTCGCAGGTCATCTGCGATCGCGGCGCTACAGACTCTTTTCGAAAATCTTCGAATTGCGCTGGAAGTTGTACAGCGAAGCCCGCGCCGCCGGCAGCCGCTCGACACCGATCGGCTCGAAGCCGCGCTCGCGGAACCAGTGCGCGGTGCGCGTGGTGAGCACGATGAGCTTTTTCAGCCCCAGCTTGCGGGCGCGCTCCTCGATGCGCTCGAGCAGCTCGTCGCCGCGTCCGCCATGGCGGTATTCCGGATTGACCGCCAGGCACGCCAGCTCGCCGGCGTCCGAGTCGGCGATCGGATAGAGCGCTGCGCAGGCGATGATCAACCCGTCGCGCTCGACGATGCTGAACTGCTCGACCTCGCGCTCGAGCACCTCGCGCGAGCGGCGCACCAGGATGCCCTGCTCCTCCAGCGGGGTGATCAGATCGATCAACCCGCCGACGTCCTCGATGGTCGCCTCGCGCAGCTGTTCGAACTGCTCTTGGGTCACCAGGGTGCCGGCACCGTCACGGGTGAACAGCTCGTTGAGCAGCGCCCCGTCGTCGGCGTAGCTGACCACATGGCTGCGCCGCACGCCGCCGCGGCAGCCTGAGCGGCGGCATCGAGCAGCTCGGCCTGATACTGGCTGCCGAGGCGCTGGACGTAGGCCGGGATCTGTTGCGGGCGCAGTTCGCGCACCAGCTGGCCGTCTTCGTCGAGCAGGCCCGGCTCGGCACCGTAGAGCACCAGCTTGTCGGCGCTGAGATCGATCGCCGCACGTGTGGCGACGTCCTCGCAGGCCAGGTTGAAGATCTCCCCGGTCGGCGAATAGCCAGCGGCGACAGCAGCACGATGGTGCGTTCGTCGAGCAACCGGCCGATACCCTTGCGGTCGATGCGCCGCACCTCGCCGGTGTGGTGGTAGTCGACGCCGTCGAGCACGCCGATCGGCCGTGCAGTGACGAAGTTGCCGCTGGCCACGCGCAGCCGCGCGCCCTGCATCGGCGAAGCGGCCATGTCCATCGACAGCCGCGCTTCCAGCGCGATGCGCATCTGCCCGACCGCGTCGATCACGCATTCGAGCGTCTGCGCGTCGGTGATGCGCAGGTCGCGGTGAAAGCGCGGCTCGATACCCCGCGCCGCCAGGCGCGCCTCGATCTGCGGACGCGAGCCGAACACCAGCACCAGGCGCACGCCAAGGCTGTGCAGCAAGACCAGGTCGTGGACGATGTTGGCGAAGTTCGGGTGCGCGACGCCGTCGCCGGGCAACATCACCACGAAGGTGCGCTCACGGTGCGAATTGATGTAGGGCGAGGAGTCGCGAAGCCAGGTGACGTAGTCGTGCATGCGGAAATCCGTGTGCTGTCGCGCTGCGCTCAGGCGTGGGCCGGACGCAGGCAGTAATGTTCGATCAGGCTGCGCAGCAGGCCGAGGGTCGGTTCGATACGCGCGAGTTCCAGGTATTCGTCGGGCTGGTGCGCACAGGCGATGTCGCCGGGGCCGAGCACCAGCGTCTGGCAGCCGAGCTGCTGAAGATAAGGCGCTTCGGTGGCGAACGCTACCGCCTCGGCCTGGTGCCCCGTCAGGCGTTCGGCCAGGCGCACCAGCTCGCTGTCAGCCGCCTGCTCGAAGGCCGGCACGCTGGGGAAGATCGGCCCCAAGTCGATTTTCACCTGGTGCTGCTCGGCGACCGGCGCCAGCCGCTGGCGGATCGTCGTGCGCAGGCTTTCGGCATCCATCCCCGGCAGCGGGCGCAGGTCGAATTCCAGCGCGCACTGGCCGCAGATGCGGTTGGGATTGTCGCCGCCGTGGATGCAGCCGAGGTTGAGCGTCGGCGTCGGCACGTCGAACAGCGGATTGCTGTACTCGCGCTGCCACTGCCCGCGCAGCGCGATCAGCTCGCCGAGCGCGGCATGCATCGCTTCCAGCGCGCTGTGGCCGTAGGCCGGGTTGGAGGAGTGGCCGCTCTGCCCGAGGATATCCAGACGCTCCATCATGATGCCCTTGTGCAGCCGCACGGG
>LZQO01000054.1_pt1 | contig 26768 bp, 31 predicted proteins | sample 768571 | NCBI WGS metagenome assembly LZQO01 (sample SAMN05207081, study PRJNA324507) | oil field metagenome | isolation source: sample BH-FW-10 from oil reservoir | place: India: Bombay High | collected 2015-12-01
CAGGAAGATCACCACCAGCATGCCGAAGAACAACAGCAATCCGAGCCCGCCGGGCCGCTCACCCTGCAGCGGCATCACCGGACGCAGCTCGGCCGGCAGGGGTTCGCCGCCGAGCACCTGGATGATCGCCGTCGCGCCATCGAGGATGCCGCGGGCAAAGTCGCCTTCGCGAAACGCCGGGACCATGATGCGATTGATGATCACCGAGGACTGCGCATCGGTGAGCTCACCTTCCAGGCCGTAGCCGACCTCGATGCGAATCTGGCGCTCGTCATGCGCGACGATCAGCAGCGCGCCGTTGTCCTTGCCCTTCTGCCCGATCCCCCAGGCGCGCCCGAGCTCGACACCAAAGGCCTCGATGCTGCGCCCGCCGAGGTCCGGCACGGTGACCACCACCAGCTGCTCGCCGCCGCTGCGCTGCTCATGACCGGCCAGCAGGCTCGTCAGGCGTGCCTCGGTCTGAGCATCGAGCAGCTCGGCGCGATCGACCACCCGCCCGGTCAGTGCCGGCAGCTCGTGCTCCTGGGCGGCCAGCGGGCCAGCCAGCAGGAACAGACCGAGCAGGCACAGCGCGCGGATCATTCGAACTTCACTTGCGGCGCCTGATCGGCATTGGTCGCCGTGGCCTCGAAGGTCTCGCGAATCGGCATGTCGCTGTACATCAGCGTGTGCCAGATGCGCCCGGGGAAGGTGCGGATCTCGGTGTTGTAGCGCTCCACCGCGGCGATGAAATCACGCCGGGCCACCGCGATGCGGTTCTCAGTGCCTTCGAGCTGCGACTGCAGGGCGAGGAAGTTCTGGTTGGACTTGAGTTCCGGATAGCGCTCGGAGACCACCATCAACCGGCTCAGCGCACCGGACAGCTGGTTCTGCGCCTGCTGGAAGCGCTGCAGTTGCTCGGGGTTGTCCAGCGTGTTGGCATCGACCTGGATCGACGTCGCTTTGGCGCGCGCCTCGATCACCGCGGTGAGGGTCTCCTGCTCCTGGCGGGCGAAGCCCTTGACCGTTTCCACCAGGTTGGGGACCAGATCGGCGCGCCGCTGGTACTGGTTTTCCACCTGGGCCCAGGCAGATTTCACCTGCTCGTCGTACTGCGGAATGTTGTTGATGCCGCAGCCGGCCAGCAGCGACGACATGAAAAGCACGACTGCCAGCTGCCAGGCGTGGGTGAAGCGCAGGGTTCGCATGATCCGTTCGTCCATCGATCCGAAGTGTTCCTCTAAGGATAGCCTGCCGGCGCAAGAGTTCAGGCTGAACAACCGGAGCGAAGCGTCGCAGCGTCCTGCTCAGCGAGCGGCCAGCCAGGGCGCGGGCGCCAACAGCTCGGCGCAGCGCTGCTGCAGATGCTCCTGCAGCAGCCGCACCGGCTGGCTCAACTGTGCGCGATGGGCACAGAGCAGATTCAAGGGCGCGGGCTCGCCGCCCAGTTCGGGCAGCAGGATCTGCAGACGCCCGGCGGCGACGTCATCGGCGATGTCCAGCAGGATTTGTAGGCCAGCCCGAGGCCGGCCAGGGCCCAACGTCGCACCACGTCGGCATCGTCACTGACCCGATCACCGCTGACCTGCACCGTGAGCGCCCGGCGGCCCTCCTGAAAGCACCAGCGGTCATGCACGCGCCCGGCGAGCATGAAGCGCAGGCAGTTGTGCCCGGCCAACTCATCCAGCCGCTGCGGCGCGCCGTGGCGCCGCAGGTAGGCCGGCGAAGCGCACAGCACCCGGCGATTGCCCGCGGCCACCGGCAGCGCCACCAGGCTCGAATCCTGCGGCTCGCCATAGCGCAGGACCAGGTCCACCGGCTGGCGGAACAGATCGGTCAGCCCGTCGCCCAGCAGCAGGCGCAGCTGCAACTGCGGATGACGCGCCTGGAATTCGTCGAGCCAGGGCAGCAGGACGTTGCGACCGAAATCCGAGGGCGCCGACAGCTGCAGCACGCCACTGATCGCCTCGCGCCCGCCAGCGAGCGCCTGGGCGCCCTCGTGCAGGCTGGCCAGCGCTGCCCGGGCATGCAGCAGATACGCCTCGCCCTCGGCAGTCAGGCGCAGACTGCGGGTGGAGCGCACGAACAGCCGCACACTCAGGCTCGCTTCGAGGCGCTTCAAGGCCGCACTGGCCACTGCGGGCGACACGTCGAGCCCGCGCGCGGCCGCGGAAAGGCTGCCGCTGTCGGCGGTACGGACGAACAGCTGCAGGTCATCGATACGCAGCATTTTCAAAATCCTGTTGAAAGAGCCTCGCTTATCGCCCCGTTTTTCCGCCGAGTCAAATAAACGAGCATGCCCGCACTCAACCGAACCCAATGGAGCATCAGCATGAAAGCGGTCGCCTATTTCGAATCCCTCGCCATCGACGATCCCCGTGCCCTGCAGGACGTGGAGCTACCAGAGCCGGTGCCCGGCCCGCGAGACCTGCTGGTGGAGGTGCGCGCCATCTCGGTCAACCCGGTAGACACCAAGGTACGCCGCAACACCCAGCCCGAGGCCGGTCAGCCGAAGGTGCTGGGCTGGGACGTCGCCGGCGTGGTGGTCGGGGTGGGCAGCGAAGTCAGCCTGTTCAAGGTCGGCGACGAGGTGTTCTACGCCGGCTCCATCGCCCGCGCCGGCGGCGACAGTGAACGCCATCTGGTGGACGAGCGCATCGTCGGACGCAAGCCGCAGAGCCTGAGCTTCGCCGAGGCCGCCGCGCTGCCGCTGACCGCCATCACCGCCTGGGAGCTGCTGTTCGAACGCCTGCAACTGGTGGAGGGCCATGGCGCCGGGCAGCAGCTGCTGATCGTCGGAGCCGCCGGCGGCGTCGGTTCGATCATGCTGCAGCTGGCCCGTCAGCTCACCGAGGTCAGCGTGATCGCCACCGCCTCGCGTCCGGAAACCCAGGCCTGGCGCGTGAACTCGGCGCGCACCATGTCATCGACCATAGTCAGCCGTTGCACGCCGAGCTGCAGCGCGCCGGTTTCGCCAGCGTCAGCCATGTCGCCAGCCTGACCCAGACCGATCAGCATTTCGACCAGCTGGTCGAGGCACTGACGCCCCAGGGCCGCCTGGCGCTCATCGACGATCCGGCCCAGCCGCTGGACGTGATGAAGCTCAAGCGCAAGAGTCTGTCGCTGCACTGGGAGCTGATGTTCACCCGCTCACTGTTCGAGACGCCGGACATGATCGAGCAACACCACCTGCTGCAGCGCGTCAGCCAGCTGGTCGATCAGGCGTGCTGCGCACCACCGTCGGCGAGCACTTCGGCACCATCAACGCGGCCAACCTGCGCCGCGCCCATGCCCTGCTGGAAAGCGGCAAGGCCAAGGGCAAGATCGTGCTGGAAGGCTTCTGACGGCTAGATAACCCCGGCCGCGCGCAGGCCGGCGGTCTGCTCGTCGTTCATGCCCAGCAGGCGCTGCAACAGCGCCTCGCTGTGCTCGCCGAGCAGCGGCGGCGGGTTGCGGTATTCCACTGGCGAGGCGGACAGCCGCAGCGGGCTCGCGACCTGCGGCACGCGGCCGGCCAGCGGATGCGGCATCTCGACCCTCAGCCCGCGATGCTGCACCTGCGGGTCGGCGAACACCTGCGCCAGGTCGTTGATCGGCCCGCAGGGCACGCCGGCCAGCTCCAGCGCAGTGACCCATTCGGCCGTGGTGCGGAACACCGTGACCTGGCGGATCAGCGGAATCAGCTCGGCGCGATGGGCAACCCGCGCGCGATTGCTGGCGAAGCGCGGATCGGCCGCCCACTCGGGACGCCCGGCCACCTCGCAGAACTTGCGGAACTGACCGTCGTTGCCGACGGTGAGGATGATGTCGCCGTCGGCAGTGGGGAAATCCTGATAGGGCACGATGTTCGGATGGGCATTGCCCATGCGCCTGGGCGCCACGCCGGTGGTGAGGTAGTTGAGCGCCTGGTTACCGAGGCAGGCGACCTGCACGTCGAGCAGCGCCGTATCGATATGCTGCCCCTCGCCGCTGCGTTCGCGATGCGCCAGCGCAGCGAGCACGCCGACGGTGGCATACAGGCCGGTGAGGATATCGGTCAGCGCCACGCCGACCTTCACCGGCCCGGCGCCCTCCTCCGCATCGCTGCGCCCGGTCAGGCTCATCAGCCCACCGAGCCCCTGGATCATGAAGTCGTAGCCGGCACGTGTGGCGTAGGGGCCGTCCTGGCCGAAACCGGTGATCGAGCAGTAGATCAGCCGCGGATTGATCGCCTTCAGGCTTTCGTAATCCAGCCCGTAGGCGGCCAGCCCGCCGACCTTGAAGTTCTCCAGCAGCACATCGCACTGCGCCACCAGCTCGCGGATGATGCGCTGGCCCTCGGGTCGGGTGAAGTCGACGGTCAGCGACTGCTTGTTGCGGTTGGCGGTCAGGTAATAGGCCGCCTCCGAGGTGTTCTCGCCGTGCTGATCCTTGAGATAGGGCGGGCCCCAGTGGCGGGTATCGTCGCCCGTGCCGGGGCGCTCGACCTTGATCACCTCGGCGCCGAGGTCGCCGAGAATCTGCCCGCACCAGGGCCCGGCGAGCACGCGCGACAGGTCGAGAACGCGGATATGGGACAGGGCGCCGGGCATCGCGACTTCCTTCGTGGGTAGGGTGGAAAACGACCGCAGGTCTTTTCCACCAATGGATACGGGACCGGGAGCAAAGGTGGAAAACGCTGGCGCGGTTTTCCACCCTACGAACCGTCAGAAGAACGCCTGGATGCCAGTCTGCGCGCGGCCGAGGATCAGCGCGTGCACGTCATGGGTGCCCTCGTAGGTGTTCACCACCTCCAGATTGACCAGGTGCCGGGCCACGCCGAACTCGTCGCTGATGCCATTGCCGCCCATCATGTCGCGCGCCATGCGCGCCACATCGAGCGCCTTGCCACAGCTGTTGCGCTTCATGATCGAGGTGATCTCCACCGCCGCCGTGCCCTCGTCCTTCATGCGGCCGAGGCGCAGGCAACCCTGCAGGGCCAGGCTGATCTCGGTCTGCATGTCGGCCAGCTTCTTCTGGATCAGCTGGTTGGCCGCCAGCGGCCGGCCGAACTGCTGGCGGTCGAGCACGTACTGGCGCGCGGTGTGCCAGCAGAACTCGGCGGCGCCCAGTGCGCCCCAGCTGATGCCGTAGCGGGCACTGTTCAGGCAGGTGAACGGGCCCTTCAGCCCGCGCACGTCGGGGAAGGCGTTCTCTTCCGGGCAGAACACGTTGTCCATGACGATCTCGCCGGTGATCGAGGCGCGCAGGCCGACTTTTCCGTGAATCGTCGGGGCGGACAGCCCTTCCCAGCCCTTCTCCAGCACGAAGCCGCGAATCTCGCCGGCGTCATCCTTGGCCCAGACCACGAAGACATCGGCGATCGGGCTGTTGGTAATCCACATCTTGCTGCCGGACAGGCGATAGCCGCCGTCGACCTTCTTCGCCCGGGTGACCATCGAGCCAGGGTCGGAGCCGTGGTTCGGCTCGGTGAGGCCGAAGCAGCCGATGTATTCGCCGCTGGCCAGCTTGGGCAGGTACTTCTGCCGGGTCGCCTCGTTGCCGAATTCGAAGATCGGCACCATCACCAGCGAGGACTGCACGCTCATCATCGAGCGGTAGCCCGAATCGATGCGCTCCACTTCACGGGCGATCAGGCCGTAGCACACGTAGTTCAGCCCGCTGCCGCCGTAGGCTTCGGGGATGGTCGCGCCGAGCAGGCCGGTCTCGCCCATCTCGCGGAAGATCGCCGGGTCGGTGCGCTCATGGCGGAAGGCTTCCAGCACCCGCGGCGCCAGCTTGTCGGCGGCGAACTGCGCGGCGCTGGCCTGCACCATGCGTTCTTCCTCGGTCAGCTGCTGGTCGAGCAGCAGCGGGTCGATCCAGTTAAAGCTTGCTTTGCCGGCCATTCGGGGGGCTCCTCTTGTTGTCTTCGGCACCGCGGGCGCGCGGGTGGGATGAGCTGATCCTAGGCGCCGCAACGGTGCGTCGCAAACGAGGATTTCGCACCGAACTGTGCGTTTCACTCACTCCGAGATAAGCTCTGATCCGATTGTCAGGCTTATCCCGTGAGTTCTTTGCATAATGCGCCGCAAGATTCCCAGCACCGCCGCGCTGATCGCCTTCGAGGCCGCTGCCCGCCACGAGAGCTTCACCCGCGCGGCCGACGAGCTGGCGCTGACCCAGAGCGCCATCTGCCGGCAAATCGGCGGGCTGGAGGAATTCCTCGGCCTGGCGCTGTTCCGCCGTTCGCGGCGCGGCGTGAAGCTCACCGCCGCCGGCCAGTCCTACGCCCGCCGCATCGCCGTGCAGCTGGACGCGGTGGAGCGCGACACGCTGTCGGTGATGGGCCAGCAGGGCGCCATGAGCCTGGAGCTGGCCGTGGTGCCGACCTTCGGCACCCAGTGCTGGTGCCGCGCCTCAGGCATTTCCAGGCGCTGCATCCGGAAATCACGGTGAACCTGACCAACCGCACCCGGCCCTTTCTCTTTGCCGATACCGAGTTCGATGCCGCCATCTATTTCGGCGATGCCGACTGGTCCGGTACCGAGGCGCACTACCTGATGCCCGAGGACCTGCAGCCCGTCTGCAGCCCCGCCCTGCTGCGCGACGGTCAGCCGTTCACGACCCAGGCCCTGGCCGAGCTGCCGCTGCTGCAGCAGACCACCCGGCCCTATGCCTGGCGCCAGTGGTTCGATTCGCTGGGGCTGAAAGTCGCCCGCGACATGACCGGCCCGCGGCTGGAGCTGTTCTCCATGCTGGCGCAGGCGGCCGAGCATGGCATGGGGGTGGCGCTGATCCCGCCGTTTTGATCCAGCGCGAACTGGCCGAGGGGCGGCTGGTGCTGGCGCATCCGCACGCCTATCGCAGCGAGACGCGGGCGTATTACCTGATGATTCCCGAGCGCAAGGCGGAGTCGGCGGGGCTGGTGGCGTTTCGTGAGTGGCTGAAGGAGGAGGCGAGGGTTTGGCGGGAGGCGCCGTAGGGCCGTGTGGCCAGCCGTAGGGTGGAAAACCGCGCAGCGTTTTCCACCACAGGTAGCGTGCAGGTCTGCGTCTGACGAGCCAGGTGCCCAGGACACCCGGAAACGAGGGCGCCAGATCGCGGGCTCAGGGCGAAACTACTTCTTCTTTTTCGGCTTCAGGTATTTCGTCAGCCCCTGAAACCACATCACCAGGGCCGGATTGCCCTGGATCTGGATGTCCTTGTTCTGAATTCCCTGCATGAACGCCAGCTGCTTGTTCTTCGCCGTCATGGTCGCGAAACCATAGGCGGCATCCTTGAAGCCCAGGGAGAACGCTGGCTCAGTCGCCGGGCCGCGCTTGCTGGTGACGCGCTGGTCCTTGACCACGAAATGCCGGGCGACCTTGCCGTCCAGGGTGTGCAGCTGAAAGCTCAGGTTCTTGTCACCCAGCTGCTGCTGGAACTCGGGATTGGTGCGGCTGGCCTTGGCCATCAGGCGGCCAAGCATCCAGAGCAGAAAGCGAAATTTCATCAGGCGGGCATCCGACGGGAGGATTCGATTTGCGCCGCATTGTAGCGGCTCGTCGGCAGCGAAAAAGCGTGGGTAACGAGGAGTCCGAGCGGGATCGGGCAGTCAGATCGCCCGGAGCCCGGAGGCTCCGGGGCAGCCCATCAGTTGATGGCGTCGCGCAGCATCTTTCCCGGCTTGAAGGCCACGGTGTTGCTGGCCTTGATGGTCACCGGTTGCCCGGTCTGCGGATTTTTTCCGGTGCGGGCGCCGCGATGGCGCTGAACGAAGGTGCCGAAACCGACCAGGGTGACGCTGTCCTTGCGGTTCAGCGCATTGGTGATTTCATCCAGCACGGCGTTGAGTACGCGATTGGCCTGGTCCTTGGATAGATCAGCCTTCTCGGCAATGGCTGCGGCGAGTTCCGGTTTACGCATTGGGAGCCTCTGAGACTTTTGTTGTTGTTGTGTCTTGGCCGCTCCCGAGGAACGACCCTGAAAGGCGCTGCGACAGCTCTAGCTGGGCAGACTCAGGGAGAATGGCACGCTGCTAGCACTGGCGCCAGTCTTCTACGACTCAAGGCTTAGTCAGCTCGAAGGCTTTAGCGTCAGAGTTTGCGGCAGTTCCGCCAGCACCGGCGGCAGCTGCCGATTGAGCGCGAGCTTGTCCTGCACCGCCGCGCCGGTCAGTGCATAGCCGAGCAGCTTGCCGTCTGCGCCCAGGTACAGCGCCTTGATGTCTGCGCCCTGCCCTTCGACGACCCAGCGCCCTGCAGCGTCGGCCGCCGGCGGCGAGACCACCAGCGGGCAGGCCGGCGTCTTCACCGTGACCGGCATGGGCCCGTAGCTGACCTCCGTCGGCGTGCCCAGCAACGTGCGGGCCAGGGCGCGCACACCACTCATCAGCGGCATCACATAGAGCAGGTTGAGCCCGTCGACCTCGGCGCAGTCGCCCAGCGCATAGACGTGCGGTGCAGAGGTGCGCAGCTGGCGGTCGACGGCGATACCGCGAGCGACGGCCAACCCCGCCTGGGCCGCCAGTTCGGTGCGCGGGCGCAGGCCGACGGCGCTGACCACCAGATCGCAATCCAGCCGGCGGCCGTCGGCCAGTTGTGCGCTCAGCGCGTCGCCGTGGCGATCCAGCCGCTCGACCACGGTACCCAGGTGAAAGCGCGCACCCAGCGCCTCCAGGCCCTGGCGCACCGCCGCGGCCGGCTGCGGCGGCAACAGGCCGGGCATCAGTTGCTCGGCCGGCGCCACCACATCCACCTCGTAGCCGCCCAGGCGCAGGTCGTTGGCGAACTCACAGCCGATCAGCCCGGCGCCCATGATCAGCACCCGCTTGCGCCCCTGGGCGGCGGCACGGAAATGGCCGTAGTCGAGCAGGTCGTTGATCGGATGCACGGCATCGGCGGCATCGCCGGCCAGCGGTACCCGCAGCGTCTGCGCGCCCCAGGCGATCACCAGGTCGCGGTAGACGACCGGCTCGTTGCCCAGCCAGATGCGCTGCGCCGCCGGCTCCAGCCGGGTGACCTCGGTATGGGTGCGAATCTCGGCCTTCAGCTGCGCGGCCATCGCACCGGCGCTGGCCATGCCCAGGCTCTCGGCATCCTTGTTCATGGCAAAGCCGGTGGAGAGCATCGGCTTGGAATACGAGCGGCCATCGTCGCGGGTGATCAGCAGCAACGGTATGTCGCCGTCCAGCTTGCGCAGTTCGCGTGCGAGGTTGTAGCCGGCCAGGCCGGTGCCGATGATGACGATGGGTGCAGTCACGAAGTGTCCTCGCTCGGTTGGTAATCGGGAATCAGGAGATGGCGATCATTTCGAAGTCCATCTTGCCGACGCCACAGTCCGGGCATACCCAGTCCTCGGGCACGTCTTCCCAGCGGGTGCCAGGGGCGATGCCGTCGTCCGGCCAGCCTTCGGCCTCGTCGTAGATGAATCCGCAGACCACGCACTGCCACTTTTTCATGTTTCACCTCGCTCGTTGCGTTGCGCCGCAGCCTATACCACAAGCGGCCGGCGGCAGAAGTCGACAAACGAAACGGGCGGCCGAAGCCGCCCGTTCCACCCGTTGCTGCGCTTAGCCAGCAGCGACCGTCAGCGGGTCGCCGATGCCCATCACGTAGAAACCGATCAGGCCGATGCTGCCAGCCAGGATGAGGTAGTACAGCGTCGGCAGCATGGTCTTGCGCAGGGTGACCCCTTCGCGACCGAGCAGGCCGACGGTGGCCGAGGCCGCTACCACGTTGTGGATGGCGATCATGTTGCCCGCCGCGGCGCCCACCGACTGCAGCGCCACCATCAGCGCACCGGAGAGGCCGAGCAGCCCCGCGGTGTTGAACTGGAACTGCGACAGCATCAGGTTCGACACGGTGTTGGAACCGGCGATGAAGGCCCCCAGTGCACCGACCGCCGGGGCGAAGAACGGATAGACCGAGCCCACGCTGTTGGCCACCAGCTGCGCCATGGCCACCGGCATGGACACCAGGTCCGAGCCGTTGACGCCGGAGTTGATGAGGATCCGCACCATCGGGATGGTGAAGATCAGCACGAAGCCCGCGCCGAGCAGGGTCTTGCTCGACTCCGACACCGCTGCCACCAGCTCGCCGGCACGCATGCGGTGCAGGAAGAAGGTAACGATCACCACCATGCAGAGAATCCCGCCCGGCAGGTACAGCGGCTCGAGGGTACCGGACACGCCGGTCTCACCGAGGATGTCCTTCCAGCCGAAGCTGAGCGACATCAGCGCTGCCTTGACCTCCGGGAACACGCGCGAGATCACCAGGAACACCGCCAGCAGCAGGTAGGGCGCCCAGGCCATCGGCACGGAGATCGGCGTCTTGCCGGCGACATCGTCGAGCTTCATCTCGATCTTGCCCATCCACTCGGCCGGCCATTCGCTCGCCGGAGCGAAATCCCAGCTTTCCTTCGGCAGCAGGAAGCCGGCCTTGGCCGCCGGCACCACGATGGCCAGGCCGACCAGCGCGCCGATCATCGAGGGGAATTCCGGGCCGAGGAACACGCCGGCAGCGGCATAGGGGATGACGAAGCACAGACCGGTGAACACCGCGAACGGCGCCATCGCCAGGCCTTCGGCCCAGGATTTGTTGCGGCCGAAGAAGCGGGTCATGATGCTGAGCATGATCAGCGGCATGAGAATGCCGCACAGCGCATGGATGATCGCCACCCGCGAGAAGATCAGGTGGAAGAACACATCCCAGTTGCTGCCCAGGGCGATCAGCTGTTCACCGATCCCGGTCTTGTCCAGACCACCGCCCACACCGACCAGGATCGGCGTCCCCACGGCACCGAAGGATACCGGCGTCGACTGCACCATCATCCCCAGCACCACCGCCGCCAGCGCCGGGAAACCCAGTGCTACCAGCAGCGGCGCGGCGACCGCGGCCGGCGTACCGAAGCCCGAGGCGCCCTCGATGAAGCAGCCGAACAGCCAGGCCACGATCAGCGCCTGGACGCGACGATCCGGGCTGATGTTGGAAAAGCCCCGGCGAATTGCGGCGATGCCCCCGGAGTGCTTGAGCGTGTTGAGCAGCAGGATCGCACCGAAGATGATCCAGAGGATCGCCGCGGTGAGAATGAGCCCCTGCAGCGTCGAGGCCAGGACGCGGTTGAACGTCATGTCCCAGGCGAGCAGCCCGATCAGCGCGGTGAGGACGAAAACCAGCGGCATCGCGTACTTGGCCGGCCAACGAAAGCCGATCAGCAGGACACCCGCCAGCACCAACGGCACGAAGGCCAGTATGGACAGTAGTGTTTGACTCATTGTTGGTTCCTGTTTTTGTTGTGAACCGCTTTTTTGTCCGGGCAAGCCCGGTGCCTTGCATGGATACCCGCCCCACCGTGACCCTGCGGCCGACGTCGTGGCGGTCCCCCGGGTGCCTGCCGTACTGCCTGGCAGGTCCCCATGCTCGAAAGCCCCGAGCGCCAAGAGGCGTCCGGGGCTCGTGTTTCAGGCGGGCGGGAGCGCACTCCCGCCTTGCCGCTCACCCAGGCCTCAGGCCGGGTTGGCCGCCTTGAAGCGCTGCCGCCACTGGTGCAGCAACGGCTCGGTGTAGCCGGCGGGTTGTTCGCGGCCCTTGAACACCAGATCGCTGGCGGCCTGGAAGGCGATGGACTTGGCATAGTCCGGCGCCATCGGGCGGTACAGCGGGTCACCGGCGTTCTGCTCGTCGACCACCTTGGCCATGCGCTCGAGGGTTTCCTGGACCTGCTCGCGGCTGACCACGCCGTGGTGCAGCCAGTTGGCGATGTGCTGGCTGGAGATGCGCAGGGTGGCGCGGTCTTCCATCAGACCGACGTTGTGGATGTCCGGCACCTTGGAGCAACCGACGCCCTGCTCGACCCAACGCACCACGTAACCGAGGATGCCCTGGCAGTTGTTGTCCAGCTCCTGCTGCTTTTCCTCAGCGCTCCACTTGTCCTCGGCAACCACCGGGATGGTCAGCAGATCGTTGAGCAGCTGCTCGCGCTCGGCGGCCAGGTCGACTTTTTCCAGCTCGCTCTGCACCGCCTGCACGTCGACCTGGTGGTAGTGCAGCGCATGCAGGGTGGCGCCGGTCGGCGACGGCACCCAGGCGGTGTTGGCGCCGGACTTCGGATGGCCGATCTTCTGCTCGAGCATGGCCGCCATCAGGTCCGGCATGGCCACATGCCCTTGCCGATCTGCGCCTTGCCGCGCAGGCCGCAGGCCAGGCCGACCAGCACGTTGTTGCGCTCGTAGGACTTGATCCACGGCGTGTTCTTCATGTCGCCCTTGCGCAGCACCGGGCCGGCTTCCATGCAGGTGTGCATCTCGTCACCGGTGCGGTCGAGGAAGCCGGTATTGATGAAGGCCACACGGCTCTTGGCCGCGGCGATGCAGGCCTTGAGGTTGGCGCTGGTGCGGCGCTCCTCGTCCATGATGCCCATCTTCAGGGTGAAGCGCGGTACGCCGATCAGGTCCTCGACGCGGCCGAACAGCTCGTCGGCAAAGGCGACTTCCTTCGGGCCATGCATCTTCGGCTTGACGATGTAGAAGCTGCCGGTGCGCGAGTTGCCCTTGCGCTTCAAGTCATGCTTGGCGATCAGGCTGGTGAACACGCCGTCCATGATGCCTTCGGGGATTTCGCTGCCGTCTTCCAGGAGGATCGCCGGGTTGGTCATCAGGTGGCCGACGTTACGGATGAACAGCAGCGAACGGCCGTGCAGCTTCAGCTCGCCGCCGTCCGGCGCGCTGTATTCGCGGTCCGGGTTGAGGCGGCGGACGAAGCTCGAGCTGCCCTTGGCCACTTCCTCGCTGAGGGTGCCCTGCACGATGCCCAGCCAGTTGCGGTAGGCCAATACCTTGTCGTCGGCATCCACCGCGGCGACCGAGTCTTCGCAGTCGAGGATGGTCGACACGGCGGATTCGATCAGCAGGTCCTTCACGCCGGCGGCGTCGGTCTGGCCGATCGGGCTGTTCGGGTCGATCTGGATCTCGATGTGCAGGCCGTTGTTCTTCAGCAGCACGGCCTTCGGCTCGACGGCCTCGCCCTGGAAGCCGACGAATTTCTCCGGCTGCTCGAGGCCGGTGACGCTGCCGTTCTCCAGGGTGACCTTGAGCTGGCCATCCTGCACGCGGTAGGCGGTGGCGTCGGCATGGCTGCCTTCGGCCAGCGGCGCGGCCTGGTCGAGGAAGTTGCGGGCAAAGGCGATGACCTTGGCGCCACGGACTTCGTTGTAGCCCGGGCCCTTCTGCGCGCCGCCCTCTTCGGAGATGGCGTCGGTGCCGTACAGCGCGTCATACAGCGAGCCCCAGCGGGCGTTGGCGGCGTTCAGCGCATAGCGCGCGTTCATGATCGGCACCACCAGCTGCGGACCGGCCTGGGTGGCGATCTCGCTGTCGACGTTGGCGGTGTCGATCTTGACCTCGCCCGGCACCGGCAGCAGGTAGCCGATGGACTCGAGGAAGGCGCGGTAGGCGGCCATATCCTTGATCGGGCCCGGATTGGCCTTGTGCCAGGCGTCCAGCTCGAGCTGCAGGCGGTCGCGCTCGGCGAGCAGCTCGCGGTTCTTCGGAGCCAGGTCGTGGACCAGGGCATCCAGGCCCTGCCAGAAGGCGGCGGCTTCGATACCGGTGCCCGGCAGGACTTCGTCTTCGATGAAACGCTTGAGGTTGGCCGCGACTTGCAGGCGGCCCAGGGTTACACGCTCGGTCATCTGTCGTTCTCCTTGTCTGTTCAGTTGGCCAGGGCGGCGACGCCGGCCTTGGCGATCTGGGCGTCCTGCGCGGCGGTCACGCCGGACACGCCGACCGAGCCGATAACCTGGCCGTCGACCACCACCGGTACGCCGCCTTCCAGCGAGCAGACCACCGGCGCGGAGAGGAAGGCGCTGCGGCCACCGTTGACCATGTCTTCATAACCCTTGGTTTCGCGGCGACCGAGCGCGGCGCTGCGGGCCTTCTCGCTGGCGATGTAGGAGCGATCGGCGCACAGCCGTCCAGACGCTCCAGCGCCAGCGGGTGCCGCCGTCGTCGGCGACGACGATGGTCACGGCCCAGCCGTTGGTCTGCGCTTCGGCGCGGGCGGCGGCGAGGATGGTGGCGACTTCGGTCTGGCTCAGTACGGCTTTGCTTTTCATCTCGATTCTCCTGTCTGCATATTTCGGTTGTTCGGTTGGCGCGCGGCGGGCGGGCCGGAGGGTTCGATTCGGTGGAAATTCGCTTTGCGAGATTTCCACCCTACGGCGTCGCAGGGTGGAAAACGGCGCAGCCTTTTCCACCGTCACCCCATCGATTCCTCGACCACTTCGATCCAGTGTTTGACCGGCGTGCGGCCGGCGCCGTCGAGGTGCGTCTGGCAGCCGATGTTGGCGGTGACGATCACTTCCGGCTTGCCGCTCTCCAGCGCGTTGAGCTTGTTGTCGCGCAGCTGGTGGGAAATCTCCGGCTGGGTGATCGAATAGCTGCCCGCCGAGCCGCAGCACAGATGCGCATCCGGCACCGCGGTGAGCTGGAAGCCCAGGCGGGTGAGCACGTCTTCGACCGCGCCGCCGAGCTTCTGTGCGTGCTGCAGGGTGCACGGGCAATGGAAGGCCATGCGCTTGTCGGCGCGCACGTCGAGCTTTTCCAGCTCGGCGCTGCGCAGCACCTCGACCAGGTCCTTGGCCAGCTCGCTGACCCGTGCGGCCTTGGCCGCGTAGGCCGGGTCGTCCTTGAGCAGATGGCCGTATTCCTTGACGAAGGCGCCGCAGCCGCTGGCGGTCTGCACGATGGCTTCGGCACCCGCCTCGATGGCCGGCCACCAGGCGTCGATGTTGCGTCGTGCGCGATCGAGGCCGGCATCCTGCGCGTTGAGGTGGTAATCCACCGCGCCGCAGCAGCCGGCTTCGCGCGCCGGGCTGACGCTGATGCCCAGGCGGTCGAGCACGCGCGCGGCGGCGGCGTTGGTGTTCGGCGACAGGCTCGGCTGCACGCAACCCTCGAGCATCAGCACGCGACGCTGGTGCATGACCTGCGGGCGCGGTTTGGCCGGGCGAATCTCGCGCGGCAGGTGGTCCTTCAGCGAGGCCGGCATCAACGGCTTGAGCGCATTGCCGGTACCGAGCAACGCCTTGAACAGCCCCGGACGCGGGATCACCGTGCGCAGGCCGCCGCGCACCAGGCGCTCGCCCAGCGGGCGCTGCACCTGGCGTTCGATGAAGTCACGACCGATGTCCAGCAGGTTGTGGTACTTCACCCCGGACGGGCAGGTGGTCTCGCAGTTGCGGCAGGTCAGGCAGCGATCCAGGTGCAGCTGGGTGCTCTCGGTCACCTCGCCGCCCTCGAACATCTGCTTCATCAGGTAGATGCGCCCGCGCGGGCCATCCAGCTCGTCACCGAGCAGCTGGTAGGTCGGGCAGGTGGCATTGCAGAAGCCACAGTGCACGCAGGAGCGCAGGATGCTTTCGGCTTCCTCGGCGCGCGGCAGTTGCTTGGCGGCTTCGCTCAGATTCGTTTGCATGAGGTCGTTCTCAACACGAATGGCTCTTTGCGTTGGCGCTTCGCGCCAACCCTTCGGGACGCGCTCCAGAAGGCGCAATCCATCGTTGTTCGTCGTTCATTTGGAGCTACCAAACTTCTCTCCTCTCGCCTCGTCTTGCGCCTTCTGGCGCAGCGTCGCAGCGGCCAATCGCGCTGAGCACGACCTAGACCTCGGAATACATGCGGCCGGGGTTGAAGATCCCCTGCGGATCGAGCGCGGCCTTGAGCTGGCGGTGGTAGCGCAACAGCGGCGCCGACAGCGGCTGGAACGGCTCGGCGGCACCGGCGGTGAAACAGGTGGCATGCCCACCGACTTCGGCCGCGATGGCGCGGATGCTTGCGGCGTCGGCGTCGGACTTCAGCCAGCGCTGGGCGCCGGCCCAGTCCACCAGCTGCTCGCCCGGCAGAACCACGGCGGGCGTGTTGTTCGGCAGCGACAGGCGCCACAGCGGGCGCGCGTCGGAGAAGAAAGCCAGGCGTTGCTCGCGCAGGTCATTCCAGTAGCCGGGTTCGAGGTCCTCGCCACCGATGCGTTCGCGCGCGGCGTTGACCGACCCTTCACCACCTTCCAGGCGCAGGTGCAGCGCCTGGCCGTCGTGGCTGGCGGCGCTGATCGGGATCGGTTGCTGGCCCCATTCGGCAAGCTTGAGCAGGGCGCGCTCGAGGTCGATCTCCAGGCGCAGGCTGGTGCACTGGCGCGGCTTGGGCAGGACCTTGAGCGAGACTTCGGTGAGCACGCCGAGGCAACCGAAGCTGCCGGCCATCAGGCGCGACAGGTCGTAGCCGGCGACGTTCTTCATCACCTCGCCACCGAAGCGCAGGTGCTTGCCCTGGCCGGTAATGATGCGCGAGCCGAGCACGAAGTCGCGCACCGAACCGCTCCACGGCCGCCGCGGGCCGGACAGCCCGGCGGCGATCATGCCGCCGACGGTGGCGCCTTCGCCGAAGTGCGGCGGCTCGCAGGGCAGCATCTGCCCGGCTTCGTCCAGGGTGGCCTCGAGTTCGGCCAGCGGTGTGCCGGCACGCACGCTCACCACCAGTTCGGTGGGGTCGTAGCTGACGATGCCGCGGTGCTCGCGCACATCGAGCAGCTGGCCCTCGACCGCGCGACCGAGGAATGCCTTGGTCGCGCCACCCTGGATACGCAGCGGGGTCTTGGCGGCGAGCGCCTGGTTGACCTGGTCCAGCAACTGCGCGCTGGCGTCGTTGGCGTCGTTGGCGTCGTTGGCGTCGTTGGCGTCGTTGGCGTCGTTGGCGAATACGGACATCAGAAACGCTCCAGTTCGGGGAAGGGCAGCTGACCGTTGTGTATGTGCATGCGGCCGAATTCGGCGCAGCGATGCAGGGTCGGGATGTTCTTGCCGGGGTTGAGCAGGCCGCTCGGGTCGAACGCCGCCTTCACCGCGTGGAACAGGGTCAGCTCGTCGCTGTTGAACTGCGCGCACATCTGGTTGATTTTCTCGCGGCCGACACCGTGCTCGCCGGTGATGCTGCCGCCGACCTCGACGCAGAGTTCGAGGATCTTGCCGCCCAGTTCCTCGGCGCGCTCCAGCTCACCGGGCTGGTTGGCATCGAACAGGATCAGCGGGTGCATGTTGCCGTCACCGGCGTGGAACACGTTGGCCACGCGCAGGCCGAACTGCTCGGACAGGTCGGAAATGCCCTTGAGCACGCCCGGCAGCTCGCGGCGCGGAATGGTGCCGTCCATGCAGTAGTAATCCGGCGAGATACGTCCAACCGCCGGGAAGGCATTCTTGCGCCCCGCCCAGAAGCGCACGCGCTCGGCTTCGTCCTTGGCCAGGCGCACTTCGGTGGCGCCGGCCAGCTTGAGCACTTCGCTGACGCGCGCACAGTCGTCGTGCACGTCGGCTTCCACGCCATCCAGCTCGCAGAGCAGGATCGCCTCGGCATCCACCGGGTAGCCGGCGTGGATGAAGTCCTCGGCGGCGCGGATCGACAGGTTGTCCATCATCTCCAAGCCGCCGGGGATGATGCCGGCGGCGATGATGTCACCCACCGCACGCCCGGCCTTTTCCACCGAGTCGAAGGCGGCGAGCAGCACCTTGGCCACCTGCGGCTTGGGCAGCAGCTTGACCGTCACCTCGGTGACGATGCCGAGCATGCCCTCGGAGCCGGTGAACAGCGCCAAGAGGTCGAAGCCCGGTGAATCCAGCGCGTCGGAGCCGAGCGTCATACGTTCGCCTTCGACGGTGAGGATTTCCACCTTGAGCAGGTTGTGCACGGTCAGGCCGTATTTCAGGCAGTGCACGCCACCGGCGTTCTCGGCGACGTTGCCGCCGATCGAACAGGCGATCTGCGACGAGGGGTCCGGCGCGTAGTACAGCTCATGGGGCGCGGCGGCCTGGGAAATCGCCAGGTTGCGCACGCCGGGCTGGACGCGGGCGAAGCGCCCGGCCGGGTCGACCTCGAGAATCTTGTTGAAGCGCGCCATCACCAGCAGGATGCCCTGCTCCAGCGGCAACGCACCGCCGGACAGCCCGGTACCGGCGCCGCGGGCAACCACCGGCACGCCGCGTTGGTGACAGAGCTTGAGCAGGGTTTCGACCTGCTCGACCCGCTCGGGCAGCACCACCAGCATCGGCGTGGTGCGGTAGGCCGACAGGCCGTCGCATTCGTACGGCTTGAGGTCTTCGCCGCGATGGAGGATTTCCAGGTCCGGCAGCGCTCGCTGCAGCTCGGCCAGCAGGGCGGCCTTGTCGACCTTGGGCAACGCGCCGTCGACGCGTTCGTCGTAGAGGATATTCATGCAGATTCGCCGCTCTCGTACGGTCACCCCAGCACGGCCGCTGCGGTGAGATGCCGCATCTTTAGCCGGCCCGGGCGGCGGCGTCCATGCCAGCGACAACTGGTCCTACCAGTTTTTGTAGTGAGACCCTGCAAGGCACTACGCGAAACCCGCTCCGACCGGCGCCACTGCACATCTGCAGGCACTGAGGCTAAACTCGCCGGCAACTGGTCCTACCAGCTGTGGAGAACCCTGCATGCTGAGCGAAAAACACAATGACCGTCGTCAAGTCGCCGACGTGGTGGCCGAGCGCATCGAACGCTTGATCGTCGATGGCGTGCTCAAGGCCGGCCAGGCGCTGCCCTCCGAGCGGCGTCTGTGCGAGAAGCTCGGCATCTCGCGGTCGGCGCTGCGCGAGGGCCTGCGGGTGCTGCGCGGGCGCGGCATCATCGAGACGGCGCAGGGCCGCGGCTCCTTTGTCGCGCAGCTGTCTGACAGCCACGACGCCGGCCCGCTGATGCACCTGTTCAACTCGCAGCCGCGCACGCTTTACGACCTGCTCGAAGTGCGCGCCCTGCTCGAAGGCGAATCGGCACGGCTGGCGGCGCTGCGCGGGACCGAGGCGGATTTCATCCTGCTGCGCCGGCGCTACGAGGAAATGCTCGCCGCGCATGCCGATGGCGAAGGCGCGACCCGCGTGAACATGCGCGCCTGGATCATGCCTTTCACCTGGCCATCTGCGAGGCCTCGCACAATCCGGTGCTGGTGCACACCCTGCAGTCGCTCACCGACCTGATGCTCAGCACCGTGTTCGCCTCGGTGAACAACCTCTATCACCGGCCGGCCCCCAAGCGACAGATCGATCGCCAGCATTCGCGGCTCTACCATGCCGTCACCGAGCGCCTGCCGGATCAGGCGCAGCGCGCGGCGCGCGACCACATCCACAGCATTCGCGACAACCTCAAGGAAATCGAGCAGGAGGAGCAGCGACTGGTGCGGGCGACCATGCGGTTGGAGGGTTGGGCCTAGTGAGACCGCCGGCGGAGCATTGGCCTGACTGAGTGCGACCCGCAGCGCAGCTTCAATCCGAAAAAGATCTGAACCCTCAAGGACGAGTGCCTTCGAAAATTATGCGGAGTCCGCAATCCGCGTCCCGAACTGACAAGAGAGGAACGCACAATGACCAAGACACCGCTCGCACTCGTCACCGCCCTGCTGGCCTCCGGCCTCGCCCTGCCCAGCCTCGCGGCCCAGCAATCGCAGGGACAAACGGGTATGCAAACCCAGCAACAAAGCGCGACCGCCGGGCAGCACAACGGCGGCATCTCGATTCGCGTCGGCCACGACATTGTCGATGCCGTGGACGACATCCGTGAAAACGTCGCCGACCTGGTCGGCTCCCTGCGCGAGTCAGGCGAGGACATGGGCCTGGCCAACTGGTCGCAGAACGAGGGTCGCCTCGCCAAAATGGAAGAAACGCTTCAGCAGGAAATGGAGCACAAGCTGGACGACAAGGCCGACCGTACCGATGACAGCTGGAAATCATGGATCACGGGTGACGACTACAAGGTCACTGTGACGAAGCAGGTGAATCAGCTGGCCGGCCAGCTCGACGAGATCGCCAAGATGCTCGACGGCGCCAAGGGCGGCAAGATGCAGCAGATCGTCAGCGCCACCGTGGTCGACCAGGTCGACGACCTGCAGGAAACGGTCGAAGACCTGGTTGTGGCCCTGGAAGACGCCGACGGGTTGAGCATCAACAATCAGCACCTGCAGGACGCCCGCAAGCGTCTGGACAAGATGGAGCAGGAGCTGGACCGCAACGCCGATCTGGACGACGCCCGCTGGAGTGTCTATGCCACCGGCGATCAGTTCACCCCCGGCATCCAGAAGAACGTCTCCGAGCTGGCGCAGACCCTGCGCAGCCTGTTCCAGCAAGGCGCGTGATGCCGCTGTAAACACGAAAGCAACAGGCCCCGCCCGTGCCCAGCGCACGTCGGCGGGGCTGTTGCGTCATGCTTCCGGCGTTCGGCCCTTCCCATCCGAACAGCTCAGGCAGTCGGCACTCCGAGCCACTACTCCGCCGAGCTTCCCGGGCGCGCCGCCGGCCCATGCTAGACTCGCCTCTTCTTTCCCATTGCCTGCCATTGCCCGTGTCCGATTACCCAGACTGGCTGTCCGCCGATCACCTCGCCGCTCCGCTCGCCCCTGCTCTGCATGACTGGTTGTACCAAGACAAAGGCTCGCTCACCCGACGCCTCACCGAGCTGGCAGGCGGTGCGTTCAGCGTCACGCCGCTCGTCGAGGGCTGGCAGCGGCTGCGTGACGACGAATGCAGTGCGCTGGGCGTGGCCGGGGGCAGCGAAGGCTGGGTGCGCGAAGTCTACCTGTGCGGGCACGGGCGGCCTGGGTGTTCGCCCGCAGCGTCGCCGCACGCGCCGCGCTGGAGCGTTCCGACATGGACCTGCAGCGCCTGGGCAGCCGCTCGCTCGGCGAACTGCTGTTCAGCGACCCGGCATTCACCCGCGGCACGCTGCAAGCCTGCCGCTACCCGGCGGCCTGGCTGCCGCCGGAGCATCGCCACCCCGACCTGTGGGCGCGCCGCTCGCGCTTCAGTCGCGAGGCCCTCGGCGTGCTGGTTGCTGAGGTATTCCTGCCCGAACTCTGGCAAGCCGCCGGCATCGCGCCGTGAGCCGCGCTGCCGCGTCTGATTCGTCATCTTCCGCACGGAGCCGCCGATGTATCTGAAACTCCTGCAATCGTGCAATCGCCTTCATCCGCGCGCCTGGGACTTCATCCAGCTGATGCGCTGGGATCGACCGATCGGCATCTACCTGCTGCTCTGGCCGACGCTCACCGCCCTGGTGATCGCCGGCGGTGGCCGACCGAGCGTCGCCAACCTGATCATCTTCACCCTCGGCGTGTTCTTCATGCGCTCGGCCGGCTGCGTGATCAACGACTTCGCCGACCGCAACTTCGATGGCCATGTGCAGCGCACCCGCGAGCGGCCGATGGCCACCGGCCGGGTCAAGCCGCGCGAGGGCTGGGTGCTGTTCGCCGTGCTGGTGACACTGAGCTTCGGCCTGGTGCTGCTGACCAACGCCACCACCGTGTGGCTGTCGTTCGGCGCGCTGGCGGTCGCCTCGCTCTACCCGTTCATGAAGCGCTACACCTACTACCCGCAGGTGGTGCTCGGCGCAGCTATTCCTGGGGCATCCTGATGTGCTTTACCGCCGAGCGCGGCAGCCTGCCGCCGGAGGCTGGCTGCTGTTCGTCGCCAACGTGGTGTGGACGGTGGCCTACGACACCTACTACGCGATGGCGACCGCGAGGACGACCTGAAGATCGGCATCAAGTCCACCGCGATCCTGTTCGGCGATGCCGACCGCGTGGTCGTCCTCACGCTGCAGGGCCTGGCGCTGTTCTGCCTGGCGCTGGCCGGCGCGCGCTTCGAGCTGGGCCTGTTCTTCAATGCCGGGTTGCTGGTCGCGCTCGGCCTGTACCTCTGGGAGTTCCGCCAGACCCGCACACGCGACCGCCAGGCCTGCTTCCACGCCTTCCTGCACAATCACTGGGCCGGGCTGGCCGTGCTGGTCGGCTGCATCCTCGACTACGCCGCCCGCTGAGCGGCCTACGCCCTGGCGCAGACGGCCTGTTGACGCCATGCTGGCCGTCTCCAGGCTGTCACATCGCTGCAATAATTGCGTTATCTAATGCCGGGCGACAAGAACGACCGAGGCTTGACCATGAACGGCAAGAGCATACTGATCGTCGACGACGAAGCACCGATCCGCGAGATGATCGTCGTCGCCCTGGAAATGGCCGGCTACGAGTGCCTGGAGGCGGAGAACACCCAACAGGCGCATGCCTGATCGTCGATCGCCAGCCCGACCTGATCCTGCTCGACTGGATGCTCCCGGGCACTTCCGGCATCGAACTGGCGCGCCGGCTCAAGCGCGACGAGCTGACCGCCAACACGCCGATCATCATGCTCACCGCCAAGGATGAGGAAGACAACAAGATCCAGGGCCTGGAAGTCGGTGCCGACGACTACATCACCAAGCCCTTCTCGCCGCGCGAGCTGGTCGCCCGTCTGAAGGCCGTCCTGCGGCGCGCCGCGCCCGCCGACAACGAGACGCCGATCGAGATCGGTGGCCTGCTGCTCGATCCGATCAGCCACCGTGTCACCATCGATGCAAGCCGGCCGAGATGGGCCCGACCGAATACCGCCTGCTGCAGTTCTTCATGACCCACCAGGAGCGTGCCTATACCCGCGGCCAGCTGCTCGACCAGGTCTGGGGCGGCAACGTCTACGTCGAAGAACGCACCGTCGACGTGCACATCCGCCGCCTGCGCAAGGCACTCGGCGAAGCCTACGAAAACCTCGTGCAGACGGTGCGCGGCACCGGCTATCGTTTCTCGACGAAGAACTGAGCCGACATGAGCGAGGCTCTGCGCCAGCGCGAACGCGCAGGACAGCCCGGGCGGCCACACCTGCCACTGGATCGGGAGCACAGGGATTGAACCGCGACTGGCAAGGCGCGCTGGTGCGCAAGCTGCTGCTTCTGCTGGGCGTCTGCCTGCTGCTGGGCCTGGCGACCGGCGAATACGGCTGGGCCCTGGCGCTCGGCGCGCTCGGCTACCTGGCCTGGACGCTTTATCAGGTGCTGCGCCTGCAGCGCTGGCTCAAGAGCAGCGAGCCGGATTCCCCGCCACCGGATGCGGTGGGCCTGTGGGGCGACGTGTTCGACAGCCTCTACCAGATGCAACGCCGCGACCTGCGCCTGCGCGGCCAGCTGCAGGCCGTGATCGACCGCGTGCAGGGCTCGACCGCTGCACTCAAGGATGCGGTGATCATGCTCGACAGCGACGGCAACCTGGAATGGTGGAACCCCGCCGCCGACCACCTGCTCGGCCTGAAGAAGCGCCAGGATAGCGGCCACCCGATCACCAACCTGGTGCGTCATCCGGCGTTCAAGGAATATTTCGAGAAGGGCCACTACGAGGAGCCGCTGGAGCTGATCTCGCCGATCAACGACCGCATCCGCCTGCAGTTCAACATCACCCGCTACGGCAACAGCGAGCACCTGCTGCTGGTACGCGACATCACCCGGCTGCATCAGCTCGAACAGATGCGCAAGGATTTCGTCGCCAACGTCAGCCACGAACTGCGTACCCCGCTGACGGTGATCTCCGGCTATCTGGAGACGCTGCTGGAGAACAGCGACCAGGTCAACCCGCGCTGGCTGCGCGCCCTGCAGCAGATGAACCAGCAGGCCGGACGCATGCAGCACCTGCTCAACGACCTCTTGCTGCTGGCCAAGCTCGAAGCCACCAACCCACCCACCGGAGGCGTGCCGCTGGACATCGCCGCGCTGTTGCAGACCGTGCAGCACGACGCCCAGGCGCTGTCCGGCGAGCGCGGCCATCGCATCAGCCTCGAGGCCGATGCGTCGCTACGGCTCAAGGGCAGCGAGTCGGAGCTGCGCAGCGCCTTCTCCAACCTGGTGTTCAATGCGGTCAAGTACACGCCCGACGGCGGCGATATTCGCATCCGCTGGTGGCGCAACGAGTACGGCGCGCACCTGAGCGTCGAAGACAACGGCATCGGCGTCGAACAGAAGCACCTGCCACGCCTGACCGAGCGCTTCTACCGGGTCGACTCCAGCCGCGCCAGCAGCACCGGCGGCACCGGCCTCGGCCTGGCCATCGTCAAGCACGTACTGCTGCGCCACCACGGCCGCCTGGATATCAGCAGTACGCCCGGCAAAGGCAGCGTGTTCACCTGCCACTTCCAGCCAGAGCAGGTGGTGACCGACTAGACCGAACGATGGATTCGTCGGCGGCAACGCCCGGCTCGCTTGAAATGCCGCCGGGCTGCCCCATCCTCACGCGGGTCAACGGCCTTTCCCGAGCTCATGGACCTTCCCCCGGTTACACCGCCCCCTCGTACTTCGCCGATTTCGGCTGATTCTCTTTGCCCTGTTCCTGGTACTGCTCAACGGCTTCTTTGTTGCCGCCGAGTTCGCCATGGTCAAGCTGCGCTCCACTCGCGTCGAGGCGATCGCCGATGCGCATGGCTGGCGGGGGCGCATCCTGCGCAAGGTGCACAACCAGCTCGACGCCTACCTGTCGGCCTGCCAGCTGGGCATTACGCTCGCCTCGCTGGGCCTGGGCTGGGTCGGCGAGCCGGCCTTCGCCCATCTGCTCGAGCCGGTGCTGGCCGCCGTCGGCATCGACTCGCCGGCGCTGGTACACGGCATCGCCTTCTTCACCGCGTTTTTCATCATTTCCTACCTGCACATCGTGGTCGGCGAGCTGGCGCCCAAGTCCTGGGCGATCCGCAAGCCCGAGCTGCTGTCGCTGTGGACGGCCGCACCGCTGTACCTGTTCTACTGGCTGATGTACCCGGCGATCTACCTGCTCAATGCCAGCGCCAACGCCATCCTGCGGATCGCCGGCCAGGGCGAGCCCGGGCCGCATCACGAGCATCACTACACGCGTGACGAGCTCAAGCTGATCCTGCACTCGAACCGCGCCATGGACCCGAGCAACCAGCACATCCAGGTACTCGCCTCGGCGGTGGAAATGAGCGAACTGGAGGTCGTCGACTGGGCCAACTCGCGCGAGGACCTGGTGCAGCTCGAGCATGATGCGCCGCTGGCCGACATCCTCGAGCTGGTGCGCCGCCACAAGTACAGCCGCTATCCGGTCTACAACCGCGACCTCGGCGAATACGTCGGCCTGCTGCACATCAAGGACCTCTTGCTGGCCCTGGCCGGCGACGAGCGGCTCGCCGAGCATTTCTGCCTGGACGACCTGCTGCGCCCGCTCGACCGGGTGTCCAAGCACATGCCGCTCAATGCCCTGCTCGAGCAGTTCCGCCAGGGCGGCGCGCATTTCGTGCTGGTCGAGGAAGGCGACCACAAGGTGATCGGCTTCCTGTCGATGGAAGACGTGCTCGAAGTGCTCGTCGGCGACATCCAGGACGAACACCGCAAGGCCGAACGCGGCATCCTCGCGTACCAGCCCGGCAAGCTGCTGGTGCGCGGCGACACACCGCTGTTCAAGATCGAGCGGCTGCTCGATGTCGACCTCGACCACATCGAGGCCGAAACCCTTGCGGGGCTGGTCTATGAGAGCCTCAAGCGCGTTCCCGAGGAGAACGAGGAACTGCGCGTCGACGGTTTGCAGATCATCGTCAAGAAGATGCGCGGGCCGAAGATCGTCCTGGCCAAGGTGCTCAAGCGTCGTAGAAACCACCAGCCCCGGGACGACGATAGTGAAGGGGGGCTGCGTCACTCGCCGCCCACGGCGAAGTTCGGCAGGCTGTTGACCGGCTGGGCGAAGTCGAAGGGAATCGACTCGATCGCCAGCCCGACGTTGCGCTGCACCACGAAGTGCAGGTGCGGCCCGGTGCTGTTGCCCGTATTGCCAGAGCGCGCCAGCCGTTCCCCGGTTGCGACGCGCTGGCCTTCGCGCACCACCACCGAGCCCTGCATCAGGTGCAGGTAGACGCCCATGGTGCCGTCATCGTGCAGCACGCGAACGAAGTTGCCGGCCGGGTTGTTGCCGCGCCCGCTCTGCTCGTTCTCCACCTTCACCACCATGCCGCCGCGCGCGGCAATGATCGGCGTGCCCTCGGGCATGGCGATGTCCACGGCATAGCGGCCCTTGGCGGTGAAATGGCTGTACTGGCCATTGGCGCCCTGCGTCTGGCGGAACGGGCCGCCGCGCCAGGGCAACGGGTACTTGTAGGGCTTGGGCAGCAGGCGCGGGTCACCAGGCGTGGCGCAGGCGCGGTGTGTAGCGCAGCGGCTTGGCCGGATCGCGCGGCGCCAGGGTGGCCAGGCGGATCTGGCTGCGCGGCGGCAGGACCCAGCGAATCGGCTTGTCCGGCGCACCGACGGCATTGCTGACGTTGCTCAGGCTCAGCTCGATGTCCACCGGGGCGAACAGGTCGTTGCGCACCAGCAGGGTTTCGCCAGCGGCATGCTTGCGCGTCTCGAGCTTCACCTGGTTGTCGAGCTTCTCGACCATGCGGTCGCGAAACACGAACACACGTGCACCCGGTGCGGCCTGGTCGGAATAGGTCACCACGCCGTTGGCATCGGTGTACTTGTAGATGGTCAGCGCGCTGGCCGGCATCACGGCCAGCGACAGCCCGAGCAGCAGAAGGATACGCCCCAGCATGATGGCATTTCTGGTAGTTGTAGGAGTGTTGGCGGGCACAGCCTAGCAGTGCCCTGCAGCGCGCGGCGAGCGGCCATCCCCGCGGCTGTGAAACGCATCAAGCACAGGTGGCTCCAGGCGATGGACGGCGCTAGGCCCCCGGGACGAAATGCCGCTGGGCGGTGCCGCGGGCGATCAGCCGAGACAGATAGTCCAGCTTCTGCGGGTCGCGGTCGACGAAGCGGAACGATAGCTGCAGCCACTCGCTGTCAGGCTTGGGCTCGAGTGCCGCCACCGCGTGCAGATAGCCGTTGAGCCGCGCCACCTCGGCGCCCTCGCCCTGCTCGAGGTCGAGCACGGCGCTTTCCAGCACCTGCGGCAGGTCGTCGCCTCGACGCACCACCAGCAGCGCCTCCTTCAGACTCAGCGCCTTGATCA
>LZQO01000055.1_pt1 | contig 26378 bp, 22 predicted proteins | sample 768571 | NCBI WGS metagenome assembly LZQO01 (sample SAMN05207081, study PRJNA324507) | oil field metagenome | isolation source: sample BH-FW-10 from oil reservoir | place: India: Bombay High | collected 2015-12-01
CTTCGCCCGCTCGCTCGGTGCCGCCTGGGCCGGCGACTCGGGCATGCCGCCGCCGGTGCCGCTGGACGCCGCGATCATCTACGCGCCGGCCGGCGAGCTGGTACCGATCGCGCTGCGCGCGGTACGTAAGGGTGGCCGGGTGGTCTGCGCCGGGATCCACATGAGCGACATCCCGAGCTTCCCTTACGACATCCTCTGGCACGAGCGCGAGCTGCTCTCGGTCGCCAACCTCACCCGTCAGGATGGCCTGGACTTCTTTCCCATCGCCGCGCAGGTCGGCATTCGCACCGAGACCCATGCCTATCCGCTGGGGCAGGCCAACCAGGCGCTGGACGATCTGCGTCACGGCCGCTTTCAGGGCGCCGCCGTGCTGGTGCCCTGAGGCTCGCCGGCCAGACGGCAAAAAGCAAAAAGGCCCCAGGATCGCTCCTGGGGCCTTTTCATCTGTCTGGCGCATCCGGCGGGATTCGAACCCACGACCCCCCTTCGGAGGCCAATGCGGTACAGAAATCTTGGTTGGCGACAAGCGTTCAAAAATGCCTCTAAGTGCCGTACTGCAAGGGTTTCGTATTTTACTGTGTCTTGCAGTTTAAGGCTAATAGAGACATCCGAGGGCAGTTACCCTTGGCACAAAAAACGAAATCCGGGATATCGATTTTTGACCACTAGCCAGACCCTGACGCGTCCTACCGTCGTCTCATTGAGCCTGAGTTCTGCTCGCGATCTGCAGCGATCATCGTAACTTAGTGGGGGGTTAATAGATCACTGGTACTTGGCGCTGCCCCCGCTCGCATCGGCGCGTGGAATGCACAATTACAGCCGTGCTGCGCCTGAGTTCGCACAAACCTGCTTTTTGTCCTGGGCTGTCACATTTGCGCAACCCAGGAATGTGGTTGGCCAGAGGCTAGCGGCCCTTGTCTATGCATGAAAGTCTTTGCTCCTTGCAGGAGGCAATGGCAGAGCGTCACGCACCGGGATTCGCGGGCAGCAGGCTGGGTAGTCAGCTCACTCGTCATTGGCGTTTATCTCGGCAGAGATTTTGCCAAACGACTCCCAATGGCCAGCCAGTTCATCAACGCGATCAGGAATGCGCGGAGTCTTACTGAGCACCAGGCAACGGGTGGTGCCTACATATTCCTCAAGCAGGTAGAGCGTGCTTCCAACATCAACTCCCATTTCCTGCAGAACGTCGTCGGGCAGGCGAATGGCGCCATCGCCTTCCCAGTCTTCGATCACCAGATGATGTTTCATCGCGACTCCAGAAGCCGGTTGGATGAGGTGTCCGCAAGGGGAGGCGGCGGCAGGCCGCAGCCAACTAAGTCCTGCGGCGCAGGCTGGCAGCATAGCAAAGAGCGGGTAGGCTCAGAGAGTGGTAACGAACGCGCCGATCCAGCCACTGCTGCCGGCGGGCGAAAACTCACCCAAGCAGCTCAACTGCGCGAGCACCCGGAATGGGACGTCAGGCATGCGCACAATCGATTCAGGCCACGAACAGAGCACCAAGCACTTATCCGCTGCACGGCGCGCCAAATGACGCTACAATCATGCCATATGTCGCATGTGGAGAATACGCTATGGTTTCCGCCGACACTCGCACCCGCAAGCCAGCACCTGCCGCTCGTAGGCCAACGGAATATCTTTTCCAAAGTGACTCTGACCAGCTCAGTCCGGTCATGGTCTACAGGCTCACGGTCAAAGGCTTCGACCTGAAAGACGTGCAAGACATGCTTGCGATTTCTGATTTGTATTCGACGAAGAAGATCATGAGTCGCATTGTGGGCAAGTCCATCAGGACGATCCAGCGCCAGGGCAGCAAGCAACCAGCACACCTCAATTCCCAACAGAGCGCTGTGGCGTTCCAGTACGCGAAGGTGCTGGAGCACGCGATCAATGTGTTCGGCACTCAGAAGCTGGCCGAAGAATGGCTAGGGCGTCCTTGCAAGTATCTGGACGGCGACGTGCCGCTGGACGTTATCGACAACCCGGTGGGGTTTCAGGCCGTCGAGGATTATCTGGAGCGTATCGAGTACGGGGTCTATCAGTGAACCCGCTTCCCTGGTCTGGCTCATGGTACGCATGGCGCCTTGACCGCGAGCTCTACAAGGACACCTGGGACAGTGGCATTGGTGCCCACAAGCTGGGTGGCCGCTGGAATCCTCCGGGGCGAAACGTTGTGTACGCATCGGCAGACCCATCAACCGCCATCCTGGAGGTGGCGGTGCATGTTGGCTTCGATGTGCTGGATACGGTTGCGCATGTGCTCACATGCTTTGAAGTGCTCGATCAGAGCCTTATCAAGGTCATACAGCCCGAGGATGTTCCCAATCCTGTCTGGCTGACGAGTGCATCCGCTTCACCTAACCAGCAGAAATTTGCAGACGCCCTGCTGGCCGAGCATCCGTTCGTACTGATCCCATCCGCCGTCACTCGCCACTCTTGGAACTTGCTTGTCAGTCGCGAGCTGGCCGAGGGCAGGTATCGAATGATCAGCCAAGAGCGCTTCGGCCTGGATACGCGCCTCGTTAAGGTCTGAGCCGCTTTGCGCTGGCTGAGCCAGCAGTGTCTTTCAGGTGAACGCCTTTAGATTACGTGACAGCTCTTCACGTAGCTGTAGTACCAGGACGTGTACCGGCCAGAACAAAAGGCCCTACCTGTCCCCCTGATTTACAACTCATCTCTAGCCGCAGCTTCTGACAATTGAACTCGCCCCAGGCCTACTAGCTAACACCGCCCCTATTGAGCTGAAAATCCCGCAATACCACCGGGGGAATTTAATATCCCTATGCCGCATTCAGCTAATCCACCGGCAGCTCATTGATAGGTCATCGAGACTTCGCTCTGTAGCCACCGTGGCTGCGCTCGTCTACCGCAGAATGTCGGTGGCAGTCCTGCAAAAACCACTGACCCGCCACAAGCGCTCACTGGGGCACCTTCGCCGAACTAGCCAAATACACCCTCGTGACGACAGAACTCTCCGCCAAATCGCCCATATCCAGCGTGCGCCTCCGGAATAGATCACTAGACCTCGACTGGTCTAGTCTTTCACTCACTCTATTCGAATGACATTGCAAGCTATATAACGAATAGCCGGCCAGAGATTGGCACCGATTGCCTAGGGAGAGAGGCGAATGATTGAGTCAATACGGATAGTGGGGGTGGCTTCGTATGGACAAGAGGTACAAGCGCTTGATGGGCTGACGAAGTTCAACTTTATCTACGGTGCCAATGGGTGTGGCAAAACCACAATTTCCAGGGTGATCGACAACCCCACTCGTTATCCGAGTTGCCATGTTGGCTGGAAGAGCGGCGTGCCCCTTCAGGCTATGGTCTACAACCGCGACTTCGTTGCACGTAATTTCGGCCCCTCTGCGGAGCTCAAAGGCATCTTCACCCTCGGTGAAAAGAACGTCGACAATCTTGCCAAGATCGCGGCACTCAAGCAGGAATCCGGTCGCTGTAGTGGACGCATCAGCAGTCTGAGGGAGACTCTAGAAGGGCTGGATGGTCTGGGAGGAAAACGCAAAGAACTCGCCGATCTCGAGGCTTGGTTTCAGGAGACATGCTGGGCCCAGAAAAAAAAGCACGATAGTGCATTCGCTTTGGCATTCCAGGGCGTACGCAACAATGCCGAGAACTTCAAGGTCCGTGTGCTGCAGGAGCATGCTGGGAATTCTGCAGCATTGGTTTCGTTGGCCGATCTCCAGGAGAAAGCCAAGACCATTTTTGGCCCCTCACCTATGTTGGAGCCCCGCGTCGTATTGCCTTCGTTCGATGCGCTGTTGTCCCACGAATCGAATCCGATCCTGAGCAAGCGCGTTCTGGGCCGGGAAGATGTCGATATCGCGGCAATGATCAAGGCGCTGGGCAACAGCGATTGGGTGCGGCAGGGCCGGGCTTACTTCGATGAGGCGACAGGAGTCTGCCCTTTCTGCCAGCAAGCCACAGGGGCCTCGTTCGCGGCCAACCTGGAGGCCTATTTCGACGAAACGTTTCTGAATGACAGTCGTGCCATTGATGAACTGGCTAAGACCTATGCCGCGGCGGCCGATCAGCTTTTGGCGCAATTGTCCGAGATCCTTAATGCGCCTTCCCGATTTCTCGATGCGGAAACACTGAAGACAGAAGTGGCGCTGCTGTCTTCTCGGATTGCCCTCAATCGTCAGCATCTTGCCGATAAGCAACGCGAGCCAAGCCAGCTCATTGCACTGGAACCTCTGGCTGACGCTCTGGGCGCGATCTCCCAGGCACTGGCGCTGGCCAACGAGCAGATCGAGTCACACAACGCTACGGTAGCTAATCTGGGCAAAGAAAAGCAGCAATTGGCAAGCCAGGTGTGGAAGCACATCGTCGCCATCGAGCTGGCGCCCGCATTGCAGGATTACTCGACGAAGAAACGAGGGTTGGTGGGTGCGATCACTGCCTTGAACGGCAAGATCGAAGCGGCGGAAGCAGACCGGCGTCAGGTGGAGAAAGAAATAGCTGAGCTGGAGCGTGCGACCACCAGCATCCAGCCGACCATCGATGCAATAAATGCCTTGCTAGCCTCGTTCGGTTTTCATGGTTTCTCCCTAGCCAAGGCAGATAGCGGTACCGCCTATGTGCTGCGGCGACCGGATGGTATGGATGCGAGGGAAACCTTGAGCGAAGGCGAACGTACCTTCGTCACCTTCCTCTATTTTTACCATCTGCTCAAAGGCAGCGATTCGGAAAGCGGCTTGACGACTGACCGTATAGTGGTCTTCGACGATCCTGTGTCGAGTCTGGATAGCGATATCCTCTTCATCGTTAGCAGTCTGATCAAGGCGCTGTTCGATGAGGTGCGCCAAGGAACCGCTCACATCAAACAGGTCTTCGTACTGACCCATAACGTCTACTTCCACAAGGAAGTGACCTTCAACGCCCGGCGCACTGATAGAAATGCGATGCGCAGCGAGGAAACCTTCTGGGTCGTCCGAAAATCTCATCACTCTTCAAGAGTAGAGGCCCACACAAGCAACCCGATAGTCACCTCATACGAACTGCTGTGGGCGGAGGTACGACGGGCCGACCGATCCAACCTTTCAATCCAGAACACCCTCAGGCGCATTCTTGAAAACTACTTCAAGATCCTGGGTGGATCCGATACCGACGACATCTGCAACCTGTTCGAGGGGCGTGAGAAGGTCATATGCCGATCGCTTTTTTCATGGGTCAACGATGGTTCCCACTTCGCACACGATGACCTGTATGTCGCTGTCGACGATGCAATGGTGGAAAGCTACCTGAATATCTTCAAGGCGATCTTCGTCAAGTCCGGGCATTTGGCTCACTACAAGATGATGATGCGAGAAGCATACTCAGACGATTCCGAGATCGCGGCCAAAACTCTGGAACAGCAGGTCAATGCACAGGGGGCCGTCCATGCCTGAACAATATGAGGCTTGGACACATTCATACTGCGTAGCAGAGAAGCCTACTCAGCGCTTATGACAGCATCCGATCCGAATCGCCTTATCGCCTCGCTGGTGCGGGATCAGGTCAATCTTGACCTGAAGACAGCGGATGTCTGCTTTCTCGCAGGTCTGTACCTGAGAGCGGACAAGGCTGGGCTTGCGTCGTTCGAGGAAGATCTGCTGATCGACCTGTTCGAACAGGTCTGCGATGTCGTCGAACCCGCGGCCGAAAATCCGCGCAAGCGCGCGACCCACGCCATTCAACGATTACGCGAGCAGCGCATGCTGGCCCGAGTTGATGGCGCCGGCATCGTACGGGCGGGCGAGTATGCGCTGACACGACTTGCTGCTGCGGTTATCGAATACTTTCTGGCGGATGAGGCCCTGACTCGGGAAAGCCTCAGCCTATTGACCGGTACCTTGCGCGCTCAACTGGCCGACATCCTGGCGACAGCAGGAAGGCCCATAGCGACGAGGACTGGCGTCAGCGCGTGGTCGCACCTCTGAGGATTACGGTCGGCGACATGGTGGCGGGTATCGAACGTCGGCAGCGGGGGCTTGATGCCCAGCAGGAGGAAATCCAGGCGGAAATCGCTAGCCTGCTGTCGACCGACTGGTTTAGCGCAATCGATCGATGCCAGAGCTTGCTCGACGCAACAACCCACACATTGCGCGAACTCAATGAAATCCTGCTGCGAGACACACACCATTTCGTCGCGTTGCTCCAGGACATTCAGGCGCTAGCCGTTTCAGCAGAAAATGTCGAAGCCGAGGAAGCCGCACAGCGGGTCATCGAACATGTAGACCGGATCGGAGCCTGGGGCGGTGCACGCCAAAAGGCATGGTCCGAGTACTACCAGTATGTACACCGTTACCTGCGCGACGTGGTCAGACTGGATCCTGATCGGGCGCTGAGCCAGCGCTTGCGCGATCAGATCGCGGACTGGGAGAACAGGTCTTTCCATCTATTTGTTGCGCATGCGGGTTCCATCTGCCTGCTGCGTCCACTTGAAGCACGCGTCGAGCGTCCAGCAGTGGCCAGGCCAAGGACTGATCGTGAGACCGAACCAGCCTGGGTGGAAACTGAAAATGCGCTGGCAGACATCGAAGTGATGGTGAGTCGGGCGCTCGACGAGGGCGTAGATACCTTGGCGGGGCTGACGGTGCAGGTACTAGCCACGTTGACCGATGATAGCCAGTACGTGGTTGCGGGCCGGATCGCTGACGCAGCTGCGAGGCTAGCCCGCTTGCGTTCGAGCCGCGAGCGGCCATGGCGAGAGGTGGGCGAAAAGCTCGAAGTCGAGGATTGGACTGTCCAGGGTCGGAGGAAAGTGGAGTGAGCGATGCCGTATTCGATTCTCTGGAAGAGGTGATAGTCGACGAGCGATTCCCCGAGGTGGATCTGATGCTGCGACGTGGACGCCATATCGGCCGAGATGACGGCAGCCTCTATGATTACTTGGTGGAGGCACAGGCGCTGCTCGAACCTTTCTATCGACGTTTCGGTGGCGAGCTGATCCAGCAGAGCGATGGCTATTTCTATTTGCTGCCCAGCGGCGAGCGGCTAGGGCGCCGCCAGCTGTCGGTCGGCGAAATGCTAGTCGGGCAGGTACTGGCGCTGTTGTATCTCGATCCCGCGACTTTGCAGCATGGCGGCATGGCGACACGGGAAGCGCTATTGCAGCGGCTTTCCGGCTTGCTGGGCACCGATGCGCTGGTGCGTACGCTAAATCCGCGTAGACGCAAGTATGACGAACGCATCGCTGCTGAAACTGTGCGTGGGAAGGCGGACGAGGCGCTGCGTAAGCTAGCTGACCTGGGCTTTATCGATGTGGTTGATGCAGCCAGGTTGCGCCTGCGTCCGGCACTCATGCGTTTTGCCGAGCCGGTTCGCGGGCTCGCAGATCCCAGTGACGCCCTAGAGCGGCTGGTTGCGCGTGGCGAGGTATTGTTGGGCGATGCTAACGACATGGATGACGATAGCGGCGACGCGGAGGGGGAGGAAGTGTTGTCATGAGCCGAACACGCGCCGATGCTTTGGCCTTAGTCAATTGGAAAGGTGTCTTCTACGAGCGCTATCTACTCGATCGGCATGTCACTGCGCTGGAGGGCAGCAACGGTGCCGGCAAGACCACGGTGATGATTGCCGCCTATGTCGCTCTGCTGCCCGACATGTCCCGCCTGCGCTTCACCAATCTCGGCGAGACTGGAGCGACTGGCGGCGACAAGGGTATTTGGGGACGTCTCGGTGATCCCGGACGCCCTTCCTACGTGGTGGTAGATTTTGCCCTTGCGGGTGCACAGAGGCTACTGGCTGGGGTACATCTGGAACGCAAAGGTGAACCCTCCGTGGAGCCCACCCCATTTATAGTCTGGGGCCTCGAACCTGCGGTTCGCTTGCAGGATCTGCTGCTGGTTGCACAGGGGGGCGTCGAGTCCGTGCCGGAGTTACAGGAGTTGCGCGACAACGCGGCGCGGCTCGGTGGGCGATTACAATCTTATCCATCCGCCCGGGAGTACTTCGCCGCGCTATTCGATCAGGGAGTCATGCCCCTGCGCCTTGGTACCGATGAGGAGCGCAATAAGTTCAACGATATGTTGCGTACCAGCATGACCGGCGGCATCTCAAGGGTGCTCACTTCGGAGCTACGCTCGTTCCTGCTCAGGGAGCAAAGTGGCCTCGCTGATACCTTGCAGAGGATGCGATCGAATCTGGATTCCTGCCGGCGCACGCGGGTAGAAGTGCAAGAGTCGCGCCGCCTGGAGCAAGAAATCGGCAGTATCTTCGAAGCCGGCCAGGCCATGTTCGCAGCAGCTTTCCTTGCCACCCGTGAACGGGCCGATGAGCTGGCACGCCGGGTAGCCGAGGCGCAGAGCGCACGCGATCAAGCTTCCAGGCGCAAGAGGGAGCGCGCAGAGTACTCGACGAAACCTTGGCCGAGCTGAATACGCTCGATACTTGCAAAGATGAACTCGACCGCGTACTTGGAACCGCCCGCGACTGGCACGGCAGACTGAAGGACTCCTTAGCGGCGCTACGCAACCTGCAACAATGTGTCTCCCTGCTCGCGGAAGCTGAGACAGCGGCACAACAAGCGGGCAGGCTACGAAGCGAATCTGAAACGTTGCGGACTCGCAATCGCGAGGAACTCAAGCGTGCCCGGGAGGGCTACAAACGCGCTGCCAAGGGGCTCGCCGATCTGCAGCAGGGCATCGAAGAGTTGCATCGCCGGGCTGCTGCTTATCGTCAGGCAATTCGACGGCTACGGGAAGCCGAGGCGCATTTGCAGACCGTACCTTTGCTTCCTGCGCAGTTCGCCGATCAGCTTATGTCGGTACGCCACATGCTCGAATGCGTCGATCAGGAACGTCGGGAGGCAAGGACGCGCCTGTCCGATGCGCTGGAGCATCGTGCGCGTCATGAGCAGCTCATGGAGGCTGTGTGGCGGCTAGCGGGACGGGATGTCGAAATCACCGCTGCGTACGATGTGGCCACCGAAGCGGTGCACCGTCATCGGACACTGAGCGTACTTGCCGAGCAGCTTCCCGACATTGAGGCGAAACTGGCCGAAGCGCAACAGCTGCAGGCCCGGCAGGCCCGGGTGTGTGCAACGGCGAGGGAGCTGGGCGTGGTTCTCACCCAGGCGCCTGCCATTGAAGTCGTCGACGCGTTGCTGAGTGATACTGAAGTCGAGCAATCCACACATGAACAGGCACAACGGGCGGCCAATGAAGAACTTGCTGAGCTACGGCGCCGGCGTGAGGAGCTGCAGCAACAGCATCGGCAGTTAATGGCACGCGAGCCGCAATGGCAGACTTTGGCGGAGTGCGCCGTCCGCATTTCCGATCACCTCGATACCCATGTGACGGACCGGGCCAGTCTGGATGCAGCTCGTGCCTGTTTGAGCACAGAGCACGCCGAGGAGCCCGGTCGAACAGGGGGCACGGCATGTACAGGAGCAGCTGCTCCGGGACGCACGTGACCTGCTGTCGGCCGGCGGGCCGTTCTCGCCCGCGTTGCTGCAGCTCAAGGACAGGCTCGGCGCCGAGCTGCTGGCTGGCAGCTACGAAGAAGTGGCGATCGAGGAAGCGGCTGTGCTGGAGGCCCGACTTGGCCCCCTGGCACAGGCACTGGTCGTCGATGATCCCGCTGCGGCAGCTCGTGCCTCTGTCGACCGGCCAGAGGAACTGACAGACGTGCTACTGGTGTCACGTGATGCCGATCTCTACCGTCTGGCCGATTCCTCCGACACTACGATGGCTAACGAAGGTGATTTGCTCGTCCAGGAAGGGATTGCCCTGCGTATGTCGCGTATTCCTGCCAAGCCGCGGCTGGGACGGCGTGCGCGCGAGAGACGGGCGGCCGAGCTGCAGGCGCAGGCCGAAGAGAAAACGTTCGAACTAGAGAATGCGAGGAGCCAGCGCCGCACGCTGGAACGGTTGCAGGAGAATGGCGACACGCTGCTCGCCGGGCTGGAGGTCTGGCTGGCAGGTGACCCCGCGGACGCCATCATCGAGGTGCAGCAGGCGATCGCCTTGGTCGGTGAACAGATCGAGCGACAGAGCGACATGGCTGATCGCCATGCTGCGGCTGCACAGGCACTGCAACCCCGTATTGGCAGGCTGCGTTCGCTGTTGGCCGAGGCGATTCTGCTTGATCCTCCTGACCACGGCGAGCGGGCGCAGATACTCAGTGAAAGGGCATCGCAGGCAGGCGAGGCCAGGGACTGGGTTACCGCCAACCAAGAGGATGTTCTGTATGTGGAGAACGGACTTGGTGATTTGCGCCAGCTTCCGTTGTCGGACACGGACATAGAGGATCTGACGCGCCACGCCGACACTCTGGAAGGCCGGCGCCGGCAACTCGATGCAGGGATCGAAGCCCTCGAATACCTGTGCGACAACGCTGAGGCGCTCGCCTGGGAGGAAGCGCCGCGCCGGCTCGAAGGCTCGCAGGAATTAATACCGGCCCTGAAGGAGCAACTGAGCGAAGCGGAAGGCTTGCAAGAGGCAGCCGAGGAAAGGGTGAGCCAAGCTGAGGCACGATATGACCAAATTACCGAGCACTTCCAAGAAGTGGAAGGCCGACGTCAAATCGCCAGTCAGGAGCATGCGGCTGCTACGACTCGATTCAACGGGATAGGTATCCCTGCTCCGACGGAAGAAGCGGTAGTGGATGCAGCTAAAGAGGTCGTACGGCAGGAAGAATCGCTGCGTGCTCTGGAGCACCGACGACAGGAATTGAATAGAACCGTCGGTACGCAGCAGGAAGCCCAGCGAGCAGCGCAGGAACGCCTGATCGCAGCCGATGAGAAACTCGCCAGCGAGCGCCGTGAGGCCGAGCCTGCAACGAGGCGGTGGAGTGAACTACATGATCGGGCACAGCGCCACGGCCTCATAGGCAATCTACTCGGCAATGATCCGACGGGCCAGGCAGTATCCGCGGCCATGTCAATCTCGTACAGATCGCGACAGCGCGGCGTGACGTCTTGCTAGAACGGTTACACAACGCACGAGGCGGGGACGCTCTGCTCGCTGAGCTTGAACTGGTACGAAATCCATCGGCAGACGCCGCTTTCGCTGATCCTATTCTTGAACTCTGGCTGGCTGTGCGCGACTGGCTGCGCCACCGCCTGCCGGCACAGGTAGCCGAGGTCGATGACCCGCGCGAAGCACTCATCCGGCTGCGCGACCAACTATCTGACCTCGAAGAGCGTCTCGCCCGTCAGGAAAGCGACCTGCGTGGAGCTAGCGAAGACGTAGCACGAGGCATTGACGTACAGATCCGCAAGGCGCGTGGCCAAGTCACTCGCTTGACCAAGAATCTAGAAAAGGTCAGCTTCGGCAGCATTCAGGGCATCCGTGTGCGCATGCAGGCTGTCGAACGTATGGAGCAGATCCTTCGCGCCCTGCGTGAAGGTGCGGCCCAGGAGCTGCTGTTCCAGGCGGACATGCCGATCGAGGAGGCGCTCGACGAAATCTTTCGTCGCTACGGCGGTGGGCGCTCAGCAGGGCAGCGTCTGCTCGATTATCGGGAATACGTGCATCTGCAGGTGGAGATCCGTCGCAAGTCCGGCACCGAGTGGGAAGTCGCCAACCCGACACGTTTGTCGACCGGCGAGGCGATCGGTGTCGGTGCTGCGTTGATGATGGTAGTTCTCACCGAGTGGGAGCGCGATGCGACCTTGCTGCGCGGTAAGCGCGCTCACGGTTCGCTGCGTTTCCTGTTCTTGGACGAAGCCAACCGCCTGTCGCCAGACAATCTCGGCGTCTTGTTCGATTTGTGTCAGACATTGGATCTGCAGTTGATGATCGCGGCTCCCGAAGTGGCGCGTGCCGAAGGTAATACGACGTATCGCTTGGTGCGCCAGGTGACGCCCGAGGGGCGCGAGGAAGTTCTGGTGTTCGGTCGTCGCACTAGGAGCGTAGGCTAATGTGGCAGACGCCGCAGCAGCGCATCGCTCTGCTCGAGTTGCTGGTGCAGGGGACGCTCAAGCGCCGCGCCTCACAGGTGAAAGCGTATGACACTCTGGCAGAACTATCCTGGATCCGCTCGACCGGCCGGCGTGATCAGATTGCTTGGTAGAGGCTCGCCGCACTGAACTCGTTGCGCTGCTTGAGCGGGTATGGCCGGACTGGCAGGAAGCGCTGGCGGCACTTACAGCGGGAGGGTTTTCTCCCACGCCTGATGGTTGGACTCGCTTGGAAGATGCGCGCCGCGCAGGGCGGCTTCCGGCGCTGCCAGGACGTCTCAATCGCCGGACTGCAGCCGCGCTAACCGCGCCCCACTCCAAAGCGGTACTGACGCCGCGCCGGCTAGCCGCGCTTGCCGGCACCGAGGCGACCCACGACGGATTGTTACGCTTGCGGCCACCGCGTGGATTGGTGGCACAGACCGAGCAGGGTGTCCTGGATCTATGGAAGCTTGCCCGTTTTCTTGGTGAAGCACCGATCCCGGAGCGGGCCTTCCTTGATGGCCTCACCTTGGAAGGTCCCTTGCGAGCGGTCTTGCTGGTGGAAAACTCTGGCGCTTGGCGTGACCTGCCGATGCTGGACGGATGGCTTTTGGCTCATGTCCCTGGCTGGGACATAGCCACTGTTGTGCATCTACTCGCTCAGGTGCAGCCCGAGGTTCCTGTCGTTCACTTTGGTGATCTCGACCCGAACGGCGTACGAATCTTCCTGAAACTACGAGAGCTTCGGTCGGATCTGTGCTGGTTCGTTCCATCCTTCTGGACCGAGTGCGTCGAGCCTAGGAAGTTGAAAAAGCCATGGCCTGCTGGGCTTGATCTTCGTCATGCGCCCAAGCTGGTGCATGATCTCGTGGACAGAGGTCTTTGGTTGGAGCAGGAGCCTTTGGTGGTCGACTCTAGGATGAGAAGTGCTCTTGAGTCGATCATTCAACTAGTCGCCGATTGAGGGGCTCGAAGGACACCGGTGCTCAGGGATGCGCAACGAGTTGTTCCACCTCGTCGACGATCTCAGCTGCGGTGCAGCCCAGGGGGTTAGCTAGCTTGATTAGGGTGGTGATCGTTGGCTGGTTGATGCCCCGTTCCATCAGGCTGACGTAGTTACGCTGCAATTCCGCCTCATGGGCCAATTGCTCCTGGGTGAATCCTGCTTCGACACGCCGTCTGCGCAGGACCTTTCCGAACGCCAATCCGACTTCCACAGATGACTCCCCAAAAGGGAGGACTATCTGGGCGGCGTCATCTCTGGTCTTCACAGTATATTGTGAATTTGGTAAAACGTGACCTCATGGCATGACGTCACCCCAGCGAATTACAGGGCTGCCTTCCTACATGCCGTCTTCGTAATCGGCTGGGCGGTTGCAGGAGCTGAGTGCAACACGGTTATTGGATTGAAGCTGGCGCATCATGCCGCACAGCCATGGCTTCCTGCATCACTTCGCCCATGACTTCGATCGGACATTTGAAATCGAAGCGTTTACGGGGGCGCATATTCAGTTGCAAGGCGATGGTATTCAGCTCCTCCTGGCTATGTACCGATAAGTCTGTGCCCTTCGGCAGGTACTGACGGATCAACCCATTGATGTTTTCGTTGCTGCCGCGTTGCCAGGGGCTATGCGGGTCGCAGAAGTAGATCGCCACTCCGGTCTGCTGGGTAATTTCGGCATGCTGCGCCATCTCCCGCCCCTGGTCGTAGGTCATGCTCTTGCGCATCACCAGCGGCATGCCATTGAGCGCTGCACTGAAGCCTTCCACCGCCGAGGTCGCCGTCGCGTCATTCATCTTTACCAGCATCAGGTAGCCACTGCTGCGCTCGACCAGGGTGCCCACCGCAGAGGCGTTGGCCTTGCCCTTGATCAGGTCACCCTCCCAATGGCCCGGCATCAGCCGGTCTTCGATCTCTGGCGGGCGCACATGGATGCTGACCATATCGGGAATCTGGCCACGTCGATCCACACCGCCAGAACGCGACCGGCGATCCGTTTTCCCCTGGCGCAGGCAAACGATCAACTCCTTGCGCAACTCGCCCACTGGCAGTGCATAGATCGCGTTGTAAATCGTCTCGCGACAGACGTAGGCGTCTCTGAGGCTGGGTATGTTCATGCGGCGCAGCTTGCCGGCAATCTGCTCGGGAGACAAACGTTCACGCAGCATGTGGGTCACCAGCTCAAAGCGTTCACTGCCTGGCAAGAGTTTGCGTTGGGGGCGACAGGCCTGACGACGGGCCCGCATCTGCTGCTGGGCGGTACAGGCCAAGTAGCTGGCACCAGAGCATCTATTGCGACGCAGCTCGCGGCTGATGGTCGAGGGTGATCGTTTGATCAGGCCGGCAATCCGACGCAGGCTGAAGCCTTGAGCCTGGCCGAGTTGAATGGTGATGCGTTCTTCGATGCTAAGTTCGTGATAAGACATAGGGGCAGCACCTTACCGAAAGGGTCAGGTGTTGCACTCAGTTTTTGCCGCCGCCCTACAGCACGGCGAGCGTCCTGCACTTCCAACTGGAACCGCTCAACGCACTGGCGTTCGAGAAGGACGGTATCTGGGAAATCCACACCGGCAACCAGTGGCAGTCGCTGATCCTGCCGGTACTGGCGAAGGCGCTCGGGGTCGGCCAGGACAAGATCATCATGCGCAGCTATCTGTTAGGCGGCGGCTTCGGGCGCAGGCTCAACGGCGACTATGCCGTGCCGGCGGCGCTGGCGGCCAAAGCCATCGGCAAGCCGGTGAAGATGCTCTGCACCCGCGCCGACGATGTGCGCTTCGACTCCATCCGTTCGCCCTCGATCCAACGCCTGCGCCTGGCCTTCGGCGAAGGCGGCAGCGTAATTGCCATGGAGCATCATGCCGCCGCTGGCTGGCCGACCCAGATCATGGTGCCGGACTTCATGCCCAAGGGCGCGAATGGCGTGCCTTACGACCCTTCGCGATAGCCGGGGCCGACCACTGGTATTCGGTCGGCGCGCATCGGGTACGCGCCCTGTCCAACGACCTCGCCAACCGCACCTTCCGACCCGGTTGGTTGCGTTCGGTTGGGCCGGGCTGGACCAACTGGGCCCTGGAGTGCTTCATGGATGAGGCCGCCCACTCGGTCGATGCCGATCCGCTCGCCTTCCGCCTCGCCCTGCTCGATGGCAAAGGCAGGAACGCCGGTAGCGCACCCAATGCAGTCGGCGGCGCCACCCGTCAGGCCAAGGTGCTCAAGCGCGCAGCGGAAAAAGCCAACTGGGGCGGCACACTGCCGGCAGACAGCGGGCTGGGCATCGCCACCACCTTCGGTCAGGAGCGCGGCATGCCGACCTGGCTCGCCTGCGTGGCCCGCGTGAAGGTTGATCGTGCCAGCGGCGTGGTGAAGCTGGAAAAACTCACCATCGTTGTCGACGCGGGCACCATTGTGCATCCCGATGGCGCTCTCGCGCAGATGGAGGGGGCCGCCCTCTGGGGCGTGAGCATGACGCTGCACGAAGGCACGCAGATCGAGAAAGGGGAGGTGAAGGACACCAATCTCGACACCTACACGCCGTTGCGGATGGGTGACGTCCCCGAGATGGAGATCGAATTCCTCCCGAGCACCGAAGCCGCGGTCGGCCTGGGTGAGCCCGCTACCACAGTGGTCGGTCCCGCGATCGGCAATGCGATTTTCGCTGCCGTCGGCGCTCGACTTCGCCACCTGCCGATACGGCCCGCTGACGTCCTGCAATTGCTCAAAAAAACATCCTGAGCCGGGTCTGCGGGCCACATGGGTAGAGTTACCGCATGCACCAAGCCGGCGCCAGCTTAGGCCAGACTTCCTATAGCTGATGAGGTGTAGTTATGTTTGGCTTGGAGGCTGTCGACCTGGCCCGAATCCAGTTTGCGTTCACCATCTCATTCCACATTATCTTCCCGGCCATCACCATCGGCCTAGCCAGCTATCTGGCGGTGTTGGAAGGCCTGTGGCTGAAGACGCAGCAGGAGGTCTACCGCGACCTCTACCATTTCTGGTCGAAGATCTTCGCCGTCAACTTCGGCATTGGCGTGGTTTCCGGCCTGGTGATGGCCTATCAATTCGGCACCAACTGGAGTGCTTTCTCTGATTTTGCCGGCAGTATCACTGGCCCCTTGCTTACCTACGAGGTACTCATCGCCTTCTTCCTCGAGGCGGGCTTCCTCGGCGTCATGCTATTCGGCTGGAACCGCGTGGGGCCGGGACTGCACTTCTTCTCCACGCTGATGGTGGCTATCGGCACGCTAATCTCAGCCTTTTGGATTCTCGCCTCGAACAGCTGGATGCAGACCCCCGCAAGGCTTCGAGATCATCGATGGGAGGGTGATTCCGGTGGACTGGTTCGCGGTGGTGTTCAACCCGTCATTCCCCTACCGGCTGACGCATATGGCCACTGCGGCCTTTGTTGCCACTGCCTTCTTCGTCGGCGCCTCGGCGGCCTGGCACCTGCTGCGCGGGCGGGACAACCCGGCGATCCGCAAGATGCTCTCGATGGCCATGTGGATGGCCTTGATCGTTGCACCGATCCAGGCGCTCATCGGTGACTTCCATGGCCTCAATACCCTAAAACATCAGCCGGCGAAGATCGCCGCGATCGAGGGCCACTGGGAAAACGTCGGTGACGAGCCGACCCCGCTGATCCTGTTCGGCTGGCCGGACATGGGGCGCGAGGAAACCCGCTTCAAGCTGGAGATTCCCGCCCTCGGCAGCCTGATCCTGCCCCACCGCCTGGATAAGCAGGTCCCGGCGCTGAAGGAATTCCCGCCGGAAGATCGACCCAACTCGAGCATCGTGTTCTGGTCGTTCCGGGTGATGGTCGGCCTGGGCATGCTGATGGTCCTCACCGGGATCTGGAGCCTGTGCTGCGGGTGCGCGGTGGGCCATCGCCCAGCGCTGGTTCAGCCTGCCCAATCTGTTCTAGTTCCTGCCGGTGCCGGTGCCGGTGCCGGTGCCGGTGCCGGTGTTGGTGCTGGTCTGTACCCTGGCCCTGCTGCGCGCGGTGAAAGAACAACGCCCACTACTCGCCGTTCGTGCTCACCCTGGTGCTGATCTTCCTCGGCTACAGCGGCCTGGGCATCAGTCTGTGGCCGAACATCATCCCGCCCTTGATATCCATCTGGGCCGCCGCCGCGCCGCCGCAGAGCCAAGGCTTCGCACTGGTCGGCGCGCTGTTCATCATCCCCTTCATCCTGATGTACACCGCCTGGAGCTATTACGTGTTCCGGGGCAAGGTGACCCATGAGCATGGCTATCACTGAATAAAAACGCTCGCAGCCTGTGTCAAAAGCTTTCTTCAGGAGGCTGAAAGTGTCCCGTGAATCATAGGTTTCCGACGTTCTACCTGAACCCGAGAAAACCTATACTGGAGACGTGACACCTGGTCATCGGCACGTCGCAGGTTGCTCTGTTGAGTGTCGAGCTGAACAGACAAGCTTAGCCGCAGTGTGAAAAGCGCAGCGCTACTTCAGCAACGCCACCGATCTTTACGCCGTCAGAAGATGCCCAACAAGGGATTGTTGGCGTTGTGCCTGGGCGGTCACCTGCGCGGCGAAGCGCAAGGTATCGCGCAGTTGGTCAGAGCTCTGCAGGGCCAGTTCATGAATGGCATGCAGCTTATGGTTGATCTCTTCCGCCGCCAGGCTTTGTTGGTCGCTGGCACTGGCGATTTGCGCGCTCAGTTGGGTGATCGCGCCGATGGTGTCGAGAATGCTGACCAAGGCCGCGGCGGCGGCATCCACCTCGGTAACGCTGGACTGCGACTGGCTCTGGCCTTGCTCCATCGCCCGCACCACCTCGGAGGTTCCCTCGCGCAAGGCCTCGATCATGGCCTGAATCTCATCGGTGGAGGACTGGGTGCGCTGGGCCAGGGAGCGCACCTCATCGGCCACCACGGCGAAGCCGCGGCCATTCTCTCCGGCGCGCGCAGCTCGATGGCAGCGTTCAGCGCGAGCAGGTTGGTCTGTTCGGCGATGCCGCGGATCACGTCCAAAATGCGTCCGATCGCCTGGCTTTGCTGAGTCAGGGTCGCCACCGCGCGGGCCGAGCTGTTCAGGGTTTCGGCCAGCAAACCGATGCTGTGATGGGCCAGGCCCACGCGCAGGCGCCCAGCATCGGCCAGCTGTTGCGCCTGCTGCGCCAACTCGGCGGCGTTGAGGGTGTTGCTCGCTACTTCCTGGATGGTCGCGGTGAATTCCTCCACGGCGGCGGAAATGCCGGCCAGGGCGTGTTGCTGTTCCTGGGAGCGTCGTTGCTGGTGCCGATCAGGCTGGTGGCCTGGCTGGCATGTTCGGCGACCTGGCTGCTGCTGTCATGGATGCGCGCCACCATGGCGGACAATTTCACCTCGAGCAGGCGCATGGCGAGTTGTAACTGGCCGACCTCATCCACCCGTCCGGTGTAGATCAGCTGTTTGATCGGGTGCTGCACCAGGCGTTGGCTGCTATCCACCAACTCCCGGAAGGCTCGGCTCTGCCAGCGCAGCAGGGCCCAACACAGGGCGCCCGACAGTAGCAGGGTGAGCCCGCCAATTAGCGGCGCCTGCGCCAGGGCCAGCGTGATCAAGGGCAGGAAGGCCAGGCAGGCGCTTAGGCTGAGGCGCTCAGCCAGTGCTGGGTTTGGCTTTCGCAGGGCTGCCGGTTGTTTGCCTTGCGCGCGCACGCGATAGACCTCGCTGGCGCGGGCAATGACGTCCGCCGTAGGGCGACGGTAAATCGCCTGATACTCCAGAACCTGGCCGTTGTCGAGGATGGGGCTGATATAGGCATCCACCCAGAACGCCTCGCCATCGGCTCGGCGGTTTTTCAGCATGCCCATCCAGGACTGGCCGCGGCCGAGGGTTTCCCAGAGGTCCTTGAAGGGGCCGCCGGGCATCTCGGCGTGACGCAGTCGCGCTATGGGCTGGCCCAGCAGTTGCGCCTCGCTGTAGCCGGCCAAGTGGCAAAAGCTTGAGCTGGCATAGGTAATGACGCCTTTGGCATCGGTCAGCACCAGAAGCAGATCCTGCGCCTGGGCCATTTCGCTCCGAGGGTTGTTCCGTGCCATCAATGCGAATCCTTGTGGGGTTACAGCGGCACATGGCCTGTCCCCGAGCGGCAGCAATTGACGTCGCCGTTGTGGATCAGGCCTTGCCGGTAGCGATTGAAGAACAAGGCCAACCCGTGGGTTGGCCTTGGAGGCGGGGCTTTAGTTACCGGTGGCGCGCATGTGCTGCACGCTGAACATCTCCGGCTTGCTCATCTCCGGATCGACCTGGCCCTTGAACTGCCCCGTGGTGCAGTGCATGGCCTGGATGTCGATCATCGTGAAGCTGTCGTCGATCGACACGCCGGAGCCCTTGTTCTTCGGCAGGTGGTGATCCGGGTGGGCCTGGCCGATGGTGAAGGTCTTCCACATGCTGCCCTTGCGGTCATACGACACGGTGCGCGGCACGGTGAAGGTCTGCGCGTCCATGTAGTGCACGCGCTTGGAGAGGGGATGGCTGGCCTCAACCGGCACCGATTCCACCTCGTAGACCTTGCGCAGCTGCCAGGTGATGTTGGGGAAACAGCCGCCCTGGCCGCCGAAGGCCACCACCTGATAGCCGTCGCTGTCCTTGTGGCTTTCGCTGTCCAGTGCCAGCTCGTTGTGATTGTAGAAGGGCATCAACATGAAACGGGTGCCCTTGTAGGTCCACTGCATGTCGGAGATGCGCCCGTTGTAGCCCTCGAAGTCCTCGATCATCAGGTCGGAGCCGAGGAAGGCATCGGTCACCTGGCCGGTGGCCAAGCGCCGCACGCGGCGCTGGAAGCCCAGGTACAACCAGGAGTTGTCGCGCTTGAGGTCGTCCTCGGCGCGATGGATCAGCAGCTGGGTGTTGCGCACGTCATAGGGCTCCTGCGCCTTGACGTAGATGCCGCGGAACAGCTGCGACGGGTTGGGGGTGATCGCCGGCGTGGGCTCTTGGTTGACCCGGCGGGTGAAGTTGAGGAAGTGGAAGTCGAACTTGATGGTGCGTTCCAGCTTGCCCGTGTTCATGTCGCGGAACTTCCAGTAGAACGGCGAGACGGCGGCGCTGTCGCCCCAGTTGTAGCCGTACTTGAAGTTCCAGGCGAGCTTCTCGCCGGCGCGCGGGTCGTTCGCGTCCGGCTCCTGGGGGAACGGCCGGCCGGCCACGGCGCCGCTGATCTCGCCGGGCTTCGCGCCGAGTTTGACCGTGTCCATGTGCTGGCGGGTAGCCTCGACATAGTTGGGGTGCAGGTCGAAGGAGGTGGTGTCACCGACCTTCAGCTCCGTCCAACCTTTCTCGATAAAGCCGTAGAAGGCCGGGTCGAGAATCTCCTTGAACTGGGCGACGTTGCCCTTGTTGATGGTCATGCCGGCGCTCAGACCGGCGAAGCTCGGCTTGTCGTTCTGGTAGGGGTAGAAGGACTGCTGGATCACCGCCTCGTCGGCGGCGTGCACGCCGCTAGTTGCGCCCAGCGTCAACAGGGCCAGCGCCAGGGCGCGGTTCTGCGGGGATTTCTTGTTGTTCATGGCTATTCCTCGTGATTGATCAGAAGCTGTAACGCAGGGTCAGTTGCAGTTCGTCTTCCTTCTGCGCCATGCCGATGGGGCCGGCGCGGAAGCGGCCCAGCGGCTCGTAGCCGCTCAGACCGGCGGTGGCGCCCACCGGCAGGCCATAGCTGGTGAAGGGGTCCCAGGGGTTGCAGCTGCGGCAGTCGTCGAACTCGCGAGCGCCTCGACCGACCTTGAGGTTGGCGCCGGCGATGATCTTCAGGTTGTCGCTGAACAGGTACTCCACGCTCGGCGCGATGGCCGTGGCATGGGCCTTGAGGTCGTGGGCCACTAGCACCTGCGGGCTCAGCCGGTCGTTCATCCACCAGCCCTTGACCAGCAGGGTGCCGATCCAGTTCTGCTCCCAGTCCGGCATGCCGGCCTTGCCCAGTGGGCGATCCTCAAGCTGGTGCTCGCGGATGTGCTGGCCGAACAACTGGCCGGAGAAGAGGAAGGCGCGGCCGGGGTTGAGGAAGGGGATGAAGATGTTCTTGTCCGCACCGATCACGTAACGGGTGACGTCGGACTCGGAGAACAGCCGTGATTGCAGGGTGTTGGCAAACTCCTCGCCCTCGGTGTGCGCGACTTCGACGCGGAACACCGTGTCGATCGCTTGCGAGTAGTAGTCCATCGAACCGCCGATCAGGTTGACCCGCGGGAAATGGATATCGAAGGCGATCAGGGCCGGCCATACCGCGGTTTCACCGGTGAAGGGGTTCAGCGCCGGGATGCCGCCACGCAGCGAGGGCAGTTGCGAGCGGTAGGTCAGGGCGTTCAGCGAGAAGCCGAAATCGCCATAGACGCCTTCCAGCTTGATGCCGAACTGGCTGTTGGACAGGCTCCAGGACGGCATGTGCGCCTTGCGGATACCGATCTGGCCGGGGCCGAAGTCGGTGGCGATGTTGCCGCCGGCGAAGTTGGCCACGGTGCTGCCGTTTTCCCACAGGTTGTTCATGCCGCGGAAGAAGCAGCCAGCGTCGAGGATCGAGTTGGGCTGGCCGCACTGCCCGAGGTTGTGCGGGCGGAACTTGTCGAAGTTCCACACGAACGACAGGTTCAGGTCGTCGAACACCTCGTTGGCGCCCATCCGCCAGTCGGCCTTGGCGATCCACATCGGGATGCGGATGTCTTCCAGCTCGTCGTAGATGTTGTTGCGCGAGAAGTCGATCGGGTTGATCACGTCGAGCACGCGGAACAGGTCGGTGCGGCCCCAGATCACCTGCTGCTTGCCCAGGCGCCAGCTCAGGATGTCGCCGTTGGGCAGCTCGTTGTCGAAGTCGACGTAGAGCTCGCGGATGAAGTCCAGGCGTTCGTTGAACTCGGGGAAACGCAGGTCGTTGCTGCTGTAGTCCAGATAGTCGTCGATGCAGCCGCGGCTGTCCTTGTCGCAGGGCCGTACCGGCACGCCGAAGGCCACGCCGCCACGGGTTTTGTGCAGGTTTTCGCCGAGCACGATCATCCCCTCGTTGGGGTTGCGCGCGTCGTTGAAGCCGAAGAGGGTGCCTGGCGGACGGATGCCACCGCCGTGCGGCACGGTCGAGCCCGCGCCGGCGATGTTGTTCTCCAGGTTGACTGCGCCGCCGGCGCCACTGCCGTACTCGCTGCTGTTGAGGTCGTAGACCCCGTCGTAGGTAGCGCGGAATGTGCCGTGGAAGGCCACGTTGTTGAAGTTCAGCTGGCCCAGGGTGCCGAATTTCTTGTCCGCGTTGACCTGCACGGTGTTGCGGAATTTCGACAATCCGGCGCTATCGCGAACGAAGGTGGCATTCTCGTAGAAACCGGTGAACTGCATTTCTTCCTCGGCCATGACCGAAGTCAGTGGCGTCAGAGCAAGGCTTGAGCCGCCCAGCAGGGCCAGACTCCAGTGTCGCAGGCCCATTTTTGTTGTTGTCGGCATGACAGGTCCTCGTGCGGTTTAAGTGTGGGAAGGCATCCGGTTCAGGCCGGATGGCGTTCCCCTTGCGGCAGCCCGCCGGTCGCCACGCTGGGCGCGACCGGCAGGGATTCGGCAGAGGCGGGCACGGCAGCGTCGGCGTGCAGAATGCCGTCTTCGTCGGCATAGGCCCCGGTGATGAACTTCGGTTTGAACACCAGCACCCAGGCGGGTACCAGCAACATGGCGGCGATGGCGTTGATGACGATCATCACGCACAGCAGCAGGGCGGCATCGGACTGGAAACGCAGGTCCGAGAGGATCACCCACATGATGATCCCGGCCATCAGGGTCAGTGCGGTGAAGCTGATGGCCATGCCGGTGGTGGCGATGGCCTGGCGCACCGCGTCGGTGAGACGGCCAAACTTGACCATTTCCTCGCGGATGCGATCCATCATGTAGATCGAGTAGTCGATGCCCACGCCAATGCCGACGGCGATCACCGGCACCGTGTTGATGTCGATACCCATGCCGGCCAGGCCCATATAGGCGTAGGTCAGCGCGGTGGCGAAGGCCATCGCCAGGAGCATCATCAAGCCGGCATGCCAGGAGGTGTAGAACAGCATGACGAAGGTGAAGATCAGCAGGAACACCAGCGGCAGCACCACCAGGTTGGTCTCGAATGCCGACTCGTTCATCGCCGCGGCCACGCCGAGGGTACCGCCAGCCAGGCGGATGCTCAGCCCCGGCACTGCATCGCCGTGCTGCTCGATCCACTGCTTGGCCATGTGGATGGCGCGGCGGATGGTCTCGCCCTGACGATCCTTGTAATAGAACACCAGGTTGGCGACGCGGTCGTCGGTGTCGGTGAACTCGTTGAGCGCCCCGGGGATCGGGCTGGAGGCCATGTAGGTGAACATCAGCCCGCCGACGTAATTGGCGTCGTGGGGAATCTGCAGCCAGCGCGGATCGTCGTTGTGCATCAGCCGGTTGACCTGGGTGATCAGGTCCGGCAAGCCCTTGCTGCCGCCGACCGAGGGGTCGCTGAGCATGTGGTTTTGCAGCGATTGCAGGGCGCGCAGCACCTCGGGTTTCTTGATTCCGCCTTTCTCGGCATGCTCGGCGACGATGTACAGCTCTTCCGAGCCGGGGAAGCGCTGGTTGATCTCCTTGGACGAGACGTTGTAGTCGTGTTCCGGGTAGAGGATCGGCGAACCGGGCTCGGAGTCGCCGATGCGCACCTGGGAGGAGGCCCACAGGCTGGCGAGGATGGCCAGCGCAGCCAGGCCCAGCGCCTTGCGCGCGGCGCTCGGGTTGGCCACCGTCCGCGCACAGATCGCGCCGATGTGGCGCAGCGCGGTCTCGCGCATCTCCGGGTTCTTCGGCTTGGGCAGGATCGACAGCAGCAGCGGCACGCCGATCAGCACGCTGAAGATCACCGTGGTCGCCCACAGCGAGGCATAGATGCCCAGCTTGGTGTTCAGGGCGATTGAGCCGATGGCGATCAGCAGCAGGCCGATGGCGTCCGAGACAATGCCAGGGTGCCGGGGCGGAACAGGCTGTCGAAGGTGGCGCGCGCGGCCAGCGGGCCGTCGCCGAGCAGTTTGACCTCGGCGTAATAACGCTCGACCAGCTGCACGCCGTGGCTCATGGCCCGGGCGGCGATCAGGAAGGGAATCACCAGGCCCAGGGGGTCGAGGTTGTAGCCCAGCAGGCTGATGATGCCGAGGCCCCAGATGGTCGATATCATTACCCCGCCGAGTGGGATCAGCACGCCATAGGCCTTGCGGAAATGCATTACCAGCAGCGCCAGCATGATCAGCACGGTGAAGATGAATATCTGCAAAATCTGGCTCATGTAGGTGTAGGCCCAGCCCACCAGCACCGGCTGGCCGGTGGCGTAGAGGGTCACCCCGTCGATCTTCTCGGCTTCGCGCAGCGCCTGGATCTGCGCGAAGGTTTTGGCGTAGTCGAGCTGGCCTTCGATCAGTTGCGCCTTGACCAGCGCCACTTGCAGGTCCGGCGACACCAATGGGCCATAGACCCGCGGGTTGGCCACCACGTCGGCTTTCATCGCGTCCAACTGCGCGGCGGAGAGCTGGCCAAACTCGGGTTGGTAGTAAGGCTCGGAGTTGATGCTGCCGACCTCGGTCAGCCAGACCTTGCGCGAGTTGCGGTGGGTCAGGCTGCTGACCAGGTTGTGGTTGACTCCGGGTAGCTGTCCACCGCCTGGGTGACCCGATCGATCAAGGCCAGGCGCTCGTTGCTGAACAGGTCGCCTTTGTCGAAGGCCACGCCGATGACCAGCACGTTGGCGCCGCCGAAGCTGTCCTTGATGCTGTTGTGCAGCTGGATGTACGGGTGTTCCTGCGGCAGCAGATCGGAGAAGTCGGTGTAGACCTTCAGCCCGGGAATGCGCAGGGCGAAGAACAGGGTCAGCACCGCGATGATCGCCAGCACGGTGCGCGGGTGGTCGAACAGCCAGACCTTGGCCTGAGCCAACTTATGGCTAAACGGATGCAGTATCGGCATGGTGACGGGTCTCAGTCGGTCGTGGTGGCAACGGCGGGCGTAGCGCTGGGCGCGGTGTCGAGGGTCAGCAGCAGGCCGCGGCCGCCGGCAACGATCAGGCGTTGCGCGCTATCCGCGGTGATGGCGCGCAAGTAGACCGGCGCATCGGGCGTCGGCAGCGTTTGCCACTGTTCACCGGCCAGTTGCAGCACGCTGCTGTGGTCGCCGACGGCGAACAGGCCGTTGTCACTCGCTAGAAAGCCGAAGATCGGCGCGCTGCTCGACGTGCTCTGGCGTTGCCAGCTCTGCCCGGCATCTGCGGTGTGGTAGATAAAGCCGTTGAGGCCACCGACCCAGCCCTCCTCGGGGCTGCGGAAGTAGCTGGCGTGCGGGTAGAACTCGTCCGGCAGGGTGCCGGCCAGCTGCCAGTTGGCGCCGCCGTCCTGGCTGGCGAAGAGCATACCGAACTCACCTACGGCCACCGCATGGTCGCGGTCGATGAACTGCAGGTTGGTCAGCATGGCGTCTTCGTCGAGGCTGGTGTGCGTCCAGTCGCCGCCTTGGTCGTGGCTAACGAGCAGGGTGGTCAGGCCGCCGGCTACCCACCAGGCGCCATCCGGGGCGCAGGCGGCGGTCAGCATTTGCTCCTCGGTCGGCAGGGCGTGTTCGCGCCAGCTCAGGCCGAGGTCGGCGCTGTGCCACAGGCGGTTGTCGAAGCTCAGGGCGATGAAACTGCCGTCGGCGCAGGCGTCGAGGTCGATCAGGCTGGCGCCCTTGGCGATCACCTGGCGCGTCCAGCTCTGCCCCTGGTCAAGGCTGGTCAGCAACACGCCGTTGTTGCCGGCCAACAGTGTAGCCTGCGGCACGCTGGCGAGAGCCTGGTAGTAATCGGTGCGGCGGCTGGATTTGCTGCCTTCGGCGGCGACTCCGGCCAGGTTGAGTTCGGCTTCGCAGCCGGCGAGCACAATGGGTAGGAGAAACATCCCGAGTGCCGAGCGTACCGGGCGGCTCAGGACGCACGGCAACAGGCCGTGCGACTGCTTGTTATGGTTCATCACGTGTCACCACTTGTGATTGTTGTTGTCGTGAGGCGGCTGACAAGGCGAAAGCAACGCCTGTGCCAGACCACCGACGGTGACCCGCAAGTAGTTTCAAGTTGTTGATTGGATTTGGTTTTTTGGGAGAGAAACAGCTTGTGGAGGGGTGTAGCACTGAAAGTGGGGGAAGAGGGGTTAATCAAGGGCACCTCGAAAAACCTCGGCCCCCCTGCGATTGGTAAAATTGCGTTGTCCTGATTTCGTTCTCTGACACCAGCCATGAAGAAGCGCACCGCCATCAAGACCGATTTGTTTGCCGACGATCATCACCGGAAGAAGATCGACAGCCTCGGTGACCCGCTGGCCGAGATCGAGTCGTACATCGATTTTGCGGCGCTTGCAGCGGAAGTCGATCGGGTAGCGCCGCGCCCTGTCAGCCCTCAAGGCGGTCGTCCGCCGTATCCGACCGAGACGATGGTGCGGATTCTGGTATTGAAGCGGCTGTACAACCTGTCGGATGAACAGATGGAGTACCAGTTG
>LZQO01000056.1_pt1 | contig 26299 bp, 28 predicted proteins | sample 768571 | NCBI WGS metagenome assembly LZQO01 (sample SAMN05207081, study PRJNA324507) | oil field metagenome | isolation source: sample BH-FW-10 from oil reservoir | place: India: Bombay High | collected 2015-12-01
CCGGCGCGCATCGTTGCCGGCGGTGTTCAGGCTGATCTTGTCGCTCAGGCCGTTGATGTCGTTCAGCAGCGCGAGCATTTCCTCGGACTTGGCGCTGTCATCCAGCGAAGCGACGATCTCGAACGGCTGGGTGACCTTTTCCAGGTAGGCCTTCAGTTGGGTCTTGAGATTGGCATCGAGCATCAACAGCACCTCATCGGGTAACAGGTAGCAAAACGCCCGGACGGGTCGCGTCCAGGCGTCATAGGGAAGGCACCCGGAGGTGCCTTCTACAGCAAGCGAGGCGTAGGCCTTAGATCTTGCCGACCAGGTCCAGCGAAGGAGCCAGGGTCTTCTCGCCTTCCTTCCACTTGGCCGGGCAGACTTCGCCCGGGTGAGCGGCGGTGTACTGGGCGGCTTTCAGCTTGCGCAGGGTCTCGGAGACGTCGCGAGCGATCTCGTTGGAGTGGATCTCGACGGTCTTGATCACGCCTTCCGGGTTGATCAGGAAGGTACCGCGCAGCGCCAGGCCTTCTTCTTCGATGTGCACGTCGAAGGCGCGGGTCAGCTGGTGAGTCGGGTCACCGATCAGCGGGAACTGGGCCTTGCCAACGGCCGGCGAAGTTTCGTGCCAGACCTTGTGCGAGAAGTGGGTGTCGGTGGTGACGATGTACACCTCGGCGCCGGCCTTCTGGAACTCGGCGTAGTTGTTGGCAGCGTCTTCGATCTCGGTCGGGCAGTTGAAGGTGAAGGCAGCCGGCATGAAGATCAGCACGGACCACTTGCCCTTCAGGGACTCCTCGGTAACCTCGATGAACTTGCCGTTGTGGAAGGCGTTGACTTTGAACGGTTGGACCTGGGTGTTGATCAGGGACATCTGCTAACTCCTTTAGGGGGTTCAGAAATTTGACGGGGCCTACGATAACGCAGCCCACGGCATGTCGTTAATTGATTAAGGGCATAGCGCCGATTGTCTTTGCCTATCGACCGCCCGCACCAGTGGCCGGCTATCGACTCCGGCAGCAGCGCGGCAGTTCAACCCGGCCAGAATGCCCGCACCGCGGCGATGCCCTGAGCGCCGACGCGCCGTGCCTGGTCGGTATCGGACAGCTGCAGACCGCCCAGCACATAGGCGGGCCCGTTGAAGCCTAGCAGCAACTCCGCCACGCGCGGCCACCCGAGCGGCTGCGCGTCCGGATGGCTGGCCGTTGCGTGCACCGGCGACAACGTGACGAAATCTACCGCCAACGACGCGGCCGCCGCCAGCTCGTCCGCATCATGACAAGACGCCGCCAGCCAGCGCTCAGCCGGTAGGGCGCGCGCCTGGCCAATGCACTCGCGCAACTGGCGGGCTGTCAGGTGCCAGCCGGCGTCCGGGAACTCCTCGGCCCATTCCAGCGGCCCCTTGAGCATCAGCTGGGCACGCCCGGCGCACAGTGCCTGGGCGCGCTGCGCCAGCGCCCGGTAGTCGTGCGCCGAGAGCGACGGAGCACGCAGCTGGACCAGCTCGATGCCCGCCTCCAGCGCCCGGGCCAGGCCGTCGAGCACTTGCTGCGGCGCGAGGCCGTCCGGGGTAATCAGGTAACGTCGAGGCAGCCGCGCGGCGGCAATGATCGGCTGGTTCGCCGCTGGAAACTGGTAACGCACCAACTCGCCCGGCTCAACCCATGCCAGTGGCTGTCCCTCGGCGCCGTGAGGCTCGCCGGCAAACGCAGTGACTTCCCAAACGTCCAGCAGAACCCGCTTGTCCGGATAGTCGTGCCGCACCTGAATCAGGGGCTGCGCCTGCGTGACGTGAATGCCCAGCTCCTCGTGCAGCTCACGGGCGAGTGCCACCTCGACGCATTCATCGGCCTCGACCTTGCCACCGGGAAATTCCCAGAGCCCGCCCTGGTGCTTGTCCAGGGGGCGCTTGGCGATCAGGACGCGCCTCGTGCGTCACGAATGACAGCGGCGGCCACGTGGATTCGTTGCATCGCTTGTGACTCCAGCCTGCCGGCCTCGGTCCGGTCGGCAGGCGCTAGCTGAGCGGCCGGATTGCTCAGGTGCGGTACTCCGCGTTGATTTTCACGTACTCGTGGGACAGATCGGTGGTCCAGATCGTCTCGCTGCAGTCACCACGGCCCAGCTCGATCCGGATGGTGATCTCTTCGCGGGCCATGACCGCCGCGCCCTGCTCCTCCGTGTAGCTGGCGGCACGCCCGCCCTGGCTGGCGATGCAGACCTCGCCGAGATACACGTCGATCAGGCTGACATCCAGGTTCGGCACGCCGGCATAGCCAACCGCGGCGAGGATGCGCCCCCAGTTCGGGTCGGAAGCGAACAGCGCGGTCTTGATCAGCGGCGAGTGAGCCACGGCATAGGCGACATCCAGGCATTCCTGATGGTTGCCGCCGCCGTTGACCTGCACGGTGACGAACTTGGTGGCACCCTCGCCATCACGGACGATGGCCTGGGCCACCTCCATGAACACCTCGAACACGGCCTGCTTCAGCTTGCCGAACAGTTCACCGGAGGCCTCGGTAATCTCAGGCAGCGCGGCCTGGCCCGTGGCGATCAGCATGCAGCAATCGTTGGTCGAGGTATCGCCATCGATGGTGATTCGGTTGAACGACTTGTTTGCCGCATCACGCACCAGATCCTGCAGCACCTCGCGGGCGACCTTGGCGTCAGTGGCGATGTAGCCCAGCATGGTGGCCATGTTCGGACGGATCATGCCGGCGCCTTGCTGATGCCAGTCACGGTCACGGTCACGCCGTCGTGCTGGAACTGGCGGCTGGCACCCTTGGGCAGCGTATCGGTGGTCATGATGCCGCTGGCGGCCTGGGCCCAGTGATCCTCGTCCAGGTCGTCCAGCGCGGCCTGCAGAGCGGCTCGATCTTCTCCACCGGTAACGGCTCGCCGATGACGCCAGTCGAGAACGGCAGCACCGCCTCCTCCGCTACGCCCGTCAGCGCGGCCAGCGCCGTGCAGGTCCGGCGCGCATTGGCCAAGCCCTGCGGACCGGTGCCGGCGTTGGCGTTACCGGTGTTGGTCAGCAAATAGCGAACTTCGCCCTGCATGCGTTCGCGGGTGACGATCACTGGCGCCGCGCAGAACGCGTTGGTGGTCGTCACGCCGGCAATGCGCGAGCCCTCGGCGCAGCGCATGACCACCACGTCCTTGCGGCCGGGACGTTTGATGCCCGCCGAGGCGATCCCGAGCGCAAAGCCTGGAACCGGATGCAGTTTGGGTAGAGGACCGAGACCGACAGCCATTGAACGCACTCCTCAACTTGTGGCGACCCACCCGGACCGCCCGATCAACAGAGAAAAACGCCGCGAGCGGCGGTTGGCCGGTCGCGGCGCGGATACCTGCCTGGCAGGGGGGCTATTGCACCTGCCCGTGACAGTGCTTGTACTTCTTGCCGGAGCCACAGGGGCACGGCTCGTTGCGGCCGATCTTCGGCTCGCTGCGAATCGGCGTGACGTTCGACGCGCCGTCCTGCTCGCCTTCAGCCGGCTCGTCCTGCGATTCCTCGAGCGCTGACACCTCGGCGTGCTGGAACTGCATGCGTTGCGCCAGCTCCTCGGCTTCGCGGCGCAGACGCGCTTCCTCTTCGGCCGGGTCCTCACGGCGCACCTGCACATGGGACAGTACGCGGATGCTGTCGCGCTTGATCGATTCCAGGAGCTCCTGGAACAGCGCGAAAGACTCGCGCTTGTACTCCTGCTTCGGGTTCTTCTGCGCGTAACCGCGCAGGTGAATGCCGTGACGCAGGTGATCCATGGTGGACAGATGGTCTTTCCACAGGTCATCCAGCACGCGCAGCACGATCTGCTTCTCGAACGTGCGCAGGGCCTCGGCACCCGCCAGCTCTTCCTTCTCGCGGTACGCCTCGAGCAGCGCCTGCATGATCTTCTCGCGCAAGGTCTCCTCGTAGAGTTTCTCGTCTTCGTCGAGCCACTGCTGGACCGGCAGGCGCAGACCGAAATCGCTGTAGAGCACCGCCTCGAGACCGGGGATGTCCCACTGCTCAGGTAGCGACTGCGGCGGGATGTGCGAGCTGATGGCGTTGCTCAGCGCGTCCTCGCGGAACTCGGCAATGGTCTGCCCGATGTCGTCGGCCGCCAGCAGGCTGTTGCGCATGTGGTAGATGACCTTGCGCTGCTCGTTGGCCACGTCGTCGAACTCGAGCAGCTGCTTGCGAATGTCGAAGTTGCGGCCTTCGACCTTGCGCTGGGCCTTTTCGATGGCATTGGTGACCATGCGGTGCTCGATCGCCTCGCCCGCTTCCATACCCAGCGCCTTCATGAAGTTCTTCACCCGATCGGAGGCGAAGATGCGCATGAGGTTGTCTTCCAGCGACAGGTAGAAGCGGCTGGAGCCCGGGTCCCCCTGACGGCCGGCACGGCCACGCAGCTGGTTGTCGATACGACGGGATTCGTGACGCTCGGATGCAATGACGTGAAGGCCACCCGCCTCGATCACCTGCTGGTGACGCTTCTGCCAATCGGCCTTGATCTGCGCAATCTGCTCTTCGGTCGGGGCCTCGAGTTTGGCGACTTCGACCTCCCAGTTACCACCGAGCAGGATGTCGGTACCCCGACCGGCCATGTTCGTGGCAATGGTCACCGAACCCGGCTTACCCGCCTGGGCGATGATCTCGGCTTCCTTGTCGTGATACTTGGCGTTGAGTACCTGGTGGGCGATACCTTCCTTCTGCAGCAGCTGCGAAACGTATTCGGAGCTTTCGATCGAGGCCGTGCCGACCAGTATCGGTCGACCCTGCGCCTGGCATTCCTTGATGTCGGTGATGATCGCCGCGTATTTCTCGGCCTGGGTCAGGTAGACCAGATCGTTGTAGTCCTTGCGCGCGATCGGCCGGTTGGTCGGAATGACCACCACCGGCAGGTTGTAGATCTGCTGGAATTCGAAGGCTTCGGTGTCCGCCGTACCGGTCATGCCGGACAGCTTGGCGTAGAGACGGAAGTAGTTCTGGAAGGTGGTCGAAGCCAGGGTCTGGCTTTCGGCCTGGATGTTCACGCCCTCCTTGGCCTCGATCGCCTGGTGCAACCCCTCGGAGAGGCGACGCCCCGGCATGGTACGGCCGGTGTGTTCGTCGATCAGGATCACCTGGCCGTTCTGCACGATGTACTCGACATTGCGATGGAACAGCTTGTGCGCGCGCAGACCGGCATAAACGTGGGTCAGCAGGCCGAGGTTGTGCGCCGAATACAGGCTCTCGCCCTCGCCGAGCAGACCGGCCTGGGTCAGCAGTTCCTCGATGTACTGGTGCCCGGCCTCGTTGAGTTCGACTTGCCGTGTCTTCTCATCGATCGAATAGTGGCCTTCCTGCGTGACGACCCCCTCTTCTTCTTCGATGTGCTGCTTCAGGCGCGGAATCAGCTGGTTGATCTGCATGTACAGCTTGGAGCTGTCTTCGGCCTGACCGGAGATGATCAGCGGCGTGCGCGCCTCGTCGATGAGGATGGAGTCCACCTCGTCGATCACGGCAAAGTTCAGTTCCCGCTGGAACTTGTCGGCCATGCTGAAGGCCATGTTGTCGCGCAGATAATCGAAGCCGAATTCGTTATTGGTGCCGTAGGTAATGTCGGCGGCGTAAGCGGCGCGCTTTTCCTCTGGCGGCTGGAACGGCACCACGATGCCGACCGACAGGCCGAGGAACTCGTACAGCGGGCGCATCCAGTTGGCGTCTCGCCGGGCCAGGTAATCGTTCACCGTGACCACATGCACGCCCTTGCCGGACAGCGCGTTGAGGTACACCGCCAGCGTGGCCACCAGCGTCTTGCCCTCGCCGGTGCGCATTTCGGCAATGCGCCCTTCATGCAGGGTCATGCCGCCGATGAGCTGGACGTCGAAGTGACGCATGCCCATGACGCGCTTGCCCGCCTCGCGGCAGACGGCAAAGGCTTCGGAAGAATCTTGTCGAGGGTCTCCCCCTTTTCCAGACGCGCCTTGAACTCCTCGGTCTTGCTTCGCAGCTGCTCATCGCTAAGCGACACCATCTGCTCTTCGAGCGCGTTGACGGCCTGCACCGCCTTGAGCATGCGCTTGACTTCACGCTCGTTCTTGCTTCCAAAGAGTTTCTTCAATAAAGGCGCAAACATATCGAAAAGGGTTTCCATGCTGGGGATGGAGGCACGACGGCGCCGGCTGGCCCCGCGTGCAAAGGGGGCATTCTACTCGGAAACGTACTCGTGAAAAGCGGCACGGTTGCGCAGCGGCAGCCCGCAGCCAGCCTGCGACGCCCCATCCTTTGCTACCATCCAGAGCCCGGCAACCTCGAGACGCTACCGTAATGGCATTGCGCCTCTCACCGCACGCCCCCGCTGGTTCTCCTGCGCGAAGCCAAGCCGCTGCGAGCGCTTTTCGGCGAAGCGCAACGACTCGACCGGCTGCAGCAGATCGTCGAAAGCCAGCTGCAACCGGCTGCGCGCCCTCACTGCCGGGTAGCCTCGTGGCGCGAGGGCTGCTTGCTGCTGATCATCACCGATGGACACTGGGCGACGCGCCTGCGTTATCAGCAGCGTCGCCTGCAGCGCCAGCTGGAGACGCACGAGGCATTTGCCGGCTTGCAACGTATTCTGTTCCGCGTGCAGCCTCCGCAACCGACAAGGCCGGCACCTCGTCAGCCGACGCAGATTTCCCAGGCGTCGGCGGAACACATAAAAGCCAGCGCCGAAGGTATCGACGACCCGCGACTGCGGGCCGCACTGGAACGCCTTGCGGCGCATGGCCTGCCACGCGACTAGTCTGTCGGCGCGAACGTTGCCCGCCCTCATGCGGGCCGCTGCCCTGGCCAAAGGAGCGCTCATGCTGATCGGCGCCTTGCTCATCCTCCTGTGGTTCATCCTGTTGCTGCGCTACCCGCTGCGCGCGCTGCCCATATCGCTGGGCGCTGCGGCGGCCTTCGCGCTCGTGCTTGGCTGGGCAATCCTGCAGGACCGCCAGCAGGCACGGCTGCTCGAACGGCTCGAGGTGACGATAAGTTACGAGCCCAGGCAATGCCCGGCCGCCCGCCCCTTGCTGGCACGGTTGACCAACCACAGCGACAGGCGCGTTAGCCAGCTCAGCTGGCGCATTGCCGCCTACGTACCGAATTCACGCCTGAATGTCGCCCAGGGCAGCTTCGAGAAACCGGACTACTCGCTTCCGGCCGACCTGCAGGCAGGCGCCAGCTGGCAGAGCTGCCTGCCACTTCCCACCCTGCGCAGCGGCTATCGCGCCAGTACCCTCAGCTTTGGCGCCACGGACCTGGAGGGCGAATTTACCGATTGAACCGAGCAGCCCCGGCACGCAGCAGCTTCCCAACTGCCAGCAAGGCCATTAATCTGTATATACAAACAGTATTTGCCAACCTAACCGAGGTAGCCAATGGCCGTCGAAGTGGTCTATCGCAGTAGCCGGGATGTGGAGCGCCTGTTCATGGATAAAGCCGAAGCCGATCGTCATGACAAGATGCTGGAACTGGCCGAAGCGCTCACCGCAGTGCTTCATGCCGCCGCGCCATCGCTCGAGGAGCGCCATGCCGAGGAGCTCGGCATCTTCATGGCGAAGAATCGAGAGGTGTTCGCCAAGGCCTTCAAGGGCAACCCCGATGTTCTGACGGAGCTTTCCAGCACAGCCGACTGAGGTGCGACGTCCGTGCAGGACCACTCGGCAGCCGGCGATGAAACTGTCTCGACTGCCGCAGGTCTCTAGTCGCAGCCACTACACACAGGTACTGCGCAATGAAAAGCTCGTTTCAGGAGATCAGCGACGCCTTTCAGCCAGGCTACAACGTCAATTTCAGTATCGAGAAACCCGACGGCAGCATTCTGCTGACGCTGACCGGGGCGCAAGGCGTGGCGGTCAAACGGTATATCAGCGCTGCGCAATGGCGCGATCAGACGCAACTGCAGCGCCTGATCACCAGCCTGAAGTTCAGCCTGGCGATCGAGTACGGCGAGCCTCCCTTGCCCACGGCGGGCGAACTGCGCCCCGCCCTCTGACGCCCCCCGCCCGTAAACCAATAACAACAGAACGGATTTTCGCGGCCGCCGATACCTCGGGCGGCCTGGCTTGCTGCGCGCTCAGAGCCAGGCGAGCGCCTTGGCCTTGGCAACTGCCTGGGTCCGGCGCGCCACGCCGAGTTTCGTATTGATCCGTCGTGCATGGGTCTTGACGGTATGCAACGAGATGAACAGCTGCTCGGCGATCTCCTGGTTGGAGCAGCCTGGGCGATCAGCCGGAGCACCGTCAGCTCGCGGTTGCTCAGCAGCATGTCATCGTTGGCAACGACCATGTCCTCCGGCGAACGCTCGTACTGCAGCAAGCGATCCCGCAGGCTCTCACCCTTGGTTGCGGCGGGCAGGATTCGCGCCAGCCACTGCGGCTGCCGATGATGGAGTTCGTACAACGGCTTGACCAGCTGCTGGCGCAGCGCCTCGCCAAGGGCTTTGCGCAACTCCTGCTCGGCCTCGTTCAGCGCGCCCTGGTCAAACAAGGCTTCGGCCAGGGTGAAGCGGCATTCGCAGGCAAGACCGAGTCGTTGCGCCTGCAGGTTCTCGTCGATCAGCTGCCGCAATGCGGCCGCCGCCTGCTCGGGGCGCCCTTCGAGAAGATCCAGCAGTGCCAGGTAACGCCTCGCGCGTGGCAGCAACTCGTAGAAACCGGAAGGCGCCAGGTGCCCTCCCTCGGCGTATTGCTCGCATACCTGCTGCATGGCGCTGCGCGCCTTGGCCAGATCGCCCTGGTGCAGCCAGGCGACACCATTCATCAAGCGCAGAATGCCGCGAAAGCGGGCCTCCGGAACGTGACGCCATTGGGTCAGCCGCTCGGCCTCCCGCAGCCAGTGATAGGCATCAGTGAATTCGTGGTTGCGTGCGGCCAGCTCGGCAAGCCCGACATAACCGAAGAAGGTGTAGGAGTCGCCACAGGTCTCGGTTTCCACCCGCCCCTTCTGGAATGCTTCGCGCGCCGGATCGTCGAGCCCCTGATACGCGAGCAGGTGCCCCTGCAGCAACTGCAGGCGGCCAATAATCGGGCTGTGACGCACGGTGTCGCGCAGCATTCTGATGGCCTCGTCCAGCACCCCGACAGCCCGTTCGAACTCGCCGGTCAGCTCCAGCAACTGGACCCGGTCGACGTTCAGCATGGTCTCGTAGATGACGCTGCCCTTGAGCCGCGCCAACTTCATGCCCTCGCTGTTGTAATGCTGTGCCCGCTCCAGGCTGCCCTCGGCCATGGCCTGCTGGCACAACGTCTGATAGCAGAGCACGCGCTGGGCCCAGGCATGATCGGTCAGCACCTCCAGCGCCTGCAGGCAATGCTCGCGGGCGGCGGGGTCGCCCCTCAGGCGCGCCACGAAACCGCGCAGGGCCTGCCAATGCGCCAGCAGCTGGGCCTGGCGACGCGCATCCGGCTGCGGAAAGAACTTGGCCAGTTCGGCGAGGCATTCATCTACTTCATCCAGGCGCGCCGAAACGATCAGCGCCCAGCCTTGCAACACGATCAGGCGCGTTGTGCTGACGAACAGGTCCTGCGGCAACTGGCTGCGCCATTTCAGAAAATGCGACACGTTGTCGCCGATCAGCAGCTGCTCCTGGCCATAGCGCTGCAGATAGTTGGCCGCCACTTCCGGCTGGCCAGCCCACAGTGCGTGCTCGACCGCCTCGCGCATTTCGTCGCGGCTGGCGAACCATTGGCAGGCGCGCAGATGGATGTGGCTGGACGAAACCGCTTCGGGCAGCCGCTGCAGCAGTAGAGCCAGCGGCCGCCACAGGCGAAACCACTCGCCGCAGTTATCGATCTGGCGTACGAACAGCTGGTACGTGCTCAGGGTTTCCAGAATCCGCCCATCGATACCGTCGAGCACGTGATCGCACAGCGTGGCGGAAAAGCGTGGCAAACGCGCCAGCGCGAACAGCGCACGCCTGATCTCGTCACTCTGTCCATCGAGCACTTCGCGTTGCACGTAGTCACGCAGCAATGGCGTGCCGGCTACCAGGCGTTCGCGCACGGCTTGTTCATCGGCATTGAGCAGCAACAGGCAGACACCTGCCGGCCAGCCCTCCGTCCCCTGCAGCAGCTGCTGGAAACTGTCCCCCGGCAGCTGCAAACGATGCGCTCGCAGCAACTGCCCGAGCTCATCGGGGGTAAAGGCGAGCGCCTGGGCTTCGCACTCGAACAGATGCCCCTGAAGCAGAAGGCGCGGCAACTTCCAGGCGGGTTGGCGGCGACTGGTTACCCACCAGCTGATCGACTCGGGACCGAATTCGAGCAGCATGTCGAGGCACTCGTCCAACTCGGGGCTTGGCTGGCGCGGATAGTCGTCGAGCATGATCCAGAGCGGCTGGCGCACATGGCCCAACAGCCGCAGGACATCCTCGCGTGACTGCCCCGCAGCTGGCGGGTGTCCCAGTGCGGCAGCAAGCCGCGCGTAGAGTTGGTCGACGGAAAGAGCGCGCCCGCCGATATCGAGCCACACCAGTAAGGTGTCGCCGGGCACCTGTCGGGCGCACTCGCTCATCAGCACGCTCTTGCCAAAGCCGGCCGGCGCACAGACCAGTCGCAAGCGGCAATCACAGGAAAGCAGCGCATCGGATAGTCGCGGACGCGCGACGTGAACAGGCGGCAGCCTTGGAATCACCGGCCCCGGCACCTGTGCTGGCGCCTCGCCAGTCATGGCATCCGGCAGGAAGCTTACGGACATGGCAGCATCTCTTGTTGGAATTGTTCAGTCCATCGAACCGACGGCGCTGGGCGCCGATCAAGCTGTCGTCCTTGGCAAAACTGCCGCAAACGAAAGGGTTTGTCGATCACAGCCGCAACCTGGGGCTCTTGCGAACCTAGCACCGCTGGCTCAGCACAACAAAAAAGGCGGCCGATTGGCCGCCTCGATTCATCAGCGCGATATCTCGCTATCAGCGAACACCTGCGTTGCGCAACGCTGCAGGAGTAAAGTCGCGGGCCGATGCCTTGTAGCCCCAGTCGAACGGCTTCTCCTCGTTGCTCATGCCGATCGCGATGTAGCGGCCGGAAATGATGTCGTACAGCGCCTCGAAGGCGTAGGCCGGAACCTTGTGCTGGTAGTACTGCAGCATATGGCCCTCACCCACGCGCCAAAGCTGACCACGCCCGTCGTAAAGCTCGGACTGGACGATCGTCCAGGTATCCTCGTCCACGAAGAAGCGACGCTTGGCGTAGATGTTGCGTTCACCGCTCTTGAGGTTGGCCTCGATCTCCCATACACGGTGCAATTCGTAACGCGCCAGGTCCTGGTTGACGTGGCCTGCCTTGATTACATCGTCGTATTTGAGGTCGCTGGAGGCGATATCGAAGCTGTTATAGGGGATATACAGCTCCTTCTTGCCGATCAGCTTCCAGTCGTAACGATCCGGCGCACCGCTGAACATGTCGAAGTTGTCGGTGGTACGCATGCCATCCGAAGCGGTACCCGGGCCGTCGTAGGCGACTTGCGGGGCGCGACGAACGCGACGCTGACCTGCGTTGTAGATCCAGGCCTGACGTGGGTCCTTTACCTGATCGAGCGAGTCGTGCACGAGCAGCACGTTACCGGCCAGACGCGACGGAGCGGTCACGCGCTGCTTGAAGAACAGCAGCGCATTCTTGGCGCGTTCCGGATCCAGATCGGACATATCGCTGGGGAACGCGACTTCGTCTTCGAAGTGCACCAGCGTGTAGCTGCCATTGGTCTGCGGGGTCGCCTGCACGATGTTGCGGCGCACATTGCCGCCGCGGTAACGGGTGATGTGGTTCCAGATGACTTCCAGGCCGTTCTTCGGAATCGGGAATGCGTAGTAGCGGCTCTCCGTGAAGTTGGCGATACCGTTGCCACCTTCCACCAGCTCGGCGTTCAGCGCACTCTTCTTGGCGGCTTCGTAGATCGAATCGGGCAGCGCTGCGCTGCGGTGGGTTTCGAATACCCGGATTTTGTAGGTTTCCGGATAGCGCTTGAACATGGCCATCTGACCTGCGGTCAGCTTGTCCTTGTACTGTTCGGCGTTCTGCGAGGTGATCACGAACTTCGGCTGCTCATTCTTGAACGGATTGGTGAGGTGCCCACCCTTGAGTGGCGCCGCATCGGTTGAAAGGCCACCCGTCCAGGCCGGAATCGTGCCGTCGGCATTACCCGCCTTCTCCGCGCCCAGCGGGGTTAGCGAGTCGCCGAGTTTCGCGGCCTCTTCCTGGGATACCGCCGCCATCACGCTGCTCGCGAGCAGGGAAAAGGCCAAGACGCTGAATAGCTTTCTTGTTGTTTTCATAGGTTCCAGTTCCTCTTGATCGTGTTCGACAACCGGGCCGAAAATTTTAAGGCCGACGACCGGGAATCGGCCGCCGGCAGCACACTGTCTCCTTAGAAGTTGACGCCTACGCTGAAGGCCAGGAAGTCGCGGTCCACCAGCGTGTTGTAGTCACCATCGAAGAAATCGGTGTAGGACAGACTGGCGGTATAGGTGTTCTGGTACTCGGCGTCGAGGCCAATGCTGATTGCCTTGGCATCCTCGTTGAACAAACCGTTCGGACCGTAGCCGTCGACATCATGCGAGAACGACAGGTTCGGCTTGAGGTTGATACCGGCAAACACGTTGTTGTAATCCGCGATCGCCCGCAGACGATAGCCCCAGGAGTCGGCGGTGACGAAGCCATCGTCGCCATACGCTGCCAGGGCAACGGGATCGTCCACCGAGCCATAGATGGGATCCCGGCCGTAGCGCACCCGGTCCTTGCTTTCCAGACCACCGACATGGGTATAGCCGATCTCACCGACGACGGTTACACGTCCGGCGCCGAGAACCTGATCGAAGAAGTGGGTGAAGGTGGTCTGAATCTGGGTGATTTCCTTGCGGTTATAGCCGCGGTTATCAGCCCCCTCAGCCGTGGCCAGCGGCGAAGCAGCCGAGGCACCGCTGGCAATAGCCAGGGGATTCAGCAAAGCGCGCGTGAGGTCCTGAGTGTTGATCTGGACCGGTGCGTTCGGGCGATAACTGATTTCACCCGACCAGGCCGTGCCGGTTGGCAAGGTGGTAGAGAAGCTGAAGCCATAGAGGCGAATATCCTCCGGGTACTCCAGGTAGTAGCGGCCATTGCCCAACGCCGCACTTTGTAGCAAGCCGCCTGCAGTTTGCTGAACGACCCCTGCTACGCCAGGAACAGTCAGCGAACAGCCAGGTGTCAGCCCCAACTGCCCACAAACCGCCGCCTCGACCCCGGGGGCGATGCCACCACCGCCTGCAGCCGCACCAGCGGCAGCAAGAATTCCCGATGCCGTGGTCGTACTCACGATGGGCGTACGGCTGTGATAGTTCATGAAGTAGGCACCGTACTCGGTACTGTCGCCCAACCAGCGGAGCGCTAGCCCGAACTGTCCTGAGTCGCGCGCATCACGATCACCACTGCGGGGCAGAATAACCCCCTCGGGGGTCACGTCGAAGCCTAGACCCTGGGCAGCAGCGATACCCTGCAGCGGAGCGATAGCGGGGTTGCCCACGTTGTAGTTGTTGTCACACCCATCCTGTGCAACATCGACCCCAAAGAAGGTGCCGCAGTTGTCGACGATCGTCTGGTCCCACTCCAGCTGATAGAACGCCTCCATGCTCAGGCGATCGGTCAGGCTCTGCGAGACAAAGAACATGTTGACCGGGATCAGGCCTTCCTTGATCTCCGCGCCAGGGCGTCGGAAGGCCGCGGCGTCGAGCGGGTTGATCGAGTTGATCGAGTTGCCGATAAAGGTGCTTTCGCCCCAGCTCACCACCTGCTTGCCCAGACGAACCGTGCCGGGCAGGTCGCCGAGGTAGTAGTTGTGGTAGAGGAACGCATCGAGAATCTCGGCGCCGGAGGACTGTGCAGCCTCCTTGCGGTTGCTGTCGCTGATGTCCTTGAACAGTCGGCTCTCGTCCTTCAGTTCGAAGTCGTACCAGTACTTGCCACGAATGAAGGCGCCGCTGTCGCGATAGCGCAGCTCCAGGTCGTGCACGCCCTTGAAGATCTTCGAGAAGGTCTCGCCCTTCTTGAAGTTGAGCCGGCCGTCATCGCCGGTCTGGGTAAACCCGGTACCGCCATTGTTGACGCCAACCAGATCCATGTCCGGATCGTCCATCGCCCAGCTGGCGCCAATCGACATGGAGGAGTCGAACTGCCCCTCGATCTCGCCGATATTGAAGGTAACCGCGTAAGCCGGTGCAGCAGTGCTCAGCGCGATTGCGAGAGCAAGGGATGTGGGCCGGAAGATTCCTTGCCTTGTTGTTTTTGTCATGAGGCGCTCCTGGTTGGTTCGAAGTACGTCAACCCTACCCAGACGCAAAGAGTGGGTTAAGCGCACTAAGGTTTGATTTGCTTTGTCATCCTTAAGTATGAAAAGCCCGCTAGGCGCTGGCTTTGCGGGCAATATCAAAATGCCGCGACTAGGCGACTGCGCTTGAGCTTAGCCGCACTCTTTCGAACGGGAAAGCCCGCCGCAGAGCGGTCGGATGCAAGGTCGCGGTTTCTGTGACGAAAGTGGCGAGGAGATCAATATCGGTAAGCGCCCCCCAACCAAGGTCGCAGGGCAAGGACCACAGAGGGCAGCTAAACAAGGGGACGAACTGCGACCGTTACGTTTCGCATGGCCACAGGTGGGGAGAAAGGAAACAGGCCTGCCGGCCCAGCGGCCCCGCCCGGAAGGGGCGGAGCGGGAAACCAGCCGTTACAGCCCCTTGACCGCGTAGATACCCGGCGCGTTGCGCCAGTAGCCCTTGTAATCCATGCCATAGCCGAAGATGTAGCGATCGATGCAGCTCAAGCCGACATAATCCGCTTTCAGATCCGGACGCGCCTTGCGCTGGTGATCCTTGTCGATCAGCACGGCGGTGTGCACGGCAGCTGCGCCCGCATGGCGACAGAAGTCGATGATGGCGCCAAGCGTGTGCCCTTCGTCGAGGATGTCATCGATGATCAACACGTCACGGTCGATAAACGAGATTTCCGGCTTGGCCTTCCAGAACAGCTCACCGCCGCTGGTCTCGTTGCGGTAACGGGTCGCATGCAGGTACGACAGCTCGAGCGGAAAGTTGAGCTTGGTAACCAACTTGCCGGAGAAGATCAGCCTCCGTTCATAACACAGAACACCACCGGATTTCGCTCGGCCAGCTCCGCGTTGATCTTTTCGGCGACGGCATCGATGGCAGCCTCCACCTCGGCTTCGCTGTAAAGGCAGTCGCTCTCTGCCATGACTTGACGGATATGTTCGAGATCGACAGGCATCGCGATTCCCCACTGAAATTGATGTGTGCCACGGCCGGTAAAAGACGCTGCTCCATGGCTGACCAAGCGGTCAGGAAAGCCATCGAATCCAGCCGACCAGGAAGGGGCGGCAAGATACCCACCCGAACCTCACGCGGCAAGTCGCGCGGATGAGCCAAGCCACATAGCCCGTGGCCCGGCGATGCTTTACTCTACGCCGGTTAATCACCCCGCCGGAGCCCCCCATGCCTATTCGAGAGATCCGCCACCCGCTGATCCGTCACAAACTCGGCCTTATGCGCAGAGCCGATATCAGCACGAAGAACTTCCGGGAGCTGGCCCAGGAAGTCGGCTCGATCCTCACCTACGAAGCAACCCAGGACCTGCCGCTCGAGCAATACAGCATCGACGGCTGGTGCGGCCCGGTCCAGGTGGAGAAGATTTCCGGCAAGAAGATCACCGTGGTGCCGATCCTGCGCGCCGGCATTGGCATGCTCGACGGCGTGCTCAGCCTCATCCCCGGCGCCAAGGTCAGTGCTGTCGGCATCGCTCGCAATGAACAGACCCTGCAGGCGCAGACCTACCTGGAAAAACTGGTTCCGGAAATCGAACAGCGCCTGGCGATCATCATCGATCCCATGCTGGCCACCGGCGGCTCGATGGTCGCCACCATCGACATGCTGAAGAAGGCGGGCTGTCGCGAGATCCGTGCACTGGTCCTGGTCGCCGCACCCGAGGGCATCGCCGCCGTGGACAAGGCGCATCCCGACGTCACCATCTATACCGCTTCCGTGGACGAGCGACTCGACGAGCAGGGGTATATCGTGCCGGGGCTCGGTGACGCCGGCGACAAGATCTTCGGCACCAAGCAGAAGGACGTCTGAGCATGACAGGCACTCAGGAGCCCTTGGCCCGCCAGGTACTGGCTGGCGCACAGATGCTGTTCGTCGCCTTTGGTGCGCTGGTCCTCATGCCGCTGATCACGGGCATGGATCCAAACGTCGCCCTCTTTACCGCAGGCCTGGGCACCTTGCTGTTTCAGTTGGTCACCCGGCGGCAAGTTCCGGTGTTTCTGGCCTCGAGCTTTGCCTTCATCGCGCCGATCATCGCGGCCAAGGGCGAATTCGGCCTACCCGCCGTGCTCGGCGGCGTGGTTGCGGCGGGCCTGGTCTACGTGTTGCTGGGCTTCGCGGTGCGCATCAAGGGCGCGGGTTTCATCGACCGCCTGCTGCCGCCGGTGGTGATCGCCCCGGTGATCATCTCGATCGGCCTCGCGCTGTCGCCGGTGGCCGTCAACATGGCCATGGGTAAATCCGGCGACGGCGCGACCGAACTGGTGCCTTACGGCACGGCCATGCTGATCTCGATGCCGGCGCTGCTTACCACGCTGCTGGTGGCCGTCCTGGGCAAGGGGCTGTTCCGCCTGGTGCCGATTCTGGCCGGCGTATTCGTCGGCTACTCGCTGGCACTGGCGTTCGGCGTGGTCGATACCAGCGGCATGCTCGCCGCACCCTGGCTTGCCGTCCCCAACTTCGTCGCGCCGGAGTTTCACCTTGGCGCCATTCTGTTCATGGTGCCGGTCGCGCTGGCTCCCGCCATCGAGCACATCGGCGGCGTGGTCGCCATCGGCGGCGTCACGGGCAACAACTATCTGAAAAACCCCGGGCTACACCGCACACTGCTGGGCGACGGGCTGGCCACATCGGCCGCGGGACTCTTTGGCGGCCCGCCGAACACCACCTATGCCGAGGTTACCGGCGCGGTAATGCTGACGAAGAACTACAACCCGAAGATCATGACCTGGGCGGCGATATTCGCCATCGCGCTGGCCTTCATCGGCAAGTTCGGCGCCGGCTTGCTGAGCATTCCGGTACCGGTCATGGGCGCATTCTCTGCCTGCTGTTCGGCTCGATCGCGGTGGTCGGCCTGAGCACGCTGATCCGCCATCAGGTCGACCTGTCCGAAGCACGCAACCTGATCATCGTCTCGGTGACGCTGGTGTTCGGCATCGGCGGGATGGTCGTGGGCAACGGCGAGTTCAGCCTTTCCGGCATCTCCCTCGCCGCCATCGTGGCGCTCTTGCTGAACGTGCTGCTTCCCGGTGCCGAAGGCTGGAAGAACAAGCAGCTGGACGAAACGCTTTGAGTTGAGGCACCGGCGAGCGGCATCCGCTCCGCTCGCCGGCTGAACGCTGATTAGAAATCCATGCGGTAGTGAACCGCGTAGCTCTCCACGCCATCATTGGGGTTCTTCAGCCCCGCATTCGAATAATGCAGCGCCCGGATGCCGACCTCATGGCCACCGGCAAAGCGCAGGCCGAGGCCGATTCGATCCTCGAACTGAAAGGACGAGCCCAGGTCGCGATCCTCGATCTCGGTGCTCTCGAACGCGGCGATACCGATACCCGCCTCGATGTACGGGCGAACCGAGTCACCGTTGAATTCGTAAACGAATACCGGCGCCAGCGACAGGCTGTGGTTGGCGGAGGTTTCGTCGCCCTCCCAGTAGGTATATGCGGCATCCCAGTAGCCGGTGAGCCGGCCGGTGGAACTCTGGAACCAGCTCTTGCCGAAATCGTGCTGGAGGCCTAGACGATAGGTCATCGTCGATTCGCCCGTAGCGCCCACGGCGCCGGTAATGCCCATCGCATGAGCACCGGCGAACGGCATGACACCCAGCGCAGCAGCCAGCCCGAGAGAGATCAGCTTGTTCATCCGTAACTTCCTTTTTTCTATAACCGTTGGTTTTAGGTTAGCTCTGATTCTGAGGCGTCGCGTCGGCAGGAGTTCCTAGACCGGGCAAACCTGTACGTCTGCCTCATCGCCCCAGAGCAAAGGCAATACCTCGGCCAGCCTGCCCGGCGCACCGCTGGAAAAGAAGCGCGCCGGCTGCTGCCGTTGAGAGTGGTTCAGCAGGCCACTGGAAGCAAGCAACTGCTCGAGCCGGCGCGCCACCGCCGCACCGGTATCGACCAGCTGAACATCCTGCGGTACCAGCTCAGTGAGCAACGGCCTGATGAATGGGTAGTGAGTGCAACCGAGAATCAGCGTGTCGCAACCTTGCGCCAGCAGCGGCTCGACCCAGCCGGCAAGCAGCGCGCGCGTGACCGGTCCCTGCAGATCGCCCGCCTCGATGCGCTCCACCAGGCCCGGACAGGGCTGGGTGATCACCCTGACATCGCTGGCAAAGCGGTCGAGCAAGGCGGCGAAACGCGCGCTTTTCAGTGTTCCGGTGGTAGCGAGCACACCCACCACGCCGCTACGTGTCGCCCGCGCGGCAGGCTTGACCGCCGGCTCCATACCGACGATGGGCACCTCTGGATACAACTCGCGCAACTCGGCCACGCCGGCCGCGGTGGCCGTGTTGCAGGCGAGCACCAGCGCCTTGGCCCCCCGGTCGAGGAGAAACCGGGCAATGGCACGACAACGCTGGCGGATGAAATCAGGCGTCTTTTCGCCATAGGGAACGTGCGCACTGTCAGCTACATAGAGCAACGCCTCGTGCGGCAAACGCTGCCGAATCTCGCGCAGCACCGAGAGGCCACCAACACCGGAGTCGAAGACCCCGACGGGCGCGGCCGCATCAGCCGGCATGGCTACCGCAAACCGTGCAGGCCGGGTCCCGGCGCACCTTCAGCTCGCGGAAGCGCGTCGAGAAGGCGTCGATCAACAACAACCGCCCCACCAACGGGTCACCGAAACCGACCAGCAGCTTCAGCGCCTCGAGCGCCTGCAGGCTGCCGACCAGCCCCACCAGCGGGCCCAGCACGCCGGCCTCGCTGCAGGTCAACTCGGCCTCGCTGCCGTGGCCGTAGAGGCAGTGATAGCAGGGGCTCGAAGCGTCACGCGGATCGAACACCGACAACTGGCCCTCGAGGCGAATCGCCGCGCCGCTGACCAATGGCCTGCGCGCAGCCACGCACGCCGCGTTCACCGCCTCGCGAACGGCGAAGTTGTCGGTGCAATCGAGCACCAGATCGACCGCCTCCACGGCAGCCGTCAGGGTATCGGCATCCATCGCGACGCGATGCGCGACGAGAGTGATCTCGGGGTTGAGCCGCTCGAGCCGGGCCATGGCCGAGTCGACCTTGTGCTGTCCCAGCGCGGCGCTGTCATGCACGATCTGGCGCTGCAGGTTGGTCAGGTCGAGGCGGTCGAAATCGGCCAGGTGCAGTTCACCGACGCCGGCGGCCGCCAGGTAGAGCGCCACCGGCGAACCGAGCCCGCCGAGCCCGACCACCAGCACCCGGCTGGCCTTGAGCCGCAGTTGGCCCTCGACATCGACCTGCTTGAGCAGGATCTGCCGACTGTAACGCAGCAGTTCTTCGTCACTGAGCATGCGGTGCCTCGCTAGGTTGCCCAATCAAACGGCCAAGGCTGACACGCTCGTGCCCTCCGAGATCACGACAGCTGCGGACCTCGACGAAGCCGGCGCCCTGCAGCAGCGCACGCACGGCGTCGCCCTGATCGTAGCCGTGCTCGAGCAGCAGCCAGCCACCCGGCAGGAGATGCTGCGCAGCACCGTCGATGATGCTACGAATGTCGTCCAGCCCGTCGGCGCCTGCGACCAGCGCGCTCGGCGGTTCGAAGCGCACGTCGCCTTCGCCCAGGTGCGGATCGCTCGCCGCGATATAGGGCGGATTGCTGACGATCAGCGAGAAGCGCTGCCCGGCCAGTGCCTGATACCAATGGCTCTGGCTGAAGGCGACGTTGCCCAGGCCCAGGCGCAGGCGGTTGCGCTCGGCCAGGGCCACGGCCTCGGCAATTCGATCCACACCGACAACCTGCCAGCTTGGCCGCTCGCGGGCCAGGGCCAGGGCGATCGCCCCAGTACCGGTGCCAAGGTCCAGCGCCCGTGCGGCCTTGTCCGGCAGCAACGCAAGGGCAGTCTCGACGAGCAGCTCGGTATCCGGCCTGGGTATCAGCGTATGTGGCGCGACCTCCAGATCCAGGCTCCAGAAGCCCTGGCGGCCGAGGATATAGGCCACCGGCTCGCCCTGGCGACGCCGGGAGAGCATGCCGGCGAAGCGCTCGGCGCACTCGGCAGGCACCTCGCGCTCAGGCCAGGTCCGCAGGTAGGTCGCGGGCTTGCCCAGCGCGGCGGCGAGCAACCATTCGGCATCGAGGCGCGCGCTCGGCGAGCCGGGCAGCTCGGCGTTCTGTAGCAGCGACTGAATCGAGGCCATCGCTCAGTCGCCGATGGAGGCCAACTGGTCGGCCTGGTACTCGAGCAACAGCGGCTCGATCACCTGCTCCACCGCACCGGCGATCACCTCGCTCAGCGAGTAAAGCGTCAGGTTGATGCGGTGGTCGGTCACCCGCCCTGCGGGAAATTGTAGGTACGAATACGCTCGGAACGGTCACCGGAGCCGACCAGCAGCTTGCGGGTCTCGGAGATTTCCTTGTGCGCCGCCGCATCCTGGCGGTCCTGCAGCTTGGCTGCCAGCCAGGCCATGGCCTTGGCGCGGTTTTTGTGCTGCGACCGCTCTTCCTGGCATTCGACGACGATGCCGGTCGGCAGGTGAGTGATGCGGATTGCCGAGTCGGTCTTGTTGACGTGCTGACCACCGGCGCCCGAGGAGCGATAGGTATCGATGCGCAGCTCGGCTGGGTTGATTTCCACCGCCGCCTGCTCGTCGGGCTCGGGCAAGACCGCCACGGTGCACGCCGAGGTATGGATGCGCCCCTGCGACTCGGTCTCCGGCACACGCTGCACGCGATGCGCACCGGATTCGAACTTCAGCTTGGCGTAGACGTTGTCGCCCTCGACCCGTGAAATGATTTCCTTGTAGCCGCCGTGCTCACCCTCGCTTTCGGAGAGTATTTCGACGCGCCAACCCTGCTTTTCGGCATAGCGCGAATACATGCGGAACAGGTCGCCCGCGAAGATCGCTGCCTCGTCCCCGCCAGTACCGGCGCGGATCTCGAGGAACACGTTGCGTGAATCGTTAGGGTCCCTGGGCAGCAGCATGCGTTGCAGGCTGGCCTCGAGCACGTCCAGCTGTTCGCGTGCTTCACCGACTTCCTGCTCGGCCATCTCGCGCAGATCCGGATCGCTGTCCTTGAGCAGCGCCTGCGCGCCCTCGAGGTCGGCCTGGACCTTGCGCAGCTGGCGATAGGCACCGATCACCGGTTCGACCTCGGCGTACTCCCGCGAATAGGCGCGAAAGCGCGCCTGATCGCTGATCACCTCGGCATCGCCGAGCAGCGCCGTCAGTTCCTCAAAGCGATCCTGCAGCCCGTCGAGTTTGTTGAGCAGAGAAGGTTTCATCGATTGTCCGTGCCGTCGCCAAGTGCGAAAAGCTCCTGGACCACGCCCAGTGCCTCCACGCGACCTTCGGCGGAGAGTTTCTTCAGCTGCACGCTCGGCGCATGCAGCAACTTGTTGGTGAGCCCACGCGCCAGCTGCGCCAAGGCCTCCTCGGCGCTCCCCCCGTTGGCCAGCAGGCGCTGCGCCTTGCCGAGCTCCTCGTCGCGGATGCGCTCGGCGTTCTGCCGGTAGGCCTTGAGCACGTCCACGGCCGCCAGCTCGCGCAGCCTGAGCATGAAGTCGCTGGTGCCGGCCGCCACCAGCTCCTCGGCGGCCTGAGCCGCGCCCTGGCGACTCTTGAGGTTCTCGGCGACCACTTCGTGGAGATCATCGACGCTATAGAGATAGACGTCGTCGAGCTCGCCGACCTGCGGTTCGATGTCGCGCGGCACGGCGATGTCGACCATGAACATGGGCTTGTGCTTGCGCTGCTTGAGCGCCTGCTCGACCGCGCCCTTGCCCAGGATCGGCAGCTGGCTGGCGGTAGAGCTGATGACGATATCGCTGTTGTGCAATTCCTGCGGGATATCCGCCAGCAGGATCGCCTGTGCGCCGAACTCAGCCGCCAGGGCGCTGGCGCGCTCGAGCGTACGGTTGGCGACGACGATCTTCTTCACGCCCTGCTCGTGCAGATGACGGGCGACGAGCGTGATGGTTTCGCCGGCGCCGATCAACAGCGCCTGGCTACGTTGCAGATTGCTGAATATCTGCCGCGCCAGGCTCACCGCCGCAAAGGCGACGGAAACCGGGTTCTCGCCAATGGCGGTATCGGTACGCACGGTCTTGGCCGTGCTGAAGGTGGCCTGAAACAGCCTCCCCAACAGCGGGCCGACGCTGCCTGCCTCACGCGCCACGGCATAGGCGGATTTCATCTGACCGAGGATCTGGGGCTCGCCGAGCACCAGCGAATCGAGTCCCGAGGCCACGCGCATCATGTGTCGTACGGCCTGTTCATCGACGTGGACATAGGCGCACGCCTTGAGTTCGTCCAGGTTCAGCCGGTGATAATTGGCCAGCCAGGCCAGCACGGAGTCAGCCTCGGCCTGATCCTGATGCAGATAGAGCTCGCTGCGGTTGCAGGTCGACAGAATGGCGGCTTCTCGCGTCGGCGTGACGCGGCAGAGCTGCTGCAGCGCCTCGACCATCTGCTCCGGGGTAAAGGCCACGCGCTCGCGCACGTCCACCGAAGCGGTCTTGTGATTGATACCAAGCGCGAGAAAAGCCATGCGGGGTCGCTGATCAGAAAACGGAGCGCGCAATTCTCCTACTTCGCCCGAGCCAGAACAACCTGTGTCCGGGATTGTCGAACGCTGCGTACTGCGCGCTCGGGCCGCCCCGTGCCGCCCCATGTGCTTGCCCTGTCGCTTGTGTCATCATGCCGCGACCGCATTAAAGCCGCCCCCGCACCTATGAATAGACTCCTCGCCCTCTCTGCCCTGCTGTTTCTCGGCGGCTGCCAGACGCTACTCCACGACGAGCCGCAAAGCGGCCCGCCGGTACAGGAGCAGTCCGAGCCAGGCCCAGCCCGCTCTTCACAGGCCGCTGCGGGCTCGTTCAGCGAAGACACGCTGTATGCGCTTCTGGTGGCAGAGCTGGCAGGCCAGCGCAACCGCTTCGACATCGCGCTGGGTAACTACGTCCAGCAGGCGCATGCGACACAGGATGCAGGCGTCGCCGAGCGGGCGTTCCGTATAGCCGAATACCTGGGAGCCGATCAGGCGGCGCTGGACACCGCCCTCGTCTGGGCGCGCAACGCACCGGAGAATCTCGACGCGCAGCGGGCCGCCGCCATCCAGCTGGCCCGCGCCGGGCGCTATGAAGAATCCATGGGCTTCATGGAAAAGGTGCTGCAGGGCCAGGGCAGCACTCATTTCGACTTCCTTGCCCTGTCGGCTGCCGAAAGCGACCCGGACACACGGGCCGGGCTGCTGCAGAGCTTCGATCGCCTGCTGGCGCGCAACCCTGGCAACGAGCAGCTTGCGTTCGGCAAGGCCGTGCTGCTCCAGCAGGACGGTCGCCAGGAGGAGGCGCTGAGCCTGCTTGAACAGCAAACCAGCGAGCAGCAACAGGTCCCGTCGATACTGCTGCGCGCCCGCCTGCTGCAGAGCCTGGACCGCAGCAAGGAGGCCCTGGCCGTGCTCGAGCGGGCGCTCGAACAGTACCCCGAAGACAAGCGCCTGCGCCTGACCTACGCACGGCTGCTGGTCGAGCAGAATCGCCTGGAAGCGGCAATGGGCGAATTCGCCACCCTCGTGCAGCAGAACCCCACCGACGATGACCTGCGCTTCTCCATGGCACTGGTCTGCATGGAAGCCGAAGCCTGGCGCGAGGCCATCGTCTACCTCGAAGAGCTGGTCGAGCGTGGCAGCCATGTGGATGCCGCACAGTTCAACCTGGGCCGGGCTTACCAGGCACTGGGCCGCACGACCAAGGCACTCGCAGCCTTCGAGCAGGTCGGCCCGGGCAATGAATACCTGCCGGCCAAGCTGCTGCAGGCGCAGCTGCTGTTTGGCGCCAAGCGCGACCGCGAGGCCTCGACCGTTCTCGCCAAGGCCCGGGACGAGCAGCCCGACTATGCGATCCAGCTCTACCTGATCGAAATCGAAGCACTCTCCGAGCATGACCGGGTCGAACAGGCCTGGACGCTTGTCGAGCACGCGCTGGAGGCCTACCCGGACGATCTGAACCTGCTCTATACCCGTGCGATGCTGGCGGAAAAGCGCGGCGACCTGGCCGGGCTCGAACGCGACCTGCGGGCGATCATCGAACGCGAGCCGGATAATGCGATGGCGCTCAATGCGCTGGGCTACACCCTCGCCGATCGCACCGACCGGCACGAGGAAGCGCGGCGCCTGATCGAGCAGGCCTACCAGATCAACCCTGACGACCCCGCCATCCTCGACAGCCTCGGCTGGGTCAACTATCGCCTCGGCAACCTGGACGAAGCCGAGCGCCTGCTGCGTCGTGCCTATGCCGAATTCCAGGACCACGAAGTAGCCGCCCACCTCGGCGAGGTGCTCTGGGCGCGCGGCAAGCACCAGCAAGCCCGCAAGCTCTGGAGCGAAGCTCTGAAAAAGCAGCCCGACAGCCAGATCCTGCGCGACACCATCCAGCGCCTGACCGATTCGGAGACGCCCTGACCCATGCCCCTGTTTCGCTACCTGCTGCCCGCGCTTCTCAGCCTCCTGCTCGCCGGTTGCGCCGGCATCGGCCCGCGCGAATCCGTCGAGGGCGCCGGCAATACGGCGGACTGGCGTCACCACAAGGCCCAGATCGCCAGGATCGATGGCTGGCAGATCAGCGGCAAGATCGGTATTCGCGCCCCGCAGGACTCAGGCAGCGGCACCCTGTTCTGGCTACAACGCCAGGACTACTTCGATATTCGTCTGTCCGGCCCGCTCGGTCGTGGCGCCACCCGCCTGACCGGACGCCCGGATGCCGTGACCCTGGAGATCGCCGGCCAGGGTCGCTATCAGGCCGACTCGCCCGAAGCACTGGTCGAACGCCAGCTGGGCTGGCAGCTGCCGGTTTCCAACCTGCTTTGGTGGGTTCGCGGCCTGCCCGCACCGGACAGCCGCAGCCGCCTGAGCCTGGACGGCGCGAGCCGCCTGGCGCGCCTGGAGCAGGATGGTTGGCAGGTCAACTACCTCGCCTACCGCAACGAGGACGGCTACGCACTGCCCGAGCGCATACGCCTCGAGGGCCGCGACCTGCAGGTCACACTGGTCATCAAGGACTGGCAGCCGCGCCAGTTGGGCCGCTGATGCCGACGCCCCTCACCCTCCCGGCGCCGGCAAAGCTGAACCTGATGTTGCACGTCCTCGGCCGGCGCGAGGACGGCTATCACGAACTGCAGACGCTGTTCCAATTCCTCGACCATGGCGACGAACTGACCTTCGCCAGACGCGAAGATGGCCAGATTCGACTGCTCAGTGACCTGCCGGGCGTCGATCACGAGAGCAACCTGATCGTCCGCGCCGCCCGCCTCCTTCAGCAGCAAGGTGATGATGTACCGGGCACCGACATCACCCTCGTCAAGCGCCTGCCCATGGGCGGCGGTATCGGTGGCGGCAGCTCCGATGCTGCGACCACCCTGCTCGGCCTGAATCGGCTCTGGAATCTGGGGCTCGACCTGGATCGCCTCGCGCAACTGGGCCTTTCGCTTGGCGCCGACGTGCCGGTCTTCGTACGGGGCCATGCAGCATTCGCCGAAGGGGTCGGCGAGCGCCTGCAGGCCGTTGAGCTGCCGGAGCCGTGGTATCTCGTCGCCGTACCGCAAGTCTCTGTTAGTACAGCAGAAATTTTTTCCGACCCGGAGTTGACACGTAATACCCCGCCAATTACAGTTCGCAGCCTTCTTGCAGGGGGTGGTCATAACGACTGCCAGCCGGTCGTCGAGAAGCGTTACCCCCAAGTGCGTAACGCGTTGAGCCTATTGAACAAATTCGTTCCGGCTCGGATGACTGGCACTGGAGCTTGTGTGTTTGGGAGCTTCCCAAACGAAGGCGAGGCTGATAAAGTCCGCCGCCAACTTCCAGCCACTTTGCCAAGCTTCGTGGCGCGAGGCAGCAACGTTTCAATGCTGCACCGCATGCTCGAGAGATTGGAGCAGGAAGGGGATGCCTAGCATCCGGTTGTACGTTACAGGGGCGTCGCCAAGCGGTAAGGCAGCAGGTTTTGATCCTGCCATGCGTTGGTTCGAATCCAGCCGCCCCTGCCATTAACCCCTTCGGGAAACGTACAGCTGCAGCGCATCCAGTTGACATCACAGGGGCGTCGCCAAGCG
>LZQO01000057.1_pt1 | contig 26207 bp, 27 predicted proteins | sample 768571 | NCBI WGS metagenome assembly LZQO01 (sample SAMN05207081, study PRJNA324507) | oil field metagenome | isolation source: sample BH-FW-10 from oil reservoir | place: India: Bombay High | collected 2015-12-01
TGCCCGCGTCAGGCTGCCGAACGGCCCCGGCGTCATCAGCCGTGCTCGGCGAGCAGGCCACGGGCGGCGGTGTTGCCGGCCAGCAGCTCGCCGTCGTCGGAAGGCGCGCACCTGGTCATGGCTGGCGTAGGGAATGCTCAGGATGTCCGCCAGCTCGCAGTCGAAGAACTCGTCGATGCGTGCCCGCGTCAGGCTGCCGAACGGCCCCGGCGTCATCAGCCGTGCTCGGCGAGCAGGCCACGGGCGGCGGTGTTGCCGGCCAGCAGCTCGCCGTCGTCGCCGAGCGCCAGCAGATAGTGCCGGTTGATCAGCACGAACTCGCGCGAGGCATCGAAGCAGAGGATCGGCCGGTCGCGGTACAGGCGCAGGAAGTAGGCGTCCTCGATCATCCGCGCGTACTGCTTGACCAGCTGCAGGGCAAAGGTCTGCGAGTCCTTCGACGGCGGCGAATACAGCGCCGAGATGTCGAGCACCGCCAGCAGCTGACCCTGCGGGTTGAACATCGGCACCGCAGTGCAGGTGAGGTTGGTATGCCAGGCGCTGAAATGGTCGTGCTGGTGACAGGTCAGCGCCTGCTGTTCCTTGATGCAGGTGCCGACCGCACAGGTGCCGGCATGGTCCTCGCCCCAGTCCGAGCCGAGGTAGAGGCCGGTCTTGCGGTGGGCCTTCTCGTCGGCCGGGTCGCCGAGAAACTGCACGGCGATGCCGCGGCTGTCGGTCAGCAGGATGACGTAGCCGAGCTCGGCGACATGCCGGTACAGCTGTTCGACCCCGGCGCGGGCGACGGCGATCAGCTCGTCGGCCTGATCCTGGTGCTCGCGCAGCACACGCCGCGGCACGAAGCGCGCCTCGGACGGGCGCGCCGGGTCCAGCCCGTAGTCGTGCACGCAGCGGCGCCAGGAGCGGGCGATGATCGGGTCACGGTCACCGCTTTGCTGCGGTGCGTTGGCCAGCGACAGCACGGCCTCGATATGACTGGCAGGCGTGGCGAGCAGCGTCATGCTTCCTCCTCGATCCCCGGCACGCAGGCGCCCGGAGACCTGGGTGATTCTTCTTATTGAAGGTCTGTTTGTATTCGACCCGTTACAACTGCCAGCCAGCATAAACCAATGCACCCGGCTGGGAAGTTCAACTTTGGAACATGCCACCGCTTAAAAGAGGCATCCAAGTTGTAAAGCGCTTTACAGCGACGTTACAGGTGTAAAGCTCGGGGCGTTTTACACTCCGATTACAGCTCCGCACTCTTCAACGAATATATGCTTGTATATCAATAGGTTAGCCAACTAATAAGGCCATCTTAAAAGTTGGCACGCGCCCTGCTCCTGCACTCTTGCGGAACAAGCCCCCGCATAACAAGAACGCCAGGCGCCTGCACTTTTTCTCAGGCTCCGGCAATAAATCAGGAGCTGAGCCATGCAAGATCCAGCCTGCCATAAAGGCGCCCTCAGTCGCCGACGCTTTCTATCCCTGACCGGCCAGTCCGCACTGGCCTTCAGCCTGGCGCAACTGATTCCCGTGCGCCTGCTGGCCGACGAGGCCCTGCCAGAGCTGCCCGCCGGGCTGCTGCGCATGGGCCGCGACGTATTTCCGCACGACTTCATCGACGACGCGCATTACGCCCGTCCGCTGGCCGAGCTGGTCAAGGAACAGCCGAAGCTGGTCGCCGACGGCCTCGAGGACCTCGACCGGCGCGCGCTCAAGGCCCATGACCGCCCATTCGAAACGCTCGACGAAGCGCAGCGCGTCGCCCTGCTGACCGAGGTCGAGCGCACGCCGTTCTTCAAGGCCGTGCGCAGCAACCTGATGTTCGGCCTGTACGACAACAAGGCGCTGTTCCCGCTGTTCGGCTACGAGGGCTCGTCGTGGGAATACGGCGGCTACGTCAATCGCGGCTTCAACGACCTGAACTGGCTCTAGGCCAACCGCCCGCCTCCGCGGCGCACCCAAAACAAGAACAAGACGAGGAAATACCCCATGGCAACGTTTGCCCAGGACGACGACAGCGTCGTGGTGATCATCGGTTCCGGTGCCGGCGGCGGCACCCTGGCCAACGCGCTGGCCAAGCAGAAGATTCGCAGCGTGGTGCTGGAGGCCGGCAAGCGCTTCACCCTCGACGACATCGAGAACGACGAGTGGGCGATGTTCAGGAAGATCTCCTGGCTCGACAAACGCATCGCTGCCGGCGGCTGGCACCTGGCCGAGAACAACCCCAACCTGCCGGCCTGGATCGTCAAGGCGGTGGGCGGCAGCACCGTGCACTGGGCCGGCATCGCCCTGCGCTTTCGTGATTTCGAATTCAAGATGCAGAGCATCAACGGCGATATCGCCGGGGCCAACCTGCTCGACTGGCCGGTGACGCTGGAAGAGATGGCGCCCTGGTACGAAAAGGCCGAGAAGCACATGGGCGTGACCGGGCCGAGCACCGGCATGGCCTATCACCCGTGGCAGAACTCCTTCAAGGTGCTGGCCACCGGCGCCAAGCGGGTCGGCTACAAGGAAATTCTCTCCGGGCCGATGGCGATCAACACCGAGCCCTACGACGACCGCGCCGCCTGCCAGCAGATCGGCTTCTGCATGCAGGGCTGCAAGATGGGCGCGAAGTGGTCGACGCTCTACACCGACATCCCCCGCGCCGAAGCCAGTGGCTATTGCGAAGTGCGCCCACAGTCGATGGTTCTGCGCATCGAGCACGACGCCAAGGGCAAGGTCAACGCCGTGGTCTATGCCGATGCCCAGGGCGCCATCCAACGGCAGAAGGCCCGGGTGGTGTGCGTGGCGGGCAACTCCATCGAGTCGCCGCGCCTGTTGCTCAACTCCGCTTCCTCGATGTTCCCCGACGGGTTGGCCAACTCCTCCGGCCAGGTCGGCAGGAACTACATGACCCACACCACCGCCGGCATCTTCGCCGTGATGCCCAAGCCGGTGAACATGCACCGCGGCACCACCTGCGCCGGGGTGATCTCCGACGAGTCCTACAACGATCCCTCGCGCGGCTTCGTCGGCGGTTACCGCCTGGAAATCCTCGCCCTCGGCCTGCCGTTCCTCTCCGCTTTCCTCGACCCGACGCCCAAGGGCTGGGGCCGCCAGTTCGCCTCGCGGATGGAAAAGTACAACCACATGTCCGGCGTTTGGCTGTGCGGCGAAGACCTGCCGCTGGAAAGCAACCGCATCACCCTGCACGCCACCGAAAAGGACCAGTACGGCCTGCCGATCCCGGTGGTGACCAAGAGCGATCACCCCATGGATGCCGCCATGCGCAAGCACGGCGTCGCCGCCACCGCCAAGTGCTACGAGGCCGCCGGCGCCACCGACGTCATCGAGCTGCCGCCCTACCCGGCCAGCCACAACATGGGCACCAACCGCATGAGCGCCAAGGCCCGTGACGGCGTGGTGAACAAGTGGGGCCAGAGCCACGACATCCCCAACCTGTTCGTCTCCGACGGCAGCCAGTTCACCACCAGCGGCGGGCAGAACCCCACCCTCACCATCGTCGCGCTGGCCCTGCGCCAGGCCGACCAGATCGGCCGACTGCTCAACGAACGCGCGATCTGACCACTACTACAAGGGAGTCGACCATGACCCAGCCCACCCCCTCGCAGCGCCTGTGGATGTACGAACAGATGCTGACCAGCCGCTACATGGAGGAATCCATCGAGCGCATCTACATGGAAGGCAAGACGCCGGTGTTCAACATGGCCAAGGCCCGATCCCCGGCGAGATGCACCTCTCCAACGGCCAGGAGCCCTGCGCCGTGGGCGTCTGCGCGCACCTCGAGGCCGCGGACATCGTCACCGCCACCCACCGCCCGCACCACATCGCCGTGGCCAAGGGCGTGGACCTCAACGAGATGATGGCCGAGATCTTCGGCAAGGCCACCGGGCTTTCCGGCGGCCGCGGTGGGCACATGCACCTGTTCGATGGCCGGGTGAATTTCTCCTGTTCGGGGATCATCGCCGAAGGCATGGGCCCGGCAGTCGGCGCGGCGCTGTCGCGGCAGCTGCAGGGCAAGCCCGGCGTGGCGGTGTCCTTTATCGGCGAGGGCGCGGCCAACCAGGGCGCCTTCCACGAAACACTGAACCTCGCCGCGCTGTGGAAGCTGCCGGTGGTGTTCGTCATCGAGGACAACGCCTGGGGCATCTCGGTGGCCAAGGCCAGCGCCACCTGCATCAAGCAGCACCACGTGCGCGCCGCGGCCTACGGCATGCCCGGGGTGTTCGTCGAGAACAACGACCCGGACGGCGTGTTCCGTGCCGCCGGTGAAGCCATCGAGCGTGCCCGCGCCGGTGGCGGCCCGACCCTCATCGAGATCGAGACCTACCGCCTGGCCGGCCACTTCATGGGCGACGGCGAAACCTACCGCCCCGAAGGCGAGAAGGACGGCCTGATGAAAAAGGACCCGATTCCCCGCTACCGCCAGCGCCTGATCGACGAAGGCGTGATGACCGAGACCCAGGCCGAGGACATCGCCGCACGCGCCCGCGGCCGTATCGACGAAGCGGTCGCCTTCGCCCGCGAAAGCCCCTACCCGCGCCCGGAAGAGGCAATGGAAAAGGTGTTCGTGTAACGCACCGCAGGAGCGAGTTCGTTTGCGAACAGCACCGGTGCCACCGGTTCGCGACCAAGGTCGCTCCTACAAGGCGGCACGCGACAGACCGACCCCGTAGGAGCGAGCTCGCTCGCGAAAGAACACCGGAGCCACCGGTTCGCGACCAAGGTCGCTCCTACAAGGCGGCACGCGACAGACCGAACCCGTAGGAGCGAGCTCGCTCGCGAAAGAAGTCCCGAGAACGGCACCAGCCAGAACAACAAGAGGAACACCCATGAACAGCCAAGCCACCATGACCGCCGCCGTCTGGCACGGCCGCAAGGACATCCGCCTGGAACAGGTGCCGCTGCCCGGCGCGCCGCAACCGGGCTGGGTGCAGATCCGCGTGCACTGGTGCGGCATCTGCGGCTCCGACCTGCACGAATACCTCGCCGGCCCGGTGTTCATTCCCGTGGATGCGCCGCATCCGCTCACCGGCATCAAGGGCCAGTGCATCCTCGGCCACGAGTTCTGCGGCGAGATCGTCGCCACCGGTGACGGCGTCGAAGGTTACGCACCGGGCGACAAGGTCGCCGCCGACGCCTGCCAGCACTGCGGCCAGTGCCGCTTCTGCAAGACCGGCCAGTACAACCTTTGCGAGAAGCTGGCCTTCACCGGGCTGATGAATAACGGCGCCTTCGCCGAACTGGTGAATGTCCCGGCCGAACTGCTCTACCGCCTGCCGGAGGGCTTTCCGCTGGAAGCCGGCGCGCTGATCGAACCGCTGGCGGTCGGCATGCACGCGGTGAAGAAGGCCGGCAGCCTGCTCGGCGAGACGGTGGTGGTGGTCGGCGCCGGCACCATCGGCCTGTGCACCATCATGTGCGCCAAGCCGCCGGCGCCGGCCAGGTGATCGCCCTGGAAATGTCCGCCGCGCGCAAGGCCAAGGCGCTGGAAGTCGGCGCCACGCGGGTCATCGATCCCAGCGAGTGCGACGCCATCGCCGAGATCAAGGCACTCACCGGCGGCTACGGCGCCGACACCTCCTTCGAGTGCATCGGCCACAAGGCCACCGCCAAGCTGGCCATCGACGTGATCCGCAAGGCCGGGCGCTGCGTGATGGTGGGCATCTTCGAGGAGCCCTCGGAATTCAACTTCTTCGAGATCGTCGCCACCGAGAAACAGGTGATCGGCTCGCTCGCCTACGCCGGCGAATTCGCCGATGTCATCGCCCTGATCGCCGACGGCCGCATGGACGTCACCCCGCTGATCACCGGGCGCATCGGCCTGGACAGCATCCTCGAGCAGGGCTTCGAGGAGCTGGCCAACCACAAGGACCGCAACGTCAAGATCATCGTCAGCCCCAGCGCACTGGCCGGCTGAGCAGGAGACCACCATGACCACAGCAGTAAAAGAGAGAAAGCTCACCGTCGCCCGCGCCATGGCCGAAGCCGTGGCCCAGGAGATGCGCCTGGACCCGAAAGTGTTCGTGATGGGCGAGGACATCGGCCAGCTCGGCGGCGTGTTCGGCAACACCCGTGGCCTTTATGAAGAGTTCGGCAAGGAGCGCATCCGCGACACGCCGATCTCCGAGACCGCCTTCATCGGCGCCGCCGTAGGTGCCGCCTCGGACGGCATGCGGCCGATCGTCGAGCTGATGTTCGTCGACTTCTTTGGCGTCTGCATGGACGCCATCTACAACCTGATGGCCAAGAACACCTACTTCTCCGGAGGCAAGGTGCCGGTGCCGATGGTGCTGATGGCCTCCACCGGCGCCGGCTACTCGGACGCCGGCCAGCATTCGCAGTGCCTCTACGGCACCTTCGCCCACCTGCCGGGCATGAAGGTGGTGGTGCCGAGCAATGCCTACGACGCCAAGGGCCTGATGACCGCGGCCATCCGTGACGACAACCCGGTGGTCTACCTCTTCCACAAGGCGCTGCAAGGCATGGGCTGGCTGGGCACCGAGAAAGGCGCCACGGTGCCGGTACCGGACGAGCCCTACATCGTCGAGATCGGCAAGGCCAAGACCGTGCGCGAAGGCCGCGACGTCAGCCTGGTCAGCCTCGGCGCCGGCGTGCATCACGCCCTGCGTGCCGCCGCGCAGCTGGAGAAGGACGGCGTCAGCGCCGAGGTCATCGACCTGCGCAGCCTGGTGCCGCTGGACCGCGAGCACGTCATCGCCTCGGTGAAGAAAACCGGCCGGCTGATCGTGATCGACGAGGACTACCACAGCTTCGGCGTCAGCGGCGAAATCATCGCCAGCGTGGTCGAGCACGACATCGGCATGCTCAAGGCCCGCCCGCAACGGGTGGCCTTCCCCGACATCCCCATCCCCTTCACCCCGGTCATGGAGCAATGGGCCCTGCCCAGCGCGGACAAGATCGTGGCCGCCTATCACGCCATGCATAAGGAATGACGTTTATGAGTACCCCCATCGTGATTGCAGACGACCTCTGGGAAGGCGACGCCGAAGCGGTGATCACCTCCTGCTGGTCAGCGACGGCGCCGAAGTGGCCGCGGGCGACCTGGTCGCCGAGATCATGTCGGAAAAGGCCCAGTTCGAGATCGAGGCGCCGGTGGCCGGCGTGCTGAAGATTCTCGAGGAAGAAGACGCGGTGATCGCCAAGGGCGCGACCATCGCCCAGGTGGAATAGCCATGACCCAACTGCAAACACTGCCTGCCGAGCGTGCACCCGTCCGGGTGCCGCTCAAGGGCATGCGCAAGATGATCGCGGCGAAGATGCTCGAAAGCCTGCAGACCACCGCGCAGCTGACCCACCACGCCGAATGCCGGCTGGATGCGCTGAAAGCCCGTCGGGCCGAACTGAAAGCCGAGGGCAGCGCGGTGTCCGTGCAGGACCTGCTGCTGCTCAAGGTGATCGAGACGCTCAAGGCCCATCCGGCCTCAACGCCACCCTCACGGCGAGGTGATCGAGCACCACGCCGCCGTGCACCTGGGCCTCGCCATCCCGCTGCCGGGCGACCTGCTGGTCGCCCCGGCGCTGTTCGATGCCGACCGGCTCGACGGCGAAGGCCTCTACCAGGCGCGCAAGGCCCTGGCGGACAAAGCCTTGGCCGGCAAGCTGTCGGTCAAGGAGCTGACCGGCGCCACCTTCACCGTCTCCAACCTGGGGCTGTCGCGGGTGCACCACTTCACCCCGGTGCTCAACCCGCCGCAGGTGGCGATTCTGGGCGTCGGCGGCATTCAGCGAAGGCTGGAACTGGGGCCCAGCGGCGAACTGGTGGAAGTCGAGTGGATGGGCCTGTCGCTGACCTTCGACCATCGCGCGGTGAACGGTGCGCCGGCGGCGGGCTTTCTCGACGACCTGTGTCGGCGCATCGAGGGGGACGCCGCATGAACGGCATCGCCCGCTTCACCGTCGCGGCGGGCCTGGACGCCGAGCGGGCGCTGCTGCAGCGCGTCTGCGACGGCCTGTTCGACAGCCAGCTGCTGCTCTGGCGGCCGACCGGGCAGGCGCTGGTGATGCCGAAAAGCTTCGAGCGCCGGCCGGGCTTCGCATTGGCCTCGGGGCGCTGCGCGGCCCAGGGCTGGCCGATCCTGCTGCGCGACACCGGCGGCGAGCCGGTGCCGCAGTCGCCCGCGGTACTCAATGTCGCCCTCGCCTATGCCCTGCCGGCCGGCGACGACGAGGGCCGGCGGATCGACAGTGCTTACGAGCGGCTACTCGAACCGCTTGCCGTGTGGCTCGCCGAGCACGACCTGAAACCCGGTTGCGCCAGCGTTCCGGGGGCCTTCTGCGATGGCCGCTTCAACCTGACCCTGGAGGGCCGCAAGGTCGCCGGCACCGCGCAGCTTGGCGACGCAGCCGCGACGGCCGCCCGGTGGTGCTGGCCCACGCCGCGGTGCTGATCGACGACTGGCGCGAGCACATGGCCGAAGTCGTCAACCGCTTCTATCACGCCTGCGCCAGCGACCTGCGTTGCGGCGCGGACCGCCACCTGGCCTTGGCCGAGCGACTCCGCGCAGCCTGGTCCGGAGGCTGAACAGCTGCCCGAGCACTATCGCCGCGTGCTCGGCTGGCACGGGTTGGAAATCGGCGCACGCGCCGCATCGCCGCCCCGCGTCCTGCCCTGAGCCGGCGCCCGTACTTCCTTTGCGTACACAACAACAAGTCGGCAGCCCGCCTGCCTTTGCACTGGAGGAAACACCCATGAGCCACCCCACCCCGCCCAAGGGCAGCCTGCCCGGCCAGCGCGGCATCCAGCACTTCGGCCTGACCGTGCCCAACCTCGAGGAAGCGGTGAGCTTCTTCTGCGAGGTGCTCGGCTGCGAGCCGTTCTTCGAACTCGGCACCTTCGCCTTCGACGATGACTGGATGCACGAGCACCTCAACGTCAATCCGCGTGCGGTGATCCGCAACTTCCAGATGCTGCGCTGCGGCAATGGCACCAATCTCGAGGTGTTCGAGTATTCGGCACCGGACCAGGCCGACACGCCACCGAAGAACAGCGACATCGGCGGCCACCACCTGGCGTTCTACGTGGACGACATGGACGCCGCGGTGGCCTTCCTCAGGGAACGCGGCATCCGCGTCCTCGGCGAGCCTCGACCTTTACCGAGGGGCCAGGCAAGGGCCTGACCTGGGTGTATTTCCTCGCCCCCTGGGGCCTGCAGCTGGAGCTGGTCAGTTTTCCCGACGGCATGGCCTACGAACAGGGCCGCAATCGCCTGCTCTGGGACCCACGCTACCCGGCGCGCTGAACGGGGGCGACCAGCCGAGCGCATGCCGCAGCCGGGCCCTAATGCTGGCCAGGGCCAATAACCCGACAACAAATAACTAGAACAGCGACATCAGCGCACAGCTTGTATGCGCCGTTGTAAATCACAAGCGAATCAAGAAGAGCAGTTAACGCTTTAACGGCACTCGTCCGTTCAAGGCATACCTGCAACAAAAGCCAATAAAGGAATAACAATAATGAAACCTAAGAAATCATATCTAACGGCACAGCTTGTTATCGCAGCTTCGGTTTTATCAGCTACACCGCTGTACGCATCTGACCGGATGATTACTGACAAGGAATTGTCTGATGAATCAAACACCGCTGACTGGCTGGCTTATGGGCGAACGCACTCCGAACAGCGGTTCAGCCCGCTGAAAGATATCAATGTAGACAATGTCAGCGGGCTGAAACCCGAATGGTACGCCCCTCTTCCGGATCGATCCGATATGGTCGGGACGCCCCTGGTCGTCGATGGCGTCATGTATTACGTGGGCGAAATGAACAGAACGCGCGCATTCGATGCCCGCACCGGCAAGAAGCTCTGGGAATATGATCCGCAGGTTTCCAAAGAAATTCTCGACAACAACATGAAGAAGGTCTTCTGGAAACATAGCCGCGGCCTTTCGACTTATGGCGACAAGTTGTTCATCGCCACCTGGGATGGCCGCCTGATCGCGATCAACCGAAAAGACGGCAAGGAAGTCTGGCAAACCCGAACCTTCGATCACGACCAGCCGTTGAATATCACCGGCCATCCCAAGGCCTTCGATGGCAAGGTATTTGTCGGTAACGGCGGAACGGAACTCGGCCCGATGCGCGGTTATGTAACTGCTTACGATGCCGAAACCGGCAAACAGATCTGGCGCTTCTATATCGTGCCCGGCAACCCTGCCGATGGGTTCGAGGACCCTGCTCAGGCAATGGCGGCCAAAACCTGGAGCGGCCGGTGGTGGGAAAACGGCGGCGGCGGCAATGCCTGGCACGGCTGGACGTACGACGCCAAGTACAACCAGCTCATCTTTGGCACCGGCAACGGTGGCCCATGGAACATCAAGGTACGCAGCCCGGAGGGCGGCGACAACCTGTTCCTGTGTTCGGTCGTGGCGGTAGATGCGGATACCGGCAAGTACAAATGGCACGTTCAGACGGCGCCCGGCGACACCTGGGACTACAACTCGAACATGGACATCGTGCTGGCCGACCTGAAAATCGACGGCAAGGATGTTGACGCCGTATTGCATGCGCCAAAGAACGGCTTCTTCTACACAATCGACCGCTCGAACGGCAAGGTACTGTCGGCCGAGAAATTTGCCGACGCCAACTGGTCACCCCGCTACGACCTGAAAGAGCAACGCCATATCGTCGCCAAGGACGCCAGATACCCCGATGGCGAGAAGAACATCTACCCTCGGCCTTCGGCGCTCACTCGTGGCACGCGATGTCCTATAACCCCGAGTTGAATCTTGCCTTTACCCCACCAACCATCTGGGCAATACCTTCAAGGACGATGGCAAGAACACGAAGCCTGGCCACAAGATGGCGAGCCACAAACTCTATCTGGGCCTGACCGGATGGGAGTTGACCAAGGACCCGCATGAAACTCGCGGTTCCTTGCAGGCCTGGGACCCGGTCAAGAACAAGCGTGTGTGGCAAGTCAACCAGAAGAGCCCATGGGGTGGCGGAACCCTGACCACCGCCGGCAACCTGGTTTTCCAGGGTCAGCCTGACGGCCTGTTCAAGGCCTACGATGCGCGCACCGGCGACGAGCTCTGGTCCTATGACGTAGGCCTTGGCATCTCCGCGCCACCGATTACCTACAAGCTGGACGGCAAGCAGATGGTGTCGCTGCTGGTCGGCCCAGGTGGGGCGCTGGCCTCCAACTTCGGCGGCAACGGTGAGCTGGGGTTCGAAAGCCATGGCTGGAAATACGGGGTGCATGAACGCCGGATCATGACCTTCTCGCTCGACGGAAAAGCGGTCATCCCCAAACAGCCTGCACCGCAGCTGGCCAAGCCCATCATCGACGAGAACTTCAAGGTCGACGCCAAGAAAGCGGAAGCCGGCGCGGGTGCTTTTGCGGAAAACCTCTGTGTCGGCTGCCATGGCGCCGGCGCGGTCGCGGGGATGAAAGCGCCCGATCTGCGGGAGTCGCCAATCCTGCTCTCGGGCAACGAAAAAGCCTTTGAGCGTGTTGTGCGCGGTGGCGCGTTGCTCGCCAACGGCATGCCCAAGTTCCCGGATTTGACCGATGCCGAGCTGGAAAGCATTCGTCACTTCGTTCGCCGGCAAGCGCATGACGGCGTGACGTCGGGCGGAGGGCACTAGTCCTTCAACGCCAAACCGACCGCTTAGCCAGTAACACCGAGAAGCGGTCGAGTTTGGCTGAGCCCGAACCCAAGTGATGGAACGTGCCGGCGACAGCTTCAGTCACGACCGGTTCGGGCTTTCAACTCGGTGGAACCGCCAACGCAGCCACCGTTACCGAGCCACAGGTAATGCCCCATGAGCACAAGCGCTTGCGAATACCGTTCATGCCATAGGCCTTGCACCTGACGCTATTCGCGGCACTGCGCATCGTCACATCCGAAGGATCAGAACAATGACAACAAGCCTGCGCTTCGGCAGCGGCCTTCTCGCCGCCTGCCTGTTCACTTCTGCCCACGCGGCCGAATATTCACCCGACCAGTTCCTGTTCGGCGACTGGAACGGCAGCCGCACCCGCCTGCATGAGGCCGGCGTCGACCTGCAGATCACCTACGTCAACGAGCTGGCCTGGAACACCCAGGGCGGCGATGACCACACCGGCACCTATGCCGACCAGGTGATGTTCGACGCCGCGCTGGACCTGGACAAACTGCTGGGCTGGGCCGGCGCCGGCTTTCATTTCACGGTAGTCAACCGCAACGGCGAGAACCTCAACGCCGAGGCCGACCTCGGCGTGCTGCTGCAGCCGCAGGAGATCTACGGCTATGGCAGCACCACCCGGCTGGTGCAGTTCTATTACCAGCAGGCGCTGCTCGATGACCGCCTGCTGATCAAGCTCGGCCGGCTGCCCATGAGCGGGGATATCTACCCCTTCGCCTGCCCGTTCCAGAACCTCGGCTTCTGCGGCACGGTGCCCGGCTACGTCACGCCCAACTGGTACACCTGGCCGATCAGCCAATGGGCGCTACCGCGCGCTACCAGCTGAACGAAGAATGGTCGTTGCAGACTGCGCTTTACCAGGTCAACCCGCGCTTCACCGAGCGTGAGCAGGGCCTGAACTTCGGCAGCCCGTCGGGCACCACCGGCTACCACGCGGTCGCCGAACTCGGCTGGACGCCAACCCTGGGCGGGCAACCCGGCGCCTATCGGCTCGGCCTGTGGCGCAACACCGGTGACTTCGAAGACCTCTACCGCGACGGTGCCGGCCGGCCCATGTCGCTTTCAGGTGCCGCGGCGGCCGAGCACGACCACGCCACGGGCGGCTACCTGATGGCTGAACAGCAGGTCTGGCAGAGCGCGGCGCTGCCGGCGCGACGGTTGAAGCTGTTTGCCAACTTCATCCAGTCCGACCCGGACGTGACCTACATCGAGCGCATCTGGCAGGTTGGCGGCAGCCTCTCCGCGCCCTTCGCCTCGCGCCCGAACGACGAACTCGGCCTCGGCCTCGGCCGCCTGGAAATCAACGACGACGCCCGCAAGCGCCTGCGCGAACAGGGCGAGCCGGTACCCGACGTGGAATACCCCGCCGAGCTCTACTACCGCGTGGCGCTGACACCTGCGGTTTCGCTGACGCCAAACGTCCAGTACTTCCACCGGCCGGGCGGTTTCGACGAGGCGGAAGACGTGGTGGTGTTCGGCCTGAAAACGGTGATCAGCTTCTGACCGGCACATCAAACGCGGCGGCCGCGTGCAATGCCGGTCGCCGCTTCGGTAAAAGCAGCGGATACCGTGGTTGGGACTTCAGCCTCAGCGCAGGCTCACCAAGCTGTGACTCTTGGCGAACCAAAGCGCCGCACTGCAAGTGCTGACACCTGCCAAACCTCGAACCCGCCACCGCTAGCGTTCCGCTCAGCCCCCCCCTCACCCGCCACAGCTGTGCCCACCCGCACCTCCGTTCGCCTGTCGGCCTGCTTGCCGAGCTGCCAGCCGAGATAGCCCCAGAGCAGTGCGCAGATCGCGCCGGCCACGGCGACCAGGCCGGCGCCCTGCCCGAACATGTCCAGTGCCGTCTTCCCCCAACCGCTGACGGCATCGCCGGCGCGGTAGACGACAGTGTCGATGACGTTCTTCGCCTTGTACTTGCTCTCGGCATCCAGCGGCGCGAAGAGCATTTCGCGGCCGGGCCGGACGAACGCGTACTCGCCGATGCGGCGCACGATCATCAGCGCCGCGAGCACGGCGAAGCTGGGCATCAGCGCGAGGCCGACAAAGCCGACGCGACCAGCAGCGGCACGATGGCCAGCAGCACGCGCACGCCGAGTTTCTGCGCCAGGCGCCCGGTGATGAAGAGTTGCGACAACAGCGCGCCCGCCTGGACGACCACGTCGATGATGCCGAACACGCGAACCTGGGCGGCGCGGTCGGGGAACAGCGTCGGCCACCAGGCGTGCCTGCTCGAAGTAGAGAAAGGTGGTCACGGTGGCCAGCAGTACCACGAAACCGGCGATGCCTAGCAGATAGGGCGACTGCATCACCCGAGTCAGGCCGCTGAAGGGGTTGCCGGGCACCGGCCGACGCGTACTCTCCGCCGGAGCCGCGCCGGGGCGCCCCGCTCCGCCGATCTCGCGCCAGCGCATCAGCGAGAACTTGAGCGCCAGCGCAGCGCCCAGCAACAAGGCGGCCAGCAGCATCAGCCCCGACTCGCCCAGGCTGCCGACCAACAGCGCGCTGAGCGCCGGCCCGACCAGCCCGCCGACGCTCGCGCCGGCAGCGATGAAGGCGAACAGCCGCTTGGCCTGAGCGCTGTCGAACACATCCGCCATCAGGCTCCAGGCCACCGACACGACGAACAGGTTGTAGACCGAAATCCACACGTAGAACACCCGCGCCAGCCAGGCGCTGTCACCCTGCAGCAGAAACAGCACGGAGAAGCCCAGCAGATTCAGGCAGAAGAAGCCGTACACCCAATCGACGAAATGCAGGCGCGGCACGTGGGAACTGAGCCAGGCGAACAGGGGCACGGCTGCCAGCATGACGAAGAAGGTGGCGGTGAACAGCCATTGCAGGTTCTCCACGCCGGCGGCGATGCCCATCGACTCGCGAATCGGGCGCAGCATGAAATAGCCGGCGAACAGACAGAAAAACAGCAGGAAACCACTCAGTGCCGGGCGCAGCTCATGCGCTTCGGCATTGATCGCGGCACTCAGGCGATGCACAACGGATGGCGTGCTCATGGGCGCGCTCCTGAAGAATGAAGTGAGAACAGGGCGCGAGCGCAAGGCCGGCGCCCGAGGATTCAGGGGTAGCGCACGCCGGTCAGGCGTTCCGACAGCTGCCACAGCCGGGCGGCATCCGCCTGGTTCGCGGCGGCGTCGGGAACCCTGGCAAAGCCCAGCGGCCCGCGTTTTTCTTCCTCGCCGGTCGGCCCGTAGTAGGCACCGCCAACGGCGTCCGGCGCAGTGGCGGCATACAGCGTCGGCAGCGCGCCCTGGGCGGCGGAGTGGTAGTTGTCGCGGTCCTTGGCCCAGTTGGCGGCGAACTCACTGTCCAGCCCTGGGCCGCGCTCGACCAGCTCGGTGACGGCTACTCCGGGGTGCGCGGCGATACTGCGAATGCCCCAGTCGGATGCGTCACTGTGGCGTTGCAGCTCCATGGCCCACATCAGCACCGCGAGCTTGGACTGCGCGTAGGTAGCGTAGGGGTTGTAGCGCTGCTCGGCCTGCAGGTCCGCGAAGTCCAGCTGGCCACGCCCGGCCGCGATACTGGAGAGGCTGACCACCCGGGCATCGTCGCTTTCCAGCAGCAGCGGCATCAGCAACGCGGTCAGAGCGAACGGCCCGAGGTAGTTGGTGGCCAGCTGCAGCTCGTGACCGTCGGCCGAGGTGCCGCGCTCAGGCGGCGCCATGATCGCGGCATTGTTGATCAGCACGTCGAGGCGCGGCAGGCGCTCCTGCAGACGCTCGGCCAGGCTGCGCACCGAGGCCAGGCTGGCCAGGTCGACGGCCTCGAACTGCACGCGGGCATCCGGCACCTGCTCACCTATCCGCTCGATCGTCTCCTGCCCGCGCTCGGCGTTGCGCGCGGCGATGATCACCTCGGCGCCGGCGCGTGACAGCGCCAGCGCATCTTCGTAGCCCATACCGCTGGTGCCGCCGGTGACCAGCACGATGCGGCCGGTCTGGGCCGGCATGTCGGCCAGGCTCCAGTCCGGTGTCGGCGCCGGTCGGTTGGCGGCTTCGACGGTCAGCGTTCCAGCCAGCGCCACCCCGGCGATCAGCGCTCTGGCCAGCTTCATAAGAGGCCAAGCATTACTGCCCGGCCCGGTTGCGTTTCTCTGCGCCATGATCGTTTCCTCGTCGTCGTGAATGGCCTGCCTCAGGCAGAGGCGGCCGACGGAGGAAGTATCAGCGTACGATCACAGGCTGATAATCCAGGCAAACATGGACGGGCTGTTCGACCATTCGTACAGTTCGATCATTCAAGGAGGTCCCATGCGTCAACCCAACCTGAGTGATGTAGCCCTGTTCGCCGCTGTGGTCGAAGCCGGAGGGTTTCGCGCCGCGGCGCAGAAACGCGGCATGTCGGCGTCCTCGCTGAGCGATTGCATGCGCCGCCTGGAAAGCGATCTGGGCTTGCGCCTGCTCAACCGCACCACCCGTAGCGTCACCCCGACCAGCGCCGGCGAACGCCTGCTGGAACGCCTGCGCCCGGCGCTGGACGAGATCAGCGCCGCATTCAACGACCTGGACGATGACGCCCAACGGCCGGTCGGCACCGTCAAGCTGAACGTGCCGGTGCCGGTGGCGCGCTTCCTGTTGCCGGACCTGCTGAGCCGCTTCCTCAAGCTCTACCCGGCGGTGAACGTCGAAGTGGTGATGGAGAACACCTTTATCGACGTCATCGCGGCGGGCTACGACGCCGGGGTGCGCTACGAGGAAAGCCTCGCCAAGGACATGATCGCCATCCCCATCGGCCCGCGCCGGCAACGCTTCGTCGCCGCCACCGCGCCCAGCTACCTCGCCGCCCATGGCACACCGCGGCACCCGTCCGAGCTGACCGAGCACCAGCTGCTCGGCCATCGTTTCGAGAGCGGCAAGGTGGGTGTTTTCGAGTTCGAGAAGGACGGCCGAACCCTGCGCATACCGCCACAAGGCCAGCTCGTCACCTCCTCCCACGACCTGAAGACCAGCGCGGCGATCAACGGCCTGGGCATCATCTACACCTTCGAGGACTTCATCCGCGAGCCGCTCGCCGACGGCCGCCTGACGCCCATCCTCGAAGACTGGTGGCAGTCATTCGACGGCCCCTATCTCTACTACCACGGCCGCCGCCACATGCCCTCGCCGCTCAGGGCTTTCGTCGATTTCCTCAAGGCCGAGGGGCAAGAGCGGGCCTGACTCAGCGCAGGTCAGGGCTTGGGCAGATAGCCCGGAAGCGCCTCCAGCCGCTTCATTCCAGCGCAGCTCTTTCATGAACGAGCAAAGGAATAATCTCATCGACACTTGCCACAGTTTTAATATCTGGAGCAGCTGCGCGCGTCGCTGCAGACGGGCTGACTAAATAACTTTTATTCGCCATTCGCAACATCGCGAGATCATTGAAGGCATCACCTACTGCCAACACATAACGCCCTTCAGAAAGCGCCTGGGCCACATGGTCTTCCTTACCGGCGCGCTTATAAAAACTGCAATCCGTCACAAAGCCAAAACGATCCACATTCAGGCGATGACACATAGCTGTCGGCCCGCCTAACAAGTCGAAGAGCGGATTTGCCAACTCGAGAAAGCAGTCAGAAATAATGTTTATCTCGTACTCATTAAAAGAAAGCTCATCAAGAAACTGTCTGGCGCCGGGAACAGGCTCAACATGGGATAGTATTCGGCTGACACAGCTGAGTCTTAAGCCGTTGTCACGCAGAAGCGCAATGCGATTTCGCATCAACAAATCGTAATCTGGCACCTCGCGCGTGGTCAGTGCCAGGGAATCGATGCCTGTACGCTCGGCAATGATTGGCCAAAGCTCCGGGACCAAAACACCCTCTAGATCTATGCAGGCCAGTTTCATAAGCCTCTCCTGAATCATCGCCCAACGCCAGGCAATACTAAGCTCGCGCCAAGACCAATCAGCGCGGTACCAATAACCCGGTCAACAATGTGCTGCTTTCTCAGTATGCGTCTACGCAGAGCCTCAGCGGAAAAGAATACCGCCACTAAGCTAAACCAAACCAAGTGAGACAACGACATAAATATACCGTAAGCAAAATTAACGTATAGAGAGCTATCGGCGCGCACTACCTGACTATAAGTTGCAACCACAAACAACATTGTTTTTGGATTGAGCGCATTAGTAAAAAACCAGTCCGAAATGCTTTCCAAGCTGTAGACTCACGTCCGTCAGCCTCCCCTATCGTCAGGGCTCCAGCATTCATCAACGATTTAATTCCCAAGTAAATGAGATAGCCAGCGCCGAGCATCTTCATACTTATGAACAGTATGGGTGAGTGGGTAATTATTACAGCGATTCCGAAAACCGTGTAAAAAACATGGACCTGCACGCCACAAGCAATACCTAGCGCAGCCGTCAAACCATTCTTCCGCCCGAACGAGTAACTATTGCGGGTCACCATGGCAAAGTCGGGACCTGGACTGACAACAGCTAAGACAGTAATGGCGGCCACTGCAAACAATTCGTTCATTTACATTCTCCGAGGCGGTAAGACTAGCCTACCGCCAGGATCTATTAATCAGCGCTTACTGAAGGTGATAACCAATACATCTCGATAAGCGGGCAACTCTGGATCTATCTGAATGACCGGTGTTACACCATGCAGCACACGCTCGTCATTCACGATGGCGGCCTCCAACTCATGTGCAAGTGTAAGACTACTCAACGGTCGTCTATCACGGTCATAGATAGACGTTTCTCCATTAACGATGTTGACGCGATTAACCAGCATCATGAAAACGAAGTTTACCCCATCACGATGAATGCCTTCAGGAGTTGGTGAGGCTGGAAGCTGTGAAGCATTTATTCTGAACTGGTGAACCTCGATGTGCCAAGAATAATACGGAGCTAGGCTACTAAAACTGGCACAACATAGCTTCAATGCAGAGCGCAACACTTTCCCTTCGCTTATTTCGCCCTCTATCGGAGCAAAGTATCGTGGAATACCGCCGTTGAGGCTGTTGTAGTCAGTGCTCTGAAAGTGCGGTTGGTGCGGTTCCATAACGGGGCACTGTATGCCAGGACCAGCACTGTATGTCCCATGTCGGCGGAAACGGTACGTGCCGCCATCGCGCATATACGCGTCCTGCTCAAGGCGATTCCAGCTCTCCTGAAAAGCATGCCAATCATCCATGACGTCTGGGTCCATTGCAGTCAGCAGCTTGGTAGTCTTTCGGCCAGCAAGGAAAATGAAATCTTTTTGTGCTACTTTTTCGCACAGATTTCTGACTTCAGGCGACGGGTTGGTGAGCTGAGGGTGAAACATGACGGCATTTTGTATATCGCTTCGCATGTTATTCATAGGTCCTCCTGATGGGCAATACCACCGCTTTGACTCAAGTGGCAGCAGAAATCTTGCGGACCTACAAGCAATTAGAAAAACGATTTATCGTTTCCGATATCTGTGAGAAAACGTCGTCTATATGAATTTACCTCCGCTAGCTTCGTTTCGGTTTTTCACTGTTGCAGCCAAAACTCAGAGCTTCGTCAAAGCAGCTGAGCAACTGCACGTAACTCACGGCGCCGTTAGTCGTCAGGTGCGGCTGCTGGAGGAAGCTATCGGGGTCGAGTTATTTGATCGGCGCAACAGGGCAATATTTCTCAACCAGGCAGGCCACCTCCTTCTTAACGTGACAGCGCCCCTGTTCGATCAGTTGGAAGATGCCGTTTATCGCTTACAGCGAGAGGGTCGAGAAGACGTCCTTGTGCTCTCCTGTGAGCCCACCATCGCCATGAAGTGGCTGATCCCTCGACTTCCTGCTTTTCATGAAGCGCATCCGAACTTGCAGATCCAATTATTGGCCGCCGGCGGGCCGATTGATTTCGCCCGCTCAGGGGCTGATCTCGCAATCCGCCGCGATGACTTTCATTGGGGCAGCTCTGTACACAGCGTGAAAATCTGCGAAGAGTGGATCGGGCCGGTTTGTACGCCGCCAAATACTCCCGACAAGAAACGGCTGGACAAATTAAGCCTGTTACACAGCAAGACTCGCCCGATGGCATGGGATAATTGGCTACGCCTTACGGGAGTGGATCTCTCTGGTTCTATAAAGGTCGACTATGAGCATTTCTACCTGTCCATTCAGGCGGCGACGTCAGGATTAGGAGTAGGAATGGCGTCCCTATTTATGGTTCAAGCCGAACTGGAGTCCGGCCAGCTAGTTGCGCCGTATGGCTTTATCCGAGACGGTTCAACATATTGCCTTTTATCACCCAAAGCTTTGGATGAAAGTTCCAAGTGCAATATATTCAAGAGCTGGATAACGGAACAACTTGATCACTACATTGAGCTTATGGGTGGTGAGCTGCCGCCAACAGCTAACTCGACGAGCAGCCCACATCCCGCGGTATCTTCTTAGCAGGTAGGCCGTAACTCGGAATGCTGGCCGACAGCGGTTTTGTCAGTAAACCTGCCTACCTGATCGACACTCAGGGCTTGGGCAGATAGCCCGGCAACGCTTCCAGCCGCTCCATCCAGCGGACGACGTGGCTGTACGGCGTGAGATCCACATCCCCTTCTGGCGCCAGCACCACGTAGGGGTAGACCGCGCAATCGGCGATGGTCGGCCGGTCGATCGCCAGCCAGTCGTGGCGCTGCAGATGATCGTCCAGCAGCTTGAGCACCGTCGGTGCCTTCGCCAGTGCCGCGGCCTTGTCCAGCGGATAGCCGAACTTCTGCACCAGCCGCGCCGCATTCAGGCTCTGCTGGATCTCGTTCGCGGTGAAGGACAGCCACTGCACGATCTCCGCCTGCCCGCGCGGGTTGTCCGGCCACCAGGCCAGGCCGCCATAGGCGCCGGCGAGGTAGACCAGAATGGCCTGCGAGTCGCGGACGATGTGCCCGCCATCGTCCAGAATCGGCAACTGCCCCAGCGGGTTCAGCTCGGACAGCGGCGGCTTCTTGTGCGCGCCATTGGCGAAATCCACGGCCACCCGTTCAAGTTCGATGTTTGCCAGCGCAGCGAACAGCCGCACCTTGTAGCAGTTGCCGGATGGTCCCAGGTCATACAGTTTCATTGCGCACCTCCTCTGATGAGCTGATTGAATTCGAGAACGTTGCCGTCCGGGTCCCGGATGAACAGCGCGATCCGCCGCGGGCCGATGTGATGCGGCCCCTCGGTGATGACGATGCCCTCTTCGCCCAGCCAGCGCTGCAGCGCCTGAAGGTCATCGACGATAAAGGCCGGATGGGTCATGCCCGGGCGCTTGACCGGCGCATCCAGCAGTACGTTGTGCGCGTCGCGGGTGCGCGCGCCGTTGAAGATCAGGTTGATGCGCACGCCGTCCGGGCTGAGCATCTCGTTGGCCTCGAACAGCGGGAAGCTGGCGCTCTCGACGAAGCCCAGCGCCTGGTAGAAGGCCATGGCGCGGCGGCGGTCGCTGACACGGATGCCGATGTGGTCATAGGCGAGGATACGAGCGGGGCTGGATGGTGGGTTCATGTGCGAAACTCCGGAAGTCGTCGGTCCGGGACAGTGTCCGCCGCCCTGCGCATCCCAGCTATGCCGCGGACCTGACAACACCCCTGCAGCAATCGCACAGATCGAAGGTGGCAATGGACAAGCTCAAGGCGATGGCCAATTTCGTGAGGATCGTCGACAACGGCAGCCTGAGCGCGGCGGCCGACGCCAGCGGCCAGTCCGTGGCATCGGTGGTGCGCTCGCTGGCCGCGCTGGAGCGCCACCTGGGTGTGCGCCTGCTCAACCGCAGCACCCGGCGCATGGCCCTCACCGATGAAGGCGCGCAGTACCTGGCCTGGAGCCGGCGCATGCTTGCCGAGTTCGCCGACATCGAGCAGCGCCTGGACGCGCAGGACGGCAGCGTTCGCGGCCTGCTGCGCCTCACCGCCCCGGTGGAGTTCGGCCAGCGCTACCTGGCGCCTCTGGTGAATGCCTTTCTCAAGGAACACCCGCAGGTACAGGTGGAGCTGAACCTGAACGACCAGATCGTCCCGCTGCTCGACGAACGCCTCGACCTCGCCCTGCGCATCGGCCACCTGCCCGACTCGGCCATGGTCGCCCGACAGATCGGCAGCACCCGGCTGGTCACCTGCGCCAGCCCCGACTACCTGAGCAGCGCCCCCGCCATCGACACCCCGTCGGTGCTCAAGGACCACGCCTGCATCCTCTTCGCCGCCCAGGGCCGCCACTGGTACTACCGCCACGGCGAGAAAGAGCAGGCCGAAGAAATAACCCCACGCCTGACCTGCAACCAGATCCGCACCGCCAGCCTGGCCTGCGTGCAAGGCTTGGGCATCACCCGCCTGCTGCACTACCAGGTCGCCGATGAACTGGCCGACGGTCGCCTGGTAAGGGTGCTCAGGGAATACGAGCCGAAGGACCTGCCAATCCAGCTGGTCTACCCGCACGCCTTGCAACTGTCGCCACGGGTGCGGGCTTTTGTGGAGTGGGTTTGTCCGAGATTGGAGAGGGGTTTGCCGGGGTTGGATGGTTAATAAAGGGCGGCTTTCGGCCAGAAGCGGCCCATTCGAACCCATCACCAGGCCGCCCCGACCGAATCGATCAGTGTGAGTTGTTCATGGGCCTGACTGACGGTGTGCTTGAATCGACCGCCAGTCGCTGTCTCGTGGCGACGAGCGCTTGCACTGGCTGTGTCGGTTCCAGCAGCTCATACGCGAGATGCGCCTAGCGTGCGGTCAGGATTATTTATGCCCTGACTGAGCAGGCCAGATAAGGGCACGCGAGACACGCTCGATGTTGCACCTCCAGGCCTTGGTCACTGCGGATGACAAGCTTTCCACTGCCGGGGTGATTGCCCCGTTTGCGCCTTGAACGCGCGGGAGAGTGCGGCTTCGCTGCCGTAGCCGATTTCGATCGCGATTACCTTCAAGGAGCGTCCGCGTCGCAAGGCCTTCTGCGCCAGTCGCACGCGCCAGCCCTGCAGATATTGTCCAGGCGTGGTGCCTACCGTCTCGCGGAACGTCGTGGCGAACACGCTGCGTGACATGCCGGCGACGTTCGCCAGTTCGTCCAGCGTCCACTCCTGCGCCGGCGCTTCGTGCATAGCCACCAGCGCGTTGCGCAGCCGCGCATGCGACAAGCCGGACAGCAGGCCCCCTGCACCGCTCCGCTTTCCATCAACTGGCGCAACACCTGAATCATCACCACCTCGAATAGGCGTTCGACTAGCGCGACGCGCCCGCAGCGCTGCTCGAAGGCCTCTTCGAAGAGTAACCCCAGCACCGGTTCGGCGCCGTCAATGGCTGCCAGCGGTAGGCAGACGACGTCCGGCAGCGCCGATGCGATGGGGTTGCCTGCGCCGCTATCGAACGACAGGTTGGCGCAAACCAGGTCCGCACCGCGCTCGGAGTCGGTGATAAAGCGATGCGTCAGCGGCCGTGGGAACAGCAGCAGACTCGGTCGGTCGACCTGCAGCTGTTCCCTGCCGTACTGCACCTCCACCGCGCCGCTGCGCACCAGGTGCAACTGTCCGTGTACGCCATCGCTTTGCAAAGTGTTGATGCCGCACAACGCACCCGCATTGAACACCTGCGCGCTCATCGGGAAATGCGTCATCAGTGCCGCGAGTCGATCCGCCATTTTCGTACTCCTGATCAAGTTTCCCGGACTTTATATCACCGATAATTTCTGGAGACACGCAGAATACATCTCACCGGGCAACACCAGCCGGCCACTCAACTGAACAGGAACGATCACCATGTCCATCGAGAAAATCCTCTACACCGCCACTGCTATTGCCACCGGTGGCCGCGAAGGCCGCGCCACCTCTTCCGACCGCGTACTCGACGTGCAGCTGTCCACCCCGCGCGAACTGGGCGGCGCAGGCGGCGCCGGTACCAACCCCGAGCAGCTTTTCGCTGCCGGCTACTCGGCCTGCTTTCTCGGCGCGCTGAAGTATGTCGCTGGCAAGCAGAAAGTCGCGCTGCCTGCAGACACCAAGGTCACCGGCAAGGTTGGCATCGGTCAGATTCCCACCGGTTTCGGCATCGAGGCCGAACTGACCATCGCCGCGCCCGGCATCGATCGCGAGGTGCTGCAGAGGCTGGTCGACCAGGCCCACATCGTCTGCCCCTACTCCAATGCGACGCGGGGAAACATCGACGTGACGCTGCTCATCGCCGACTGATTGCACCCAACTTTTCCTTCTTTCGATCGACCACCGGAGATACCGCCATGAACAACACCACCCGCACCTTCGCTGCCAGCATGCTCGCGATCACCCTGCAGGCCGGCGTCACCGCCCATGCCGCGCAGCCAGAAACCCCGGCGCAAATCGCTGCCGCCGCTACCCTGGACGGCAACTATGTCGTCACGGCCGATGGCGTGCGCCTCTACTACAAGGACTGGGGCCCGAAAGATGGCCCGGTCGTCACCTTCAGCCACGGCTGGCCACTGAGCTCGGATAGCTGGGAATCGCAGATGATCTTCCTCGCCGATCAGGCTACCGGGTAGTCGCCCACGACCGCCGCGGCCATGGTCGCTCCAGCCAGCCCTGGGACGGCAACGACATGGATCACTATGCCGACGATCTGGCGGCGGTGATCGAGGCCCTCGACCTCGATGACATCACCGCGGTCGGGTTCTCCACGGGCGCGGCGAAGTGGCGCGCTACATTGGCCGCCACGGTACCGACAAGGTCAAGAAAGCCGCACTGATCAGCGCCGTACCGCCGCTGATGCTGAAAACGGCCGATAATCCGGGCGGCGTGCCACTGGAAGTCTTCGACGGCATCCGGAAGGCCTCGCTGGAAAACCGATCGCAGCTCTACCTCGACATCGCCTCCGGTCCGTTCTTCGGCTTCAATCGCCCAGGCGCCAAGGTCTCGCAAGGCCTGATCGACAGCTGGTGGGCACAGGGCATGCAAGCGGGCCACAAGAACACGTACGATTCTATCGCCGCGTTCTCGGCCACGGACTTCCGCGAGGACTTGAAGAAATTCGACGTACCGACGTTGGTGATCCACGGTGATGACGATCAGATCGTGCCGCTCGACATCTCCGGAAAGGCCTCCGCCGCGCAGATCAAGGACGCGCAGCTGATCGTCTACCCCGGTGCGCCCCATGGCCTGACCGATACGCACAAGGATCGCTTCAATCAGGATCTGCTGAACTTCCTCAAGACTGAATGAACTGCTTCACCGCGCCGACCCTGGGCTCCCACGGTCGGCTTTTTTACCGCCAACAAAGCCCGCAATGATGCAGGCTTCAGCAGTCTCAATGTCCCGTCCTGAACAAGGTTTACACCTCCCATGAATCGCCCCGGATTTTGTAGATACCGGATGACCGCTTTTGGCCGTTAGCAGCCGTGCCTTGACCCCCTAAAACGGGTCAAGCGCAGCAGCCGGAAATCACTTCCCTCATGCCCCACTCGAAGCCGCCAACCGCACCCCAAACGCCACCAGCACCCCACCCGTCAATCGGTCCAGCGCCCTGTCAGCGCGGGCCGGCGCAACAGCGTCCCGAGCGGAATCGTCGCGGCGATCAGCACGGCGAACCAGGCCAGGGACAACAGCACGTGCAGGCACGCAAGGAAGAACGAATAACCCGCCACATCGGCGCCGAGCGGGACGAACTGGGGCAGGAAGGTGACGTAGAACACGCCCACTTTCGGATTCAGCAGGTTGGTCAGCAAGCCGCGCCAGAAGGCCTGGCCGCTCGCTGCGGCGGTTGCCCCATCCGGCCTGAGCCGAATGAGGGGCGCGGGTTGAGCATCAACCGCGCGCCGAGCCAGATCAGGTAGCGGCGCCGGCGAATTTGACCACCGTATAGGCCAGTTCCGAGGCCTGCAGCAGCGCACCCAGCCCGAGCGACACGGCCACACCCCAGGCCAGGCAGCCCAGGCAGATGCCCGCCGCGGCCAGCACGGCCTGGCGCCGCCCTTCCAGTGTGGCGGTGCGCAGCACGATGGCCGTATCCACGCCCGGCGTGACGGTCAGCAGCGCGGCGGCTGCAGCAAAGGCGAGCAACAGCGGAAGGTCGATCATCGGTAGTGCTCCTGGATTCGTAACCTGTCGGCCGAACACCGGACGGACGGCGGCAGGACGGGACCTGCCAGCGTTTGCGGCGGCCTGATGTGCGTTGTATCAGGCAAGCGTGTTAACGGCCAAATCGCCAATCTCGTGCAAGTCGGCACTCCCTGGGTGGCGTCGCGGTGGCGCGTCACGCACGCGGTGGGCTATAGGATGACGACAAGCCCCCTGCTCCCGGAGCCATCATGACCCGCCCCACCGTAAGCGATAAACGCGCGGCCTTCCGCGAGATGCACCGCGCGGGGTGCTTCCTGCTGCCCAACCCGTGGGACGCCGGCAGTGCTCGCCTGCTCGAGCGCCTCGGCTACTGGGCTCTGGCAACCACCAGCGCAGGCTATGCCTGGTCTCAGGGCCAGGCGGACGGGCAACTGTCACGCGACGATACCCTCGCGCACATGCGCTACATGGCGGCCATGAGCGACCTGCCGATCAACGCCGATTTCGAGAGCGGCTTCGGGGCCACGCCCGAGGCGGTCTTCGACAGTGTCAGCCTGGCGCTGGAGACCGGCGTGGCGGGCCTGTCCATCGAGGATTCGACCGGCGATCCCGCCCAGCCGGT
>LZQO01000058.1_pt1 | contig 25348 bp, 25 predicted proteins | sample 768571 | NCBI WGS metagenome assembly LZQO01 (sample SAMN05207081, study PRJNA324507) | oil field metagenome | isolation source: sample BH-FW-10 from oil reservoir | place: India: Bombay High | collected 2015-12-01
GTCGGCCTTCGACCACCTGATCCGCAGCAGTGCCCCGGTGATCTGAGGCGCGAAAGCGGCATGAAAAAAGGGAGCGGACCGCAAGGCTGCTCCCTTTTTCGTCGAGCCGGGAACCCGGCGCAGTCCCGCCACCGGATAGATAACCGCCGCCTGCGGTCTAGATGGCTACACCGGCCCCAACAGCGGCTCGGGTGAAAGCGCGTGCCGGCCACGATGGGCCGTGCACCTCGTCTTTACGCAGTCCATGGAGCTGTCTCGATGAGCAAAGAAGGTTCGGTGCGGGCGCCGCGCGGGGTGGTGTTGACCTATCCCAACCGACATCACGAGCCCCAGCACGAACGAAGCGTCCACGCCGCGCTGGCCGAGCGGCTGGCAGACTTGCTGGGTTACCACTACGGCGGCGACTACCGCCCCGGAACGGTACCGGGCGGGCACATCTACCTGGTGCCTTCGGGAACCATTGTCGGCAGCCAGGAGGCGCGCGAGCTCGGCCTGGAGGCTGAAACCGACCTGTTTGGCGGCTTCGTTCCGCATCCCTTCGTGCAGACCAAGGCGATTACCCATCCGCTGGTGCGCAGCGAGGCCGATGCGCCGGTGGGCTGGTCCAGGGACTTCTGTGCGCAGGTGCGCGACAGCGTCCTGCCCGGTTACAGCGCATTCACCCGTGATGATGCCCGGGATGCCGGGTTGCGCCTGCTGCATGAAGGCCCCGTGCGGATCAAGCCGGTGCGCGCCACCGGTGGCCGCGGGCAGGTCGAGATCCATGACGTGGCGGCGCTGGATCAGGCGCTGGCGGAACTCGACGAGCGAGAACTGGAAACCTATGGCTGGTGCTGGAAAGCAATCTCGCACAGGTGACCACTTTCAGCGTCGGGCAAGTGCAAGTCGGCGATCAGCTGGCCAGCTACTACGGCACCCAGTGTCTGACGCCGGATAACAACGGTCAGCAGGTCTATGGTGGTTCCGATCTGGTGGTGGTCAGCGGCGATTTCGATGCGCTGCTGCGCTGCGATCTCGACGAGGCGACTCGTCTGGCCGTGGAGCAGGCCCGGGTCTATGACCGGGCGGCGCGCAGCTGCTTCCGGGGCCTGGTCGCCTCGCGGCGCAACTACGACATCGCCCGCGGTGTGGACGCCCGAGGCAGGGCCTGTTCCGGCGTGCTCGAGCAATCGTGGCGCATCGGCGGCGCCAGCGGTGCGGAAATCGCGGCGCTGCAGGCGCTGCGCGCCGACCCCGAACGGGTCGTGCACGCGGCGACTCGCGAGCTGTATGGCGAGAGTCAGGCGATTCCACCGGATGCCGAAGTGCTGTTTCGTGGTGAAGACAGCGAAATCGGTTTCGTGACCAAGTGCGTGGTGGTGCGGCATGGCAGCGCATAGCGAGGCAATCGACATCCTGGTCGATGAGGAGCACATCGCCGGGACCTTTCTGACGCCACCGCCGCGTATGCCCGGAGTGCTCTTCGTGCACGGCTGGGGCGGCAGCCAGCAGCGCGACCTGGAGCGCGCACGGGGCATCGCCGGGCTCGGTTGCGTGTGTCTCTCGTTCGACCTGCGCGGGCACGGTCAGACCTTCGCGCAGCAGCAGACCGTGACGCGCGAGCAGAATCTCAACGACGTTCTGGCTGCCTACGACATGCTGGCGGCTCACCCGCATATCGACCCGGCGGCCATCGCCGTGGTCGGGACCAGCTATGGCGGCTACCTGGCTGCGCTGCTGACCGGCTTGCGCCCGGTGAAATGGCTGGCCCTGCGAGTGCCGGCGCTGTATCGCGACGAGGATTGGGCGGTGCCCAAGCGCCAGCTCGATCGCGCAGTGCTCAATGAGCTGCGCACCAGTCGCGTGCTGCCGACCGAGAACCGGGCCCTGGCGGCTTGCGCGCGGTTCGAGGGCGATGTGCTGCTGGTCGAGTCGGAGAAGGACCACCTGGTGCCGCACCAGACGATCATGAACTACCGGGCCGCCTTCCAGAAAACCCACTCGCTGACCCATAGGATCATCTTCGGCGCCGACCATGCGCTGAGCCATGAGCGCTGCCAGGAGGCCTACACCTCGATTCTGGTCAACTGGACGACCGAGATGGTCATCGGCGCGCGTCTGCACGAGCGCTCTGCCGGTGGCTTCCGCCCGGTCGGCGAGCCGCCGCCGGACTGAGTTCAGCGCGGCGGCGTAGGCGGTGGGTTGGGGCCGACGAAGCGGCTCCAGCGCCGGTCCAGCACCTGTTGCTTGAGCACCTCGAGCACATCGACGAGAACCTCCTCCAGGGCCAGATCGGTGTTTTCGTCCTGATACACCCAGGCGTCGAAGCACTCGTCGGCCAGGCGATTGGCCAGCGCCTGGAACTGCTCGCCGCGCAAGCCCTCGACAGCTGCCCTGATCAGCCGCGTGACAATGTCTATGAGGGCCGTGCCCAGCTATCGGCCAGATGGCCACCGAGCGGCAGGCGACGCAGGCGGCGAATCTCCGGGGTGTCTTCCATGGCCTGGTGGATCAGCTGGCTGACGTACCCGTCGATGTCGCCGCGGTTATCGCGGTAGCCGCTCTCCAGCATGCTCTGCACGCGGCGCGCGATGTCGGCGATCAGCCGCTGCTTGCGCGGCCGGATCACCTCTTCGATCAGCCGGCGCGACAGGTCGTCGGTACTGCCGAGCTCCTGCTGCATGCGGCCGAACAGGCGCACCATCACCCGGTCGGAGAGTTCCTCGATCAGCAGCAGGTAATAGCGGTTGATCACCCCGTACAGCGCCCAAGTGCGCATGTCGATCACGCCCAGGCGCTGCAGGCGAATCAGCAGGGCGCCCACGCGCAGCACCCGCAGCCAGCGGAAACCGGAGAGCGGTATGCAGCCGAGCACGTCGTACCAATGGGCGAACGGGTAGTAGTACCAGCGCGCATAACGGCGCTCGAACAAGGCGATGGTCCAGCCGAGCAGCACATCGAACAGAAACACCGCCACGAAGGCCAGGTCGATGAGCGGAAAGTGGGCGTGAACACGCTGGTCGTAGAGGCGGTGGGCAGCCGGCGCCACCTCGGCGATAAGCTGGTTGATCTGCGGCACCGCGAACAGGCTGTCGAACAGGTTCAGCCCCAGGTTGAGGCAAACCAGCGCCACGACCAGCGCTTCCCAGGCCGCATGCAGGCCCTCGCGGGTCCGCATGCGCCGGTCGAGCGGTGAATCAGGCGTGCGTCGCATCGGGCGTGGCGGCCTGCCAGAGTACCTCGGCGCAGCCCTGGCGGCGCGCGATCAGGCGAGCCGCGACGAACAGCAGGTCGGACAGGCGATTCAGGTAAGCCAGCAACACGGGCCGCAACGGCTCACTGGAACTGAGCTGTTGGCAGCGTCGCTCGGCGGTACGCGTCAGGCTGCGGCACAGATGGGCCTGCGCGATGAGGCGCGAGCCCCCCGGCAGGATGAACTCCTTGAGCGGGCCGAGTTCGGCATTCCAGCGATCGATCGCAGCCTCCAGGCGGGCGACTTCCGCCTCGTCGAGTGCCTGGTACTCGGGCATCGCCAGCTCACCGCCGAGGTCGAACAGGCGGTGCTGGCAGGGCGCGAGCACCGGAATCAGCTCATCGAGCGCCGGCCACTGGATCTGCGCTTCGGCCAGTTCGGCCAGCAGCAGGCCGAGGTGGCTGTTGAGGGTGTCGACCTCGCCCATGGCCTCGACGCGCGGATGGTCTTTCGCCACCCTGCGGCCGTCGCCCAGGCCGGTTTCACCGCGGTCGCCGGTGCGGGTGTAGATCTTGGAAAGTCGGTTGCCCATTGCATGTCCTTGTCAGCTGTTGGCCGGCTCGGCTGTGGCCAGCGGTAAACGCAGGGTGAAGATGGCGCCCTGGCCGGGTTGCGACTGGACTTCCATCTGCCCCTTGTGATTGTTGGTGATGATGAAATACGAAACGGAAAGGCCCAGTCCGGTTCCCTGGCCGACCTCCTTGGTGGTGAAGAACGGCTCGAAGATGCGCTTGCGCACCGCCTCGGGAATGCCGCCGCCGTTGTCCTCGACCTGGATCTCCGCCCACGGCGGGTGGAACCGGGTGCGCAGGATAATCTGTCCCGGGCGGTCGCGGTCCTGCTTCTGGTGAATCGCCTGCGCCGCGTTCTTCAGCAGGTTGAGTAGCACCTGCTCCAGCTCGTTGCCGATGCAGGGCACCCGGTCGACCCGAGGGTCGAAGTCGCGGACGATACGGATGGCCTTGAAGTCGAAGCTGTCGAGCAGGGCGAAGTCGTTGCCGGCGATCTCCAGCGCCTGCTCGATCAGCCCGGTGAGCTGGCATTCGGCGAGCTGGCGGTTGCTCATGCGGCTGAAACTGAGCATGTGGCTGACGATCTTGGCCGCGCGCGAGCCGGCCTGCTGAATGCCGTCGAGCATCAGCGGGATTTCGCGCTTGTGCAGGTAGCGGTTGACGGCATCGAGGTGCACGCCGGTCTCCTCGGCCACCTCGCGGTTACGCTCCAGTTCGGGCGACAGGCGCCGGCGGATGTTCTGCACGTTGTGCAGGATCGCGCCCAGCGGATTGTTGATCTCGTGGGCCATTCCCGCCGCCAGGCTGCCGACCGACAGCATCTTTTCCGACTGCACCATCATTTCTTCCAGGCCGATGCGCTGGGTGATGTCGTCGATGCGGATCACCACGCCGCGTCCGGCGGCCCCGCTCAGCGGATAGAAAGTGAGGGTGTAGTGCCGCATTTCATCGTTGCGCGTCCAGGTGACCCGCTCGATGACCTCCACCTCGCGGCGTTCGGCGGTCCGGCGGATCTGCGCCAGGTAGGGTTTGAGCGGCTCGAAGGCGATGAAGATCGGCTGGTTCAGCGCATCGTCCAGGGGGGTGCCGGACAGCACGCTGGCTTCGCGATTCCACTGCGTGATGTAGAGCTGTTCGTCGAGGGCGATCAGTGCGGACGGCATCGAGTCGATGATGCTGTTGAGGTAGTTCTGGAAACCCGTGAGTTTCTGCTCGATCTTGCTGCGTACCTGAACCTCCAGCTCCAGGCGACGGTTGGAGTTGCGCGTTTCCTCGGCCAGCCCCTGGGCCTGACTGAAGGCTTCCTGGGCATCGTCGCGGGCACGCTTGAGCTGCTGTTCGCGTGCCTCGATGCGCGACAGCATGGTGTTGAACGCATCGCCCAGGCGGCCGATCTCGTCGCCGTTGCCCGGCGCCGAACGCAGGGCATAGTTTTCCTCGCGCGTGACCTGTCTGGACAGCGCCTCCAGGTCACGGATCGGTTGGGTGATCAGCCGACGGATCTGTCGTGCGACCAGCAGCCAGAGCAGCAGGCTGATCACCAGGATCGCCGCGCTGGCGGTAAGCGTGCCGGTGTAGAAGGCGCCCGGCAGTTCGCTGCTGATCACCAGCAGCAGATGGCCGGGTGCGCCCGCTGCCTGGGGCAGCTCGCTGAGAAAGCTGGCGCGGATCTCGCCGGCGCGCCAGCTGGCGACCTCGTCCATGCGTTCCGGCAGCGGCAAGGCTTCACCGCGCTGGAGTTGGGCGTAGCGGTTGCCACGGGCGTCATAGATGGCCGCAGCCCGCAGCGGGGGATAGCCGCCGAGGCGTTGCAGAAAGGCTTGGGCGTCTTCGGCAGAGGTAAGGATGTCCTGGCTCAGGTGCGGCATCGAGGACAGCGCGCCGATGGTGTGCATCGCCTGGGGCGCGACGCTCTGGCGGGAGATCCAGTAGGCGGCGCTGATGAAGGCGAGATTGGACACCAGCAGCACGGCGGCGAGCAGGACCAGCAGCGCGGTGAGCAGCTTGCGGCCGACCGGCAGATTGGCGAGACGCTGACGCAGGTTCATCGGCTTGGCCGGGTTGCAGAGGGAGCCTGCAGGGTACCGGCTGTGTCAGTCGGGCGGCAATCCAAGCGCGATCAGCTTCGTCTGCAGGCGCTGCGCGAGCGCCTGCAGACGAGGCAGGGCGAGGCCCCGCTGCGCACCGGTGCGGCAGGCATGGCCGAGCAGGTAACCGATCTCCGTGCGTCGCCGCGCGGCCACATCCTGCTGCATGGATGAGTAGTTGGCGGCAGTCGCCTCGATCACCCGCAAGACCTCATCGGCCAGCGCGTCGCAGCCTCCGCCTGGCCGATCGCCGTTAGCAGGTGCCCGAGCTCCTCGCACAACGCCAGCACTTCGCTGCGATGCTCGAGCAGGCCGCCGTTGCGGCAGTCGTAGAGCACGGTCAGCGGGTTGATGGCGCAGTTCAGCGCCAGCTTGCGCCAGAGCCGGGCGAGGATGTCTGGCGTCCAGTGCGCGCTGATCTGCGCCTGTTCCAGCGTGTTCAGCCAGGCAGGCGGCTGTGCGTCCTGCGGATCGCCCAGCCAGTTCTGTCCCTGGCCGGCGAACACGACTTCGAAGGGCGCCTGGCGGTAGGCGCCCTCGGTGCTCGAGATGAACAGGCTGCGCGCCTGCGGCCAGCGCTCGGCGATGCGCTGCTGGCTGCCGAGCCCGTTCTGTAACAGCAGGATTTCGCCGCCCGCTGCGAGGCGATGAGCAACCGAGGCGACCGCCGCTTCGGCGTCATAGGCCTTGCAGGCGACCAGCAGGCGTGCGATGGGGAACTCTGCGTTCGGCAGCTCCGCCGGCAGGTTGTGCCGCTGCCATTGACCGCCCGTCTGCAGGGCGAGCCCGCCGGCAGCGCGATAAGCTGCCAGTCGCGCCTCGTTGCGCAGGATCAGCTGCACGGCTTCACCGGCCTGGGCCAGCCGGCAGGCCCAGAGGCTGCCGAGGCTGCCGGCGCCCAGCACATGCCAGGTCATGCCGGTTGCTTCAGGCGTAGCGGGACGATACGGCCGGTGCTGTAGGCGCTGGGCAGCAGCGCGCCGGCCTGTTGCAACAGCTGTTCGGCATTGGTCGGCAGGCCGGAGGCATCCAGGGTGACCAGGCTGACCCCTGCCTTTACCGAAATGAAGCCTTCCTGGGTCTTGAAGGCCTTGAAATTGAGCCCTTCATGCAGACGCTTGAAACTGCTCGGCGAGCAGTTCTGCAGGTTGTCGACCTGGGCCAGCACGCCAAAATGCCGGTCGTCGATGCGCACCAGCGTATCGAGCGGGCGGACCAGCTGCTGCAGGTGCCGGGCCATCGCTTGCAGCAGCTCCTCATAGGTTGCCTCGCCATGCTGCGCCCGGAGCTCGGGGCCGTTCTGCAGGCCGATATGCAGGTAGCACAGGGCGGTGTTGCGGCTTTCCATCTGGCGCAACGTGGCCGCCAGGCGCTGCTCCAGATACCGGCGGTTGCCCAGCCCGGTAACCGCATCGACCTGATTGTGACGCTCCAGCGTGGCGACGTCGGCCGCCAGCTGGCGGTTCTCCTGCTTGAGCTGCTGCAGCGAGCCGCACAGGCGATCGGCGGCGAGCACGCGCGGCAGCAGCTGTTCATGCATCGCGGCCTTGCTGATGAATCGTCGACGCCTGATCGAATGCCTGGGCCAGCACCTCGACGCCGTCGCGCCCGGTCAGCAGGATGATGTAGGTGTAGTGACCGCTGCCGCCGTCGAGCTGGCGCACGCGAGCGGTGAGTTGCAAACCGTCCATTTCCGGCATCAGCCAGTCGGCCAGCAGGACGTGGGTCGGGCGTTCGGCCAGCTGACGCAGGGCGTCCTGGGCACTGCTGGCGAAGCGGACATCCCGGTAGCCGGCCTTGTTGAGCACGCGACCGATCATGACGCTGGAGAACTTGGCGTCGTCGACGACCAGGATTCCGAGTTGGGGGTTGGGCATGGGCAGACTCATCGAGAGGGGTGACATCCTTGTCGCTTCGCCGCGGGGCCAGCGGTCTCGTGTCGAGCAGTTATAATGACGGCGCATTCTCAACCGTCAAGCCAGGCGCGAGGGGCTTTGCCAACCGTCGCGCTACTGAATTGGAGAAGATTCAATGCCCTCGTTCGACGTGGTGTCCGAATTGGACAAGCACGAAGTGACCAATGCGGTCGATAACGCCATCAAGGAACTGGACCGTCGCTACGACCTGCGCGGCAAAGGCTCGTTCGAGCTGAAGGATCTGACCGTCCAGCTCACGGCCGAAGCCGATTTCCAATTGGAGCAGATGATCGAGATTCTCAAGTTGAGCCTCGTCAAACGCAAAGTGGATATCCAGTGCCTGGAGTTCAAGGATCCCTATGCCTCGGGCAAGGTCGTCAAGCAGGAAGTGACCCTGCGCGAAGGCATCGACAAGGAGCTGGCGAAGAAGATCGTCGCGCTCATCAAGGACGCCAAGCTCAAGGTCCAGGCCGCCATCCAGGGCGAGCAGGTGCGCGTCACCGGCAAGAAGCGTGACGATCTGCAGGAGGCCATCGCCCTGCTGCGCAGCCAGGAACTGGGCATGCCGCTGCAGTTCAACAACTTCCGCGACTGATTACCTCGGCGGGGCGCGATGCCCTGCCAGGCGCCGGCATCGATGCCGGCGTTTTTGCATTGAAGGAGCAACCTTTTGGAATTGAACGTCGACTACCTGATCGATCTATCCGAGTCCTGGCTGCCGCTGGTCCTGCAGTATGCGGGGCAGCTGGGTCTGGCGCTGATCACGCTGGCGTTGGGCTGGTGGCTGATCAACGTGATTACCAGCCGCGTCGGGCGACTGCTGCAGCGCCGCCAGGTCGACCCGACGCTGCACGGCTTCATCGGCAGCCTGGCCAGCATCGTATTCAAGGTGCTGTTGCTGGTCAGCGTGGCGTCGATGGTCGGGATCGAAACCACGTCCTTTGTCGCAGCCATCGGTGCGGCCGGCCTGGCCATCGGCCTGGCGCTGCAGGGCAGCCTGTCGAACTTCGCTGGCGGCGTGCTGATCCTGCTGTTCCGTCCGTTCCGGGTCGGAGAGTTCATCGAGGCGCAGGGGGTCAGTGGCACGGTGGATTCGATCCAGATCTTCCACACCATTTTGCGCACGCTTGATAACAAGACGGTGATCATGCCCAACGGCAGCCTGTCGAACGGCAACATCATCAATTACTCGCGCCAGCCCCAGCGCCGCGTGGAGACGGCTGTCGGCATCGACTACAGCGCCGATATCAAGACCGCACGCCAGGTGCTGCTCGGTATCGCCGAGGACCCGCGCGTCCTGCGTGAGCCTGCGCCGGTGGTCGTGGTGACCGGGCTGGGCGACAACTCCGTGAACCTGGCGCTGCGCGTCTGGGTCGCCACCGCCGACTGGGGCGCGGTGAATGCCGAGTTTCTCGAGCAGGCCAAGGAGAAACTGGAAGCGGTCGGCATCGGCATTCCGTTTCCGCAGCGGGTGGTGCATCTGGTCCAGCAGTGAGCTGGCGCCCGAGCCCCAGGTCGGATTAAAAAAAGCCCGCATCGAGTGCGGGCTTTTTTTCAGCTGCGTTCGGACACCGCCGCGGTTTCGGCCTCGTTCGGTGGCAGGTTGCCGCGCCGCCATTGCCAGAGGATCAGCACCAGCGTCGGGATACCGAGCAGGGCGGTCACCAGGAAGAAGTCGTGATAGCCGAGCTGCTCGACCATCACGCCCGAATAACCGCCCAGCAGGCGTGGCAGCAGCAACATCAGCGAACTGAGCAGCGCGTACTGCGTGGCGGAGAACTTCACGTTGGTCAGGCTCGACAGGTAGGCGACAAACGCTGTCGAGGCCAGGCCTCCGCTGAAGTTGTCGCAGGAAATGGTCACGATCAGCATGTTCAGGTTGGCGCCCATTTCGACCAGCAGCATGAACATCAGGTTTGTCGCTGCCGAGGCCAGGCCACCGATGAAGAGGATCGGCAGGATGCTGAAACGCACGATCAGCAGACCGCCGAAGGCCGCGCCAAGCAGGGTCATCGCCAGGCCGAACAGCTTGCTGACGCTGGCGATCTGGTCCTTGGAGAAGCCCTGGTCGATATAGAAAACGTTGGCCATCACGCCCATTACCGTATCCGACATGCGATAGGTGGCGATCAGCCCGAGCAGCAGCAGGGCCTGCCAGCGATAGCGCAGGATGAAGTCGGTGATCGGCGTCAGCACCGGGCCCATCAGGATGCGCCCGGGCGCCGACAGGCAGCCTGCGCAGATCAACAGATACATGGTGCCGCGCGGCCAGTAGCCGCCCCAGTAGGACTGGAACATCCCGGTGGTGGAGACGATGAGGATGATCAGTACGATCACCGACACCGCCTGGTGGACAAAGTCGAAGCGGGCGGGGCGCTCGCGCTGCGAGGCCTGGTGCAGCATCACCCGGACCGGTACCAGCAGCATCCGCCCCATCGGCGACAGGCTGCCGATGATGAACAGTGCGTACAGCGTGGCGCGCGGCCAGGCCTGGGCGATCAAGGCGTTGATCATTGCCGGAACCGAGATCAGCAACACCAGCAGCAGGCCGACGGCAGCCAGCTGGTGGTTGAAGCTGTAGCGCGGCGGGGTGCTTGGCAGCGGCGTGGCGACCTCCGGCTCGCTGATCACCAGGCTGGTGATCAGCCCGGGCACGATCAGCAGGGCGAAGGCGACATAGGTGGCTGCCCAGGCTGCATGGTCATAGCCGAGGCTGCTCGAGCCCAGCCACTCGGCAAGAAACAGCGCACCGGCGCTGGCCAGCAGCATGGCGACGCGATAACCGGTCATGTAGCTGGCTGCCAGCGTCGCCTGCAAGCGGTCTTCGGCGATTTCCAGGCGATAGGCGTCGATCGCGATGTCCTGGGTCGCCGAAGCGAAGGCCACCGCCACGGCCAGGGCGATCAGCAGGGTGAGGTTGTGCTGCGGATTGCACAGCGCCATGCCTACCAGCCCCAGCGCGATCACCGCCTGCGAAAGGACCAGCCAGGAGCGCCGCCGCCCCAGCCGGCCGAGCCAGGGCAGGCGCCATTGGTCAAGCATCGGCGACCACACCCACTTGAACGCGTAGGCCAGGCTGATCCAGCTGGCGAAGCCGATGGTCTCGCGCGACACGCCCGCCTCGCGCAGCCACACCGACAGCGTGGAAAACACGAGGATTGCCGGCAGGCCGGCCGCGAAGCCGAGCAAGAGCAGGGCAATGCTGGCGGGACTGGCGTAGGCGAGGATGGCAGAACGCCAGGACTCACGGGACATACAGCGGTTTTCTACGACGATCGGGCGAAGCGCGCACTCTAACCGCTCGACTCCGTCGAACGCCAGCCGTGCCGACGCATGTCCACGCGGTCCTTGACGATGGTCAGGCCTTCGGCGCGCAGCCGCGCCCGCTGCTCGGCACCGGCCACCGAGCCGGCCGGCAGGCTGAGTCGGCCGCCGGCGGCGATCACCCGATGCCAGGGCAAGGTGGTGTCGTCCGGCAGTTGCGACATCAGCCGCCCCACCCAGCGTGCGGCGCGTCCGAGGCCGGCCAGTGCCGCCAGCTCACCGTAGCTGATCACCTTGCCCGGCGGGATCTGCGCCATGATCGCGTAGACGGCGCTGCGCCGCGCGGCCGGGTCGTCCGGCGAGGAAAAAGCAGAGAAGTTGTCAGGCATGGGGCCTCGCTTCGATCGGTCGCCGCTCGCTGAACTCGCATGCCGCCTGGCGGTCTCTGATTGCTGCAGCTGTGTGCATAAGGATAATGCCTCGCTTTTCCATTGCCCCCAACAAGTTGCCGTACTTCGATATGTTTTCCAGAACCCTGCTGTGCGCTTCGCTTTGTGCGTTTTCCCTGCCTGCTCTTTCCGACACCATCTGGCTGAAGAACGGCGACCGCCTGACCGGCAAGATCAGTGTGCTCGACGGCGGCAAGCTGCTCATCGAGACCGACTATGGCGGTTCCATTCCGGTCCAGTGGAAAAAGGTGCGAACCCTGCAGAGCGACCAGAAGCTGCTGATCAAGCTCGACGAGGTCACCGGCGAGGTGGCGCAGTCGATGCAGGCGGCCGAGGACGGCAAGGTTACGCTGACCAACGGTGGCGAGCCGCAGACCGTCGCGCTTGCCGACATCTCGCAGATCATTCATCCCAAGCCACTGATCCAGGATTTCCTCTGGGAAGGCAACGTCGATGTCGCGCTCGACTACAAGCGCGCCGAGAACGACACCGACGACTACGACATAGCGTTCGATACGAAGGCGCGCCACGGCCTCTGGCGGCACAACGGCAAGGCCAGTTACAACCGCGAGTACCGCGATGGCGTGACGGTGACCGACAACTGGGACGCCGAGTATGCGCTGGACCGTTTTCTCGATGACAAGTGGTTCTGGCAGGGCCGCCTGGACTACAAGCGTGACCAGATCGAGGACGTGCGCCGCCAGCGCACCGTGGGTGCCGGTCCGGGTTATCAGTTCTGGGACAACGATCTGGGCGCCTTCTCGCTGGCCGGGCTGATCAACCGCAGCGACTACGAGTTCGCCGATGGCAGCAAGGAGAATTTCTACCTGCTGGCCGGCAAGTGGGACTACAACCGTTACCTGATCGGCAAGACCTTCGAGCTGTTCAGCACCGGCGAACTGGGCAAGCCGCTGGAGGACGTGGCCGACTACTCGCTCGATGCCGAGGTCGGCCTGCGCTACAAGGTCACCGACTGGGCCTCGCTGAACATGAAGGCCGAAAAGGACATCATCAGCGGTGCCGACAGTGACCTGGACGAGACCCGCTACAGCCTCGGCTTCGGCGTCGGCTGGTAAGCGCGGCGGGTCTCTGCGCTCTTGCGGCCAGGCCCGCCTGCGGCGGGCTGGCTGGCTCGCGTGGTGACATCGATTACAGGCGCAAGCCGCCGTCGAGTTCGAGAATGCGTCCGCTGTAGTAGTCGTTCTCGAAGATGAACGCCACTGCCTGGGCGATCTCCAGCGGCTTGCCCATGCGCCGGAGCGGAATGCCGGCGGTCATCTTCTCCAGCGCTTCGGGCTTCATGCTGGCGACCATTTCGGTCTCGATGAAGCCAGGCGCGACGCCGGCCACGCGAATACCATAGCGCGCCAGTTCCTTCGCCCATACCACCGTGGCCGAGGCGACGCCCGCCTTGGCCGCCGAATAGTTGGTCTGGCCCATGTTGCCAGCGCGGGAAATCGAAGAGATGTTGACGATTGCGCCTTCGCACTTGAGTTCGACCATCTTCGCGGCCACCTCGCGGGTGCAGAGAAACACGCCGGTCAGATTGACATCGATCACCGCCTGCCATTGGGCCAGGCTCATCTTGCTGACCTGCCCATCCTTGACCTTCAGCAGCAGGCCATCACGCAGGATTCCGGCATTGTTGACCAGCCCGTGCAGCGCGCCGAAGTCGTTCACCACCTGGGCAACCATCGCTTCGACCTGCTCCTCACTGGCGACATTGCACAGATAGGCACGTGCCTCGCCGCCGGCCTGCTGGCAGGCGGCGACGGCTTCGCCCAGGCGCTCCTGGTTCAGGTCGACCAGCGCGAGGCGGGCCCCCTGGCCGGCCAGGTGTTCGGCCATCGCGCGTCCCAGGCCCTGGCCGCCGCCGGTGATGATGATGACTTTGTCTTTGAGCTGCATCCGAGCCTCCTGTTGTTGTTCGTTCCAAGCCTGCACGCGCCGAAACCGTTATGCTGGCGGCTTCAGACCTTTCGTGAGGATCCCGCCTTGAGCGCAGAATCCGCCAAGCATGCCCGACATCTGTTGCTCGAGGAATACCGCGGCGTGCTGTCCACGCAGTCGCAGGCAATGCCCGGGTTTCCCTTCGGTTCGGTGGTGCCCTACTGCCTCGACGAGCAGGGCAGGCCATTGATTCTCATCAGTCGGATCGCTCAGCACACGCGCAATCTCAAGGCCGATCCGCGCTGTTCGCTGCTGGTTGGCGAGCGCGACGCCGAAGACGTGCAGGCCGCCGGCCGTCTGACCCTGCTCGCCGAGGCCCGTCAGCTGGTCGAGGCCGACGCCATCGACGTGGCCGCACAGCGCTACTACCGGTATTTCCCCGATTCGCGGGATTACCATCGGGTGCACGACTTCGATTTCTGGGTACTGCAGCCGGTGCGCTGGCGCTACATCGGTGGTTTCGGTGCCATTCACTGGCTCGAGCAGGTCGCCCTGGCCAATCCCTTTGCCGGTGAGGGCGGCGCGGTGGAACGCTCGATGGTCGAGCATATGAACGAAGACCATGCGGCGGCCATCGCCCATTACGTGCGCGAGGCTGGCCTGCCGCAGGAGCCCAAGGCCAGCCTGGTGGGCATCGACAGCGAGGGCTTCCATCTGCGCATCGGCCAGCGCCTGTTCTGGCTCGCCTTTGCCGAGCCCTGCGCGACGCCCCAGGCAGTACGTCAGGCGCTGGTGGCAATGGCGCGCGCGAGTCGTTCAGCTGGGCTTCAGGCTGGCGAGGAATAATCCGGTTACAGGCTGCAGGGGCGTCGGCTTGAATTCACCCGCTGCCGCCGTCATCTATCGCTCACTGGAAGCCGGTTGCTTCCGTCAAGGATTCTCGATGCGAATATTCATGTTGCTGTTTCTGCTGTTTCCGCTCGCCGAGCTTTTTCTGCTGATCAAGGTCGGCAGCGAAATCGGCGCGCTGGCCACCATTCTGTTGCTGGTCATCAGCGGCCTGGCCGGCATTCTGCTGATGCGCCTGGCGGGCTTTGCCACCGCCTGGCGCGCCCGCGAACGGCTGGCGCGTGGCGAGCTGCCCGAGCGCGAGATGCTCGAGGGGCTGATGATGGCGGTCGGTGGTGGGCTGCTGTTCCTGCCCGGTTTCATCAGCGACGTGCTGGCGCTGGTCATTCTTTTCCCGCCGACCCGCAAGCTGCTGTTCGGCTTCTTTGTCCGGCGGCTCGAGGCCCAGGCCGAGCGCCGGCGCGCCTTTGCCGACGACCTGCAGGCACGCTCCGCGCCACAGCGACCGAATGTGATCGAGGGCGAGTACGAACGCCGCGATCGCGACCAGTGATCGTCCCGTCCGACCGGCATGCCTTGCATGCCGGTTTTCTTTTGCGCGCCACGAAATTTTCATCGGCAGCCCTTGAAATACCCTGGCGCGCCCGCATGTAGCGGTCACCGCAAGGTCGCTGTCGTACCGACAGTCCGTTTTTCGCGGCTCGCTCCTGGCGAGTCGCAACCGGCGAAGCCGGTATTTGCCAACCCGCCGATGAAGATCATCGGCATGGAACCACTCTACTAGGAGAGATCGACAATGAAGCTTCGTCCTCTGCATGACCGCGTCGTGATTCGTCGCAGCGAAGAAGAAACCAAGACTGCAGGCGGTATCGTCCTGCCGGGTTCCGCTGCCGAGAAGCCGAATCAGGGTGAGGTCGTCGCTGTCGGCGCTGGCCGTCTGCTGGACAACGGCGAAGTTCGTCCGCTGACCGTCAAGGTTGGTGACAAGGTGGTATTCGGCCCTTACTCGGGCAGCAACACCGTCAAGGTCGACGGCGAAGACCTGCTGGTGATGAGCGAGAACGAAATCCTCGCCGTCGTCGAAGCCTGATTCGCGCAAATCTCCGTCTGATAATTCAAGAATTGAGGATCAATCAAAATGGCTGCTAAAGAAGTCAAGTTCGGTGACTCCGCACGCAAGAAGATGCTGGTTGGCGTGAACGTCCTGGCCGACGCGGTCAAGGCCACCCTCGGCCCGAAAGGCCGCAACGTGGTGCTGGAAAAGAGCTTTGGCGCTCCGACCATCACCAAGGACGGCGTTTCCGTTGCCAAGGAAATCGAGCTGAAGGATCGCTTCGAGAACATGGGCGCTCAGCTGGTCAAGGACGTTGCCTCCAAGGCCAACGACGAGGCCGGTGACGGCACCACCACCGCCACCGTTCTGGCCCAGGCCATCGTCAACGAAGGCCTGAAGGCCGTCGCTGCCGGCATGAATCCGATGGATCTGAAGCGCGGCATCGACAAGGCGACCATCGCCATCGTCGCCGAGCTCAAGCAGCTGGCCAAGCCGTGCACCGACTCCAAGGCCATTGCCCAGGTCGGCACCATCTCCGCCAACTCCGACGAGTCCATCGGCCAGATCATCGCCGAGGCCATGGAGCGCGTGGGCAAGGAAGGCGTGATCACCGTCGAGGAAGGTTCGGGCTTCGAGAACGAACTGTCCGTCGTCGAGGGCATGCAGTTCGACCGCGGCTACCTGTCGCCGTACTTCATCAACAAGCCGGACACCATGGTGGCCGAACTGGACAACCCGCTGTTGCTGCTGGTCGACAAGAAGATCTCCAACATCCGCGAACTGCTGCCGGTGCTGGAAGGTGTCGCCAAGGCCGGTCGTCCGCTGCTGATCGTGGCCGAGGACGTCGAAGGCGAAGCGCTGGCCACCCTGGTTGTGAACAACATGCGTGGCATCGTCAAGGTCGCTGCGGTCAAGGCACCGGGCTTCGGTGATCGCCGCAAGGCCATGCTGCAGGACATCGCCATCCTGACCGGCGGTACCGTGATTTCCGAAGAAGTCGGCCTGAGCCTGGAAACCGCTACCCTGGAGCACCTGGGTAACGCCAAGCGCGTCGTGCTGAACAAGGAAAACACCACCATCATCGACGGCGCTGGTGCCCAAGTCGACATCGAAGCTCGCGTGGCGCAGATCCGCAAGCAGATCGAAGACACCACTTCCGACTACGACAAGGAAAAACTGCAAGAGCGTCTGGCCAAGCTGGCCGGCGGTGTTGCCGTGATCAAGGTCGGTGCCGGTACCGAAGTCGAGATGAAAGAGAAGAAGGCCCGTGTCGAAGACGCCCTGCACGCGACCCGTGCGGCCGTCGAAGAAGGCGTGGTGCCTGGCGGTGGTGTGGCGCTGGTGCGTGCCCTGCAGGCCATCTCCGAGCTCAAGGGCGACAACGAAGACCAGAACGTCGGTATCGCGCTGCTGCGTCGCGCCGTCGAGGCTCCGCTGCGTCAGATCGTGGCCAACGCCGGTGGCGAGCCGAGCGTGGTGGTCGACAAGGTCAAGCAGGGTTCGGGCAACTACGGCTTCAACGCCGCGTCCGACACCTACGGCGACATGATCGAGATGGGTATCCTCGATCCGGCCAAGGTCACCCGTTCCGCGCTGCAGGCGGCTGCCTCCATCGGCGGCCTGATGGTCACCACCGAAGCCATGGTTGCCGAAGTGGTAGAAGACAAGCCGGCCCCGGCGATGCCGGACATGGGCGGCATGGGTGGCATGGGCGGCATGATGTAAGTCGCTGAGCCCTCGCTCCAGAAGAACCCCGCCTCGTGCGGGGTTTTTCTTTTTGTGGCGGATTGTTTTCAGGCAGACGACCGTCGGTCGCAAAGTTGGCGGCACGAAAACCCCTGGGCTAGGGTCAATAAAGCCCCACTCTCAAGGACTTGCGCGATGAAGCTTGAAATTGCACGAGGAGTTTTCCTCGTCGGCGCCCTTGGCGTCGCATCGCTGTGCTTCGCGGCGTGGAACCAGCCCTCACCGGGCGTGGTGCTCGGCAACCTGGACCGCGACCATTGCCCGATACCCGCCGGCATGCGGGTCGAGACGCTGCAGGTTCGCCCCGACGCGACCTGCTGCTGTTCCTCTACGGCATGTCCCAGCAACTGGGCGTGCGCGGCTGAACCAGCCTGCGCGCGGCGATCAACCGCCCAGGCGGGCGGTGACCTCGTTGAGCTGCGTGGCCAGGCCGTGGAGGTTGCGGCTGGCGCTCTCGGTGCGTTCGACGTTGTGCTGGTTGGCGTCGGCGATGGCGGTGATCTCGGTCAGATTGCGCGAGATGTCCTCGACCACCGACGTCTGCTCTTCTGCCGCCGTGGCGATCTGCCGGTTCATGTCGCGGATGGCTTCTACCGCCTGGCTGATCTGCTGGAGCGATTGGCCCGCTTCGGTCACTTGCGCGAGGCCGGCGTCGCTGTGCTGGCGCGTGTTGTCGATCGCGCTCACGGCATCCGTCGCACCGTTCTGGACGGCGGCAATGATCTGGTGAATCTCCGCGGTGGACTCGGCAGTCCGCTGCGCCAGGGTGCGTACCTCGTCCGCGACCACGGCAAAGCCGCGTCCGGCCTCGCCGGCACGCGCCGCTTCGATGGCCGCGTTGAGCGCCAGCAGGTTGGTCTGGTCGGCGATCCCGCGGATCACGTCGAGCACCTTGCCGATACGGCCGGTATCGTCTTCCAGCTGGCCGATGACCGCGCTGGTGGCGGCGATCTCGCTGCTCATACGGCTGATGGTGTCGATGGTCGCGTTCATCACCGCCTCGCTGCGATGCGCCGAATCATCGGCGGCGTCGGCTGCCTGGGCGGCTTCGGCGGCGTGACGGGAGACCTCCTGCGCCGTCGCGGACATCTCGTGCATCGCCGTCGCGACCTGGTCGGTACGGCTGAATTGCTCGCGCGCACCCCCGGCCATCTGCGCGGCGATGCCGCTCAGCTCGCCGCTCGCGCCATCCAGGTCGGCGGAACTCTTGCGCAGCTGGGCAAAGGTGTCGGCAAGGAAATCGCGCAGCGTATTGGCGGCCCGGGCCAGTTGCCCAAGCTCGTCGCGCCGCGAGACGTCAAGTCGTGCGCCGAAGCGACCGTGGCTGAGTTCGGTGACATGGCCGATGAGCATGCCGATGGGGGCGATCAGGTTGCGGTTGACCAGCCACAGGCTGAGCAGGGCGACCAGCACACTGGCGATCAGCATCAGCAGCGGGCCGGCCAGGGCGGCTGTCTCGGCGCTGTCACGGATGGCGCTTGAGGATTGCGCGGCCTTGGCGGCGAGCTTGTCGACCAGCTCGCTCAGCTGGCTGCTGGTGGCACGGTCAATACCGGCGACCGCTCGATCGCCGGCCCGTGGATCATTGCCGGCGGCGGCGAATGCATCCAGCCCCTGGCGATAGGCCTGGCCCAGCCGGCCATGCTCGTCGCGCAGAGAACTCACGGTGGCGCTGAGTGCCGGGTCGTCGGCGACCTGCTGCAACAGCTCGCCGAGCAAACGCTGGACCTTCGCTTCCTGATCCTGGAACTGCTGCCAGTAGCGGGTACGCTGGGCGTCGTCCTGGCCACGCAGCAGCACGTTCTTCCACTCCTGAACCTGCGTCTTGAACTCGAGGTTGACCTGCTCGATCAGCTGCGATTCGCGGATCGGGCCGTCAAGCAGCTCGGCGAACTCGCTCACCTGGCGCGACAGCAGTTGGGTACACAGCAGGGCGATGCAGAGCAGCACCAGCAAGCTGCCGGCGATCAGGCCGAGCAACTTCGCGCGCAGCGACGTTTGGAACATGGAAACGAGACCTCGATACGTCTTGGAGGGGCGGCTGCCCGACGCAGAATGGGTCGGCCGGGCAGGCGGGAACTTGAATCAGGCCAGCCGCAGATGGTTGTCCCAGAGCCCGGCTGGCAGCGCCAGTGGCTCGGCGGCGATGCGCTCGCCGCGGCAATCGAACAGTCGACAGCGGCCTTGCCCGGAGCTGACGACGAAGCCGTCGGCAACGGCGGCAACGCCCGCACAGTCCGGCAGGTGCACTTGCTGGCGCAGCGTCGCGCTGTCGAGGTCCCAGAAGAACACGCTATTGCCACGCGGCGCGGTGACCGCCAGCAGACGCAGCTCGTCGTGGATCGCCAGGCTCGCGGTGTACTGGCGCATGGTCTGGCGCACGTCCTCGCCCAGCGGGAACGGCTGGAATGCCTGGCCGGGGCGCTTGATCGCGACCAGCGGCGCGTGATCGAGTGGGTCGCCCTCGTATTGCTGGCCTGAAACCACAGTGCCGTCGGCGGCCACGGCCAGGTGCCGTACGCTGTTCATCCGCTCGGGCAGTTGTTCCTTGCTGACCAGGGTGCCGTCCCGGCGCAGCAGCACCAGGCTGGGCTCCATCGCGTCGAGGTTCATCATCTCGCGGCTGTCGGCTTCGGTGCGGATGCCGCCGTTGGCGATCGCCAGCGTCTCGCCGTCCGGCATCCAGAGCAGCTGGTGCGGGCCGATGCCGTGGGTGGCATGTTCGCCGACGCGTTGCAGGCGCCGTTCCTCGACCCGATAGACGCCAAGCACGCCGCGGCCGGCATCGGTGGTGTCGTTTTCGGTGCTGTAGAACCAGTCGCCGCTGGCATGAAACACGCCATGGCCGTAGAAATGCCGGTCCGCGGGGGCGGCGAGCACCTGCAGCAAGGTACCGTCACGGCTGTCGAGCAGGTAGCTTTCACGGCTGGGCCGGCGCCCGACGAACACCACAAGCGGCAGGTGCGGATGGGCGTAGACGTCGTGGCAACGTTCCTTGACCGGCGTGGCGAACACGCGGCTGCCATCGAGCGATAGCCAACGGCATAGTGGCGACCGTCCGCGCGTCGCGAGCGGAGAAGAGCATTGGTGCGTGGCCCTGGCGCGAGAGCGTCCAGCCACCGACGGCGCTGCGGCGAGCAGGGCCGAGCCAAGGCCGAGCAGGGTGCGGCGCTTCATGCTCAGTCTCCGTCGTGGGCGTTGAAGCCGATCTGCACGCCGAGGGCGCGGGCCAGCTCGGTCTGGTGCAGGCGATGCAGCGCGTCCAGCTGCTTGTACAGCGCGGACAGCTGATCACGTCCTTCGGCCTCGGCGAGGCGCTCGGCAAAGGGGGGCTGCACGGCGGCGATCCCGGCCCGCAGTTCGGCGTAACCCTGGTCGATGCGTTCGGCGAGCGGGCTCTGGCTGTCGTCGAGCAAGGCGCGCAGGCCATTGCTCTGGTCGCCTTGCCAGAGTCGCTGCGCTGCGGCGAGCGCTGCATCCAGGCTGGCGAGGGTGGTGTCGCTGCGCCAGCCTTCGGCCTGGAACGGCTGCGGGTGTCCCTTGGTCTGTCGGCCGAGCGGGGCGCCGAGTTTCTTCTTCAGCCCGTCGAGCGCATTGACCTGCACGCGCAGCAACTCGGCGACCGCCTCGCGTGGCTCGGCATAGCGGCTGCTGGGAAACTCCAGCAATTGAGCGGCCATGCCTTCCTTGGCCTTCCACTGCTCGACGATGCCTGCCGAGAGGCGCTGCTGGTGCTCGCCGATGGCCACCAGCAAGGGGCAATAGCGCGCCCGCGTGGCAGGCTCGGAAATGGCCAGATCGGGATCGAACAGGATGTATTCGTAGGCGGTCAGCCCCTGGACGACCACGCTCGCTTCGTCGAGATCGGCGCGCGTCAGGTCCGGCTTGTCATCCAGCAGGCGATTGACCTGGCGTGCGACCAGGTTCTTCTTGTCCGGCCAGAACTGCACCTGCCAGGCCGTATTGCCTTCGCCCAACGGGCCGATCAGCAAAGGTTGCAGCCCGGCCCAGGCGGTCTGTGCCTCGACGAAGGCCTGCCGCGCCTGATCCAGCGGTTCGTTGTCGGCGCAGAAGGCGATGGCACTGGCGGCCAGGCGGCGGTCGGTTTCCGCCCAATCGACGTAGGCCGGCAGCAGCACCTGTTCGGTCAGCGCCTTGCTGGTTTCGGCGAACGGGTCGGCAGGTCTGCAGGCAGTGAGCAACAGGCTGCCGAGCAGGGCGCCGGTGATACCGCCAAGTACGGGTCTGAGTGCCATGGTTCCTCTTCAGGCCGGGGTTTCCGGCGGGCTATGCCGCAGCGAGCCGGCTGCGGCGGGTGAGTCAGAGCGATTCCAGAAAGCGCAGCAGTGCGGCGCGTTCGGTCTGGTTGAAGGTCAGCACGGTCTGGCGCGCCGTTTCGGCTTCGCCACCATGCCAGAGAATCGCCTCCATGAGATTGCGCGCACGACCATCATGGAGAAAGCGGGTATGCCCGCTGACCGCCTGGGTCAGGCCGACGCCCCAGAGCGGTGGGGTGCGCCACTCGCGGCCGGTGGCCTCGAACTCCGGGCGCCATCGGCGAGCCCATCGCCCATGTCATGCAGCAGCAAGTCGGTATAGGGGCGAATGACCTGCCCTGCCAACTCCGGCTCGACACCGCTGCTGGCGGTGGTGAACTGCGGCGTATGGCAATTCTGGCAACCGGCGCGATGGAACAGGCGCTTGCCGGCCAGGACCTCGGATGATCGACGTCACGTCGCATCGGTACGCCGAGGTTGCGGGTGTAGAACAGAACCTGCGCCAGAATAGAGTCACTGACCTCCGGCTCGCCACCATGCGGCATGTCGGCACAGGCGCTCTGCGCATCGGTGCAGCTGCTGCCGCTGAACAGGCTGGTGCTCAGGCCCATGTCGTTGAAGAAGGCGTCGGCATTCTGCTGGTTGAGCGTCGGTTGCCCGGCCTTCCAGCCGAAGCGACCGATCACGGTGTCACCGCTGACCTGGTCGTAGACCCGGTTCGGTCGCCCGGAAATCCCGTCACCGTCTCGGTCCTCCGGGTCGGCATTGGCCAGCAGCGCCTGTTCCGGAATTGCCTCGAGCAGTCCCAGGCCGATCATCTGCGGGGCGGTGCGCAGCGAGAACAGCGTGTCGGGGTGCAGCGGGCCATAACCCAGCTCGCTGAGCTGCAGTATCGGTGAGCGCAGTTCGACCTCGTGGCCATCGGCGAAGCGAACCCGCCGGGTGTCGTACCGCAGGCGCACGCGAGCCTCGGGGGCGATGCCGGGAATGGCCATGTCCTGTAGTTGGCCACCGTAGGTCGCTCCGGTGCAATACCCCGCTGGCGCACGACCTCGCTGTGCTCGGGCCCGGCGGGTATCGACAGGCGCACCAGCATCGACACGGCGCTGGTCGCGGTTTCATCCGGCGCATGCCCGCGACCATCCTTGATGTGGCAGCTCTGGCAGGCATTGGTGTTCAGCAGGGGGCCCAGCCCGTCGCGCGCTGTCGTCGACGCCGGTGCGATCACCCAGGGGTTGCGGAAGAAACTGTTACCGACGCTGAAGTCCAGCCGGCGCATGGGAGAGAGATTCGCCGACGGCTGCGAGAAGGCGTTCTGATCGTACTGCCTGACGCTGGTCGCGCCGCCACTGAAGGCCTCGTCGGGTTCGGCCGCGGCGAAGCGATCGGGCGCTTTATCGCAGGCGCTGATTCCGAGGATGACGAGAGCGGCGAGAGACAGACGAGCGAGGAGGGGCATGACGATCGGGGATGGCGAAACGAAGGCTTAATCTTAGCAGGCTAAGCGAGCTTGAATAAGAGCTGTTTTCATTTATCCAGGGCTTGCGCGGGGCAAGCGGGGGTGCGGATTGCCCGCACCCCCTGGCGGTCAGAACTGATGGTCGGCGGTATCCGGATTCAGGTCGGAGATGCCCAGCGCAGCGGCGGCCTGCTCGATGGCGGCAGTCTGCTTGACCAGCGCGGCGATGGCGTTACGCACCTTTTCCTGGCCCTCGGCGTTGTCTGCGGCGATCAGCTGGTCGAAGGCCTCGCCTTGCTCGGCGCTGGCGACAAGAACCTGAAGCTTGGCTTCGGTGCTCTCCAGATCGGTCTTCAGCGTGCTGTCGACCTCAGGGCTGTTGCCGGCCACCAGCGACGACAGGCTCGGGCCGGTCAGGGTGCTGCCATCGATACGCTGATACTCGCCCAGATACACGTTGCGGATGCCCTTGGCGTTGTAGAAGTGCGAGTTGTGCGTGTTGTCGCTGAAGCAGTCATGCTCGTCCTCGGTGGAATTCGCCTCCAGCGCCACCTTCATCCGCTCGCCGGCGAGCTCGCCGAGCGACAGGCTGCCCATGCCAAAGAGCATCTTGCGCAGGCCGTTCTTGGCAGGTTCGGCGAGCAGAGAGGCTCGGTAGTTGCCATCGTTGCCAGCCTTCCATTGCTCGACCATTTCGGCCAGGTCGCTGACCAGGAGCTCGGTCGCCGCTTTCAGGTAGGCGCGACGACGGTCGCAGTTGCCGCCGGTGCAGCCTTCGCCCTCTACGAAATCGCTGACCGGACGCTGGCCGGCGCCGGGGTTGGTGCCGTTGAGGTCCTGGCCCCAGAGCAGAAATTCGATGGCGTGGTAGCCGGTGGCGACGTTCGCCTCGGACCCCGCCAGTTCATTGAGGCTGGCCAGCTTCTCGCCGGTGATCTCGCTGATGTCGATCTTGTCTTCGCCGATCTGGATCTCGCGGTTGGCGATGATGTTGGCGGTGGCGCCCGGGTTGCCCAGGGCATGCTGGTAGTCGCCTTGCACGTAGTCGATCAGCCCCTCGTCCAGCGGCCACGCATTGAGCTGGCCTTCCCAGTCATCGACCACCGGGTTGCCGAAGCGGAACACCTCGGTCTGCATGTAGGGCACGCGTGCGGCCAGCCAGGCCTGCTTGGCGGCATCCAGCGTCTGCTCGTTGGGGTTGGCGAGCAGGGCGTCGACCGCGTCCTGCAGCTTCACGCCGGCGGCATGCGCATCGCTGAAGATCGCCAGCGCGAGATCCGCGTAATGTTCGACCACGGCCTTGGCTGCGGCCTGGTCGAGCTTGGCGGCCTGGTCGGCGGCCGGTGCTGGGTGGTCGCTTCGGGCGCAGCGGTCTGGTTGTAGGGCTCTTCCTTCTCGCAGCCTGCCAGGGAGACAGCAACGGCCAGCAGGGTAACGGTTGCCCAAGTGGGGGTGCGTAGCATGAGCGGGGTCCTTTTGCGTTCGAACATCGGCCTCAGTCGAGGAGGCCGTAGGGACAGTAATAATGCGAAAGATTTGCATTTTGTGCAAAGGCAATGCGTGAGCCGCCTCTCCGTCATCTTGCCGGCTGACCGCTAGAATGCTGGCCATTCGACTGCGCTGGAGGCGCCACCATGAGTCTGACCACGGTAATCGTTCTCGTATCGGGATTCTTCATCGCCGCGTATGCGGTGATCCTCTACAACGGCTTGGTGCGGCTGAAACACGGGGTCGGCAAGGCGTGGGCGAACATCGATGTGCTGCTGCGCCAGCGACACGAAGAGCTGCCTAAGCTGGTCGAAACCTGCAAGCAGTACATGCAGCACGAGCGCAACACGCTCGAGCAGGTGATCCGTGCGCGTGGCGAAGTGGCCAGTGCGCGCGAGCTGGGCGACATCGGCTCGCTGGGACGGGCTGAAACCGGCCTGCGGAACAGTCTGGGGCGCTCTTTGCGCTGGCTGAAAACTACCCGCAGCTAAAGGCCGACAGCAGCTTCGCGCACCTGCAGCAACGCATCTCCGGCCTGGAAAGCGGCATCGCGGATCGCCGGGAGCTGTACAACGAAGCGGTAAACCTCAACAACGTACGCATCGAGCAGTTTCCGGATGTGCTGCTGGCGCGGCTGTTCGGTTTCAAGCCGGCGTCTTTGCTCGAGTTCGGCGAGGCGGAGAAGGCCGACGTCAATCTCAAGGCGCTGTTCGGCTGATATGGACCTGGGCGCGTTTCTGAGCCTGGCCATGGGCGCCTCCTTCTGCGTGGGCGGCGCGGTTCTTTGCATTGGTCGCTGGTCGCGTGTGCGCCATCTGCAGGACACGCCGACGTCGCGGATCCGCTCGGCGGCGCAGGGGTATGCTGAACTGGTCGGAGTGCTCGGCGCGGCCAGTGAGAGCCCGTTGTTCGCCCCGCTGACCGGCGAGCCGTGCCTGTGGTGGCGTTACTGCATCGAGGAATACCGTGCCAGCGGGAAGCGCAGCAGCTGGGCCGTGATCGAGCGGGGAGAAAGCGAGGGCTGGTTGCGCCTGACCGATGCGACCGGCGAGTGCCTGATCGATCCGCGTGGTGCCGAGGTGCTGCCGGCCTGGCGGCGACGCTGGACCGGCGACCGTCGGCACC
>LZQO01000059.1_pt1 | contig 24026 bp, 26 predicted proteins | sample 768571 | NCBI WGS metagenome assembly LZQO01 (sample SAMN05207081, study PRJNA324507) | oil field metagenome | isolation source: sample BH-FW-10 from oil reservoir | place: India: Bombay High | collected 2015-12-01
TGGGCTGGGGTGCGACCTGGCCGCGGCGGCCGAGAAGCGCGGTGCGTTCGGCTCGCCAGCGCTCTGGCGCGATTCTTTCGGACCTTCGGCGCTTTCGAGCAGCTCGGCGAAGCTGCCCGCCTGCTCTTCCGGTGTTGTCTCGCCCTTCAGGGCAGCCTCTTCGAGCACGCTTTCGGCCTCGACCGCCTCACCCGTGCCAGCGCTCAGGTCGGCGGGCTGCAGGCTGCCAGGCGCCATCGCTTTCTTGCCTTGGGCGTCGGCCTGCAGGGCGACGTTCAGCGCCGCCTCGCCTTCGGGCGCGCCGGCATCGGTGAGCACCGGCGCCTGCACGGTCGGGCTGGCGAAGAGCCCCTCGGGCTCTGTCAGGACGTCCGCGGCAGCGTCCTCGGGCGTTTCTGACGCCGCATCCTCGACCGGCAGCTGCCCGCCGCCAAGCCCGAACAGCAGCAGCGGATCGAGCTCACCTTCGGCCACCGGCTCATCCGACGACGGCTGTTCGTCGGCAGGCAAGGGTTTGCCGCTCTCGGCAACCGTCGGCTTTTCGGCGCTTTCGCCTTTGCCGCTTCACGCGTCTCGGCGGGCTTGTCCGCTTCGCGGCGCGCCGGCGCAGCCGGGCGCTCGGCCGGCTTGACCTGACGTTCACGGGCATACACGTCGGAAAAGCTGGAACGCCCGCTATCCGCGGGCTCGCGGGAACTTCCGGGGCACGTGCAGGTGCCTTCGGTCGCGCATCGAGGGTCGAGGTTTGCAGCAGGAAATCCGGGGAAACGGCCATGGCGGGTTACGCTCGCAGAGTATTACTGCCGAGTCAGAGCAAGTTTCGCGCCAGCTGCCAATCAGGCGAATCGCTGACGCTCGGCACGAAAGAGAATGCCGACGATCGCGAACTCACGCTCGATTCGCTCGACGCAGACCGCCGCCTGCTCGAGCGCGCCTTGCCGGGCGATTTCCTCGAGTTCGAAGCAGAGCTCGGCCAGGCGCAGCGCACCCAGGTTGCTGCAACTGCCCTTGAAGCTGTGCGCGGCGCGCCGCAAGGCTTCGCTCTCACCCTGAGCCAGGGCATCCTGGATGGTGCGCAGGCGATCCTGCGAGTCGATGAGAAAGGTATCCAGCAATACCGGATACTCGGCCTCCATCACGTCCTGCAGGGTGGCCAGGACAGCGCTGTCCAGATGCTCGTCTGCCACTGGCACCTCCTTCAGGCAAAGGCGCGATTATGCATGAGCGCCCCAGCGAAACTCCACGTTCAAGGCACCGTCGGCGGTCGCGTAGAGCGCGTCGCTCAGTTGCCGAACCAGGCGCAGGCCGCGGCCGCCCAACCCCGCCGGACTATGGCTGTCGTCCAGCACCCGCGCGACGTCGAAGCCGCTGCCACTGTCGCGCACGCCAATGCGCAACCGCCCACCCTGCTCATCGCTGCACACTGCCAGGCTCAGCTGGATGCAGCCGCTGGCCAGTTCGGCAAGGCGTTGGCGGCGCAGCTCGTAATAGCGCGCGAAGCTTCGGCGTCGCGCTTGATCGCCGAATCCAGGGCCAGCACGCCGTGCTCCAGGGCGTTGGAATAGAGCTCGGCCAGCACGGTATAGATCGCTCCCGCCCGCGGCCGCAGCGGCTGCGTCTGCAGCAGCACCTGCAGGATCAGCGGCAACGGATTGGCCGTGCGCAGGCTGTCGGCGCGCAATTCGAACTCGGCCACCCAGTCGAGCGCGCGCGGCTCGAACGGCGCTGCGAGGGAAGGCGTCGCGGCGTGGCGGCGGCTCGCCGATGGTCACCTCGACCAGGCTGAGGTCGTCCTGGGCCTGGCCATGGAACGCCGCCAGGGCCTGCTCGATGCGGTCGAACAGCTGCTCCGGCGCGCTGCGCTCGAGCACCTCGAGCAGGCGCTGCTCGCCGAACAACTCGTCACGGGCATTGCGGCTTTCCACCACGCCGTCGGAAAGCAGCAGCAGGCGGTCACCGTCCTGCAGCGGATAGGTCTCGCAATGGCCGTCGAACTTCGCCGGGGCCAGCACGCCAAGCGGCAGATGACGCGAGCGCAGCGCGGTGCGCGAGCCGTCGGCGTGAACCAGGTAGCCATCTGGCAACCCGCCATTCCAGACGCGCAGGACGCGACGATCGAAGTCGATGTCCAGCAGCGCCGCGCAGCAGAACATTTCTACCGGCAGGATGAGCTTCAGCTTGGCGTTCAGCTCGCGCAGGATGTCGCCGCTGGAGTGCCCCTTGGCAGTCATGCCGTAGAAGGTTTCGGCCAGGGGCATCGCACCGATCGCGGCCGGCAGGCCGTGCCCGGTGAAGTCGCCGAGCAGGACGAACATGTGCCCGGCCGGCGCCTGCGCCGCCAGCAGCAGATCGCCGTTGAACAGTGCCCGCGGTGACTGCCGATAGCGGATGTTCGGAATCCCCAGACAGCCGGCATGCGCGACCTTGTCGAAGATCGCCTTGGCGGCGCGCTGTTCGTCGAGCAACTGCTGGTTACGCCGGGCGATCAGGTCGCGCTGCTCCAGCACCGTGGCCTGCAGGCGACGCAGACGATGCAGCGCCTTGATCTTGGCTTCGAGAATGATCGGGTTGTAAGGCTTGGCGATGAAGTCGTCGCCGCCCGCCTCGAGGCAGCGCACCAGCGCCTCGTTCTCGCTCAGCGAGGTGAGAAAGATGATCGGCACCAGCTCGTCGCCGGCCAGCGTCTTGATCGTGCGGGCCGCATCGAAGCCGTCCATCACCGGCATCAACGCATCCATCAAGACCAGCTGCGGGCGCTCCTGCTCGAATAGCGCGACCGCCTCCAGGCCATTGGCTGCCGTCAGTACGCGATGGCCCTGTCGCGAGACGATGGTCGACAGCAGCATGCGATCGACCGGGCTGTCCTCGGCAACCAGAATGGTCAGCCCGCTGCTCATGCTCAGGCGATCACGAAGAGCTTTTCGAAATTGGAAACCTGCAGAATGCGCCTGACATCCGGGTTGCAGTTGAGCAGCCGGATATCGGCTTCGTCGCCGCCGGCGTGGTCGCGCAGCAACAGCAGCATGCCAAGCGCCGAACTATCGAGATAGTTGGCACCCTGCAGGTCGAGCACATAGCGTTGTGGCTGGACGTCGGAGCGCAGGTAGGCCTCGCGAAAGGCCTGGTGCGCGTTGAAGTCGAAGCGACCGTTAATGACGATCGTCAGCTCGCGGCCATCCGCCGATGGCTGGGAAGTTATGGTCATGTAGCATCCCTCTGATGCGGTACGAGGTTTGGCAGGTCGGCACGGTCCGACGGGCTTCGCTCACTCTGTCATTCGAAAACAGCGGGCGACCTGCGCCGCGCAGGCGGCAGGCTCACTGCTCAGCAGATGGGCTCGCTCTGTTCTCTTCAACGACCTGTCGCGGGCTGCTGCAATGAAGCGGGACACATTTATCACTCCGTGCCCGGCAGCGGCAAGCGTCATTCCTGCTTGCGCGACGCCAGCCGCTGGGCGAATTCGTCGAGCAGCTTCTGCTCGCGCTTGTCGGCCGCGACGCGCGCTTCGCGCAGATAGCTCTCGACCAGCTTGCCCAGCCCCTCCAGACGAGCATGGCGCTGCTGCCACTGGGCGCGCAGCTTGCCCAGGTTATCGCGGTGCCAGGCAACACTGCGGCGCTGCTGGGCGATTGCCGATTCGAGCTGCGAAAGAAAGCGCTGGTAATTCATCAGCCACTGCCCGGACACACCCTGGCTCCCCTGGCGCTGCCATTGCTGCTGATAGTCGCTGAAATACTGTTCGAGCTCGGCGAGCTTGCCTTCGGCCTGATTGAGCTGGGCCTGCCCCTGGCCGAGCATCCGCGCCGCCTCGCGCTCGGCCTTCTCGGCCATCTCGACGACCGGCGCCATGCGGTCGGCCCGACTAGGCGCCACGACTCAACTCCGCTAGCGCGTCTGGCCGAGTGCCGGCTGCAAGCATGATGCGCCCTCGCTCCATCAACCGGCCGGCCGCGGGCCGAATACCGCCGACAGCTGCGCCACGCTGGTCGCCAGCGGTTCACTCTCGTCCAACCCCTGGCGCAGGTAGCGCACCATGTCGGCCTGGCGGGCGATTGCCAGATCGGTCTCCGGATCGCCGCCGGCCACGTAGGCGCCGACGCTGATCAGGTCGCGGCTCTGCTGATAGCGCGACCAGAGCTGCTTGAAGCGTTGCGCGCTGCGCAGGTGCTCGACGCCGACCACCGCCGGCATCACGCGGCTGATCGAGCCTCGATGTCGATCGCCGGATAGTGCCCCTCCTCGGCCAGGCGCCGGGACAGCACGATGTGCCCGTCGAGTACCCCGCGCGCGGCATCGGCGATGGGGTCCTGCTGATCGTCGCCCTCGGAAAGCACGGTGTAGAAGGCGGTGATCGAGCCGCCACCCTTTTCCGCGTTGCCGGCACGCTCGACCAGGCTCGGCAGCTTGGCGAACACCGAAGGCGGATAACCCTTGGTCGCCGGCGGCTCGCCGATGGCCAGGGCGATCTCGCGCTGGGCCTGGGCATAGCGGGTCAGCGAATCCATGAGCAGCAGGACGTTCTTGCCCTTGTCGCGAAAATATTCGGCGATGCGCGTGCAGTACTGCGCCGCGCGCAGACGCATCAGCGGCGCGTCGTCGGCTGGCGAGGCCACCACCACCGAACGCTTGATGCTCTCCTCGCCAAGGATGTGCTCGATGAATTCCTTCACCTCGCGGCCCCGCTCGCCGATCAGCCCGACGACGATGATGTCGGCCTCGGTGAACTTGGTCATCATGCCCAGCAACACCGACTTACCGACACCGGTACCGGCGAACAGGCCCAGCCGCTGGCCGCGCCCGACCGTCAGCAGGCCGTTGATGCTGCGAATGCCGACGTCCAGCGGCTCGCTGATCGGGTGGCGCTTGAGCGGGTTGATCACCGGGCCATCCATCGGCACCCAGTCTTCGGCACGCATGCCGCCCTTGCCATCCAGCGCGCGGCCGGCGCCATCGAGCACGCGGCCGAGCATCGACATACCCATCGGCAGGCGGCCCGTGTTCGGCAGCGGTACCACGCGCGCTCCCGGAGCGATTCCGGCCAGGCTGCCAACCGGCATGAGGTACAGCTTGCCGGCCGAGAAGCCCATGACCTCGGCCTCGACCTGGGTCGGCTGATAGCTGTCGTCGTTGATCACCAGGCAGCGGCTGCCGACCGCCGCCCGCAAGCCCTCGGCCTCCAGCGTCAGGCCGACCATGCGCAGCAGCCGCCCCTCGAGAATCGGCTGACTTGGCAGCGCGATCGCCTCGCCATAGGTCGACAGACGCTTGGCGAAGCTGACCCGTTCAAGACGCATCGTGGCTACCCAGGTCCAGCTGCAGATCCGCTTCCGGTGGGTGCGTGGCGTTCTCGCGCTGCTGCTCGAACAACTGCTTGATCGCCTGCGACAGGCGCGTCTCGATGCTGGCATCGATACGGCTATGCTCGGTCTCGATGTGGCAGCCGCCGGGCAGCAGGCTGGCGTCCTCGAGAATCCGCCAGCTCTCCTCGTGCCGCTCGCGCAGCGCCTTGACCGATTCGAAATCCTGCGGATTGACGTGGATACGCACATTGGAGGCGCCCATCGGCAGCAGCTTGAGCGCCTCGCGCAGGACCTGGCGGATCTGACTGGAATCGATCAGCAGGTCGCGCTGGATCACTTCGCGCGCCATATGACTGACGAGCGTGACCAGCGAATGCTCGAGGTTGCGATCCTGCTCGGCGATCGGCTCGAGCAGCTGCGCCATGAGTTTTTCCAGGCTTTCCAGGCGACTGGCCAGGGTCGCCTCGGCCTCCTGCCGGGCCTTGAGCTGTCCGGCATGAAAGCCGTCCCGCTCGCCCGTGCTGAACCCTTCGTTGTAGGCCTCCTGGCGGATGGCCTCGAGTTCATCGAGCGTCAGCGGTTTGACTTCCTCGACCGAGACCTCTTCGCTATGAGCGGTCTCTTCGGGCGGCGGCTCCGGAGCCTCGCTCGGCTGTTCGTCGGGCTCGCGTTCCGGATCGAAGCTCGGCAGCGCCCAGCGATCAAAGACGCTGACGTCGCGCGCGCGGATCAGCTCGCTCGGATTGTCTTTAGCCATCGGCGCCTCAGATCATCTCTTCGCCGCCCTTGCCGCCCAGGACGATTTCCCCGGCTTCGGCCATGCGGCGCGCAATGGTGAGGATTTCCTTCTGTGCGTTCTCCACGTCGCTGACGCGGACCGGCCCCTTGGCCTCCAGGTCGTCGCGCAGCAGCTCGCCGGCGCGCTTGGACATGTTCTTGAAGATCTTTTCCTTGATCGCCTCGTCGGCTCCCTTGAGGGCCATGACCAGCACGTCCGAGGACACCTCGCGCAGCAGCACCTGGATGCCACGGTCGTCGATGTCGGCCAGGTTGTCGAAGACGAACATCAGATCCTCGATCTGCCCGGACAGGTCCTCGTCCACCTCGCGGATCGAGTCCATCAGCTGGCCTTCGATGGAGCTGTCGAGGTAGTTCATGATGTCCGCGGCGCGCTTGACGCCGCCCAGGCTGGCGCGGCTGGTGCTGGTATTGCCGGAGAACTGCTTCTCGAGAATCAGGTTCAGTTCCTTGAGCGCGGCCGGCTGCACGGTATTGAGCGAGGACACGCGCAGGATGATGTCCAGGCGGACCTTGTGATCGAAGTGGCTCAGGACTTCGCCGGCCTGGTCCGGGTCGAGGTAGGCCACGACGATGGCCTGGATCTGCGGGTGCTCGTAACGGATCACATCGGCCACGGCGCGCGGCTCCATCCATTTCAGGCTGTCCAGGCCGCTGGTGTTGCCACCGAGCAGGATGCGGTCGATCAGGCCGCCGGCCTTGTCCTCGCCGAGCGCCTGGGTGAGCATCTTGCGGATGTAGCTGTCCGAGCCCACGCCAAGGCTGGTCTGGTCGCCGACGATCTCGACGAACTCGCCCATCACCTGCTCGATCTGCGCCTTCTGCACATTGCGCATCTGCGCCATCGCGGTGCCGACGCGCTGCACTTCCTTCGGCCCGAGGTGACGCAGCACCTGGGCGGCGTCGGTCTCCCCCAGCGACAGCAGGAGAATGGCGGCCTTGTCGACCTTGTTGAGCTTGGTCGGTATGCGATTGTCACTCATCGGCGTTGATCCACTCTTTGACCACCTGCGCCACCCGTCCGGGGTCTTCGGCTACCAGGTTCTTGATCGCGTTGAGCTGGGCTTCGTATCCCTCGCTCGGGCTTGGCAACATGATGTTCTGCGGGCCGCTCAGGCTGACCCGGTCGCTGGACAGGGCCGAATCGACATCATCGCCCTCACCCAGCTCGGCGCCGCCCTCGGCCGCTTGCAGCTGCTTGCTCTGCGCGGTCGTGGTCAGGTTCTTCAGCACCGGACGCAGCACACCGAACACCAGCACCAGGATGAACAGTACGCCCAGCACCTGCTTGACCACATCCCAGAACCACGGCTGCGAGTAGAAGGGTATCTCCAGCGCACTCTCGTCGAAGGTATCCGGGACGAACGGTGTGTTGATCACGCTGACGCTGTCGCCGCGACTGGCATCGAAGCCTACGGCGTCCTGCACCAGCCGCGTGAAGCGCGCCAGATCGTCGGCGCTCCAGGGCTTGCGCACCGTTTCGCCGGCGTCGTTGAGGCTGACCTGATCGTCCACCACCACGGCGACGGACAACCGACGCAGCCGCCCCTGCTGCTGCTTGGTGTAGCTGATCGAACGGTCCAGCTCGTAGTTGCGGGTCGACTGCTTGCGCTTGTCCGCCGGGTAGGGGGCGAGCATCGGCTGCCCGGTAGCCGGGTCGATGACCTGCTGGCCATTGGCGTCGAGCAGCGGTTGCCCCGGGGCGACCGCACCGGCGGCTGCCGCGGCCTGATTGGCCTTTTCGGGCGCCGAAGCAGGGCCGGGCGGCTGATTGCTCAGGGCACCGGGCACGCCCTGCGGCGGCAGGCTGCTCTGGCGCTGCTCGTCGACGCTCTGCTCGCTGCGCAGCGCCGGCTGATCCGGATTGAAGGTCTCGGAGGTGGACTCCACGGCACTGAAGTCGACGTCCGCCGACACCTCGGCCTTGTAGCGGCCACTGCCGAGCACAGGCTGCAGGATGTTGTGCACGCGCTGGGTGTAGAGACCTTCCATGCGACGGCTGTAGTCGAACTGCTTGCCGGCCATGGTCAGCTCGGAGAGTTCCTGCTGGTCGGAGAGCAGGTTGCCCTTCTGGTCGACCACGGTGACCTGCGATTTGCCCAGCTCGGGCACGCTGGTCGCGACCAGATTGATGATCGCCATCACCTGGCTCGGCTCCAGCGTCCGCCCCGGATAGAGCTCGACCAGCACCGAGGCCGTCGGCTTGCGCTCGTCGCGCACGAATACCGAACTCTTCGGGATCGCCAGGTGCACGCGGGCGCCCTTGACGTTGTTCAGGCTGGAAATGGTGCGAGCCAGCTCGCCTTCCAGGCCGCGACGGTAACGCGTCGCCTCCATGAACTGGCTGGTGCCGAGCCCCTGATCCTTGTCGAGAATCTCGAAGCCGACATTGCTGTCGGTCGGCGCGATGCCGGCACTGGCAAGCTTCAGGCGAGCGCGAGCCAGGTCATCGGCCTTGACCAGCAGAGCGCCGGAATTGGGTTCGACGGTATAGGCGATATCGGCAGCGGCGAGGGTCTCCATGACCTGATTGGCGTCCATCCCGGCCAGGCTGCCGAGCAGCGGACGATAGTCGGGCTGCTGCGACCAGAGCACCACGCAAAGCCGATGGCCACGCTGGCGGCCAGGCCGACCAACAGGCCGATCTGCCGCAGCATCGACATCTCGGAGAGATTTTCCAGAAACGACAAGCCCAGCAGCGGCTTCTTCTCTTCGCCGCCGCCTGCCGGTACCGGAACGTTGCTCACCGCGTCAGCCATAATTCAAACCGCCTCACACCGGCATCTGCATGATGTCTTGATAGGCCTGGACCAGCTTGTTGCGAACCTGGGTCAGGGCCTGAAAGGAAACGCTGGCCTTCTGCGAGGCGATCATCACTTCGGTCAGGTCGACACCGCCCTGCCCCATCTCGAACGCCGAAGCGATCTGGCTGGCAGACTGCTGGGTCTCGTGTACCTTGTTCACCGCGGCGCCGAGCATCTCCGAGAAGCTCGGCGCACCGACCTCCTGCGGCTCGGGCGTGGGCCGGGTACGCGCCATGGCATCGGTCTGCATGGCCCGCATTTCCAGCATCAAGCGATTGAATTGAACACCCTGACTCATCGATCTCCTCCACAGCCGCGGTTTTTTTGACGCATCGCGGCAGGCACGGGTAGATAGCAACAAGGGTGCCAGAAGAGCAGGCAGGGCAGCTTGGCCGCCCGCCTTTTGTCGCCGAGCGTGACACTGTTACGGCCATTGCCCCGCCGGCTGTACCGGGACGAGGCAACACTTCGGCACTTAGGCTAACGCCGCAACCCATCGACCACCCAGCAGACGACACCTCATGCCCGAAGCCACCCAGACTGCCCTGCGCCCCCTGTCCGACAGCTCAGCCTCAAGCGTGGTGGCCGGATTCATCGCCATGCTGACCGGCTATACCAGTTCGCTCGTGCTCATGTTCCAGGCCGGGCAGGCCGCCGGACTGAGCGAGGCGCAAATCTCGTCCTGGATCTGGGCGCTGTCGATTGGCATGGCGATCTGCAGCATCGGCCTGTCACTGCGCTACCGCACGCCCGTCGTCGTGGCCTGGTCAACGCCCGGCGCAGCCCTGCTGATCAGCAGCCTGCCGGGCGTGCCCTACCCGGAAGCCATCGGTGCATTCATCTTCGCCTCAGCGCTGATCGTGCTGTGCGGCCTGACCGGCAGCTTCGAGCGCCTGATGCGCCGGGTCCCCGCCTCGCTGGCCGCGGCATTGCTCGCCGGGGTGCTGTTCAATATCGGCATCGAGATCTTTCGCGCAGTGGAGGTTCAGCCAGCACTGGTGCTCGGCATGTTCTTCACCTACCTGCTGAGCAAGCGCCTGCTGCCGCGCTACGCCGTGCTCGCCGCGCTGCTGGTCGGCTGCCTCATCGCCGGCCTGGCGGGCCTGCTCGATTTCCAGCGCCTCAGCTTGCAAGTTGCGGTCCCGGTCTGGACCACCCCGTCGCTGTCTTTCGCGGCCGTATTCAGCATCGGCATTCCGCTGTTCGTCATCGCCATGGCTTCGCAGAACATGCCGGGGCTCGCGGTGTTGCGCGCCGAGGGCTATGACGCACCGGCCTCGCCGTTGATCTCGGTCACCGGCATCGCCTCGCTGCTGCTGGCACCGTTCGGCTCGCACGGTATCCATCTGGCAGCGATCACCATGGCCATCTGCGCCGGCCCCGAGGCCCACGCCGATCGTAGCAAGCGCTATACGGCGGCGGTCTGGTGCGGGGTGTTCTACGGCATCGCCGGTATTTTCGGCGCCACCTTGGCGGCGCTGTTCGCAGCCTTTCCTGCGGCGCTGGTGCTGTCCATTGCCGCACTGGCGCTATTCGGCTCGATCGGCTCGGGCCTGACCCAGGCGATGCAGCAGCCTCAGGAGCGCGAGGCGGCGCTGATCACCTTCATGGTCACCGCGTCCGGACTGACGCTGTTCGGTATCGGGGCGGCGCTATGGGGATTGATTGCAGGGGTGCTGACCTTGGTGATTCTTAGCAAGCGGGGCTGAGGCGGGGTAGGCGACCGGACTGGTAAGAACGGATGTTGATGCTGTTCGGTTTAGTGCTTGGCATTGAACCGATCTCCGAATGGGGTAAGTTGCCTGGAAGGCCAGCATTTTCTTTGGCTTTTCATTCGACGCACGGCCCGGCAGGCAGCTCCAAATGCCCCATCAGGAGGGTGAGCGCAATCGTTGCGTAGAGGGGCGAGCCGCAGGGACGCGGCGAGAGTCGTAAAGGGCCAAGGATGGCCCTTGTACGACGACCCTCGGAGCGGCGATGGAGCGAACGAACCCTGCGCGAAGCGCAGGGCCGGATGCAGGGGCAAGCGTTTTGCTTACTTTTTTCGCGACTGAAAAAAGTGAGTCGCCCAGCAGGGCGAAACCAAGCTTGCAAGCAGATCGCCAGCAGCCAGTAAAGCAAAAACTCTCATTCTACCCACGAGGTGGCCAGCCCAACGTCAGCCCACCCCAAAGACCTGCACCTAGATGGCCGTCGCCCCGCCATCGATCGCCAGCGCATGCCCCGTGGTAAAGGCCGCCCCATCGCTGCACAGATAAAGCACTGCCGCAGCGATCTCCTCGACCTTGCCGACCCGTCCGACCGGATGCATCGCCGCAGCGAACTCGGCCTTGCGCGGGTCCGCCTCGTAGGCGCGGCGGAACATGTCGGTATCGATCACTGCCGGACATACCGCATTGACCCGAATGCCCTTCTTGGCGTACTCGATCGCCGCCGATTTGGTCAGGCCGATCACCGCGTGCTTGGAAGCCGAATAGATGCTCATCTTCGGCGCAGCGCCCAGCCCGGCCACCGAAGCGGTATTGACGATCACCCCGCCACCCTGGGCGAGCATCAGTGGCAGCTGGTGTTTCATGCACAGCCAGACGCCCTTGACGTTGACGCCCATGATGGCGTCGAACTCGGCCTCGCTGCCTTCGGCCAGCTTGCCCTTCTCGATTTCGATGCCCGCATTGTTGAACGCATAGTCGACGCGCCCGAAACGTTCCCTGGCCGCATCGAGCATGGCCTGGACCTCGGCGTCACGGGTGACATCGCAGCGCACGCAGAATGCCTGGCCCCCAGCGTCGACAATGGTCTTTGCCACCGCCTCGGCCGCCGCCAGGTCGATGTCGGCGACCACCACCTTCAGCCCCTGCTCGGCAAACGCCAGGGCCGTCGCCCGCCCGATACCCGCGCCAGCGCCGGTGACCAGCGCAACCTGGCCGGAGAATTTCATGCTCATGCTGTCATCCTTATGAAAGCCCAACCTGCGCCGCGTCTCGAACGTGACCGGGCGCGGCGAATCGGTCATGTTTATACGCCCGCCGCCGCGCCTCGATAAGGACCACGGTGTCGATATAACCGCTCTGGATGCCAACGCATACGCACCGACGCGATCAGCTTGCAGCGTTCCGTCCGGCGGGCTAAACCACCCACTTTCGAACCCGCGAGGCAGCCATGAACGACAAGAATCAGCAATACCTGCTCGCCACCCGCCCGGTTGGCGCGCCCACCCGCGATACCTTCGAGCTGGTCGAGACGGACCTGCGCGAGCCTGGTCCCGGGGAGGTCCTGGTCAAGGTCAAATATCTGTCCATCGACCCGGCAATGCGTGGCTGGATGAACGATGCGAAGTCCTATATTCCCCCCGTCGGAATCGGCGAGGTGATGCGCGCGCTCGGCGTGGGCGAGGTCGTGGCCTCGCAGCATCCCGGCTTTGCCGTCGGCGACCACGTCAATGGCGCGTTGGGCGTGCAGCGCTATTTCCTCGGTGAGCCGAAGGGTTTCTACAAGGTTGATCCGCAGCAGGCGCCGCTGCCGCGCTACCTCTCGGCGCTGGGCATGACCGGCATGACCGCCTACTTCGCCCTGCTCGCCGTTGGCCAACCAAAGGCCGGCGAGACCGTGGTGCTGTCCGGCGCTGCAGGTGCGGTCGGCAGCGTCGCCGGCCAGATCGCCAAGCTCAAGGGCTGCCGCGTGATCGGCATCGCTGGCGGGGCCGACAAGTGCCGCTTCCTGATCGACGAGCTCGGCTTTGACGGCGCGATCGACTACAAGCACGAGGACGTGGCGGCAGGCCTCAAGCGTGAATGCCCCAAGGGCGTGGACGTCTACTTCGACAATGTCGGTGGCGACATTCTCGATGCCGTGCTCGGCCGGATCAGCGTAGGCGCGCGCGTAGTGATCTGCGGCGCGATCAGCCAGTACAACAACAAGGAAGCGATCAAGGGCCCGTCGAACTATCTGTCGCTGCTGGTCAACCGCGCGCGGATGGAGGGCATGGTGGTGACCGATTACGTACAGCGCTACCCCGAAGCGCTGCGCGAGATGGCCGGCTGGCTGGCGAGCGGCCAGCTCAAGAGCCGCGAGGACATCGTAGAGGGCCTGGAGACGTTCCCGGACACCCTGATGAAGCTCTTCACCGGCGAAAACTTCGGCAAGCTGATTCTCAAGGTGAGCTGATGCTCAGCGGGGCCGGCGCTGCTGCCGGCCCCGGTCGGCTCAGGCCAGTTCCGCGGCGACCGCGGCAAGCGCCCCAGCAGGATCGGCCGCCTGGCTGATCGGCCGGCCGATTACCAGGTAGTCCGAGCCGGCCGCCATCGCCTGGGCCGGCGTGAGAATGCGGCGCTGATCGTCCTGCGCGCTGCCGGCCGGCCGAATGCCAGGGGTGACCAGCTTCAGCTGCGCGAACTGCTGCTTGAGCGCTGGCGCCTCCTGCGCCGAACAGACCAGGCCGTCGAGCCCTGCGCGAGCTGCCAGCCCGGCCAGTCTGAGCACCTGCTGCTGCGGCTCGACATCCAGTCCGATATCGGCCAGATCCGCCTGTTCCATGCTCGTCAGCACGGTCACGCCGATCAGCAGAGGCGCCGGCCCGCTCACCCCGGCCAGGGTTTCCCGGCAGGCGGCCATCATCCGCAACCCGCCCGAGCAATGCACGTTGACCATCCAGACACCGAGCTCGGCAGCCGCCTTGACCGCCATCGCCGTGGTGTTGGGGATATCGTGAAACTTCAGGTCGAGGAATACCTCGAAACCCTTGTGACGCAGCGCTTCGACGATCGCCGGTCCACAGCGGGTGAACAGCTCCTTGCCGACCTTGACGCGGCAGAGCGCCGGATCGAGGCGGTCGGCCAGCGCCAGAGCCGTCTCGCGGGAAGGGAAGTCGAGCGCAACGATGATGGGAGTCTTGCAGGTCATGGCAGAGCCTTGTGAAGAGTTCGCCACGCATTGTCGCAGAAAACGACTCCAGCGACGCTTCGGGCAGCCGGCGATGGCCGGATTTCCGCGCTCACGTTAGAGTGCGGAAAGAACCGAACTGGCAGAGGGTGAGTGCATGTCCTGGTATTTCTGGCTGATTCTGGCGGTCGCGCTCGGCTCAATCGTTGGCAGCCTGCTGCTGCTGCGCGATGGCGCACGCAAGATTCCCCTGACCGAAGAGCAGAAGAAGCGTATCGCCGAGCGTAATGCCAAGGCCGATGCCGAAGACGCACGCGACCGCTGAGCCCTGGCGGAAGTCGCCTGTAGACGAGCCGCCGGTCAGGCCAAGGCCGAACGATGGCATCGAATGATGGCAAAAGGCCTTCATTGGCGCGATCATATACGCCACTTCGTTGGAACTCTTCATGTCAGTACCCGCCCATACCGACGGCAGCGATCTGCCTCCCGATCTACACGCCACCTTCGCTCGCCGCATCCTTCCCGCCATGGTCAGCCTGCTCGCTTTCACGCTCCTGGCTGCGGCATTCGCCATCGTGCATATCGCGCTGCGCATCGACCACGACGCCGACGCCCAGACGCGCTTCCTCGCGGACAAGGCCATTGCCACCGAGCGCGACTGGCTGCTGCGCTCGATTGTCGACTATGCCTTCTGGGGCGACGCCTACCTGCACCTCAAGGGCCCCAGCCCCGACCTCGACTGGGCCTATCAGCAAGCCAACTTCGGGCCGTCGCTCTATGCCGATTTCGGCTATGAAGCGCTGCTGATCGTGCAACCCTCCGGAAAGGTCAGCTACGCGGTCATACGCGGAGAACTGCAGCAGATCGAGCTCAAGGCGTGGCTCGGCGCCGGGGTCGACGCCCTGCTCGAGAATGCCCACGCGGCGGCGGCGGACGATAGCGCTGCGGCTGGCCTGCTCTCGGCCGAAGGACTGCCGGCCATGGTGGTCGCCGCCGAGCTCACACCGGGCGACAGCGGGATCGAGGCCGATCCTGGCCCTGCGCCGGTGGTGCTGTTCGTCGACCTGCTCGATGCCGAGCGCCTCGACAAACTTGGGCATCACTACGGCATCGAAGGCCTGCGCCTGCTCTCGCCGGCCGATGCGCGTGCACAACCGAGCCAGCGCATCGACTTCGCCAACGGCGCGCCGTTGCTGTTGACCTGGACACCGAGCGCCCGGGAAGGCTGTTGTTGTGGGGCGCCCTGCCAATCCTGCTGCTTGTCGCCCTTGGCCTTGGGCTGTTGGCCTGGCTGCTGTCACGCCAGGCCATGCGCACCATCGAGCTGATGAACGAAAGCTATGCGAACCTGGCAAACAGCCGTCGCGCCTTGGCGGCAAGCGAGGCGCGCTTTCGCGACGTTGCCGAAGCGGCGTCGGACTGGATCTGGGAGACCGATGCCCGGACGCAACTCAGCTACCTCTCCGACCGCTTCAAGGAGATCACCGGGCACCCGACCGGAGAGTGGCTCGGTCGCCCATTGATCGACCTGTTGATCACCGACAACGCCGCCATCGAGCAATGGCTGGCCGCCCCCCGCCATCCCCTGCGCTGCAGCTACCGCGCGGCCGACGGTTGCGAACGCATTTGCCGGCTGGTCGCACGGCCGATTCGGCACGGCGGGCAGCTGGCCGGCTACCGCGGCACGGCCAGTGACATCACCGAAGAGACCCGCGCCCAGGCACGTATTGCCTACCTTTCCCAGCATGACGCGCTGACCGGGCTGCCGAACCGCTCACGCATGCGCGAGCACCTTGAATCGCGCCTGGCCGCACAGAAGCGCGGCGAGTCCCAGCTGGCGGTGTTCTATATCGACCTGGATCGTTTCAAGCCAGTGAACGACATGCTCGGCCACGCTGCCGGAGACGAAGTGCTCAACGGCATCGCACACCGTCTCAAGCGCTGCACGCGCGAGGAGGACCTGGTCGCGCGGGTCGGTGGCGACGAGTTCGTCATGATCCTTGGCCGACTGGTCGAACGCCAGGCCATCGACCAGCTCTGCGCGCGCATAATCAAGACCGTTGCCAGCCCTTTCCAGATCGACGGCAACCAGGTCTTTGTCGGCGCCAGCATCGGTATCGCCATCGCGCCGAACGATGCGACCAGCGCCAGCGAGTTGCTGCGCTGCGCCGACGTGGCCCTGTACAAGGCCAAGGCCGACGGCCGCGGTACCTGGCGCTTCTACGGCCATGAACTGGACAAGAGCCTGCAGCAACGCCTCGAACGCGAAGAGGAGCTGCGCAACGCGATTGCCGAGCAGCAGTTCGAAATTCACTACCAGCCAAGGTTTCGCAGTCACAACCTGCGGATCGCCGGCGCCGAGGCGTTGGTCCGCTGGAAGCATCCCGAACGCGGCCTGCTGCTGCCTGAGCAGTTCATCCCCCTGGCCGAACACAGTGGCAGATCGTCGCGCTGGGCCGCTGGGTGCTGCGCCAGGCTTGCCACGATGCACGCCAGTGGCCCGGCGATGCGGTGGTCTCGGTGAATCTGTCGCCGCAGCAGTTGCACGATCGGCTTCTCGACGACCTCCGCAGCGCACTGGCCGACAGTGGTTTGCCGGCGCAGCGGCTGGAGCTGGAGATCACCGAAACCGCCCTGTTGCAGAACAGTGACGACATCCTCTCGCTGCTCAACGAGATCAAGGCCCTCGGCGTGCGCCTGGCCATGGACGATTTCGGTACGGGCTATTCGTCGATCCGCAGTCTGCGCCACTACCCTTTCGACGTGATCAAGATCGACGACAGCTTCGTCGGCACCATCGAGCACAACCCGCAGGACCACTCCATCGTCCGCGCGCTGATCGAGATCGGCCGCGGTTTGCAGCTGGGCGTCACGGCCGAGGGCGTCGAGACTGAAGAGCAGCTGCAGCTGCTGCTCGACGACGGTTGCACCGAGGTACAGGGGTTTCACATGAGCGAGCCGCTGAGCACCGGGGCATTGGCCGCGATGCTCCTCGACCACGGCGAACCGGGCGCGAGCCCACAGGCGTAGCGCCGCGGGATCAGCGTCGAAATTCGAACTGGATTTCGGCGCCGTCGATAGCCTGCTCGCTCTCCTGCTCTCCCGGGATCAACCGCCCGCTCATGTGCACGGCAGGCCCCTCCGGGGGCCCGAACATCGGTGGCAGAAGCGTGGCCGGAGGCTCGCCACTGGGCTCTTCCAGGGCCTCGGGCCAGGCCTCGGGCAAGCTCAGATCCAGCTTTGGCGCCGCCAGCTCGACCTCCTCCACGCTGCGTTTGGGCGGCGAGGGTTCCGCTGCAGGCGACGGCTCGGGCGTACGCTCGGCCGGTTCCGGCAGGCTGATCTCGACCGGCGGCTTCGCTTTGCCTGCGGGCTCGATCGGCGGCACGCTGATACGCAGGCTCGGCGGCGCACCTTCCTCGGCCGCAGGCCGAGGCGGACGCTCCACCGCAGCGGGCGCGTCATCCCGAGCCTGCTCGTCACAGGCGGCCAGCAGCACCAGGCCGAACCCGAGAACCGCTCGCCTCATGCCAGCGCTCGCTCATCCTGGCGGGAAACCTGAGCCCTCTCGCACAGCTGGCGGGCGAGCTGTCCAAGGGTTCGCAGGGCGCGCTCGGTCTCGGCATTCCAGGGCAGGCCACAATTGAGCCGGATACAGTGGTTGAACTGTTCGGTGTTGCTGAAGATCAGGCCAGGCGCAATGCTGATCCCCTGCTCCAACGCGTGGCCGTGCAGTTCCTTGGTGTTGACCGGTGCCGGCAGACTGACCCAGAGAATGAAATTGCCCTTGGGCCGAGTCATCTGCGTGCCTTCGGGAAAGTAGCGCTGCACGGCGAGCTGAAAGGCCGACAGGTTCTTGCGGTACTCCTGGCGAATGAAGCGCAGGTGGCGGTCGTAACCGCCGTTCTCCAGATAGGCGGCAACGCCCATCTGCGTCACGCTGCAGGCGGAGTGGGTACTGAACGTCTGCAGGCGCTCGATTTCGGGCTGATGCCGCCCAGCGACGATCCAGCCGATGCGCACGCCGGGGGATAGCGTCTTGGAAAAGCTCGAGCAATAGATAACCCGACCGTCGCGGTCATTGGATTTCAGCGCCTTGTAGGTGCCCTGTTCGAACAGCAGCTCGCCATAGATGTCATCCTCGACGATCTGGATATCGAAGCGAGCCGCCAGGCTCAGCAGCTGCTTTTGTCGACCGTCGGGAATGCTCACACCTAGCGGATTGCTCAGACGCGCGGTCAGCACGAGCGCCTTGATCGGCCACTGGCTCGCCGCCAGCTGGAGCGCCTCCAGGCTCATGCCCGTTTCCGGGTCGCTGGGTATTTCGATGACCTTCAAGCCCAGCAGGTCCGCCAATTGCAGCAGGCCGTAGTAGGTCGGCGATTCGGCGGCGATGAGATCACCCGGGCGCGTGAGGACGCGCAGTGACATCTGCAGCGCATCGACACAGCATGGGTGATGACGATTTCGGAGGGATCGACCACCACGCCGGCATCGCGCATGCGAATGGCCACCTGCCTGCGCAGCGGCTCGTAACCGGGGCTGAACATGTAACTGAAGGCGCGCGGGCTGTGAAAGCGGGTGACCTTGGCCAATTGCTGATGCAGCGCGCGCACCGGCAGGTAGTCGACGTGAGGCACCGCCGCCCCGAAGGGCACCAGACCTTCACGACGGCATTCGCTGAGCACCTGGTTGATGATGCTGCTGCGCGTGACCAGGCTGGGCCGCTCGACACGCGCAATATCGGGCGTGGGGGCCGTCAGCATCGGAGTCTGATGGACATAGAACCCCGACTGCGGGCGCGCCTTGATCATCCCCTGGTCTTCGAGATTGGCGTAGGCCTGCAACACCGTGGCGTGGCTGACGTTGAGCTGCATGCTCAGTTTGCGCACCGAGGGCACACGCTCGCCGGGCCGATAGACGCCCCGACGTATATCTTCGGCCAGTTGTTGCGCGATGCGCTGATACAGCAACAGATTGGTCATGGTCCCTGCCTCCGCCAACTGAACCGTAACAGTAGCTCAGGCAGACGACCTTGCACCAATACAGTTGCGCCGAATCTGGCCGAAACAGTGCGCTAGACGCGTCCGTGGCCTAGCGATCCGGCGCAAAGCGCCCTTGCGGATCGGAGAACAGGATCTCGACGCGCCGGTTCTGAGCGCGTCCACGCGCCGAGGCGTTCTCCGCAACTGGGAACTGCTCACCGTAGCCGCGCACATCGATCCGCTGCGCGTCGATTCCCAGATCGGTGAGGATCGAGGCCACTGCCTGGGCCCGCGCTCGAGACAGTTCCAGGTTCTCCTGAGCATCGCCGCGGCTGTCGGTATAGCCTTCGATGCGCACCTTGCGCTGCGGGTTGAGCTGGAGGAAATGTGCCAGCTTGAGCAGCGTGCGGTTGGCCTCCGGGCCCAGACGATCGCTGCCGGCGCGAAAAAGCACATCGCCGAGGGTCATCACCAGCCCACGATCGGTTTCAGTAGCCGCCAGGCTGATCAGCTGATCTTCCATCCACTGCCCCTGCTGCAGATTCAGCAGGCGGGCGTCCTGCAGCATCCGCCGCAAGCGCTCGCGATCCATCTGCAGGCGTACCGCCTCCTGCTGATTGGCCAGCAACGCGCCGTGCTGCCGGGCGATCTCGCTGTAACTCAGGCTCAGGTAGGCGTAGTGACGGGCGTCCTCGGCACCCCCGATGTAATGAGAAAAGCGCTGGGCGCGCTCGAGCGTCTCACCGGCGCGAGCCACATCCTTGGGCGCAGTACGCACCAGATCGGCGTCGTGGCTGACTTGTTCGTAAGCGGCTGACGCCTGGTCGAGCTGCTCGCGCAGCGCTCTATCGGCACAGCCGGCGAGCGACACCGACAGGGCGAGCAGGCCAAGGGCGGAACGAGTGACCTTCATTGCAGGCTCCCCAATTGCTCGCGAACGCGCTCGATGCTGCGTTTGAGTTCGGCGAGCTGCGCCGTGCTCTTCTGATTCAGCACGCGAGCTTCGGCCAGCCGCGCATCGAGCTCGGCCTGCTCGGCAAGCAGCCGAGCCTGCCGATGATCGCCCTCCTTCATCGCCTGGTGGGCTTCGCGCAGCTTGGCCTGCGCCAGGGCCAGTTCAGCGACCTCATCGGTGGCACCGACCGCCTGGGCCTGCTGGACCGCCTCGCTGGTCAGGCGCAGCTGCTCATTGGGCGCCGGGTCGCTGGCGCAAGCCGACAAAAGGCCAGCCAGCAGTAACAGTGTCGGAGAGAAAAACTTGTTCAACGGAGGCAACCTATTTCTGTGTTGACGCTTCGCGTGCCACGCGCTGCTGCTTCCAGAGCGCCAGGTTATCGACCAGCAGTCGCTCAGGCACGCCGGCCGCTTGCAGCTCGGTCATCTGCAAAGCCAGCTGGCCGCGCAGCCACGGGTCGTTGCACGCCGAATCATGCGAGATGGCCAGATGCATGCCGCGCTGCGCGACGGCGGGCGTCAGGCGCTGGACCTGCTCGAGCGCGGCTCGATCGAGCCTGGCCAGCGCACTGTAGCGCTCGTGCAGCACGAAATCGACCTCGCCCTTGCGCAGCTGCTTCAGCGCCTGCCGCATCGTTTTGGCGAGCGGCAGCCCCTCGGCGACAGGCTCCTCGACCGGGCCATCGGCGGTGCGGATGCCACGGCGGCCTGCGAGATCGGCAGGCGAGCTATAGAGAAAGCCCGGCTCGTTGCGCACCCAGGCGAAGGTCTCCAGCTGCGTGATCGCCGGATGGACGAAATCCAGTTCGCCGAGCCGCTCGGCCTGCAACGGCGTATCGAGGAGAATGTCGACCCGACCGCTGCGAACCTCTTCGAGCGCCTTCTTGGCGTCGCCGGTATGCAGCACTTCGACCTTTACGCCTAGTTTGGCGGCCAACTGCTCGAGCAGGTCGACGTTGGCACCTATCAGCCGCTTGCCGTTCTGCGCGTCACGCCAGATGAACGGCGGATTGTCTGCCGAGCCGGTTGCGATCAGCCGATCGCACTTGCCCGCCGCCAGGGTAGCCGCCGACGAAACGAGGGCCAGCACGGCCAGCCCCCAGTTGAGCGGTTTGGCAAGACGCATCGAGAACACCTTCTGCTGAGTGGGAAGCCGGGCGATCTTATCATCGCCCCGCCTGACAGGCGCCCATGAAAAACCCGCACATGGCGGGTTCTTTCACGAGCGAAAAGGCTCAGACGAGCTTTTCCAGCTCCGGCAGGATTTCGAACAGATCCCCGACCAGGCCGTAGTCGGCGACCTGGAAGATCGGCGCTTCCTCGTCCTTGTTGATCGCAACGATCACCTTGGAGTCCTTCATGCCTGCCAGGTGCTGGATTGCACCGCTGATGCCGACGGCGATGTACAGCTGCGGCGCGACAATCTTGCCGGTCTGGCCGACCTGCATGTCGTTCGGCACGAAGCCGGCGTCGACCGCGGCGCGCGAGGCACCGACCGCGGCGCCGAGCTTGTCGGCCAGCGAGTACAGGTGCTTGAAGTTGTCGCCGTTCTGCATGCCGCGGCCGCCGGAAACGACGATCTTGGCCGCGGTCAGCTCGGGACGGTCGGACTTGGCCAGCTCTTCGCCGACGAAGGCGGACTTGCCGGCGTCACCGCTGCCGGAGACCTGCTCGACGGCCGCCGAGCCGCCCTCGGCGTTCACCGCGTCGAAGCCGGTGGCACGCACGGTGATGACCTTGATCGGGGCGCTGGACTGCACGGTGGCGATGGCATTGCGGCGTAGATCGGGCGCTTGAAGGTATCGGCGCTCTCGACGGCGATGATCTCGGAGATCTGGTCGACATCCAGCAGCGCGGCCACGCGCGGCAGGAAGTTCTTGCCGTTGGTGGTGGCCGGGGCCAGCACGTGGCTGTAGCTCTTGGCCAGGTCGGCGATCAGCGGCGCGACGTTTTCCGGCAGCTGATTGGCGTAGGCCGCGTCGTCGGCGACCAGCACCTTGGACACGCCCTCGATCTTGGCCGCCGCTTCACCGATGGCGCCGCAGCCGCTGCCGGCGACCAGCACATGGATGTCGCCGCCGATCTTCGCGGCCGCCGCCACGGTGTTCAGGGTTGCAGCCGCCAGGACCGCGTTGTTGTGTTCAGCGATAACCAGGATAGCCATCAGATCACCTTCGCCTCGTTCTTCAGTTTCTCGACCAGTTCAGCCACGGACTTGACCTTGATACCGGCGCTGCGGGCAGCCGGCGCTTCGACCTTGAGGGTCTTCACGGTCGAGGTGGTGGTCACGCCCAGCGCCTCGGGCGTCAGGGTTTCCAGCGGCTTCTTCTTGGCCTTCATGATGTTCGGCAGCGACGCGTAGCGCGGCTCGTTCAGGCGCAGGTCGGTGGTGACGATCGCCGGCAGGTTCAGCGCGACGGTCTGCAGGCCGCCGTCGATCTCGCGGGTGACGTTGACCTTGTCGCCAGCGACTTCCACCTTGGAGGCGAAGGTGCCCTGGGCGTAGCCGGTCAGCGCGCCGAGCATCTGCCCGGTCTGGTTGTTGTCGCTGTCGATCGCCTGCTTGCCGAGGATGATCAGTTGCGGCTGCTCCTTGTCGACCACGGCCTTGAGCAGCTTGGCGATCGCCAGGGAATTGAGCTCATCAGCGGACTCGACCAGTACGGCGCGGTCGGCGCCCAGCGCCAGGGCGGTGCGCAGCTGCTCCTGGGCAGCGCTCGGGCCGACGGAGACGACCACGATTTCGCTGGCCACGCCTTTCTCTTTCAGGCGCACGGCTTCTTCCACGGCGATTTCGCAGAAGGGGTTCATCGACATCTTGACGTTGGCCAGGTCAACGCCGGAGTTGTCCGCCTTGACGCGGACCTTGACGTTGTAGTCAACCACTCGTTTGACAGCTACAAGAACCTTCATGGATTCCTCGTTCTCTCCGGAGATTAGATTTATTCGCCGAGGCGAACCGGCCACAGGCCTGGGTTCCTTTGCCCTTCTGGCTGTTCGGCGAGCGCAAACTGTCCCGTATCTTGACTGCAGGCCTGTAGCGGGTCAACAACGCATATGGCCCGCCATAAGCCCTCAGGCGCTCGATTCTAGCAGGCTTGCAGAAAATTCAAACAAACGTTTGTATTGGACCGTTTTCGGCAGCTATATATAATGCGCCCCGCCCGGCTCGGTCAGGGAACGATCACAGCCTTCTCTCACTTCTATAAAAAAACCAGCCTTTGATTAGGAGAACGCCTATGGAACGCGAATACATGGAATTCGACGTGGTGGTCGTCGGCGCCGGCCCCGCAGGCCTATCCGCTGCCTGCCGCCTGAAGCAGAAAGCCGCCGACGCCGGTCAGGAGATCAGTGTCTGCGTCGTCGAGAAGGGTTCCGAGGTGGGCGCCCACATCCTCTCCGGGGCGGTCTTCGAGCCGCGCGCGCTGAACGAGCTGTTCCCTGACTGGAAAGCGCTCGGCGCTCCGCTGAACACCCCGGTCACGCGTGATGACATCTACCTGCTGAAGAACGAGCAGGCCGCCAGCAAGCTGCCGAACATGCTGGTCCCCAAGACCATGCACAACGAAGGCAACTACATCATTTCCCTGGGCAACCTGTGCCGCTGGCTGGCCCAGCAGGCCGAGAACCTGGGTGTCGAGATCTACCCGGGCTTCGCCGCTCAGGAAGCGCTGATCGATGAAGACGGTATCGTGCGCGGCATCGTCACCGGTGATCTGGGCGTCGACCGCGAAGGCAATCCGAAGGAAGGCATGTACACCCCGGGCATGGAACTGCGCGCCAAGTACACGCTGTTCGCCGAAGGCTGCCGCGGCCACATCGGCAAGCAGCTGATCAACCGCTTCCAGCTCAACGCCAATGTCGATCCGCAGCACTACGGTATCGGCATCAAGGAGCTCTGGGACATCGATCCGGCCAAGCACGAACAGGGCCTGGTGGTGCACACCGCCGGCTGGCCGCTGGACGACGAGAACACCGGCGGCTCGTTCCTCTATCACCTGGAGAACAACCAGGTGGTCGTCGGCCTGATCGTCGACCTGTCGTACAGCAACCCGTATCTGTCGCCGTTCGACGAGTTCCAGCGCTACAAGCATCATCCGGTCATCAAGCAGTATCTCGAAGGCGGCAAGCGTGTTTCCTACGGTGCCCGGGCCATCGCCAAGGGCGGCCTGAACTGCCTGCCGAAGATGGTGTTCAAGGGCGGCGCCCTGATCGGCTGCGACGCCGGCACCCTGAACTTCGCCAAGATCAAGGGCAGCCACACGGCGATGAAGTCCGGCATGCTCGCCGCCGAGGCGATTGCCGAA
>LZQO01000060.1_pt1 | contig 23571 bp, 30 predicted proteins | sample 768571 | NCBI WGS metagenome assembly LZQO01 (sample SAMN05207081, study PRJNA324507) | oil field metagenome | isolation source: sample BH-FW-10 from oil reservoir | place: India: Bombay High | collected 2015-12-01
CGCCACGTGCTGGCGCGCGCCATCGAGCGGCTGCAGGCCGCCGGCTACCACCCGGTGATGGCCGCGGAACTGGAGTTCTACCTGCTCGATGCCAAGCGCGACGCCGCAGGCCATCCTCAGCCTGCGGCCTTCGCCAACGGTGAGCGGCCGCAGGCACCGCAGGTCTACGGAGTGCTCGAACTCGAACGCCTCGACGCCTTTCTCGACGACCTCTACCGCGCCTGCGAAGCCGGGGGCCTGCCGGTGCGCACGGCGATTTCCGAGTACGCACCGGGGCAGCTGGAGATTACCCTGCAGCATCGCCACGATGCCCTGCAGGCAATGGACGAGGCCGTACGCTACAAGCGCCTGGTGCGTGGCGTCGCGCTCAGCCACGGGCTGCAGGCCTGCTTCATGGCCAAGCCCTTCGCCGAACTGGCCGGCAGCGGCCTGCACCTGCACGCCAGCCTGGCCGATGCCGAGGGCCGCAACCTGTTTGCCTGCGAGGTCGAGGCGCTCGAGCGCGGCGATGGCGACGGCGCGGCGACGCTGCTGCGCCAGTCGATTGCCGGGCTGCTCGACACCCTGGCCGACGGCCTGGCGCTGTTCTGCCCGAACGCCAATTCCTACCGGCGCTTCCAGGCCAACAGCTATGCCCCGCTGGCGCGCAACTGGGGCATCAACAACCGTACCGTGTCACTGCGCGTGCCCGGTGGGCCGGCGGCCAGCCGGCATATCGAGCACCGCATCTGCGGCGCCGATGCCAACCCCTACCTGGCTGCCGCGCTGGTATTGCACGGCATGCTGCGGGGCCTCACGCTCGGCCTCGAGCCCGGTGCGCCGGTCACCGGCAACGGTTACGCGCAGACGGGCGAGCGGCTCGGCTGCGACTGGCGCCAGGCACTGGGCGATCTCGAGCACTCAGCCTGGACACGCGAGGCGCTCGGCGAGGATTTCCACCGGGTCTACCTGGCGATCAAGCAGGCCGAGTACGCGCAGTTCATGGGCGAAGTCGGTGAACAGGACTGGCGCTGGTATCTCGGCCATGCCTGAGCGGCCAGCGCAACCGGTCTAGGCTGAACGGGTAGCCAGCCACCGCAGGACCTTGCCGATGGACAGCCAGACCCGCGAACGCCTCGCCGCCCTGCACCATCAGGGCTTCGTTCTGCTGCCCGCGGTACTTGCCCCGGCGCAGATCTGCGAGCTGCACGCGGCCATCGACCGGCTGACGCCGGTCGGCCTGGACTACCAGGGCCTGGTCGACGACCACTACAAGTGCGTGTTCAACCGCGAGCCGTTCTGGCTGACCTTTCTCGACCTGCCGGGGGTGATCGAGCTGGCCGAGGCGGCGCTCGGCAGCGATTGCCATATCATCGGCCAGACCGCCTGGCGCAGCCGCCCGGGCTTCGTCGGCGGCGAGCTGCATGCCGACTACCTGGTCATGGAGCTGCCGGAACGCCTGCTCGCCGACCCGGCCTTCGAGCTGCCGATGCAGGTCTGCACCGCGCACCTCTACCTCGACGATATCGACGCCGACCTCTGCCCGACCCTGGTGATTCCCGGCAGCCACCGCGCCGGGCGCAAGCCGCGCCCGGGCGAAACGCAGTGGCACGGCCGTGAGGCCGAGCCGGTGCTGTGCCGCGCCGGCGACGTGCTGTTCTTTCGCAGCGACCTCTGGCACGCCGGCAGCCGCAACCGCACCGCCGCCCGCAGTCGCTACCTGCTGCAGATCCACTATGGCCGGCGCATGGTGGCGCAGAAGTTCTCGCCCTACCTGCACTTCCGTTTCAATCCAGAGGTGCTGGCCGCCGCCACACCGCGCCAGCGCCGCCTGCTCGGTGAGCACGAGGCGGCCGAATACGACTGAACCCCCTGGCACCGAACCTGCATCGACCGAGGCCCGCCGCGCCCGCGCGGCCATTGACTCGCATTCGCCAGATGAGGATTCGCCATGATCAGCAGTCGTGAACAGGTCACCCAGATGATCGTCGCCGCCAAGGTACGCAAGGACCTGAAGTGGGCGCATGTCGCCGAAAGCATCGGTATGTCCAAGGAGTGGACCACCGCCGGTTGCCTCGGCCAGATGGCCTTCGACAAGGCCCAGGCCGAGACTCTGGGGCAGCTCTTCGAACTCTCCGACGAAGCCGTCGCCTGGCTGCAGATCGTCCCCTACAAAGGCTCCCTGCCCACCGCGGTGCCGACCGATCCGCTGATCTACCGCTGGTACGAGCTGGTCAACGTCTACGGCACCACCATCAAGGAACTGATCCACGAGGAGTTCGGTGACGGCATCATGAGCGCCATCGACTTCTCCATGGATATCCAGCGCCAGAGCGACCCCAAGGGCGATCGCGTCAACGTGGTGCTGTCCGGCAAGTTCCTGCCCTACAAGAGCTACTGAGGGATCAGCGGGTGCGGATCTCCCCGCGCGCCAGGCTTTCCACGCTGTTGCCCAACGGGTCCGCCGCATTGAGGTCCGCACCACGCTCGCGCAGCGCCTGGAGCAATGCCTCGCGCTGGAACAGCGCGGCGTACATCGCCGGCGTCTGCCCGGCGTTGTTGCGCTGGTTGGGATCGCACTCGGTGGCCAGTAGCCGCTTGGCGATGCTGAGCTCGCCTTTGAAGATCGCGCCGAGCAGCGCCGTATTGCCGCGCTTGTCTTCGGCGCAGGCATCGGCGCCGGCGGCGAGCAGGCGCTCCACGGTCTCGCCATGGCCGTTGTAGGCCGCCAGGATCAGGGCGGTATAGCCCTTGTCATCGACGGTATTCAGGTCGTAACCGGCCCGGATGAATTCGTCGAGGACCTCGTTATCGCCGAAGCGCGCGGCATTGAAGAAGTAGTCGCGCAACTGCTGCCGGACCGCCTCGGGCGTGTCCACAGCATCCGTCAGCGGGCCATCGGCGGCCAGGGCGGCCCCGCTGCCCAACAGCAGCGCTGCCATCAGCAAAAGACCTTGCATATAGCCTCCACAAAAAAAGACCCGGGCCATCGCCCGACCCGGGTCGAAACAACCGGCACCCATGCAGCGCAAAGGAGCCTCCACTGCATGCCGGGCGCCGGTCCGGGGACCTTAGTCCTTGAGCTCGGCGGCCAGCGCCTTGACCCGCTTGAGGTCGGCCTTGGCGACCTTGGTCAGGCCCTCGCCGTAGTTGGCGTCGGCCTTGTAGAAGAACGACAGCAGGATGTGCCTGGCCTCGTCGTCCGTCTTGGCCAGCTCGCCGCCCAGGGTGTTGATCAGGTCGGTCTGCTCCTTCTTGCTGAACGAGCGATACAGATCGCCGGCCTGCTTGAAGTTCTGCTGACGCTGAATCGGTGCCTGCTGGGTGGTGCCGCTCAGCTCCAGTTTGCTGAGCACGGCGCGTGGCGTTTCCTCACGGTTCTCGCGGCGGCTCGGCTGGTAGTTGACGCTGCTGGTGGTGTGGCCGGCGTTCAGCTGGCCGTCCTGGTTACCGTTGTTGACCGGCACCTTCGGGCGGTTGATCGGCAGGCTCATGCCGTTGGCACCGACGCGGTACATCTGGGTATCGGCGTAGGAGAACAGACGGCCCTGCAGCAGGCGGTCCTCGGACGGCTCGATGCCCGGCACCAGGTTGGCCGGCGCCATGGCGACCTGCTCGGTTTCCTGGAAGATATTGTCCGGGTTCTTGTTCAGCACCATCTGGCCGATCTTGCGCTCGGGCACGTCAGGCCAGATCTTGGTGGCGTCCAGCGGATCGAAGTCGAACCTGGCCAGGTCCTCCGGCTTGAGCACCTGGATCATCAGGTCCCACTTGGGATAGTCGCCGTTGTCGATGGCGGTGATCAGGTCACGGGACAGGTGGCTGTAGTCCTTGCCCTGCATCGCCTCGTTCTCTTTCGGGTCGAGGTTCTTCAGGCCCTGCAGGCTCTTCCAGCGGAACTTCACATAGTGGGTTTCACCCTGCTCGTTGACGAACTTGTAGGCGTGCACGCCGTTGCCATCCATCATCCGGTAGCTGGCCGGAGTGCCCTGGTTGGAGTACAGCAGGGTCAGGGTGCGGGTGGCTTCCGGGTGGTGCGAGAGGAAGTCGAAGCGGCGGCTGTCGTCATCCAGGTTGGTGCGCGGGTCCGGCTTGAAGGAGTGAACCATGTCCGGGAACTTGACCGCGTCGCGGATGAAGAAGGTCGGGAAGTTGTTGCCGACCAGGTCCCAGTTGCCATCGGCGGTGTAGAACTTGGTGGCGAAGCCGCGCGGGTCGCGCAGGGTTTCCGGCGAGTGCAGGCCGTGCACCACGGTGGAGAAGCGCACGAACACCGGCGTGGTGCTGCCCTTCTCGAAGACCTTGGCGATGGTCAGGTCGGAGATGTCTTCGGTGGCGGTGAACTCGCCATGGGCACCGGTACCACGGGCGTGCACGACGCGCTCGGGGACGCGCTCGCGACCGAAACGCTGGAGCTTCTGCAGCAGCTGCACGTCCTGCAGCAGGGTCGGGCCGTTGGGTCCGGCGGTCTGGGAATTCTGGTTGTTGCCGACCGGCGCGCCATTGTCGCGGGTCAGTGGGGCAGCATTGGCGGACAGCGCAAGGAGGCTCGCGGAAATGACGCCAAGCGCAAGCCGCGCTGGCGTGGTGCCAAAGGTCATTCGGGACATGGGTGATTCCTCTTCGATTTTCTGATGCGCTTATGGCGCGTCGGAAAGCCTAAGAGGGGGGCCGAAGATACCCCAATTGAATAAGCCGAACAGCGCGATAGAGAAAATGTCGCTCCGCCTGGAGGAACTTCGCGCAAGGCGCCATGGCGGTGCGAGGCGACAGGCCGCTGCACCGCGATGAGACATCCGCCGCCGCCATCCGACGCGACAGCCCCGCTTGGCCGATCGGTCAGCTATGGCATGGCATCTGCACTCCCAGCGCATTCAACCGGCGCTTGCGGAGCAACCACCATGAAACAGCCCGTCGATACCGACTACCCCCTGAGCGAAGTGCCCGCCGGCGCGCGCAAGGGGCTGTGGTCCACCTCCATCCTGCTGTTCGGCTTCACCTTCTTCACCGCCACCATGTTCGCCGGCGGCAAGATCGGTCTGGCCTTCGACTTCAAGACCATGCTCTGGGCCGCGGTGATCGGCAACCTGCTGCTCGGCCTCTATGCCGCCGCGCTCGGGCTGATCGCCTGCCGCAGCGGGTTGAACTCGGTGCTGATGGGGCGCTTCTGCTTCGGCGAGGTCGGCAGCCGGCTGTCCGACTTCCTGCTCGGCTTCACCCAGATCGGCTGGTACGCCTGGGGCACGGCGACCATCGCCATCGTCCTGGTGCGCCTGCTGGCGTTGCCGGAAAGCTGGGCGATGCCGTTGATGGTGCTGTTCGGCTTCGGCTTCTGCCTGACCGCCTTCGTCGGCTACAAGGGCCTCGACCTGCTCTCGCGCATCGCGGTGCCGGCGATGCTGATCCTGTTGATCGCTTCGCTGTGGACCGCCACCCGCGACATTGGCGGGCTGGACGGCCTGCTGGCGGTGCAGCCGGGCGACAGCCTGACGCTCGGCATGGCCATCACCATGATCTTCGGCACCTTCGTCAGCGGCGCGACCCAGGCCACCAACTGGACGCGTTTCGCCCGCAGCAGCAAGGTCGCGGTATGGGCCAGTCTGATCGGCTTCTTCATCGGCAACGGCCTGATGATCGTCGCCGGCGCTACGGGGCCATCGTCTACCAGCAGCCGGACATCGTCGAAGTGCTGGTGCTGCAGGGCCTGTCGATGGCCGCGGTGGTGATGCTCTTTCTCAACCTCTGGACGACCCAGGACAACACCATCTACAACTTCGCCGCGGCCGGCTGCAATCTGCTGCGCACCGAGCGCCGCCGCCTGGTAACCCTGGGCGGAGCCTTCGTCGGCACGCTGCTGGCGCTCGGCGGCATGTACGAGTTGCTGATCCCCTTCCTGATCCTGCTCGGCTCGATCATCCCGCCCATCGGCGGCGTGATCATGGCCGACTACTTCTACCGCCATCGCGGACAGTACCCGAAGCTGGCCGAAGCGCACCTGCCCAAGTACAACAGCCTGGGCCTGGCGGCCTATGTGCTGGGCGCCGCCTGCGCCTACTTCTCGCCCTGGGTGGCGCCCATCGTCGGCATACTGGTGGCCGCCGCAGCCTATATTGTGCTGTACGAGGGCCAGCGCCTGGCCCTGTCGCGCACGGTGCTGACGCAGACCGACGCCCGCTGATCAAGGAGCCACCATGAACATCCTCAACGCCCGCCTGCGCGGCCGCAGCGGCCTGTACCGCATCGAACTGGACGGCGCGCGCATCGCCGCCATCAGCGCGCAGCAGGCGCCGGCCGAAGCCAGCGAGGGCGACATCGACGCCGCCAGCAATCTGGTGGTGCCGCCCTTCATCGAACCGCACATCCACCTGGACGCCACCCTCACCGCCGGCGAGCCGGCCTGGAACATGAGCGGCACGCTGTTCGAGGGCATCGAACGCTGGGGCGAGCGCAAGGCGCTGGTGACCCATGAAGACACCAAGCGCGGGCGAAGAAGACCATCGACATGCTGGTCGACCACGGCATCCAGCATGTGCGCACGCATGTCGACGTCACCGACCCGACGCTGTCGGCGCTCAAATCCATGCTCGAGGTGCGCGAGGAAACCCGTCACCTGATCGACCTGCAGATCGTCGCCTTTCCGCAGGAGGGCATCGAGTCGTTCAAGGGCGGTCGCGAGCTGATGACCGAGGCGATCGCCATGGGCGCCGATGTGGTCGGGGGCATTCCGCACTTCGAGAACACCCGCGACCAGGGCGTCAGCTCGATCAAGTTTCTCATGGACCTGGCCGAACGCACGGGCTGCCTGGTGGACGTGCACTGCGACGAAACCGACGACCCGCAGTCGCGCTTTCTCGAAGTGCTCGCCGAAGAGGCACGGGTACGCGAGATGGGCGAGCGGGTCACCGCCAGCCACACCACGGCAATGGCTCCTACGACAACGCCTACTGCTCCAAGCTGTTCCGCCTGCTGAAGCTGTCGAAGATCAACTTCGTCTCCTGCCCGACCGAGAGCATCCACCTGCAGGGCCGCTTCGACACCTACCCCAAGCGCCGCGGCCTGACCCGCGTGGCCGAGCTCGACCGCGCCGGGATGAACGTCTGCTTCGGCCAGGATTCCATCGTCGATCCTTGGTATCCGCTGGGCAACGGCAACATCCTGCGCATCCTCGAGGCGGGGTTGCACATCTGCCACATGCTCGGCTACGAAGACCTCGAGCGCTGCCTGGACCTGATCACCGACAACAGCGCACGCACCCTGAACCTGGGCGAGCGCTACGGGCTGGAGGTGGGGCGCCCGGCGAACCTGCTGGTGCTATCGGCGCCGGACGATTACGAGATGCTGCGCACCCAGGGCCATGCCCTGCTCTCGGTGCGCAACGGTGAGGTGCTGATGCGCCGCACGCCGGCGCGGATCGAGCGTTACTGAGCGACCGCGCTCATGATCCGGGCGATGCGCGCCTTTTCGTCGGCAGCGTCGAGTGACAACCGCGACAGGTAGGCGGCAACGGCATCGACATCCTCTTCGGAGAGTTTTGCCGCGACACCGATCATCACCGACCCCGCCCGGCTGGGGTCGTTGGTGCGGAAGCGGTTCAGCGCCTTGCGCAGGTATACGTCCGGCTGGCCGGCCAGGCGCGGGGTATTCTCCATGCCTTCGGCGTGCTGGCCGTGGCAGCCGGTGCAGGTGTTGTGGAACAGCGTCTCGCCGCGACTGCGCAACCCTTCGCTCACCGGCACCGCGACCGGGTTGACCTGCTGCTGGCTGAAGTAGACGGCGATGTTCACCCGGTCGTCCTGGGTGAGGTTCTTCGCCAGCTTCGACATGACGTAGTCGATGCGCTGGCCGCTGGCGAACTTCTCGAAGGCGTTGAACAGGTACAGAGGGTTCTGGCTGGCCAGATTGGGAATGTGCGGGCGCTTGCTGTTGCCGGTCTCGCCGTGACAGTAGGTGCAGAACACGGCCCGCTCCTGGCCGGCCGCATAGGCCTGCTGGCGGCTCGCCTCGTCGCCCATGACCTGGGCGAAACGCTTGGCGAGGCCTTCATCGGCATGGGCGAAGGCCGTCAGGCAGCTGAGCAATGCAATGGCGAAAATCCGCATGGGTCCTTCCTGAGCTGAGGCTGTACCGGCGCGCGACTATAGAAGGCCGCACCCGGCCGGATACCGGCGCAGGTCAACGAAATGCCCATCACCGCACCGGGCGCCTCGAAACTGTGACCTCGCTCACCTCAATCACCCGAACGCCCCTGCGCGCCTCTGTCGCATTGACGAACGCGGCAGCCGATGAGCGAAACAGCCAGAAAAGGCGATACAGACGGTGAATATTCGACTAAAGTAGCGCCCCTCTGAACCACCCCAGGAGCCCCGACAACATGCCGCTCGATGGACATGCCGAACTGACCATGACCGTACTGATGACCCCGGACAAGGCGAACTTCTCCGGAAACGTCCACGGCGGCACGCTGCTCAAGTACCTCGATGAAGTCGCCTATGCCTGCGCCAGCCGCTACGCCGGCCAGTACGTCGTGACCCTGTCGGTCGATCAGGTGATCTTCCGCCAGCCGGTGCATGTCGGCGAACTGGTGACCTTTCTCGCCTCGGTCAACTACACCGGCACCACTTCGATGGAGATCGGCATCAAGGTCATCACCGAGGACATCCGGCGCAAGACGGTACGCCATACCAACAGCTGCTTCTTCACCATGGTCGCGCTCGGCGAGGACGGCAAGCCGGTTTCGGTCCCGCCGCTCAATCCGGTGACCCCCGAGCAGAAGCGTCGCTTCGCCCAGGCCTACCAGCGCCGCGAGATCCGCCGCGAACTGGAGCAGCGGTACCAGGCCCTGCGTGCCGAAGGCGAAGCCGAGTCGACACCGGCCTGAGTCGCCCGGCGGCGGTCAAAACCCTATACAATGCGCGCCTTTTAGCCCCATCGAAGGTATCGCCCGTGAGCACCCTGCCGCCCTGCCCGAACTGCAACAGCCCCTACACCTACGAGGACGGCGCCCTGTTGGTCTGCCCCGAATGCGCCCACGAGTGGACGCTTGGTGAGACCGCCGGTGGTAGCGCCGAGGGCGAGAAGCAGGTCCGCGACTCGGTCGGCAACACGCTGCAGGACGGCGATACCGTCACCGTGATCAAGGACCTCAAGGTCAAGGGCTCGTCGCTGGTGGTCAAGGTCGGCACCAAGGTGAAGAACATCCGCCTGGTCGATGGCGACCACGACATCGACTGCAAGATCGACGGCATCGGCGCCATGAAACTCAAGTCCGAGTTCGTCAAGAAGGCCTGAGCCACACGCGCCATACCGACCGCCCGGCACCTGCCGGGCGGCCGGCGTTTCCAGCCTCGCCCGCGGCGTCACGGCAGCCGCCTTCGCGCGCGGCAACGCCACTTCACACAGCCCCTCCCGTGCGCCGCGGCGACCACGGCAAGGGGCCGTTCGCGGTGAACTATCCCCCGGCATCACGATCCCCCGTTATGCACATTCAGCGCGTGCCTGGCGGGCCAAGCTTCCAAAAAGGCAGCCGGCCATGGCCGCCCAGCGACGAGGAGCCCCACGTGACTGCAACCACCCCGCACGTCTACCGAAGCACACCAAACCCGCTGCACGCGACCTTGCTGGCCGGCACCGTTCCGCTGTTTCTCGGCGCGCTGCTGAGCGACATCGCCTACTTTCGCAGCTACCAGATCCAGTGGAGCAACTTCTCGTCCTGGCTGATTGCCGGCGGCCTGGTGTTCTGCGGCCTGGCCCTGCTGTTCGCGCTGGCGGGCCTGGTGCGTGCCGCGCATGAGAAGGGACGCGCGCTGCTCTACCTGGCGCTGTTGCTGGCCACCTGGCTGCTCGGCTTCGTCAATGCCCTCGAGCATGCCAAGGATGCCTGGGCCACCATGCCCCTGGGCTGGTGCTGTCGGTGATCGTCACCCTGCTGGCCTGCGCGGCGACCTGGGTCGGCCTAGGCCAGGCGCGCGCGGGAGGTGCCGCATGAAAACGACGCTGACCCTTTCCGCCCTGACCACCGCCCTGCTGCTGAGCGCCTGTGGCGATGGCAGCCAGACCGCTACCCAGGCGCACGGCGCCGACCCGAAGCTGCCCGAGCCCCAGCGCGGCCTGCTACCGAGCATGACGATCGCCGACCCCGCCGGCTGGGACGGCGACAAACCGACGGTCCCCGAAGGCTATCGGATCAGCGCGATTGCCACCGACCTGCAGATCCCGCGGCAGACGCTCGTGCTGCCCAACGGTGACATCCTGGTCGCCGAAGGCCGTGGCGGTAACGCGCCAAAGCTCAAGCCCAAGGATGTGATCGCCGGCTACATCAAGGCCAAGGGCACCACCTCGGTGAAGAGCGGCAACCGTCTGACCCTGCTGCGCGACGCCGACGGCGATGGGCGCTACGAGCTGAACCAGGTGTTCGCCAAGGACCTCAATGCGCCTACGGGCTGGCGTTCCACGATGCGCCCTGTACGTCGCCAATCAGGATGCCCTGGTGCGCTTCGATTACCGGGAGGGCCAGACCGAGGCCAGCGGCCCGCCGGTGAAGGTCACCGACCTGCCTTCCGAGATCAATCACCACTGGACCAAGGCACTGACCGTCAGCCCCGACGGACGCTTTCTCTATGTCGGCATCGGCTCCAACAGCAACATCACCGAACGCGGCATGGAAGCCGAAGTCGATCGCGCGATGATCTGGCAGATCGACGCCGAGACCGGCGCGCACCGACCCTACGCCACCGGCGTGCGCAACCCCACCGCGCTGGCGATCCAGCCGGGCAGCGACCAGCTCTGGGCGGTGGCCAACGAGCGTGACGAACTGGGTCCGGACCTGGTGCCGGACTACCTGACGTCAGTCCAGGATGGCGGTTTCTACGGCTGGCCCTACAGCTACTGGGGCCAGAACGTCGATGACCGCGTCCGACCGCAGAAGCCCGACCTGGTCGCCTCGGCGATCAAGCCGGACTATGCCCTGGGTTCGCATGTCGCCGCACTCGGCCTGGATTTCTCCGAGCCGGCGATGGGCGAGCGCTTCGCCGACGGCGTATTCATCGGCGAGCATGGCAGCTGGAACCGCGAGAACCCGGTGGGCTACAAGGTGGTGTTCGTGCGCTTCGAGAATGGTCGCCCCAGCGGGGAGCCGGTCGATTTCGTCACGGGCTTTCGCAGCGAAGATGGCAAGACGCGCGGACGGCCGGTCGGCGTGACGGTCGATCCGCGCGGTGCGCTGATCATCGCGGACGACCTGTCCAACACCATCTGGCGCGTCACCCCGGCGCGCTGAGGCCGTGCCGAGAGGCCGGCGGCGCAACGGCCGCCGGCTCTGCAATCGTCGGCGGTGGCGGGCGTCCGGTGCGGTTCGCGTCGACCTCCGTCACACCTGGCCGCCGCGCCCGTCAGGCGCTATGGTCGTGGCATTGCCCCCTCAAGGACGCACCATGGCCGCCAAACCCAGCCCGCTCAACAAGCAACGCCATCTGGCCGTACTGATCGACGCCGACAATGCGCCCGCTGCCATCGTCGAAGGCCTCTTCGAGGAGATCGCCAAGTACGGCGTGGCCAGCGTCAAGCGCATCTATGGCGACTGGACCAAGCCCAACCTGGGCAGCTGGAAAAAGGTCCTGCTCGACCACTCCATCCAGCCGATCCAGCAGTTCGCCTACACCTCGGGCAAGAACGCCACCGACAGCGCGTTGATCATCGATGCCATGGACCTGCTCTATACGCGGCGCTTCGACGGCTTCTGCCTGGTGTCCAGCGACAGCGACTTCACCCGCCTGGCCGCCCGTATTCGCGAGGAGGGCCTGACGGTCTATGGCTTCGGCGAGCAGAAGACGCCTTCGCCCTTCGTGTCGGCCTGCGACAAGTTCGTCTACACCGAGATCCTTCGCCCCGACACCAAGGCCGCCCAGGCACCGAGCGTGGAGAAGGCGGTCGCCGAAATCGCCCTGCCCGAGCCCAAGGCCGCCGCCGAACCGGCGCCCGGCTCGCTCGAAGGCCAGCCGGTGCCGGTCGACTTCATTGCCAAGGTGCTCGATGACATTTCCGAGGAGGACGACTGGGTGCAGCTCGGCACGCTTGGGCAGAACATCAGCAAGCTGCGCCCGGCGTTCGATCCGCGTCTGTATGGCTGCAAAAAGCTCAGCGACCTGATCCGCGCCCAACCCAGGCGCTTCGAGCTGGAAGCGCGCGGCAGCGGCAGCAGCGGCGGCAAGGATCTGTACGTGAAGATCCGCAAGCCGGGCAAGGCTGGCTAGCCCAGCCGGTGCGCCGGTGCGCCGGTGCGCCTAATGAAGCGTTGCACATTTGCCTGATCGATCGGCGAACCTCGCCCGCCCGGTCTCTTCTAAGCACTACCAATGCACGGAGGACAGATTCATGACCAAGCAGTTGCTGGCCGGCTGGGGCCTGATGATCACCGCGCCCCTCGCCCTGGCGCAGACACCGCAGCCGGAGGTAGTCACCCACCTCAACGGGCTGGACGTCGAGATCAGCCCGATGGGCGTACCGGCACAGACCGATGCCATCGCCGGCGAGTTGCTCGGCGTGCGTGCCGTGAAAGTGATGAACAACACCGCCCAGCAGATCACCTGCGAATTCCACGTGCCGGCCGAGGCCCGCTCGGATACCTCCGCACCACCGGTGTTCAGCGTCGCACCCAACACCCAGCGTACCGAGCGCGTCCCCGGCGACTATTCGCCTGATCGGCCGTTCGCCGAAGTCACCTGCCGCTCCAGCGATGCACGCGGCGAACGTTGACGCGCCGCGCACCTGCCTGAACGAAGAGGCCGCACATCGGGGCGGCCTCCTGGTGATGCTGCAGCCACCTCAGGCGGCCATGCGCTCACACTCTTGCGCGCAACGTCGACACGCCTCGGCGCACTGGCGACAGTGCTCGGCCTCGTGCTTGCCACATTCCTCGGCGCAGGCGCGACAGACCTCTGCGCACAGTTTGCAGAAGGCCGCGGCGTAAGCGCTGTCGCGGGTCATCAGGCAGGCCGCCATGGCGCAGATGTCGGCGCAGTCGCGGTCGAGTTCGATGCAGCGCGCCATCATCTTCACGTCGTCCTCGCGCAGGCACGACGCCGCGCAGGTTTCGCAAGCCATGGCGCAGTTGGAACAGGCTTCGATGCAGGCCTGGTATCGGCTGTTGAGCATGGGGACCTCCCTCGTGTCGTTAGGCCATCGGGCGGCGCCACGCCGTGGCGTCAGCGCCGCCCCTCATGACTAGGGGCAGGGCCCCCGATGCAAAGTTCAGCCCGATCGACCGAGCGGCGCCCATGGCCGCCGCGCTGCCACGCCATGCAGCCGTTACAATGGCGGCTCGTCCCGCCAGCCCGCCTCACCGCCATGCCCTTTACCCTCGCCGGCCCCTGCGAATATCAGGAGCTGATCAACAAGAGCCGCTTTCTGGTGAAGGCGGCACCGATCCAGACGCCCGAGCAGGCGCAGACGTTTCTCCAGTCCGTCGCCGACCCCAGCGCCACGCACAACTGCTGGGCCTGGAAGATCGGCCAGCAGTATCGCTTCAGCGACGACGGCGAACCCGGCGGCACCGCCGGACGGCCGATGCTCAGCGCCATCGAGGGCCAGGATTGCGATCGGGTCGTGGTGGTGGTGACACGCTGGTTCGGCGGCATCAAGCTCGGCACCGGCGGGCTGGCCCGCGCCTACGGCGGCACGGCGGCCAGGTGCCTGCAGCAAGCGGCGCGCATCGAGCTGGTGGCGCGTCGGCAAGCCAGCACGCATCTGCGCTTTGCCGAGCTGGCCCTGGTCAAGGCGCGCCTTGGCGAGTTCGAGGCACTGCTCGAGCACGAAACCTTCGATGCCGAAGGCGCCACGCTCGCGCTTGCCCTTCCGGCCGGCCAGATCGCTGCGCTGGAGAAGCTGCTGGCCGATGTCAGCCGCGGCCGCAGCACGCTGCAGCTCAAGGATGACCCACAGATTTTGTGAGCTGCGCTGTGGATAACCTTTGGACGCCTTGCTGGACGACCGAGCCGGCGCGGCTTCCGGCCAACTGGCTATTTTTCGCGCAAATGCGACCGGACATTTCTCTTTTGAACACAACTCGCTGATTTAGCTGAATTTTTCATCGGTCATCTCTGCCATCAAGCGGCCATCACACTGGAGTGACACTGACCGCTGTTTATGCCCGTTTTTCGTGGAAAAAGTTGTGGATAAAACTGGGAGTAATTTATCCAGCCCACAGCGCACGTGGCCTTCGCTCAACTGTATGAAAAATGACCAGCCGGCGCCGAGCGCGTTCCAAAGCACGACCGCGGCCCCGCCACCCGGCATATCCCTGGTCCGGCAGGCTGGCTAGAATGCCTCGATCACGAAGGAGACAGAGACGATGCGCGACTGGCTGAACAACTTGCCCAAGGCCGAACTTCACCTGCACCTGGAAGGCTCGCTGGAGCCCGAACTGCTTTTCAAGCTCGCCGAGCGCAACGGCGTCAGCCTGCCCTGGGCGGACGTCGAGACGCTACGCAAGGCCTACGCCTTCAACAACCTGCAGGAATTTCTCGATCTGTATTACCGCGGCGCCGACGTGTTGCGTACCGAGCAGGACTTCTACGACCTGACCTGGGCCTATCTGCAGAAATGCGAAGAGCAGAACGTGGTTCACACCGAACCCTTCTTCGATCCGCAGACCCACACCGACCGCGGCGTGCCCTTCGAGGCCGCCCTCAACGGCATCAGTGCCGCCCTCGCCGACGGCCGCGAACTGCTCGGCATCAGCAGCGGGCTGATCCTCAGCTTCCTGCGCCATCTGCCCGAAGAAGCGGCGTTAAAGACCCTGGAGCAGGCACTGCCCTACCGCGACGCGTTCTTTGCCGTCGGCCTGGACAGCTCGGAGGTCGGCCATCCACCGAGCAAGTTCCAGCGCGTGTTCGACAAGGCCCGCGCCGAAGGCCTGCTCACCGTTGCGCATGCCGGCGAGGAGGGTCCACCGGAGTACATCTGGGAGGCGCTGGACCTGCTCAAGGTCAGCCGCATCGATCACGGCGTGCGTGCCGCCGAGGATCCCAGGCTGATCGCCCGCCTGATCGAGGAGCAGATCCCACTGACCGTCTGCCCGCTGTCGAACACCAAGCTGAAGGTGTTCGGCCACATGGGCGAGCACAACATCCTCACCCTGCTGGAACAGGGCGTGAAGGTCACGGTGAATTCCGATGACCCGGCCTACTTCGGCGGCTACGTGACGGAAAATTTCGTCGCCCTGCACGACGCCCTGGGCATGACCGAAGCGCAGGCCCGACGCCTGGCGCAGAACAGCCTGGACGCCCGCCTGGCATTTTGACGCAGGCACCGGCATGACCCTGGTCAAGCCTGGCCGCCCGCAACCGGCCTATGGTGGCGGGCGGATACAGTCGAGAGGGTCATTGCCATGAACATCTTCATTCGCCCGGCCCGCCCGGGTGACAACCGCTGGCAGGTCGGCCTCGATTCGCAGCGGGTGAGCTTTCGCAGTGAAGCCGAGGCCCGCCGCTTCGTCGCCACCCTGCAGCGCCGAATCGCCGAGCCGCACGCCCTGCCCAAGGCAGGCTGAAGGCGCTAGCCGGTTTCCGCGCGCGCCGTGCCGTAGGCGACGCCCGAAGCCAGCAAGCCACAGCCGGCGATGATCGCGGCCATAGGCACGGCGGTGCCGTTGTGTAGCGCACCGACGGCAGTAGCCGCGCTGGCCGCGATGGTGAATTGCAGGCTGCCGAGCAGCGCCGAGGCGCTGCCGGCGTTGGCCCGCTGGTCGGCCATGGCGCAGGCGGTCGCGTTCGGCAGCAAGCAGCCAAGCGATGCCACGCAGCCGAACAGCGGAATCAGCAAGGGCCAGAGCGCGGCCGGGCGCGCCGCCGCGATGCCCAGCAGGACCAGCGCGCTGGCGAAGTAGAACCAGACCCAGCGCCGCACCCAGAACTCCGGGCCGCGCCAGCGCATCAAGCGTACGTTGACCTGCGCCATCAGGATGAAGCCCGCCGCATTGATGCCGAAGAACCAGCCGTAGTGCTCGGCGGGCACGCCGTACAGTTCGATGAAGACGAACGGCGAACCGGCGATGTAGGCGAACATCCCGCCCATGCACAGCCCGCCGGTCAGCGCATGCCCGATGAAGAAGCGATCGCCGAACAGCCCGCGGTACTTGCCCAGCGCGCCGCCGATCGGTGCCGGCGCCTGGTCGGCCGGAAAGGTCTCGGGCAGGACCCGCAGCACCGCGAGCAGACAGGTCGCACCGAACAGCGTCAGCACGACGAAGATCGCCTGCCAGCCAAAGCTGGCCAGCAGCGCCCCACCCGCAACCGGCGCCAGGATGGGTGCCAGCCCCATCACCAGCATCAGCTGGGAAAATACTTTGGCGCTGGCCAGCGGATCGCAGAGGTCACGCACCACCGCGCGCGAGATCACCATGCCGGCGCAGCACCGAGCGCCTGGACGAAGCGCGCGGCGATCAGCCATTCGAGCGAAGGCGCCAGGGTCGCGGCCAACGAGGCCAGCGTGAAGAGCGCAACGCCGGCCAGCAGCGGCCGGCGCCGGCCGTAGCGGTCGGCCAGCGGGCCGTAGATCAGCTGGCCAAGCGCCAGGCCGACGAAGTAGGCCGCCAGCGACAGCTGCACCTGCTCGACCTCGGTGCCGAAGGCGTGCGCCAGCGCCGGAAAGGCCGGCAGGTACATGTCGATGGCCATCGGGCCGAAGGCGCTGAGCGCGCCCAGTATCAGGAGCATTGGCAGAGGCATCGCACACTCGTCAGGCAGGAACGGATCGGCGTGCGTCGAGAACTGGCGCACAGACGTTTACACAAGCGCAAGATGCTGTTACATACACCGCCGATTGTAAACCTGCAGAACGACAGACCGCCGGATACCCTCGACGACCGCTCACGGTCCAAGGGACCGGCACAGCTGTCCGGAGACGTCGATGCGTCGCACCAAAGAAGACGCCGAGAAAACCCGCCTGGCCATCCTTGACTCGGCCGAGCGCCTGTTCCTCGAACGGGGCGTGGCACAGACCAGCCTGGACCAGATCGCCCGCGAGGCAGGCGTCACGCGCGGCGCGGTCTACTGGCATTTCCAGAACAAGGCCCACCTGTTCCACGAGATGCTCGACCAGGTGCGCCTGCCCCCCGAGCAGATGGCTGAGCGCCTGGGCAGCTGCGGCCAGCGCGACCCGGTGGATGCGCTGCGCGTGCTGCGCGAGCTGTTCTGCGAGGGCCTCAATGCGCTGGGCAACAACCCGCAGAAGCGCCGGGTGTTCACCATCCTGCTGCACCGCTGCGAATTCACCGAGGAGCTGCGCGACGCCCAGGAGCGCCACGAGGCATTCATCAACCAGTTCATCGAACTCTGCGAGGCGCTGTTCGGCAAGGCGGCGGACTACCTGTTGCCGGGTGTCACGCCGCGCCTGGCGGCGCGCTCGCTGCATGCGATGATCGTCGGCCTGTTCAGCGACTGGACCGTGACAACAGCCTGTTCGACCCGATCGGCGACACCGCGGCCCTGGTCGACCCGCTCTTTCGCGGGCTGATCCGCGACTGGCAGGCGCTCGCCGCAGGCAGCGACAGTTGAGGCGTGGCCGCCGGCACCTCAGCGCACCTGGTAGCCCTCTTCCTCGATCGCCGCGCGGATCTGCTGCTCGCTCGGCGCACCCTCGACCCTGACCGTGCCGGCGGCGAGGTCGACCTCGACGCGGGCCTGCGGATCGAGTGCCTGGATCGCCTGGGTCACCGCGCGCTCGCAGTGCGCGCAGGTCATTCCCGTCACATTGAATACGTGCATCGGACACCTCCCGTTCGGTTGTGTCCGACGATTGTCGACCTTGCCCCCCTGGCAAGGTCAACTGCGCCGTTATGCCACCCGGGGCTTGACCTTGCCACAGGGTTAAGGTCAAAGCTCTAGCTGTCGACTCGGGAGGTCCACATGAGCCAGACCCTATACACCTGCCGGTCATCGGCATGACCTGCGCCAGTTGCGCCGGGCGCATCGAACGCGCCCTGCGCAAGGTACCGGGAGTGCGCGCAGCGAACGTCAACCTGGCCAACGAGCAGGCACTGGTCGAATCGGAATCCGCCTCGCTCGAACAGCTGGTCCAGGCCGTCGACAAGGCCGGCTACGCGTCGCACAAGCCGACCACGAGCTGAGCCTTGGCGACATGACCTGCGCCAGCTGCGTCGGGCGCGTCGAGCGCGCCCTGCTCAAGGTGCCAGGTGTGCTGAGCGCCACGGTCAACCTGGCGAGCGAGCGCGCGCAGGTGCGCAGCATTGCCTCGCTCGACCCTCAGCAGCTGATCCAGGCGGTCAGCGCGGCGGGCTATCAGGCTGCACTGACGAGCGCCGAGCGGCCCGACCCACAGGCGGCGGAACGGCGACTGCAGCGCGAGCGTCTGGCGGTGATCGCGGCGCTGCTGCTGGCCGCACCGCTGGTGATCCCGATGTTCGCCGACCTCTTCGGCCAGCACTGGATGCTCCCACCCTGGCTGCAGTTCCTGCTCGCCACGCCGGTGCAGTTCGTGCTCGGTGCACGCTTCTACGTCGCCGGCTGGAAGGCCGTGCGCGCCGGAGCCGGCAACATGGACCTGCTGGTCGCCCTCGGTACCAGCGCCGGTTACGGGCTGAGCCTGTACCAGTGGTGGATCGCGCCGGCCGGGCAGATGCCGCACCTGTATTTCGAGGCATCGGCCGTGGTGATCGCGCTGGTGCTGCTCGGCAAGTACCTCGAGAGCCGCGCCAAGCGCCAGACCAGCGCGGCCATCCGCGCCCTCGAGGCGCTGCGCCCGGAACGCGCCCGGCGCCTGGTCGACGGCCATGAGGAAGACGTGGCGATCGCGGCCCTGAGCCTGGGCGACATCGTCGTGGTGAAGCCGGGCGAACGCTTTCCAGTGGACGGCGAAGTCATCGACGGCAACAGCCAGGCCGATGAAGCCCTGATCAGCGGCGAAAGCCTGCCGGTGGACAAGCAGCCGGGCGATCGCATCACCGGCGGGGCGATCAACGGCGACGGCCGCCTGCTGGTCCGGGCAACCGCACTCGGCGGCGAGACGGTCCTGGCGCGCATCATTCGCCTGGTCGAGGATGCCCAGGCCGCCAAGGCACCGATCCAGAAGCTGGTCGACCGGGTCAGCCAGATCTTCGTCCCGGCGGTACTGCTCATCGCCCTGGCTACCCTGGCCGGCTGGCTACTGGCCGGAGCGGCACTGGAGACCGCGCTGATCAACGCCGTGGCGGTGCTGGTCATCGCCTGCCCCTGCGCCCTCGGCCTGGCGACACCCGCGGCGATCATGGCCGGCACCGGCGTCGCCGCGCGTCACGGCATCCTGATCAAGGACGCCGAGGCGCTCGAAGTCGCCCATGCGGTGAATGCCGTGGCGTTCGACAAGACGGGCACGCTGACGTCCGGCAAGCCGGAGATCGTTCATCTCCTGGCCGCCGAGGGCGACGACCACCAGGCGCTGCGGCTGGCCGGTGCGCGTGCTGCTGATCTTCCTGCGTAGCGTGCCGGAAATCGTCTGGGCCCTGCTCTTCGTCCGCGCGGTGGGCCTCGGGCCAACGGCCGGGGTGCTGGCCATCGCCATCACCTATGCGGGAATGCTGGGCAAGGTCTACGCAGAGATTTTCGAGTCGGTCGATGCCGGCCCGGCCCGCGCGCTGCTCGGCGCAGGCAGTTCGCGCCTGCAGGCCTTCGCCTACGGTGTCCTGCCACAGGCCGCCGGCGAGATGCTCTCCTACTCGGTGTACCGCTGGGAGTGCGCCGTGCGTGCCTCGGTGGTCATGGGCTTCGTCGGCGCCGGCGGGCTGGGCCAGCAGATGGATCTGTCGATGCGCATGTTCGCCGGCGGAGAAGTGGCGAGCATGCTGCTGACCTTTCTGCTCCTCGTGCTGCTGGCCGACGTGCTCAGCCGCCTGTTGCGGGGGCGCTACGCATGAACCGACTGTCGCGCCTGCTGCTGCCGCTCGGCCTGCTTGCCGCCGTGGTTGCCGCCTTTGCCTTCCTGCAACTGGACGCCGGTGCCCTGCTCAGCCGCGACGGGCTGGGCGCGATGAGCGAATACGCTGCACGTTTCCTGCAACCGGATTTTTCCGCGCCACACCTGCGTGCCATCGGCTTCGCCGCGCTGGAAACCCTGGCGATGTCGGCCATCGGCACACTGCTCGCGGCCCTGCTGGGGCTGGCCCTGGCACTGCCAGCCGCGGGGCGCTTCGGCCTGCCCGCCCAGGCCGGCGCCCGCCTGCTGCTCAATGCGCTACGGGCGATTCCTGAGCTGGTCTGGGCCGCGTTGATGGTACTGGCCGCCGGGCTAGGACCGAACGCGGGAACGCTGGCGCTGGCGCTGCACACCACCGGCGTGCTCGGGCGGCTGTTCGCCGAAGCGCTGGAAAATACCCCGGCGGCACCGACCGAGGCGCTGCGCCTGGCCGGTAGCGACCGCATCGCAGCGTTCTGCTACGGCACGCTGCCGTCTCTCTGGCCGCAATTGGTGGCCTACACGCTATATCGCTGGGAGAACAACATCCGCATGGCCAGCGTGCTGGGTTTCGTCGGCGCCGGCGGCCTGGGCAGATGCTCTACATGAGCCTTAGCCTGTTCCAGGAAGCCCAGGCCGCGACCGTGATCCTGGCGATGCTGATGATGGTCCTGGTCGTCGATGCCACCAGCGGCTGGATGCGCATGCGCTGGGTCCGCGGCTGAGGCCAGCCTCTCAGCCGTCGCCCGCCGGGCCACGCGGGGTCAGTTCGATGATTTCCTCGGTGATCTCGTCCTGGCGCAGGCGCCGGTATTCGCCGAGCAGCGACTCGCGGCGCTCCTGCAGATGCCCCTCGGCCGAAATCATCGCCTGCATCCGCGCGTCGTTTTCCGCGGCATAGGCCAACACCAGCGCTTCGCACAGTTCAGCGAACAGGTACTCGTCAGCCAGACCGGCCACCAGCGCCGCCGGCGACAGGTGCGTGCAGGGCGCGGACCCACGGCTGGCCTGGGGAAAGCGGCCATAGTCGAACGGCAGCAGACGTCGTGACAGCAGGGTTGGCGGCCCGGCTTCACCTGGCTGGGCGTGCAGCAGACTGAAATGCAGCGGCCGCTCATCGAGCCCGGCGTAGATGCGCTCGAGCAAAGTTGTGGCGAGCTCCGGCACATCGTCCAGATGCACCGCCATGGACGCGCTCCACGTCGGTACCAGCCGGTGCTCGGGCGCTGCGACCTGCCCGCGCTCGCCCAGCAACCAGAGCTCGGTATCCGCGTCCAGGCTACCGGCCAGGGTTTCCAGCAACCTCGCATCGAAGCCGCCGACGAAGCCCTGCTCGGCACAGATCGCCAGGACCACCTGCGCGCTGCCTTGCCGTGGCAGCTCGTCCGCCGGCCCGCGCGGCAAGGCCAGCGCCTCACCGATGGCGATTCCGAGCGTCTGCGCGAAGTCGCGTACCGCCGCCAGCGAGCGCTGCGCCTCGCGCGAGCGCGCCGAAGCGATCGCGCGCATGGCGCCAATCACCAGCCGAGTTCGCGGGTGGTCTCCAGGTGGCGCGCAACCTCACCCACCGGCCGCTCATGCCCCACCCTGCTGAAGCTCGTCGCACAGCGCGGCCACCGTCTGCACCAGCCGCTGCCGAGCGGCGTCATCCAGTTCGCCACCCTGCTCCAGGGTCTCACGCAACGTCGGCGCATGGGCATCGAGCCAACCCGGCAGACGCTGCTGCAGCAGAGCGATCACGCTGACCGGGCGCTCATCGAAGGCGCCTTCGGACAGGGCGGCGAGCAAGGCGATCTGATCGCTGCGCCGCAGGGCGGTGAAGCGCGGCTGAACCAGCAGCGCGCGGATCCGCTCGCCGCGGGTCATCTGCTGCCGCACCCGGGCATCGCCCAGACCGCCGAAGCGGGTGAACATTTCCAGCTCGAGGAACTGCGAGTACTCCAGGCGCAAGCGCCCGGCCACCTGACGCAGCGCCTTGGGCTGCGCCTTGCCGCCGACCCGGCTGACCGACAGGCCGGTCTCGACCGCCGGGCGCTGATTGGCCGCCGCCAGGTGGCTGTCCAGAACGATCTGGCCATCAGTGATCGAAATGAGGTTGGTGGGGATGTAGGCGGCCAGGTTGCCCGCTTCGGTCTGAGCGATCGGCAGGGCGGTCAGCGAGCCGCCGCCACGCTCGGGCGACAGCCGGGCCGCGCGCTCGAGCAGGCGCGCGTGCAGGTAGAAGATATCGCCAGGAAAGGCCTCGCGACCCGGCGGCGCGTGGGTCAGCAAGGCCAGTTCGCGATGGGTGGCGGCATGTTTGCTGAGGTCGTCGATGACGATCAACGCATGCTGGCCACGGTCGCGGAAATACTCGGCAATGCTGAACCCGGCGAAGGGCGCCAACCACTGCAGGCCCGCGCTGTCGGCCGCAGTGGCGACGACAAACACGCAGCGCTCCGGCGCACCCTGCCGGCGCACGGCTTCGATGGCCTGCTGCACCGCCGCGCTACGCTGGCCGACGGCGACATAGACGCAGATCACGTCCGAGTGCTTCTGGTTGATGATCGCGTCCAACGCCAGGGAGGTCTTGCCCGTGGCCCGGTCGCCGATGATCAGCTCACGCTGGCCGCGGCCGATGGCGAACAGGGCGTCGACGATCAGCACGCCGGTGTCGAGCGGCTCGCTGACCAGCTCGCTCGATGATTGCCGGGGCCGGTCGCTCGACCGGCAACCAGTCGGCCGTCTCTGGCGCGGCGCGATCGTCCAGTGGACGCCCGAGCGGGTCGACGACCCGCCCGAGCAGCGCCGGGCCGACCGGCACCTGCAGCACCTGACCGGTACCGAAGACGGGCATGCCGGCCGCCAACGTCGTCTGACGATCGAGCAGCACGGCCGCCAGGTGCCCCTCCTCCAGGCTCATGACGAAGCCGAGGCTGCCATCGGCGAAGCGCAGCAGCTCGTCGAGGCGGACGCTGGGCAGGCCGCTGACATGGGCGATGCCATCGGCAACCTGCTCGACGCGTCCGGTCTCGAGACCCTCGCTGCCGACCAGCGCCCGCGCCAGCGCCGCCCGCTGGCGTACCAGCCAGCCATCGTTCGGTTTATCGAGGTCATCCTGCGCCATGCTGCAACTCCTGCTGCACACGGGCGAGATCGGCCCGCAGACTGTTATGCACCTGCGCAGTACGCCCCTGGAGTTCGAGCCCGGCGATGAGGCTCGGATCGACCCGCACCTCCAGCGTCGGTCGGCGCCCGAGTACGCCACTCAGTGCATCGAGGCAGGCCGCCAGCTCGGCTTCATCCAGCGCACGCGCGGCGTGCAGCACAAGCGCGTCCGACTGCTCCGCCAGGCCCTGGCGCACCGCTTCGGGCAAGCGCGCGGTGGCCTCGGCAAGCCCCTCGATAAAGCCGTTCACACGCGCCGACTCCGGCAGGCGTTGCAGCAAGCGTGCAGCGATTTCCAGGGCCAACTGCGCAGCCTGTGCTTCGAGCGTCTGCCGCACCTGCGCCTGCTGGGTCTGCCATTGTGCTTCAGCCAGGCGACGGTGCTCGTCGGCCTCTGCCCGAGCGGCCTGCAACAGCTGCTCACGTGCCTGCTGCACGTCCTGCTCGACCTGCGCCAGGGCGGCGTCGCGCTGCGCCTGCAGCGCCTGGTGCTCGGCCTCGATC
>LZQO01000061.1_pt1 | contig 23571 bp, 28 predicted proteins | sample 768571 | NCBI WGS metagenome assembly LZQO01 (sample SAMN05207081, study PRJNA324507) | oil field metagenome | isolation source: sample BH-FW-10 from oil reservoir | place: India: Bombay High | collected 2015-12-01
CGCCTCGGCTTCGCGAGCCTGACGGGCGAGGGTCTGTTCGATGGTGTTGAGGACGCGCTCGAGCTGAGCCTGGTCTTCGCGGCGGGCCTGCAGTTTCTGTTCGCGTGAGGCGATGTCGCGGTTGAGCTTGGCCAGCGCCTGGCGACGCTCCTGGCGAGCCTCGGCCAGCTGCGCACGGCGCTGTTCCAGCCCATCACGGCGCTCGGCAAGCTTGGCCTGTTCGGCGGCGATATCGGCCTCCACATTGGCCAATTGCCGCAGCGTCTCATTGAACTGTGCCACCTGCTCGAAGCGGGCTTTGCTCAGGTAGTCGTAATAGGTCAGCGTGCGGCTGAATTTCTCCGGGTTCTGCTGGTTGAGCAGCAGCTTCAGGTACTCCTGGCGGCCATTGCGGTAGGCCGCTCGTGCCTGAATGCCGATCAGGCGCTGCTGCTCGATACGCGCGCCTTCGAGCGTGGTCTTCTCGTCGTCCAGTTTCTGCAGTTCGGCTTCGCCGCGGTCGATCTCGTGCTGCAGCGTATCGACCTGCTTCTCCAGCTCGCCCATCTCGCTCTCGGTAGCCTTGAGCTGCTTCTGGATGCCGGTCTTTTCCTGCTCGATGGTTTTGAGCAGTTTCTGCAGCTCGGCGATGTCCTTGCGGGCGGCTTCGATCTGCTGCTGCGTGGCCGCACGCTCGTCGGCGATGACGGAGCCTGCCAGGCAGAGCATTACCAGTGCGAAGAGGGCGCGGAGCATGCGGGCTTACCGGAGGAACTGGACGGCCTAGTATGCCTAAAAACATGGCCGGAAGCTTGGCGGCGATCGCGCCCCGTCTGGCTTCCGGCCGATGGCGTCAGTCGTTGAGCTGAATGATCGAATGGCCGGTCATTTCCTCCGGCACCGGCAACCCCAGCAGGGTCAGCATCGTTGGAGCGACGTCCGCGAGCACGCCGCCTTCGCGAATGCTCGCCTTGCGCTTGCCGACATAGATGAAGGGCACCGGCTCGCAGGTATGGGCGGTATGCGCCTGCCCGGTCATGACATCTTCCATCTGTTCGACGTTGCCGTGGTCGGCGGTGATCAGGGCTTCGCCGCCAACCTTCTCCAATGCCTCGACCAAGCGGCCCATGCAGGCGTCGAGGGTCTCGACCGCCTTGACGGCGGCCTCGAACACGCCGGTATGACCGACCATGTCGCCGTTCGCGTAGTTGACGACGATCACGTCGTAACGCTGGTTCTCGATGGCGTCGACGATGCGATCGGTCACCTCGGGCGCGCTCATTTCCGGCTGCAGGTCGTAGGTGGCGACTTTCGGCGAGGGAATGAGGATGCGCTCTTCGCCCTCGAACGGCTCTTCGCGGCCACCCGAGAAAAAGAAGGTCACATGGGCGTACTTCTCGGTCTCGGCGATGCGCAGCTGGGTCTTGCCATTCTTGGCCAGGTACTCGCCGAGCACGTTGTTCAGGGCCTCTGGGGCGAAGGCCGCCGGTGCCTGGATGCTCGCGGCATACTGGGTAAGCATGACGAAGCCTGCCAGTTGCGGCGTGCGGGCGCGCTGGAACTCGCTGAAGCCCGGTTCGACGAAGCAGCGAGTCAGCTCGCGCGCACGGTCGGCGCGGAAGTTCATGAACACCACGGCATCGCCATCCTCGACGCGCACCGGCTCGCCGACAGTGGTGGCCTTGACGAATTCATCGCTTTCGCCACGCTCGTAGGCGGCAATCAGGCCGTCCACGGCGTAGTCGGCGTGGAATTCGCTCTGGCCCTCGACGATCAGCTTGTAGGCCTGCTCGACGCGCTCCCAGCGATTGTCGCGATCCATGGCGTAGTAACGCCCGATCAGGCTGGCGATGCGGCCCTTGCCCAGGCGGGTGAAGGTGGCCTGCATCAGTTCGATGGAGCTCTGGGCGCTCTTGGGCGGTGTGTCGCGGCCGTCAAGGAATGCATGCAGGTAGATTTTCTCGGCGCCGCGCTTGGCGGCCAGTTCGGCCATTGCGACCAGGTGGTCCTGGTGGCTGTGCACGCCGCCGTCGGAAAGCAGGCCGAGGATGTGCACTGCCTTGCCGGCCCCGACGGCCTTGTCCACGGCTTCGCAGATCGCCGGATTGCTGAAGAAATCGCCGTCACGGATGGCTTTGGTGACGCGCGTGAAGTCCTGATACACCACCCGGCCGGCGCCAAGGTTCATGTGGCCGACCTCGGAGTTGCCCATCTGGCCATCCGGCAACCCGACGTCCATGCCGCTACCGGAGATCAGGCCGTGCGGCTGCGTGGCGAGCAGGCGATCGTAGACCGGGGTGTGGGCGGCATGGATGGCATTGAAGTCAGGGCTGTCGCTGTGTCCGAAGCCGTCGAGAATGACCAATACCAGGGGTTTGGGTGCGGAAGGCATCGCGTGAGGGCTCCTTGGCGCAGGGCGAAAAAAGGCGACCAGTCTACTGTCTGGACTGTTGCAGGTCACGATTGATCAGGGTTCAGCCGCCTGGGGGCGCTGTGTATACTGGCCCGCATTTTATCGCCTGGGTACCTGTTGATGCTCGCTAACCTGATTGAATTTGTCTCTAACCACTATGTGCTGAGCAGCCTGTTCGTCGTGCTGCTGGTGCTGCTGGTGATCACCGAGGCCCGCAAGGGCGGCAAGAGCCTGACTTCGCGCGAGCTGACGACGATGGTCAATGGTGGCCAGGGCGTGGTGTTGGACGTGCGTCCGAAGAAGGAGTTCGCCACCGGCCACATCGTCGACGCATTGAACATTCCGCACGACAAGCTGGTCAGCCGAATGGGCGAGCTGGAAAAACACAAGGGCAAGACCCTGATCGTGGTCGATGCCATGGGACAGCACGCCGGAGCGGTCTGCCGGGATCTACAGAAGGCGGGCTTCACCGCCGCCAAGCTGTCCGGAGGGATCTCGGCCTGGCGCGGCGACAATCTGCCAGTGGTCAAGTGAACATGCCCAAGGTCGTCATCTATACCACCGCCTGGTGCCCCTTCTGTGTCCGGGCCAAAGCCCTGCTCGACAACAAGGGCGTCGCCTATGAAGAAATCGCCGTCGACGGCAAACCGGCTTTGCGCGCCGAGATGGCGAGCAAGGCCGGGCGCACGTCGGTGCCGCAGATCTGGATCGGCGAGCGGCATGTCGGAGGGTGTGACGACCTGTATGCGCTCGAACGCGCCGGGCGGCTGGACGCGTTGCTCCAGGCCTGATGGCGCCGCTCTCTCTTCCATAACGACACGCACAACAGAAGGCTCATGAAATGACCGAACAAGCCAATAACGGTGCCGCCGCGAACGAGCAGCAGGGCGCGCAATTTTCCCTGCAGCGTATCTATGTTCGCGACCTGTCCTTCGAGGCACCGAAGAGCCCGGAGATTTTCCGTCAGGAATGGAACCCGAGCGTCGCGCTGGATTTGAATACCAAGCAGAAACCGCTGGAAAGCGATTTCTTCGAAGTGGTGCTGACCCTGTCGGTGACCGTCAAGACGGGCGAGGAGGTTGCCTTCATCGCCGAGGTGCAACAGGCCGGCATCTTCCTGATCAAGGGGCTGGACGCCGGCGCCATGAGCCATACCCTTGGCGCCTTCTGCCCGAACATCCTGTTCCCCTACGCTCGCGAGGCGCTCGACAACCTGGTCACGCGTGGCTCGTTCCCGGCATTGATGCTGGCGCCGGTGAACTTCGATGCGCTCTATGCGCAGGAGATGGCGCGGATGCAGCAGGGTGGTCAGGCACAGCACTGAGTGCCTTGAGGCGGGTCGCGAGCGATCCGCCTCGTCTTTCCTTACCTGACGGTTACCACCAGCTTGCCGATCGCCTTGCGCTGCCCCAGCGCGGCAATCGCCTCACCGGTGCGCTCGAGTGGGTAACGCTGCGAAATCACTGGTTTGAGCTTGCCTTCGGCGTACCAGGCGAACAGCTGCTTGAAGTTCGCGGCATTGTCATGCGGCTGGCGTTGCGCAAAGGCGCCCCAGAATACGCCGACCAGCGCGGCACCCTTTAGCAGGGGCAGGTTGGCTGGCAGCGAGGGAATCTCCCCGGCGGCAAAGCCGACCACCAGCATGCGGCCGTTCCAGGCGATGCTGCGAAACGCCTCCTCGAACAGGCTGCCACCGACCGGGTCGTAGATCACATCCACGCCTTGCCCACCGGTCAGTTCTTTCAGACGCTCTTTCAGGCTTGCCTCGGTGTAGTTGATCAGTTCGTCGGCACCGGCCTGGCCAGCGGTCTCCAGCTTCTCATCGGTGGAGGCGGCTGCGATCACACGGGCGCCCATGGCCTTGCCGATCTCGACTGCCGCCAGACCGACTCCCCCGGAGGCGCCGAGCACCAGCAGCGTTTCGCCCGGTTGCAGGTTGCCACGCTGCTTCAGAGCGTGCATTGAGGTGCCATAGGTCATGCTGAATGCGGATGCGGTCTCGAAGTTCATGCCGTCGGGGATCGGCAGCGCGTTGTAGGCCGGCACTGCGACCTGCTCGGCAAAGCTGCCCCAGCCGGTGAGGCCCATGATCCGGTCCCCTGGCTTCAGGTGGTTGACCTTCTCGCCTACTGCAGCGACCACGCCGGCCGCCTCGCCACCCGGGGAAAATGGAAAGGGGGGCTTGAATTGGTACTTGCCTTCGATGATCAGTGTGTCGGGAAAATTCACGCTGGCAGCGTGCACGTCGAGCAGGACTTCGTTGGGCTTGATGCTCGGGCTGGGCACTCTTCGAGGACCAGGTTTTCGGGCGGGCCGAAATTTTTGCAGAGAATGGCTTTCATCGGGGTTCCTTTATAGGTGTTTTTGGCGGCCGTGATGGCTGGAGTCTAGGCGGCCGTGATTCAGGAACAACGAGCATGGCCGCCTGTAATGGCAGTGCATAAGCCGTTCGCAGGCTTGGGTCGCGCCGCTCGACTGGTTATGCTGGCGCAATCTCATTCTGGAGCTCGCCCGTGAAGCGCATCATCGCTCTTGTCTTTGCCCTAGGTCTGGCGCTGCCGGTCTGCGCCGAGGAGCCTGCCGCCGAAGAGGGGGCGCCACAGGTCGTCTATTACGCACTGGTGCCTGCGCTGGTCGGCAATTATGGCGGCGGAGAGGGATTGAAGTACTACAAGGCCGACGTGGCCCTGCGCATCACCGGCAAGGAAGCCGAGGAGAAGGTCAAGCATCACGAGCCGCTGATCCGCAATCAGCTGGTCATGCTGTTCTCTCAGCAGACCGATGCGAGCCTCGGCAGCGTGGAGGCCAAGGAGCAGTTGCGTCAGGAGGCGCTCAAGCAGGTCCAGGAGGTGCTCACGCAGGAAGAGGGCAAGCCGCTGGTGGACGACCTGCTGTTCAACAACCTGATCATCCAGTGAGCAGTGCATCGCGCAGGTTGAGCACTGCCTGCCACTGTTGTTCATCCACCGGCATCACCGACAGTCGGCTGCCTTTCTTGACCAGCGCGAGTTCGGAGAGGCGAGGGTCGGCCTTGAGCAGGGGCAGGCTCAGTACCTCGCCGAAGCGTTCGACGAACTCGATATCCACGGCGCTCCAGGGGTTGTTGGCGTCGCTGGCTTTCGGATCGAAATAGTCGCTCTGTGGGTCGAGTGCCAGCGGGTCGGGATAGGCGCTCCGCGTGATTCGGCCTATGCCGGCGATACCGGGCGTGGCGCAACTGGAGTGATAGAAGTAGAACAGGTCACCGGCGGCCATCTGCCGGATGAAATTCCGCGCCTGGTAATTGCGCACGCCGTCCCAGCGGCCAGCGCCCCTGTTTTCAAGGTCGCGGATGGAAAATTCATCAGGTTCGGACTTCATCAGCCAGTAGTGCATGGCGGCTCTCCGGAGGTTTTTTGTTAGCTCTGTCGCGGCTCCGACAATCGGCTATACGCGCCATTTGCGCAGAGCGATTGCTTGACGGAAAATGCCGCGGCTGTTGAGTTGGGTCGTCGAAACCAGAACGAAAAAAACCGTTTCGACGTGGACGATTCGCCTTGCAGGGGGAGGCGATCATTATGAAGCGCAAACCGGATATTCTCTGGGTTTTGGTACTTATCTTCGGGCTCGGTGTGGTCACCACCGGCTACACGCAGAGTCTCTGGGAGCGGCAGGCCGAGCCAGGCGGCGCGCCGGTCCTCCAGACCACCACGCAGGCTCAGCGCTAGTCATTCGGATCGTGGCGCGAACAGGTCTCCGGGCGATACCAGTCTCGGTCCGTCACGGTCGCATCCAGCGCCACATCCCAGCTCGCAAGCGGCAGGCGGTCGACCTTCTGACATTCGTGGGCCAGGCCCAATAGGGTGGGCTTGCGCCAGCTCTTCTGGCGGGTGCGGTAAGCCAGGCTGCGGTCGTAGAAGCCGCCTCCCATGCCCAGCCGGCCGCCGGCCTCGTCGAAGCCCACCAGCGGCATCAGCAATAGATCCAGCGTCCAGACCTTCCGCTGAGCTTCGCGTGCTCGCACGGGTTCGGGTATTCCGTAGCGGTTCGGCCTGAGTCGCTCGCTGGGTCGTACGCGTTGAAAGATCATCCGTGTGCGCGGCCATGGATCGAGCACGGGAAGGTAGGTGGCCTTTCCTCGTCGCTGGGCAGCGCGCAGCAATGGGCGCGGATCGATTTCGCCATCGTTGGGCAGGTATAGGGCGATGTGCCGAGCGCGCCGAAACAGCGGGTGTTGGGCGAGCAGGCGATAGAGGCGTTGCGCGGCGAGCCGTTGCTCGAGCGGTGAAAGGCTGCGGCGAGCCTGGCGGAGTTGCCGCCGTAAAGCGGCGCGAGACAGGCCCGCGGCGCTGATCATGAAAGGTAGCTCCCCAGCATGCCGCTGCCGGCGTAGGCCCTTGAACCCGAGAGTTCAAGGTGGCGACTACAGAGAACCTTCAGGCTTTCCGTCAGGCGGACATGCACACCGGTCCCACGTGTAGCCTCCATGGTGTTGCTTATCGGGAGAGGGTCATCGCCGACTGGCGCACATGCCAGGGAGTTGCGGGGATTATACCTCAATGCTTTTGCATCTGTTCCCGTTTCATCGGGCATCGCGGCGCTACGACGAATGGTTTTCAGTGAGGGGCCGCCGAGGCTGCACGTGCGCGCCATGCTGCCGCCGGCCGCGCGGGACCTCGGCTTCCGTACGGTGACGCGCAGAGGACAGTTCACTCGACGTTCGATCAGTTGCCTGAGGGGTTCGGGTCGGTAGCCAAGGCGCTGTCGACGCGCTCGAGCAGCATGCGCACGTGCTCGCGGGCGCTGCTGGCTTCGGCGTCGAGCTGGTCGTTCTTGTGCAGCAGTTCGTGGGTGATGTTCAGGGCAGCCATCACCGCCACGCGGTCGGCGCCGATCACCTTGCCGCTGCTGCGGATGTCGCGCATCTTGCGATCCAGATAGCGCGCGGCGCCTTCCAGGTTGCTGCGCTCCTCGGGCGGACAGGCGATGCAGTATTCCTTGTCCATGATGTGCACGGTGACGGTGTTCGGCTGGGTCATGAGTCCTGCTCCAGGGCTTTCAGGCGCGAAATCATCGATTCGACCTTCAACCGGGCCATTTCGTTCTTTTCGATCAGATGAGCGCGCTCCTCGCGCCAGGCCTGCTCGTTCGCCTGCAGCAGGCGATTCTGGGCCTTGAGTTGCTCGATGCGCTGGATCAGCTGCTCGAGCTTGGCGGTCAGCAATCGCAGATCGGCGTCTTCCATGGGATTCCTACTAGGGGGCGCGGGCAGGGCCGCCGGGCTTCGATGGTCTTGCCGCAATCGCCGATGCTAGGATACGGAGCCTTCATTCTAGTCATTGCGCTCTGGTGCGCCTAGCCGCCATGTCGATTCAAGCTTCCCCTTATGCAGCTTTCGCCAGTTTGCTGCAGAACGCTCCGCAAGCCGTCTCCCCCGCCGAACTGCACGGGCTGCTGCTCGGGCGCAGCTGTGCCGGCGCCAGTTTCGATCCCGATGCCTGGCTGACCGATGCCGCCGATCTGCTTGGCGAGATGCCCGAAGGCCCGGTCCGGCAGGCGCTGATCGGCCTGCAGGAAATGGTCAAGAACGAACTGGCCGGCGAGGACGTCGCACTGGTTCTGCTGCTGCCCAGCGACGAGGCCAGCCTGACCGAGCGCGCCGTGGCCCTCGGCCAGTGGTGTCAGGGTTTCCTGGCCGGCTTCGGCCTGACCGCGGGTGATCGTGCGCTGAGCGACGAGGCGCGCGAGGTGCTGCAGGATCTCGCTGCCATCGCGCAGATCCAGGACTCGCTGGAGGAGTCCGAGGACGGCGAGAACGACTACATGGAGGTGATGGAGTACCTGCGCGTCGCGCCGCTGCTGCTGTTCGCCGAATGCGCCAAGCCTCTGCCGCCCACCGCCAAACCTTCCTTGCACTGAGATGTCCCGATGACTCGCATCCCGAAATCGGAATATGCCCGTCGGCGCAAGACGCTGATGGAGCAGATGGGCCCCGATAGTATCGCCATCCTGCCTGCCGCGCCGATGTACATCCGCAACCGGGACGTCGAGCACGTCTATCGCCAGGACAGCGACTTCCAGTACCTCTCCGGGTTTCCCGAGCCCGAAGCGGTGATCGCGCTGATTCCCGGCCGCGAACACGGCGAGTATGTGCTGTTCTGCCGCGAGCGCGACCCCGAGCGCGAGCTCTGGGACGGGCTGCGTGCCGGTCAGGACGGCGCAGTGCGCGACTACGGTGCCGACGATGCCTTTCCGATCGGCGACATCGATGACATCCTGCCCGGCCTGATCGAAGGTCGCGAGCGCGTCTACTACGCCATCGGCAGCAACGAGTCGTTCGACCACCGGCTGATGGAGTGGATCAAGACCATTCGCTCCAAGGCCCGCCAGGGCGCACAGCCGCCCAGCGAGTTCGTCGCGCTCGACCACCTGCTGCATGATCTGCGGCTGTACAAATCGGCGGCCGAGGTGAAGGTGATGCAGGCCGCGGCCGAGATCTCCGCGCGGGCGCATGTGCGGGCGATGCAAGCGGCGCGCCCTGGCTTGTTCGAGTACCACCTCGAGGCCGAACTGGATTACGAGTTTCGCAAAGGCGGGGCAAAGATGCCGGCCTACGGCTCGATTGTCGCCAGCGGTCGCAACGCCTGCATTCTGCATTACCGGGAGAACGACCAGCCGCTGAAGGACGGCGACCTGGTGCTGATCGACGCGGGGTGCGAGATCGACTGCTACGCCAGCGACATCACCCGCACCTTCCCGGTCAACGGCCGGTTTTCGGCAGAGCAGAAGGCCATCTACGAGCTGGTACTGGCTGCCAACGAGGAGGCGTTCAAGCACATCGCGCCGGGCAGGCACTGGAACGAGGCCCACGAAGCCACCGTGCGGGTCATCACGGCCGGGCTGGTCGAACTCGGCTTGCTGCAGGGCGAGGTCGATGCGCTGATTGCCAGCGAAGCCTACAAGCCGTTCTACATGCATCGCGCCGGCCACTGGCTGGGCATGGACGTGCACGATGTCGGCGATTACAAGGTGGGCGGCGTCTGGCGCGAGCTCGAGCCGGGTATGTGCATGACCGTAGAACCCGGCATCTACATCGCGGCCGACAACCAGAACGTCGAGCGCCGCTGGCGGGGAATCGGTGTGCGCATCGAGGATGACGTCGTGGTCACCAAGACCGGCTGCCAGGTTCTGACCGGCGGCGTGCCCAAGCGCGTCGAGGAGATCGAGGCGCTGATGGCCGCTGTGCGAGAAGAGGGGCGCTGACTTGAGCACACTGGCGATTATCGGCGGTGGCTGGTAGGCGCCAGCCTGGCGCTGGCCTTGCAGGCCGGCGCCCGTGAGCGCGGCTGGATGATCCAGCTGATCGAGCCTTTCGCACCTGGCGATGAATACCAGCCGAGCTACGATGCCCGCTCCACGGCGCTGTCCTATGGCACCCGGCTGATCTACGAGCGCCTCGGCATCTGGGCCGAGATTGCCAGGCGCGCCGAGCCGATCCGGCGCATCCATGTCTCCGAGCGCGGCAAGTTCGGCGCGACCCGGCTGGATGCCTCGAACGAAGGGGTGCCGGCGCTCGGCTATGTGGTCGAGAACGCCTGGATCGGCCACTGCCTCTGGCAGGCGCTGGACGATACGGATACGGTCATCACTCGCCGCTGCCCGGCGGAAGTCGCGGCGCTGGAGCCGATCGAGACGGGTTATCGCCTGACCCTTGCCGATGGCGCGACGCTCGACTGCGCACTCGCCGTGCTCGCCGACGGTGGGCGTTCTTCCCTGCGCGAGCAGCTGGGTATTCATGTGCGGCGTCGGCCCTATGGGCAGACGGCGCTGATCGCCAATGTCACGCCCGGCCAGCCGCATCAGGGCCTGGCCTACGAGCGTTTCACCGAGCAGGGGCCCATGGCCTTGCTGCCGTTGCCCGATGATCGTTGTGCGCTGGTCTGGACGCGCTCGCATGCCGATGCCGAGCAGCTGGCGCTGCTTGATGACAGGCCGTTTCTCGAAGCCCTGCAGCAGGCTTTCGGCTTTCGCCTGGGCGGCTTCCGCCAGGTCGGTACACGCCACCTCTATCCGTTGGCATTGGTCGAAGCCGAGGAGCAGGTGCGCAGCGGGCTGGTGGTGCTCGGCAATGCGGCGCACAGCCTGCACCCCATCGCCGGGCAGGGCTACAACCTGTCGCTGCGCGATGTCGATGCACTGGCCGATGCGCTGCTAAGCAGTCGTGCGCCGCTGGGTGACCCGGCGCTGCTGCATGACTATGCGCTGCGCCAGCAGCGCGATCAGTGGATTACCGTGGGGTTTTCCGATCAGGTGACCCGGCTCTTCGGCGACTCGGGGCCCTTCGTCTCGGCCGGGCGCAGTCTGGGGCTGATCGGCCTGGACCTGCTGCCGCCAGCCAAGCGCTGGTTCGCCCGTCAGGCGATGGGCCTTGGCGTACGACCGCGCTGAGTCGCGGGCACCAATCACAACCTTGCAGCCGGTGCGCGATGGGCGCCCAAAGGAGAAGCAGATGCAGGCGGATCTGGTCATCGTCGGCGCCGGCATGGTCGGCAGTACGCTCGCGCTGGCCCTGGCCGGTAGTGGGCTGAGCATTCTGGTCGTCGATGCCGGCGCGCTCGAGGTGCCGGCTTTCGAAGCGGCAGCGCCCTTCGAGCCGCGGGTCAGCGCTTTGTCGATGGCCAGTCAGCGCATCCTCGAGCGCGTGGGCGCCTGGCCCGGCATCGTCTCCCGCCGCGCCTGTCGATACACCGACATGCGGGTATGGGACGGATCAGGCACCGCAGATTCACTTCTCCGCTGCGTCGGTGCATGCCGAGGCGCTCGGCATATCGTCGAGAATCGCGTGGTGCAGGATGCGTTGCTCGACGCCCTGCGCGCCGGGGGCGAGATCGAGCTGCTCGGCAATGCATCGCTGCAGACGCTCGAGCGCGATGGCACGGCTGGCAGATCGAACTGGCCGACGGCCGTCGGATCCGCTCGGAGTTGGTGGTCGCGGCCGATGGCGCGCAATCGACGGTGCGTCGTCTGGCGGGCTGCGAGACGCGCGAATGGGATTACCTGCACCATGCCATCGTGACCAGTGTGCGCTGCGCCGAACCCCACCTGCGCACGGCCTGGCAGCGCTTCACCGATGACGGCCCGCTGGCGTTTCTGCCGCTCGAGCGCGCCGGCGATCAGCACTGGTGCTCGATTGTCTGGTCGTGCACCGAGCCAGAGGCGCGCCGGCTCATGGCGCTCGATGACGAAGCCTTCCGCGCTGCGCTGGGTCGGGCCTTCGAATATCGTCTGGGCGAGATTCAATCGGTCGATCCGCGGCTGTGCATTCCGCTGCGCCAGCGTCACGCCAAGCGCTATGTGCAACCCGGCCTGGCGCTGGTCGGCGATGCCGCGCACGTCATCCATCCGCTGGCGGGGCAGGGTGTCAATCTTGGCCTGCTCGATGCCGCGACCCTGGCCGAGGTGCTGCACGCGGCGCTGACCCGCGGCGAGCGGCCCGGCGAGCTGCGCGTGCTTTCACGCTACGAACGTCGTCGCATGCCGCACAACCTGGCGATGATGGCGGCGATGGAGGGCTTCGAGCGTCTGTTCCAGGCCGATCCGCTGCCGCTGCGCTGGTTGCGCAACGCCGGGCTCAAGGGCGTCGAGGCGCTGCCCGAGCTCAAGTCGATGTTCGTACGGCAGGCCCTGGGCCTGACCGGTGATCTGCCGGAGCTGGCGCGCGCCTGAAACACGCTGCGACAGGCGGTCGCCCAATGTCGCGTTGAGAAGCTAAATAACATTCACTACTATTTGGCTCTCCCAAGCTCCGCAAGAGGCACGCTACATGCAGGCAAGCAAAGGTTTTCTCGCCGCGTTGACCCTGACGGCCCTGTCGGGCGCCGTGCAGGCGGCCGATGAAGTCGTGGTGTATTCGTCGCGTATCGACGAGCTGATCAAGCCGGTGTTCGACGCCTATACCGAAAAGACCGGTGTGACCGTCAAGTTCATCACCGACAAGGAAGCGCCGCTGATGGCGCGGCTCAAGGCTGAAGGCGAGAACACGCCTGCCGACCTCTTGCTGACTGTCGATGGCGGCAACCTCTGGCAGGCCGAGCAGATGGGCATCCTGCAGCCGCTCGACTCCGAGGTGGTCAAGCAGAACATTCCGGCTCAGTACCGTTCCTCCAGCGATGCCTGGACCGGGCTGTCGCTGCGCGCGCGGACCATCGTCTACTCGCCGCAGCGGGTCAAGGAAGGCGAGTTGTCTACCTACGAGGCACTCGCGGGCGACAACTGGGAAGGCCGCCTGTGCCTGCGCACCAGCAAGAAGGTCTACAACCAGTCGCTGACCGCGACGATGATCGAGACCCACGGCGCGGAGAAGACCGAAGAAATCATCCGTGGCTGGGTCGACAACCTGGCCACCGACGTCTTTGCCGACGATACCGCGCTGATCCAGGCGATCGATGCCGGCCAGTGCGATGTGGGGATCGTCAACACCTACTACTACGGCCGTTTGCACAAGAGCGATCCGCAGTTGAAGGCCAAGCTGTTCTGGCCGAACCAGGGCGACCGCGGCGTACACGTCAACCTCTCGGGCATCGGTCTGACCAAGCATGCGCCGCATCCTGAAGCGGCGCGCAAGCTGGTCGAGTGGATGACCGGGCCGCAGGCGCAGAGCATCTTCGCCGACATCAACATGGAGTACCCGGCCAATCCGGCGGTGAAGCGTCAGCCGAGGTCGCCAGCTGGGGTGACTTCAAGGCCGACACCATTCCGGTGGAAGTCGCCGGCAAGCGCCAGGCCGAAGCGATCAAGCTGATGGATCGCGCTGGCTGGAACTGAGGTCTGGTGCGGGTAAGCGCCCGGGGCGCTTTCCCGCAGATTGCCGAGCTGATGCCGTTATACTCGACGCCCCCTCCATGGGGGCGTCGTCTTTCCTGCTGCCGAGGCCCGAGTGTCCCATCCCGTCGAGCACCGCTGGTATCCCATCGCCTTTGCCGTCGCCGCGCTGGTTCTGTTGCCGCTCAGCGTCTTGCTGCTCAGCTGGCACGAGGTCGACCGCGAGATCTGGTCGCACCTGTGGGAAACCCAGATGCCACGCTTGCTCGGCAATACCTTGACGCTGGTGGCCGGGGTCTCGATCGGCGTGACGCTGCTCGGGGTCAGCCTGGCCTGGCTGACGGCCCTGTGCGAATTCCCCGGGCGGCGCTGGCTGGACTGGGCGCTGATGCTGCCCTTCGCCATTCCCGCCTATGTCCTGGCGTTCGTCTTCATTGGCCTGCTGGATTTCGCCGGGCCGGTGCAGAGCCTGGCGCGCGAATGGTTCGGCAGCGACATCCGCTTCCCGCGGGTGCGCTCGACCGGCGGGGTGATCGTCGTGCTGGTGCTGGTCTTCTACCCCTATGTCTACCTGCTGGCACGCTCGGCCTTCCTGGCCCAGGGCAAGGGATTGATGGAGGCGGCACGGGTGCTGGGCCAGTCGCCGCTACAGGCGTTCTGGCACGTCGCGCTGCCAATGGCGCGCCCGGCGATCGGTGCGGGGCTGGCCCTCGCCCTGATGGAAACCCTGGCCGACTTCGGTGCGGTCTCGGTGTTCAACTTCGATACCTTCACCACGGCGATCTACAAGACCTGGTACGGCTTCTTCAGCCTCACCAGCGCGACCCAGCTAGCCAGCCTGCTGTTGCTGGCGGTGATGCTGGTGCTCTACGGCGAGCGGCGGGCCCGCGGTGCGGCGCGGCCGGCAAACGAGCGCGCGCGCAGCGCGGCGTTGTATCGGCTGCACGGCTGGAAGGCGCTCGTCGCGACCGCTTGGTGTGTGCTGGTGTTTCTCTGTGCCTTCGTCGTGCCTGTCCTGCAATTGTTGACCTGGTTGTGGCAGCGCGGACGCTTCGATCTCGATGAGCGATATGCCGCGCTGATCATGCACACCCTGTCGCTCGGCGGACTGGCTGCGGCGGTCACGGTGGGCGTCGCCCTGCTGCTTGCCTTTGCTCGCCGGCAGGCGCCGGTGCGCTCGATTCGCGCCGCAGTGGGGCTGGCGAACCTCGGCTATGCGTTGCCGGGGTCGGTGCTGGCCGTGGCGATCATGCTTGCGTTCAGCTACCTCGACCGCGAACTGGTGATTCCGCTGTCGACTTGGCTGGGCGGGGCTGGCAAGCCGATTCTGCTCGGCAGCCTCGGCGCGCTGCTGGTGGCTTACCTGATCCGCTTCATGGCGGTTGCCTTCGGCCCGCTGGAGAGCAGCCTCGCGCGCATCCGTCCTTCCCTGCCGCAGGCTCGCGCAGCCTGGGCGTCGGTGGGCCGGCACTGTTCCTGCGGGTCTACCTGCCGCTGCTCCTGCCCGGCGCCCTGAGTGCCGCGCTGCTGGTGTTCGTCGATGTGCTCAAGGAGATGCCGGCTACGCTGATCATGCGACCCTTCGGCTGGGACACGCTGGCCGTACGCATCTTCGAAATGACCAGCGAAGGGGAGTGGGCGCGTGCCTCGCTGCCAGCGCTGACGCTGGTGCTGGTCGGGTTGTTGCCGGTGGTGCTGCTGATACGCCGTTCGGCCAGGCGCTGAGCTCGCCGACAGCGCGCCGTGACCTGTCATGACCTTGGGGCTACAATGCGCGCCAATTCGAACGCCGGCCCCCCGCGGGCCGGTCCTATCGCCCGTCACACCCAGCCGCTTCGGCGACCTGCCCGGAAGGAGACACCCATGGGTCAGCGTACTCCCCTTTACGATCAGCACCTCGCGCTCGGCGCCAAGATGGTCGATTTCGGCGGCTGGGACATGCCGCTGCACTACGGCTCGCAGGTCGAGGAGCATCACCAGGTGCGTCGTGACTGTGGGGTGTTCGATGTGTCGCACATGACCGTCGTCGACGTCGCCGGTGCGCAGGCTGCCGATTACCTGCGGCGGCTGCTGGCAAACGACGTGGCGCGCCTGCAGAGCGTCGGCAAGGCGCTGTACACCGCCATGCTCAACGAGCGCGGCGGGGTGGTCGACGACCTGATCGTCTACCTCACCGACTGGGGCTATCGCCTGGTGGTCAACGCCGCCACCCGCGAGAACGACCTTGCCTGGATGCAGCGGCAGGCCGCGGGGTTCGCGGTCGAGATCCGCGAGCGGCCGGAGCTCGCCATGCTGGCGATCCAGGGGCCCAGCGCCCGCGAGCGTACCGCCGAGCTGGTCGACCAGAACCGTGCCAGCCTGATCGAGCAGCTCAAGCCCTTCCAGGGGCTCGCCGAGGGAGACTGGTTCATCGGTCGTACCGGCTATACCGGCGAAGATGGCCTGGAGATCATTCTGCCGGCCGAGCAGGCGCCGGACTTTCTCAGCGAACTGGTGGGCGCCGGCATTCCGCCGATCGGCCTGGGCGCGCGCGACACCTTGCGCCTGGAAGCCGGCCTGAATCTGTACGGCCAGGATATGGACGAAGACGTCTCGCCGCTTGCCGCGAACATGGGCTGGACGGTGGCCTGGGAGCCAGCCGAGCGGGATTTCGTCGGCCGCCAGGCGCTCGAGCAGCAACGCGCTGCGGGCGATCTGCCACGCTCGTCGGCCTGGTTCTCGAAGAGCGTGGCGTCCTGCGCGCGCACCAGGTTGTGCGGGTCGCCGGGCTGGGCGATGGTGAAATCACCAGCGGCAGTTTCTCGCCTACGCTTGGCAAGTCGATCGCCTTGGCGCGGGTGCCGGCCGGCACCGGCGAGCGCGCCGAGGTCGAGATTCGCGGCAAGTGGTATCCGGTACGCGTGGTGCAGCCGACCTTCGTGCGTCACGGCAAGGTACTGGTGTAAATTCGGCAGACGTCTCGCGCCAACCGCGTCACCCACTGTCGACAGCCTTGAGGACCTTACAAGATGAGCAACATCCCCAGCGATCTGCGTTACGCCTCCAGCCATGAGTGGGCCCGCCTCGAAGCTGACGGCAGCATCAGCGTCGGCATTTCCGACCACGCCCAGGAGGCGCTGGGCGATGTGGTCTTCGTCGAGCTGCCGGAAGTCGGCCGCACCCTGAGCGCCGGCCAGGAGGCCGGGGTCGTCGAGTCGGTGAAGGCTGCGTCGGACATCTACGCGCCGGTCTCCGGCGAGGTGATCGCGGTGAACGAACAACTCACCGACTCGCCCGAGCAGGTCAACAGCGATCCCTATGGCAGCTGGTTCTTCCGACTGCAGCCGAGCGACCCGGCGGAGCTCGAAAAGCTCCTCGATGCCGCCGCCTACGAGGCCGCCTGCGCACAAGCCTGATTCCATGCAAAAGCCCCGCTTCGTCGGGGCTTTCGTTTTTTGAGAGTACCGCCATGCCGCATATGCCGAATCTTTCACAACTTCAGCAACCTGACGCCTTCCTGCGGCGCCACCTCGGGCCGGATGCCAGCGAGCAACAGGCGATGCTCGAGGCCCTGGGCCTGGGCAGCGCGATCAGCTGATCGACGAGACGGTACCGCCGGCCATCCGCCTGCAGGGTGAGCTGGCGCTGCCCGCTGCGCTCGACGAGCCGGCCGCGTTGGCGAAGCTGCGTGGCTATGCCGAGCAGAACCAGTTGTGGACCAGCCTGATCGGCATGGGCTACCACGGTACGCTCACGCCTGCCGTCATCCTGCGCAACGTGCTGGAGAACCCCGGCTGGTATACCGCCTACACGCCCTATCAACCCGAGATCGCCCAGGGGCGGCTGGAGGCGCTGCTGAACTACCAGCAGATGGTCATCGACCTGACCGGGCTCGATTTGGCCAATGCCTCGCTGCTCGACGAGGCGACCGCTGCCGCCGAGGCGATGACCCTGGCCAGACGTGTCGCCAAGAGCAAGAGCAATCGCTTCTTCGTCGACGAGAACTGCCATCCGCAAACCATTTCGGTGGTGCAGACCCGCGCCGAGGCCTTCGGCTTCGAGCTGACGGTCGCTCCGCTGGAAGAACTGGCCCAGCAGGAAGTGTTCGGTGCCCTGCTGCAATATCCGGATACCCACGGCGAAATCCGCGACCTGCGCCCGTTCATCGAGCAGCTGCACGCCGGCCAGGCGCTGGCCTGCGTCGCGGCCGATCTGCTCAGCCTGCTGCTGCTGACCCCGCCGGGTGAACTGGGCGCCGATGTGGTGCTGGGCTCGACGCAGCGTTTCGGTGTGCCGATGGGCTACGGTGGTCCGCATGCGGCTTACTTCGCCAGCCGTGACGACTACAAGCGCGCCATGCCCGGACGCATCATCGGCGTGTCCAAGGACGCGCGCGGCAACACCGCACTACGCATGGCGCTGCAGACGCGAGAGCAGCATATCCGCCGCGAGAAAGCCAATTCGAACATCTGCACCGCGCAGGTGCTGTTGGCCAACATCGCCGGTTTCTATGCCGTCTACCACGGGCCGGAAGGGCTCAAGCGTATCGCCCAGCGCGTGCACCGGCTGACCTGCCTGCTGGCCGCCGGGTTGGAGCGCAAGGGCGTCGTGCGGCTCAACCAGCACTTCTTCGACACCCTGACGCTCGAGGTCGGCGGTGCGCAGACTGCGATCATCGAGAGCGCCGTGGCGGCGCGCATCAATCTGCGTGTGCTGGGCCGCGGCAAGCTCGGTGTGAGCCTCGACGAAACCTGCTCCGAAGCGACCGTCGAGCAGTTGCTGGCGATCTTCCTCGGCGCCGACCATGGTCTGGACCTCGCCGAACTCGATGCCGGGGAGCTGCCCAGCGGCATCCCGGATGAGCTGCAGCGCACCAGCGGCTACCTGGCCCACCCGGTGTTCAATGCGCACCACAGCGAGACCGAGATGCTGCGCTATCTCAAGCAGCTCGAGAACAAGGACCTGGCGCTGAACCAGGCGATGATTCCGCTCGGCTCCTGCACCATGAAGCTCAATGCCACCAGCGAGATGATCCCGATCACCTGGCCGGAGTTCGCCAACGTGCACCCCTTCGCTCCGCGCGAGCAGGCGGTCGGCTACCGGCTGATGATCGACGAGCTCGAGCGCTGGCTGTGCGTGATCACCGGCTTCGACGCCATCAGCATGCAGCCCAACTCCGGCGCCCAAGGCGAGTACGCCGGTTTGCTGGCGATTCGCAACTATCACGAGAGCCGCGGCGAGCCGCAGCGCGACGTCTGCCTGATTCCCTCGTCGGCGCATGGCACCAACCCGGCCTCGGCCAGATGGCCAGCATGAAGGTGGTCATCGTCGACTGCGACAAGGCCGGCAACGTCGACCTGGAGGACCTCAAGCGCAAGGCCGCCGAGGCTGGCGAGCGGCTGTCCTGTCTGATGATCACCTATCCGTCGACCCACGGCGTCTACGAGGAGAACGTGCGCGAGATCTGCGCGGCGATCCACGCCCAGGGCGGCCAGGTCTACATGGACGGCGCCAACCTCAACGCGCAGGTCGGGCTGGCGCGTCCGGCGGACATCGGCGCCGATGTCTCGCACATGAACCTGCACAAGACCTTTTGCATCCCGCATGGCGGCGGCGGCCCTGGCATGGGGCCGATCGGCGTCAAGGCGCATCTGGCGCCCTTCGTTGCCAACCATCCGGTGGTCGATCTCGAGGGGCCTCAGCCGGGCAATGGTGCAGTCAGCGCGGCGCCCTGGGGTAGCGCGAGCATCCTGCCGATCAGCTGGATGTACATCGCCATGATGGGGCCGAGCCTGCGTGATGCCACTGAAGTGGCGATCCTCAACGCCAACTACCTGGCCAACCGTCTGGGTGGCGCCTTCCCGGTGCTATACAGCGGACGCAACGGCAGGGTTGCGCACGAGTGCATCCTCGACTTGCGACCGCTGAAGGCCGAGACCGGCATCAGCGAGGAAGATGTCGCCAAGCGTCTGATGGACTACGGCTTCCACGCGCCGACCATGTCCTTCCCGGTGCCCGGCACGCTGATGATCGAGCCGACCGAAAGCGAGTCGAAGGCCGAGCTCGACCGCTTCGTCGAAGCCATGTTGAGCATCCGCGCCGAGATCGCCAAGGTGCAGGAAGGCCAGTGGCCGGCAGACAACAACCCGCTGGTGCGCGCCCCGCACACCCTGGCCGACGTGATCGGCGACTGGGATCGCCCCTACAGCATCGCCGAGGCGGTAACGCCAAGCGCCCATGCCCGTGCGCATAAGTACTGGCCGGCGGTGAACCGCGTGGACAACGTCTATGGCGACCGCAATCTGTTCTGCGCCTGCGTGCCGGTGGAGGCTTATCGCGATTGAGTGGGCGGGCTGGGCGGGCGCCGTTCAGCGGCGTCAACCCGCCCGGTTGGCCGAGGAAGGATGATCGGCGCTGAACCAGCATCCTGGCGCCGATGCATTTCTGCTTGGCGTGGGGCCTTGCATCCCGTTCGGGCCTGGCGCGGCAGTGAGACAGGCGCCCGCTTATGCGCCTGTCTCTTGGTCGCTGTCGGCCGGCTCTTCCAGCCCCAGCCAGCTGGCCAGCACCTGCTGCGCTTCGTCTACGCCCTGACGTTTGGGCGCGGAAAACAGCTGCACGCTGACGCTTTCGCCCCAACCTTGCGGATGTCGCGCTGGATTGCCAGCAGGGCATTCTTTGCCGCGCCGAAGGCCAGCTTGTCGGACTTGGTCAGCAGGATGTGCAGCGGCATCTCGGCGGCGCCGGACCAGTCGAGCATCATCCGGTCGAACTCGGTCAGCGGGTGGCGGATATCCATCATCAGAAACACGCCGACCAGGCTTTCCCGGCTACCCAGGTAGGCTTCAAGGTGCCGTTGCCAGTGCTGTTTCAGCGGAATCGGAACCTTTGCATAGCCGTAGCCGGGCAGGTCGACCAGCCGACGTTCGTCATCCAGTCGAAAGAAATTGAGCAGCTGGGTGCGGCCGGGAGTCTTCGAGGTGCGCGCGAGGTTGGCGTGGGTCAGCGTATTGAGCGCGCTGGACTTGCCGGCATTGGAACGACCGGCAAAGGCGACCTCGCGGCCTTCGTCGGCGGGGCACTGGTCCACCTTGCGGCGCTGATGAGAAAGCTGGCCTGTTGGCAGAGGCCGAGAATCGGGTTCTTCGGGGGCATGGGGAGTCCGGTGGCGGCGCAGGGGGTGCGGCAATGGTTCATTTCCGTTTCGCAAGCGGGAGTATATAATGCCGCGGATTTTGTGTGCGCTTTGCTCTCTGGAGCCTTGGCACATGCGCGCCGATGCGGTGCCGAACAGCCGCAGCCGCCCTGGCGGAACGCTGCCCGGTGCGTCCATAACGAGCGCCGTCATGACCTCGCCGGTATGCGCGGCCCGAGAACACCACAAACCTTTAGCCGTAGTTGGATGAGCTGATGAACAAAATACTCGTGAGTCTGCTGTTGACCCTTGGCATCACCGGTATGGCCCACGCGGCTGGAAACGCCGAAGCCGGGCAGGGCAAAGTTGCAGTGTGTGGCGCCTGCCACGGTGCCGATGGCAACAGCGCGGCCCCGAATTTCCCCAAGCTCGCCGGTCAGGGCGAGCGCTATCTGCTCAAGCAACTGCAGGACATCAAGGCCGGCAGCACCCCGGGTGCGCCTGAAGGCGTCGGCCGCAAGGTGCTGGAGATGACCGGGCTGCTCGATCCGTACAGCGATCAGGATCTTGCGGATATCGCAGCCTACTTTTCCAGCCAGAAGATGACCGTCGGCATGGCCGATCCGAAACTGGTCAAGCAGGGCGAGAAGCTGTTCCGTGGCGGCAAGGTCGATGTCGGCATGCCGGCCTGCACCGGTTGCCACGCGCCGAACGGCGTCGGCGTCGAGGCGGCGGGCTTCCCGAAACTCGGCGGTCAGCACGCGGCCTACGTGGCCAAGCAGCTCACCGATTTCCGTGAGGGCAACCGTACCAACGATGGCGACACGATGATCATGCGCAACATTGCCGCCAAGCTGAGCAACAAGGACATCGAAGCGCTGTCCAGCTACATCCAGGGCCTGCACTGATCGTAGCGGGCTAGCCTGAAAAGGGCGGTCGGACGCGAGTCCGGCCGCCCTTTTTGCATTCTGCGTCCGGCTCTAGAATGTCGTGCACGCGACCGGCGGAAAACGCTGGCGAGCTGCCGCGTTTTATAGGAGCCTGTCGCGCAAACGTTCTGAGGGTCAAGGAGTCTTCCATGCGCAAACTCGTACTCGCCGCCGTTCTGGCTACCTGCAGCCTGTTCGGCCTGCCGGCCGTAGCTGCCGACTTCCAGGCCGGCAAGGAGTATGTCGAGCTCAAAAGCCCGGTACCGGTTTCCGAGCCCGGCAAGATCGAGGTCGTCGAGCTGTTCTGGTACGGCTGCCCGCACTGCTACAAGTTCGAGCCGACGATCAATCCGTGGGTCGAGCAGCTTCCCGATGATGTCGCCTTCAAGCGCATCCCGGCGATGTTTGGCGGCGTCTGGAATGCGCACGGGCAGATGTTCATCGCGCTGGAAAGCATGGGTGTCGAGCGCAAGGTGCACGACGCTGTGTTCCGCGCCTACCACGAGCAGGGCAACAAGCTGGCTACGCCCGAGGCAATGGCCGACTTCCTCCAGACCCAGGGGGTCGACCGGGACGCCTTTCTCAAAGCCTATAACTCCTTTGGCGTGAAGAGCCGCGTCGAACAGGCCAAGAAGCTGGGCATGGCTTACCAGATCAGCGGCGTTCCAGTGATGATCGTCAATGGCAAATACCGCTTCGATCTGGGCTCGGCCGGTGGCCCGGAGCGCACCCTGCAGGTGGCCGACTTCCTCATCGAGAAAGAGCGTTCGGCGCAGTAAATCACCATGTTGCGCCGCCGGAGCGCCACGCGGGCGGCCAGGGCCGGGCAGGCCCAGGTCAACCCGCATTGCCTTGATCGCAGCGGCCTGCCCCGCGACGGCCGGCTGCGCTTGCTCAGTTTCAATATCCAGGTTGGTATCAGCACCGAAGGCTACCGTCACTATCTGACGCGCAGCTGGCAGCACCTGTTGCCGCATTCCGGGCGTGCGATCAACCTGCAGCGAATCGGCGAGTTGCTCGAAGGCTACGACCTCGTTGCGCTGCAGGAGGTCGATGGCGGCAGCCTGCGCTCCGATTACATCAACCAGGTCGAGCGTCTGGCTCACCTGGGTGCTTTTCCCTACTGGTATCAGCAGCTAAACCGCAACCTCGGGCGTTTCGCCCAGCACAGCAATGGTGTCCTGAGTCGCCTGCAGCCGCGCGAACTGGAAGATCACCCGCTGCCCGGGCCATCCGGGCGTGGCGCCATCCTGTTGCGCTTTGGTGACACACCCGACGCGCTGATGGTCGTGGTGATGCACCTGGCGCTCGGTGGTCGTGTGCGAGCCCGCCAACTGGCCTACATCCGCGAACTGATCGGCGATTGTCGGCATGTCGTGCTCATGGGCGACATGAACACCCACGCCACCGAGCTGTTGGAAGTGTCGCCGTTGCGTGATCTCGGTCTGCTGGCGCCGCAGGTGCAGGCGACCTTTCCCAGTTGGCGCCCGCAGCGCTGTCTCGACCATATCCTGCTCAGCCCCGGCCTGGCGCTGGAAAGGGTGGAAGTGCTGCCGTTGCCGATATCCGATCATCTGCCGGTGGCGGTGGAGATCCGCCTGCCCGACGCGCTGCATGCGCAGGCTCTGCCGGCCAAGCAGGAGCAAGCCGGATGACCGTAGAAGAGCAGCGCTGGCGGGAAAAGTATCTGCAGCTGCTGGAGCAGCAGGAGCGCCAGGAGGCGCGCTGGGAGCAGCGCCTGGACCTGTTGCGGCGCAGCCTGGTCCGCAGCAGCCTGGCGGTCGAGGGCGCCGACCCGGGAGTCGAGCAGTGCCTGAGGAAGATGCGCGAGATCCTGCGGGACGGTGATCTCGACAGCGGGCTCGACGTGCTGGTGCCGCGCCTGGAAAAGGCCGTGCTGGATTCCGAGCGGCACCGCCATGAGCGCAGCCTGCGCTTGCATGAAGCGCTGCAGCGCCTGGTGGCTCAGTTGCTGGCTCTGGAGCTGCCGGGCGAGGTTCGGCGGGCGCTCAAGCGCTTTGGCAAACAGCTGGACCGCCGTGCGTCCCAGCTGCGCGAGCTGCCGTCGTTGCTCGGGGAGCTCGGCGCGCTGCAGGCGCAGGCGCTGCAGGTCCGTCAGCCGGAACCGGCGCCGGGACTGCTGCGGCGCCTGTTCGGCAAACGCAACGAGGCAGACGGCGTGTTGGGCGAGCCAATTACGCCCGTGCTGGCCGAAGAGCCAGCCTCACCACCGCCGCTGGACGAGCCGGGCCCGGACGTGGCACCGACGCCATTGTTGCTGACGGCCGAAGTGGTAGAGCAATCTGCCGACGCCGACGCCGACGCCGACGCCGACG
>LZQO01000062.1_pt1 | contig 23546 bp, 32 predicted proteins | sample 768571 | NCBI WGS metagenome assembly LZQO01 (sample SAMN05207081, study PRJNA324507) | oil field metagenome | isolation source: sample BH-FW-10 from oil reservoir | place: India: Bombay High | collected 2015-12-01
GGCGGCCGCAAAAACTGAGTGCAACACCTGACCTTTCCGGTACGGTGTTGCCCCATGTCCTATTCCGAACTCAGCGTCGAAGAGCGCGCCGCCATTCAACTCGGTCAAGCCCAAGGTTTCAGCCTGCGCGGGATTGCTCGCCTGATCAACCGATCGCCCTCGACCATCAGCCGCGAGCTGAGACGCAATCAAGACGGCATTGGTGCTTACGCGGCCCGTAGCGCCCAACAACAGATGAGGATTCGGCGCCAAGCCTGCCGGCCCAAGCGCAAGCTGCTGCCGGGCAGTGAGCGCTTCGAGTTGGTGGTCCACATGCTGCGTGAGCGTTTGTCTCCCGAGCAGATTGCCGGCAAGCTGCGCAGCATGAACATTTCCAGCCTTAGAGATGCCTACGTCTGTCGCGAGAGATCTACAACGCGATCTATGCCCTGCCGGTCGGCGAACTGCGCAAGGAGCTGATCATCTGCCTGCGCCAAGGCAAGACGGCCCGCCGGCCGCGCTCTGGCGGTGTAGATCGGCGCGGCCAGATCCCCGAGATGGTCAGTATCCACGTGCGCCCGCCGGAGATCGAAGACCGACTGATGCCGGGCCATTGGGAAGGCGACCTGATCAAGGGCAAGGCCAACGCCTCGTCCGTAGGCACCTTGGTAGAGCGCACCAGTGGCTACCTGATCCTGGTGAAGATGAACGACGCGACGGCGACCTCGGCGATGGAAGGTTTCAGCGCGGCGCTCAATCGCATGCCGCTGGCGATGCGCAAGAGCATGACCTACGACCAGGGGCGGGAGATGGCGCGGCACGCCGAGATCACCCAGAAGACCGGGGTGGCGATCTACTTCTGCGACCCGCACAGTCCTTGGCAGCGCGGCAGCAACGAAAACATCAATGGCTTGATCCGCCAGTACCTGCCCAAGGGCACAGACCTGTCGGTACACAGCCAGGAAGAGCTGGATGCCATTGCACTGCAATTGAATATGCGCCCGCGCAAGCGCTTCGACTTCAAATGCCCGATTGAAGTCATGAGCGAGGTGATGCAAGAAGCCATGGCTATGCGGCATGATGCTCCAGCTTCAATTCAATAACCGTGTTGCACTCAGCTCCTGAAACCGCCCTATATCAACGCGAAGCGTGTCAGAGGCCATACAAGGAAAAATGCTCACTTCCTAATTTGGGACTTTACTTGAGCACTATTAGAAGGAGGCGGCAGATTCCCTGCTGCCAATCCCCAAACTAGGATTTTGAAATGTCTGAATGAATGGAGATGGTCGGAAAATTCAGCGACCGGGAAGTGGCTAGACGATTCGGGGTCAGTGCCAGCAAGGTGCGTCGCTACCGGTTGAAAACCAAAATCTCATATTGTGTCAATCCAGAAATACCAGATGGCCTTGCTGATGGAATGATATCAATGACGAACTATCAGCTCTGCCGGAAGTTCGGCGTTTCTATGGCGAGAATTTCCGAGTTGAGGTTGAAGCTCGAAGTGCCGGAGCCAAGACTCGAAAGAGAGAAATTCCAGCCACTAGAGCCAGGATTCTGGACTGATGGGGCTGTATCGCTGCTCGGAACCATGCCTGACCCGGAACTGGCTGATCGCCTCGGCATCAGTCGTTTTCCGGTTAAGCAGAAGAGACAGGAGCTTGGCATTGCCCCATACAGAAAGGAGTATCCTGAAATCTCGGCCGAGATTGCAGCAGAATTTGGCGTCGTTTCGGATGGCATTATCGCGAAGCGACTGGGTGTTTCGACGAGCTTCGTACAGCGAGCCCGTAAGAAGTGGCTGGATAGGGAGGTCGATTGACGGGGTGAGACTTGGGCTTTCCGCGTATGCGCGGAAAGCCCACTTCCGAGTCATATCTTTGAGCTGAACAGTGGCATGTGTAGATTGATGAGGATTTCTCGCTTTTCATCACCAGATGGCTTGAGCAAGAACTCCTCTAGGCGGCCAGGGTTTTGATGTCGTCGGCAGTAGGGAAATGCCGCAGAAGGTATTTAGCTTCGTTTCGGATGCTTTCTGGGATTTCAGGAGTTATACAGATATTTTTGAGAAATGCTCAGGTCTGTATGACGTTGCGGCTGCGCTCGTATGGCAAAGTCATTTTCATCTCCTGTGCGTTTCAAGAGATTGGCTTCGCGAAAAATATACTCGCTATCTGTAAATAAAAATAGATACTAATCCGTCGCAACCTCTCTGTAGCAAGAGCTATAAATAAGTACGGCCGCCCTAGGTGTCACTAACTATCCAACGAGTCTCTGCGCTTGCTGCATAGCAACGATTTACCTGCTAAGGCAGATGCCTCAATCTTAGCGAACGCATCGACTGCCTCCAGACTGAAAAAGCTGCGGTAACGTGGTGATTTCTGCAGTCTGCGTAACTTTTCGATGGCAGCCTTACGGATATTTGCAGGTGCACTCTTCGCGTCAATGGTCATGTCTGACTCCTCGTCCCCGCCCAGCATCGTAGAAAATCAGAGTATCAGCAAGTTGTATCGATTGTATTACCTCTAAGCTGTCTACAGTGTCCTTGTAGACTTCGCGGTCGAGGTGCCATGCGCGCCATGAGCCAGACCACCGCAACCGGTTTACTGATAGACCCCGTATTCGATACGTTCGAGATAATTCTCGATGGCCTGTAACCCCGCAGGGTTATCGATAACGTCCAGCGGAACATTGCCGTTCAAATACTTGCAGGGACGGCCAAGCCACTCTTCGACCGGCTGCTGATTACCGAACACATTGATTGCGTGCTCAAGTACCTTCGCGTGGTGGAGGGCCATAGCACTCTGTTGGGAATTGAGGTGTGCTGGCTGTTTAATGCCTTGGCGCTTAATCTTCCTGCTGGACTTGCTCATGATGCGGCTCATGATCTTCTTTGTCGAATACAGGCCTGAAGGATAGCTCGTTACATGGAGTTTTTTGTAGCGCACCGAAATTGCATCGGAGTTCGGGTTCGTTTCTGATGCAGAGCGTGCGCGTCGGTTCAATGTGTCGGTGAGCTATATACGCAGGGCGTGGATAAAGATGGACAAGGACAGCTAGCAATCGACGCAGATCCGACACTGATTGGATTGGCAGCCAAACTGACTGGCTGCCTGCCTCTTACCGGTTCATGCAAGCATGCCTGCGCCATGTCAGCGGCATATCGACCAAATTCGGGCGGCTCATGTTGTCTCCAGCGCTGCGCGCATCCATTTCGGCATTCTGCAGGCCACTATTTTGCTCAGGTCTTCGGGGCTGAGAGCTTTTTTGATTACAGCAACACACTCCGGCGTAGTACCGCCTTTGCCGAGATAAAACAAAGCGCTGATGGTCATCCCCACTTTGGTTCCTGCGCATTGCATCACCATCGGAGCAGCATGCACGAGCCTGATCTCGGCCTTCCCCACAAATATCGATCGGCTGGGGCCACTCGTGTAGTAGATCGGAATGACCGGCATTTGTGTACTCAGCCCGAATCGCCTCACGGCATCAGCGCCGTGGATCTGCAGCTTCCAACGGTTCTGCCTGGCAATCAGATTCACCAAGTCCCAAGGCCCAGGACGATGAACCCGACCAGTGTACTGACTGTATTTCGGCCGCATGTAGATGCCACGATACACACGCTCAAGCTCGCCACGGCGAACAAGCTGGGCGACTGCCTTGGAGATGGCCGAGCTCGAACCAAGCCCTGCAAGGCACCTGATGCTGAAAGGCCTCCCCTTGCGCAGATGCTTCAGCCGCTGCGCGACGAGGTGAGACACCGGCGGTTCAAAATTTGGGCGGGGCATCGCTATCGAGTCGACTCCAGCGACGAGCAGAGCAGCGGCTGGTGGAGGGCGATTACCCGCCGTCGGTATTCATCTTCAAGCGCTTCGTTTACCAGACATTCCTCAAGGCGCCCCAGCGAGAAAATCTGGTCGGCAGATGGATAGTGCCTGAGCAGGCTTTTCGCATAGCTGCGGATATCCTGCGGTAACCCGGCATGACGGGATAGCTCACGCAGGAACTCCTCAGTTTTGATGATGGCGCGGGTTCTTTCATAAGGAAGGGTCAATCTCGCTATCTCCTGGTCATGAGCTCAAAGTCCCAGACAGCTGGCTCGCCAGCGCCCGCCACCCAGCGCGCAGTTAAGCGCCGCGGCCATTGAGGCGAAAGTACCAGCACGCCCTTGATTAGCTCCAGTGGGTAGAACAGCAGTCCATCAACCTGGAATTCCTGCAGGCCTTCCCGCCCGCTGTGAAACCGCTCCAGATAAGGTGCAATGCCAACTAGTGTTTGCCGCGCAGAAAGCTGCAAAGCCTGCAGTCTTGGGCATGCAGACCAACCCGGATCTGTGTGCTCAATCATGACTGCACTCCGTCTTGGCCTCCTGCCGCTCCATCCACTTGGCCAGGCCCCACATCGTGCTTCCTAGCGACAGCAAAGACCAAAGCAGCCATTGCGGGATTTGGTATTCGGTACTTAGCCAAAGCCCGATGCCACCGCAAAATATCGCTACGCAAAACCATCTCATCAGCGTGCACTCCCAATCCCGATTACCTACGAGATACCACGGTAACCCGATGTTCGGTTGTGTTAACGCTGGTGCCAGAAATTTCGTCAGATCCCAGGCTGGGAAACGAGAATGATCTATTGGTAAATATGAAACACCGCCATCCAACATGGCCCAGTTATCGGACACCTCGTCCCAAGCACCACGAGCTAGGGATGGTCTGAAGTAGCCATGCATTTCTGGCTGACTTCAGCCTCCGCCGATTTTGAAAGCGGCAAATCGATCAAAAACGATCAGATAACCCGCTTATTTCGGTGTTTCTAGCCGCCGAGAACACCTCGCGGCGGCCATTTCCTGCATTACAGGCGCACCTCTCCTGCATTGGTCAGCAAATGTCGGCGTGCCATCCACAGGTTCGACAGCGCGAACAGCGTCACCAGTTGCGCAGTATTCTTGGCCAAGCCACGGAAGCGCGTCTTCACATAACCGAACTGCCGCTTGATCACCCGAAACGGGTGCTCAACCTTGGCCCGTACCTGAGCCTTGGCTTTCTCGATCTTGCGTCTGGCTTTGTACAGCGCGCTGCTCTTGCCCGGCTTTTTGTAAGTGCTGCGCCGTGCTGCCACCTGCCAAATCACTTCGCGGCCATCATGCTCGGCACGCTTCTCGACGCCGGTATAACCCGCATCGGCGCAGACAACGTTTTCCTCGCCATGCAGCAACTTGTCGACCTGGGTGACGTCCGCCACGTTGGCCGCCGTACCTACAACGCTATGCACCAGGCCTGATTCGTCATCGACGCCGATGTGGCCTTCATGCCAAAGTGGTGAGTCGGCCGCGGGAACTGCCCCCGCAGCCGCTCGCAGAACCGTACGTGACACTCTCGCGTCATACGGCTCCCGTTATCCAACCTTGCTGCCCGGTCACTCGCCAGTGATGAAACAGCCGGGGTACCACAGTCCGCATCTTGTCCAGCCATTGGCTAATGCGCCGCTTGCGCCTATGAAGGGCCTTGTATTTTCGTCGGGCCCAGCGTTCAAGCGCGCGGTCAATGTGCTGGAAGATGCCAAGCATGGCTGTCCGATAGAACGAGCCATAGTATTGCCACCACCCCTGTATCACTGGATTGTAGAGCCGAGCCACGTCGACCAGCGTCACGTGGGTTTGGCGATTGAGTCGCCACCTGCGTACCGCTTGCCGCATCCGCTTTAAGGCATCCGCACTCGCTCCCGGAAGGAAGCTCGTGAAGAACTGGTCTTGTTTGCTGAGCGCCTTCCTCGGCCTAAAGGTGAAGCCGAGGAAGGTAAAGCTCACATGCGGATAACCTGCGCGACGGTTACTGTCCTTGCAGTACACGACCTTCGATTTCTCCGGGTGCATCGTCAAGCCACAGGCAGCCAGCCGTGAAGCAATGGAGCGCATCACGTACTCCGCTTGCTTTCGACTGCGGCAGTGCACCACCGCATCATCGGCGTAGCGGGCAAACGGGCAGTTGGGGCTGGTACGTTGCATCCAGGTGTCGAAGGCATAGTGCATGAACAGATTCATCAGGAGGGGACTGAGCACTCCACCTTGCGGGGTGCCGCGTTCGCGTGGGACGCGCATGCCGTCATCCGTTTCGAACGGCGCAACCAGCCACCGCTCGATGTACAGAAGTATCCAGTCCTCCTTGATGTGCAGGCGCACCGCCTTCATCAGCAACCCATGATTGATCTGATCGAAGGCTGCCTTGATATCAAACTCCACCACCCAGTCGTATCGCCAGCAGCGCTCACGCGTGATCGCCACCGCCTGCTTCGCTGATCGTCCCGGCCGGTACCCATAGGAGTCCGAGTGGAAGATCGAGTCCAGCTCCGGCTCGATGAGAAGCTTGACCACGGTTTGCGCGACACGATCACCAACCGTGGGCACTCCCAGCTTGCGCGTGCCTCCCGATGCCTTGGGAATTTCTACTTGCTTGACCGGAGGCGGGAAGTACGACCCCGACGACATCCGATTCCACAGCTTGTAGAGATTCTTAGACAGATCCCGCTCGAAATCGGCGATGGTTTCATCGTCGATGCCGGCAGCACCGCGGTTGGCCCTGACCTGCTGGTAGGCGTCCCATACCGTGCGTTTCGCTATGTCATAAGGTTTCGCCGAGCTCACGCCACTCATCCCCGGAGGTTGGCAACGCTCGTCGGCCGGATAACGCCGCCCCTTCGCTCCACCTCCATTACAGAGGCTTCATCGCTACTACGGGAAGCTCCGCCCCTCGTTCCAGCATCGGTATTCTTCCTCATGGTGTTGGCCATTTGTCATTTTCCTTCGCATCTGGAACAAGGTTCTCACGTTCCGTACCAAAGCCTGTATGAAGATCATGCCGCCTATACACCGGCTGCCATCGGGTCAGTAAGCAGGTAACGCCCCGACTTGTCCTGAAGCCAGTACTCCACCTCAGTTTCGGCAGCACCTTGGGCATAACGATGCGTCATCGGACGGTTTGCTTTCGCTCATCTTCTCCATACTCACCTGCCATCCTCAGGGATGACTTTTCCTCGGTCGCTCACCACCACACCTTTTGGATGCAGCAGCACCGGGTGGTTTGAAGTCCGCTCCTGCAAGCCGACTTCGGAAGGCCTACTTCCATCTTCGGCACAGCAGCACAGGTCATCTGACCTGTGTTCGTGACACACAATACTGATTGCCCTTCTTGGTCTGGTGCATTTCCGGGTCACGCTTACCGTCCTTGTTCTTGGTCGAACTCGGCGCATGGATCAGCGTGGCATCGACGATGGTGCCCTGGCGCAGCGACAGGCCCCGATCGCCCAGGTAACCATTGATCACCGCCAGAATCCCGGCCGCCAACTCGTGCTTCTCCAGCAGGCGACGGAAATTGAGGATGGTGGTTTCGTCGGGAATACGCTCTAGGTTCAGCCCGGCAAACTGGCGCAAGATTGTGGTCTCGTACAGCGCCTCCTCCATCGCCGGATCGCTGTAGCCGAACCAGTTCTGCATCAAATGTACGCGCAGCATCGCCATCAGCTGATACGCCGGACGACCACCTTCACCCTTGGGGTAGTGCGGCTCGATCAGGGCAATCAAACCCTTCCACGGCACCACCTGATCCATCTCGATCAGGAACAACTCTTTGCGGGTCTGCTTGCGCTTGCCGGCGTACTCGGCGTCGGCGAAGGTCATTTGCTTCATCGGGAAACTCGGGCAACGGGATCGGCGTATTTCACCAGATTCGGGAAGTCTTTTTCAGACCATCCTTAGAGCAAATACTACCAACATGCAGATCAATCCAAGGCCTATACAACCCCACCACACCCCGAGCTCTGGCTAAACCTGATACGCGTCATATCAGGCCAATACCAAAGCTGGCTACTGGATGGCACTGGGGTCGAAGAGGCCTGAAGCTCTCCCCTGGATGGGAAAGCGTTTCCCTACCAGGGATAAGGTCCTACGCCGGAGTCCGCAGGTACTCATAGAGGGTGGCCCGGCTGATGCCGAACTCGCGCGCCAGAGCGGCTTTCGGCTCGCGGGCTTCAACACGACGCAGCAGCTCTTCGATCCGGTTGTTGCACAGCGCTTTTTTCCTGCCTCGGTAGACACCGCGCTGTTTCGCCAGGGAAATACCCTCTCGCTGCCGCTCACGAATCAACGCTCGCTCGAATTCAGCAAACGCCCCCATGACCGATAGCAGCAAGTTGGCCATCGGCGAATGCTCTCCGGTGAAGGTCAGTGACTCTTTCACGAACTCGATCCGCATTCCCCTCTCGGTGAGCTGCTGCACCATGCGCCGCAAGTCATCGAGATTACGCGCCAACCGATCCATGCTGTGCACGACCAAGGTGTCACCCTCGCGGACGTAACTAAGCAGCGCATCAAGCTGCGGTCGCTGAGCATCCTTGCCGGAGGCTTTGTCGATGAACACCCTGCTCACCTGCACGCCTTCCAACTGCCGATCCGGATTCTGGTCGAGCGTACTGACCCGTATGTAGCCGATCCGCTGTCCGTGCATGCTGCCTCCCAGAGAAATGTGTATGACTGGGATTTTAAAGGCAGTCGGACAGATGAAATTACTGGAAAACCGACCCTATCCAGACATGTGAGAGCGGGGTTTCGGCCTGTCTGGTTAGGGTATAGGCTAATCAGACATCGGTACTGAACACAGCGTCGGCTTGTTGCTGTGCCGGACTTTCTAAACCTTCCTCATCAGGTTCCTTCTCCCTTGCGCCGTCAGCACTTGACGCCGTCCAGTAGAACCCGGGGTAGAACCCGACACCATCGCCCTTAATGCGGGAGTTCGGAAGGTGACTTGGCTGGACGCTTACAGAGATAGATCTTCTGCACCTTGGCGTCGGGACGCATCATGGGATGAACTCCGGTGAAAACGGGAGCTCAGCATCCAATGATCAGCAGGCTATGGGTAGGTGGGGTTTATGGAGCGGATACCTATCAACCTGCTCTGGGATTCAAATCAAACTCTTTAACGAACACTCTCATACTAGCGCCTGACCTTGCTTGCCGGCTCACCACCGATGCCGAAGTGATTCTTCGGCATTTCGGTAATGATCACGCGCACCCGCTCGAGAGGTGCATCCAGCGAGTTCGCCATTGCTTCGCTGACCTGGCGGATCAAGGTTTCCTTCTGCTCGTCGGTACGACCTTCGATGATGTAAAGCTGAGCAATCGGCATTGCAGTACTCCTAATCGACAATGGCCGGCGCGCACGCCGGCCACACAGGGTTAGATGAAACGTGCACTCACCGAGCCGAGGCCCTGATAGCGCACCGTGATGTTGTCGCCTGGCCCCACCGGTACCGCAGCGGTGATGCCGCCAGTCATGATGAAACTGCCCGCCGGGATATGTTCACCACGTTCGGCCAGCAGGTTGGCCAGCATCGCCACGCTGGAAGCAGGATGGCCAAGCACTGCGGCACCGGCACCGAGCTCCACCACTTCGCCGTTCTTCTCCATCACCACGCCGAGGGTGTGCAGGTCCACGTCGGCCACATTGGCCATCTGCCCGCCGGTAATGAAACGGGTCGAGGAAGCGTTGTCGGCGACCACGCTGATCAAGTCAAACTTGAAGTTCTCGTAGCGCGAATCGATCACTTCCACCGTCGGCACGACGAAGTCGGTGGCCGCCAGCACTTGGCCGATATGGCAGCCCGGACCGTGCAGCGGGGCTTTGGTGACGAAGCTGATCTCCGCCTCGATCTTCGGGTGGATCAGTTTGGCGCAATCCACCACGCCGCCGTCGGCGACGCTGAAGTAGTCGGCGAGGAAGCCGTATATCGGCGTTTCCACGCCCATCTGTGCCATCTTCGCCCAGGAGGTCAGGCCCATCTTCAAGCCGACGATCTTGTTGCCGCGGGCCTCCTTGCGCCGGCGGATTTCCCACTGCACGTCGTAGGCGTCGGCGAAGGTCATGTCCGGGTAATCGTTGGTCACCTTGCTGATGTCATGCGCATGCAGCTCGGCGTGTTCGATGTGCTCGGCCAGGGCCAGCACCTGTTCGCGGGTCAGGGTACGGTTCATCAGTTGCGCTCCTTACGGGCGGCCAATAGGTCGAGGGCGACGTCGACGATCATGTCTTCCTGGCCACCGACCATGCGCCGTTTGCCCAGTTCGACGAGGATGTCCACGGCCTTGAGGCCGTATTTCTGCGCGGCCACTTCGGAATGACGGAGGAAGCTGGAGTAGACCCCGGCGTAGCGAGGGCCAGGGTTTCGCGGTCGACCCGCACCGGACGGTCTTGCAGCGGCCGGACGATGTCGTCGGCGGCGTCCATCAGGGTGTAGAGGTCGGTGCCGTGCTCCCAGCCGAGGCGTTCGGCGGCGGCGATGAACACCTCCAGCGGCGCGTTACCGGCACCGGCGCCCATGCCGGCGAGACTGGCGTCGATGCGGTCGCAGCCCTCCTCCACCGCGACGATGGAGTTGGCCACGCCAAGGGACAGGTTGTGGTGGGCGTGCATGCCGGTCTGGGTTTCCGGCTTGAGCACGGCCTTGACCGCGCGGAAGCGCTCGCGCACGTCCTGCATGCTCAGCGCACCACCGGAATCGACCACGTAGATGCAGGTCGCGCCATAGTTCTCCATCAGCTTGGCCTGCTTGGCCAGATGCTCGGGGGCGATCATATGGCTCATCATCAAAAAGCCGACGGTGTCCATGCCCAGTTCACGGGCGTATTCGATGTGCTGCTTGGAGACATCCGCCTCGGTGCAATGGGTGGCCACGCGGACCACCCGCGCGCCGGCGTTGTAGGCCGCCTTGAGGTCGTGCACCGTGCCGATACCGGGCAGCAGCAGGGTGGCGATTTTGGCGTGGCTGATCACGTCGTTGACCGCCTCGATCCACTCCAGGTCGGTGTGCGCGCCGAAGCCGTAGTTGAAGCTGGAGCCTTGCAGGCCGTCGCCGTGGGCCACCTCGATGGAGTCGACCTTGGCCTGGTCCAGGGCGCGGGCGATGTCCTGCACGTTCTGGATCGAGTACTGGTGGCGGATCGCGTGGCTGCCGTCGCGCAGGGTGACGTCGGAGATATAGAGTTTCTTGCCGGGGTTGAAGGTCATGGCGATTCTCCTCAGGCCTTGAGCATCGACTGGGCCATGCGCTCGGCAGTGGCCAGCGCGGCGGAGGTCATGATGTCGAGGTTGCCAGCGTAGGCCGGCAGGTAATGGGCGGCGCCTTCGACTTCGAGGAACACCGAGGTCTTCAACCCGCTGAACCGGCCGAGGCCGGGGATGTTCAGCGGCGCGGACTCGGGGATCACGTCGAACTGCACCTGCTGCTTCAGGCGATAGCCGGGCACGTAGGCCTGCACCGCCTGAACCATTTCCTCCACCGAGGCCGCGACGGCGGCCTCATCGGCGGCGGCGGACAGCACATACACGGTGTCGCGCATGATCAGCGGCGGCTCAGCCGGGTTCATGATGATGATCGCCTTGCCCTTGGCCGCACCGCCGATCACTTCGATGGCTTTGCTGGTGGTCTCGGTGAACTCGTCGATGTTGGCGCGGGTGCCGGGACCGGCGGACTTGCTGCTGATCGAGGCGACGATCTCGGCGTAATGGACCTTGGCCACGCGGGAGACCGCGGCGACCATCGGAATGGTCGCCTGGCCGCCGCAGGTGACCATGTTGACGTTGAGCTTGCGAGGTGCTCCTCCAGGTTGACCACCGGCACGCAGTACGGGCCGATGGCCGCCGGGGTCAGGTCGATCAGGCGGATGCCAGGTTTGGCCTGGCGCAGCAGCGCCTCGTTCTGCACGTGGGCACTGGCCGAGGTGGCGTCGAAGACGAAATCGATGTCGGCGAATTCGGGCAGCTTGATCAGCCTTCGACGCCGGCATAGGTGGTCGTCACGCCCATGCGCTGGGCGCGGGCCAGGCCGTCGGAGGCGGCGTCGATGCCGACCATGGCGCCCATTTCCAGGTACTTGGCGTTGCGCAGCACCTTGATCATCAGGTCGGTGCCGATATTGCCCGAACCGATGATCGCGACTTTGAGTTTCTGGTTCATCTGCAAGCCTCCAATTTAGGTGAAGCGCACGGAGGCGCTGCCGATACCGCCGATGTCGACGCGCATCACGTCGCCGGCCTTGACCGGCTCCAACGGCACCAGCGAGCCGGACAGGATCACCTCGCCGGCTTTCAGCGCGATGCCGAAACGGCCCAGGGTGTTGGCCAGCCAGGCCACGCAGTTGACCGGCGAACCGAGCGCCGCGGCGCCGGCCCCGGTGCTGATGATGTGGCCGTTCTTTTCCACCACCATGCCGCAGGTGACCAGGTCGACCTGGCGCGGCGATACCGCCTGGTCGCCGAGCACGAACAAGCCACAGGAGGCGTTGTCCGCCACGGTGTCCTGGATCTTGATTTTCCAGTCGCGGATGCGCGAATCGACGATCTCGAAACAGGGCATCACGCACTCGGTGGCGGCCAGTACGTCGGCGTTGGTCACGCCGGGGCCGATCAGGTCCTTCTTGAGGATGAAGGCCATCTCGCCCTCGGCCTTGGGCTGCATCAGTCGCTGGCTGATCGGCACCGCTTCGCCGCTGTTGAACACCATGGCGTCGGTCAGGTAACCGAAGTCCGGCTGGTGCACGCCGAGCATGTTTTGCACCGCCTTGCTGGTCACGCCGATCTTCTTGCCGATGATCTTCTCGCCGGCCGCCAGGCGTCGTTCGAGCATGCGCAGCGAGATGTGGTAGGCGTCGTCAACGCTGATGTCGAAGCCACGCTCGGTCAGCGGGCTGATCGCCTCGCGGTTGAGCATGGCCTGGTACAGCTCGTCGCCGAGCGCGTTGATCATTATATGGTCCATGTCGGTCTCTCTCAGGAATGGCGGGCGTCGGCTTCGGCGAGGAAATCCTCGACCAGGCGGGCGAAACGGGCGGCGTGTTCGATCTGCGTCCAGTGGCCGCACTGGCCGAACACGTGCAATTGCGCGCGGACGATCCACTCGGCCAGAGTCAGCGAGGCGGCCAGGGGGATCACCTGATCCTCGCGGCCATGGATCACCAGGGTTTCGTGGGGCAAGGCACGGATCTGCGCCTCGCTGCTGGCCAGGCCATCGACCAGCGCTGGCGCGGTGCGGGGAACATCTGCGCGAACGACTCCTGAAAACCGGGGCGGATGCTGGCCTGGTAACGCAGCTCGGCCAGCTCGTCGGTGACCAGGCTGCGGTCGTAGGCGAAGGTGTCCATCAGCCGGCGCATGGTGGCGAAGGACGGCTCATAGCCCCACACATCATCCAGGCCGGGGGTGATCGGAAAGCTCACCCCGGCGCTGCCCATCAGCACCAACCGGCGCACGCGCTCGGGATGGCGGATGGCCAACGCCAGGCTATGCCGCCACCGAAGGAGTTGCCAACCAGGTCGGCCTGTTCAATCTCCAGCGCATCGAGCACGCCGACCGCGTGATCGACCCAGACATCACGGTTGTACTGCGCATCGGCCGGGCGCTCGCTGTAGCCGAAGCCGAGCATGTCCGGAGCTATCACCCGGCGGCTCTTGGCCAGCTCTGGCATCACCAGGCGCCAGTTGGCCCAGGCGGTCACGCCGGGGCCGGAGCCGTGGATCATCATCAGCGGGAAGCCTGCGCCGCTGTCATGCAGGTTGGTGCGAATGCCGGCGGCGATAATCTCGCGGCCGATTTCCGGGCTGTTCTGGGGTGCATTCATGGCTGCCTCACAACTTCACGCAGATGTTTTTCAGTTCGGTGTAGAACTCCAGCGAGTGCACACCCCCTTCCCGGCCTATACCCGACTGCTTGCTGCCGCCGAAGGCGGTACGCAGATCGCGCAGGAACCAGCTGTTAACCCAGACGATGCCGGCCTCCAGTTGCCCGGCGACGCGGTGCGCGCGCGAGGTGTTCTCGGTCCAGATGGTCGCCGCCAGGCCATAGGGTAGGCTATTGGCCAACTCGACGGCTTCTTCCTCGCGGTCGAACGGGCGGATATGGCAGCAGGGCCCGAAGATTTCCTCGGTGACCACCGCGGCACCGTCGGCCAAGCCGGTCCAGATGGTCGGTTGCACCCAGGCGCCGCCAGCCAGTTCGGCCGGCATCTCGGGCACGCCGCCGCCGGTGACCACTGTGGCGCCCTCATCAACCGCCTTCTGGTAATAGGAGAGGACCTTCTCGCGGTGCTGCAGGCTGATCAACGGGCCGAAGTTGGCCTGCGGGTCATCCGGCGTACCTATCACCAGGCTCTCGGCGCCGGCCTTGAGGCGGGCGACAAACTCATCGAAGATCGGCCGCTCGACATACAGGCGCTCGGTGCCCAGGCAGACCTGGCCGCCGTTGGCGAACACCGACCGCATGCTGCCTTCGATGGCCTTGTCCAGGTCGCAGTCGGCGAAGACGATGCCGGCGTTCTTGCCGCCCAGTTCGAAGGACACCGGCCGCACACCCTTGGCCGCCGCGCGCATGATCGCCTCGCCGGTGCGGGTTTCGCCGGTGAAGGTGATGGCGTTGACGTCCGGGTGCTCGGTGAGGAAGGCGCCGGCCGAATCCGGGCCGAAGCCATGCACCACGTTGTACACCCCAGCCGGCACGCCGGCCGCCTGCATCACCTCGCCGAGCAGCGCGGTAGTCAGTGGGGTTTCCTCCGAGGGCTTGACCACCACCGTGTTGCCGCAGGCCAGGGCCGGGCCCACCTTCCAGGTCATCAGCAGTAGCGGCAGGTTCCACGGGCTGATCACCCCGATCACCCCCTTGGGGCGGCGCACCGCGTAGTTGATCGCGCCACTACCATCCGGCGTGGCCATCTCGAAGGCTTCGGTGGCGACGTTCTTCAGTAGGTCGGCGAAGACCTTGAAGTTGGCCGCACCGCGCGGGATGTCGATATGGCTGGCGAGCGACTTGGGCTTGCCGGTATCCAGGCATTCGGCCTCGAGGAACTCGTCGAAACGTGCGGTGATGCCGTCGGCCACGCGGTGCAGGATCTCCGCCCGCTCGCTCACGCTCATCTTGCCCCAGGGGCCTTTCAGCGCGGCGCGTGCGGCCTGCACCGCTGCGTCGACTTCGGCGCGACCAGCTTCGTGAACACGGGCAATCACCTGGCCATTAGCGGGGTTGACGTCCTCGAAGGTGCGGCCGCTAGCCGAGCCGACGAAGGCGCCGTTAATGAAGTGCTTGATCTCTTTCATCTATGCAATCTCTGCAAAAGGCCAGACAGGCTGGTTTCAGGTCAGCACGGTCATGAAGCGTTCGTTGAGCACACGGTCGTGGTAGAAGATCGCCTTGCCCAGATCCTTGGCCAGCCAGGTCACGGGTTTGTGGTCCTGGTAGTTGTAATCGCCGCCACAGAACACCTCGTTGCGGTTGCCCGAAGGGTCGAAGAAGTAGATGGTCTTGCCGTGAGTCAGGCCGTGTCGGGTCGGGCCTATGTCGATAGAGGTATCGGTCATGGAGATCAGGTCGGCTGCGCGCAGCACGTCCTCCCAGGTTTCCAGGAAGAACGACACATGGTGGAACTTGCCCTTCTCCGGGCAATGGATGAAGGCCACGTCGTGCGCTTTGGTCGACAGGCTGAGGAACTGCGCGACGCGGGTGCCGTCGTCGTCGATCACCTGCTCGGCCAGGTAGAAACCGAGCACCTCGGTGAACAGCTCATAGGTGGCTTGCAGCTCATCGCCATACAGCAGGCAGTGGTCGAAACGCACCGCACGCATGCCTTTGAGGTTGCGCGGCCAGGCCTCCGGGTTGACCTCGGCCAAGCCCCATTTGCCGGTGTACTCCTTGTCCGCATAGAGCTCGAAGAAGTGCCCGGACGTGCCCGGAAGCGCACCCGTCGGCCACACCCCTTGAGTTCGCCGGCGGCGATACTCTCGACCAGACAGCCATAGTTGAGCAGGTCCTCGGTGAGGCGGTTCAGGTAGTCCTCGTCGAGCACCTTGAAGCCCATGAAATCCATGCCCGGCTGATCGGCCTCGCGCAGCACCACGGAGAATTTGTCGACCTCGGTCCAGGCCTTCAGGTAGACGCGCCCTTGCTCGTCACGGTCCATTTCGATCAGACCGAGCAGGTCGCGGTAGTGGGCCAGAGCGCTCTCCAGGTTCAGTACGCGAAGCTGGACGTGACCGGGGCGCATTACGCCTTTTTTCATGACGACACCTCTTGCTGGTTCTTGTTGTTGTGGTCGCCCGGGCCTTGGCGGCGCAGGCATTCGATACTCAGGTCGGATTGCGGAAACAGCTGACAGGCCAGGGCCAGGCCCTGCTTGGCCGCCTCCGGCGGCACATGGCTGCAACTCATCTTGTGGCACTGGTAGGTGCCGCTCAGCACGCGCACCTTGCACAGCCCGCAGCCGCCGCCGCGGCAACCCACCGGCACGCAGCGCTTGCCCTGTTGCTCCATCGCCCTCAGCACCGACTGGCCGGGCAGGCAACGGAAGGTCTGGCCGCTGAGGGTTTCGCGAATCTCATAACCGGCATGGTTCATGGCTTACCTCAGATGCGCTTGAACAGGGCCGAACGGGTGCTCTCGCCGGCACCATCGGCGGCGGTGTAGAAGCGCTCCATAAAGATGTCGCGCTCGAACAAGCGACCTTGCATCAGGGTGGTGATGGCCGCGTCGATCATCGGCGGTGGGCCGCACAGGTAGGCTTTCTGCCCGCCGAAGCGGCCGTCGAAATGCGCCTTGGCGGCGTCGTGGACGAAGCCCTTGAAACCCTGCCATTCGGGATCGTCGTTGGCCTGGTTGAGTGCCGGCACGTAACTGAAGTTGGGGTGGCGCGCGGCCAGTTCCTCGAACAGTTCGCAGTTGTACAGCTCGGCGCGGTTGCGCGCGCCCTGGAACAGGGTGATCCGCCGCGTATCGCCGCGTTCAAGCAGATCGAGGATCATCGACTGCGGGCTCGATAAGCCCGAGCCGCCGGCGATGAAGATCAGGTCGCCGGCCTGCGAATCGCGCACGAAGAACTGCCCATAAGGCCCGGACAGCTCCACCGCGTCGCCGACTTTCAGTTGCTTGTGGATAAAGCCGGTGGCCGCACCGCCCTCGACCAGGCGCACGTGCAACTCGACTTCGTCGTTCCGGCTCGGCGGGTTGGCCAGCGAGAAGGCGCGGGTGCCGTCGATGCCCGGCAATGCCAGGTTGACGTACTGCCCGGCCTGGAACGGCATGGGCCGATCCAGCTTGATGTGCAGGCCCTTGATGGTCGGCGACAGGTCAACCAGGGCGCTGACCACCCCCCGGTAATCCTCCACCGGATGGCCGAGGAAGTCCGGGTCGGCATCGACGTCGGCTTCGATCACCAGGTCGGACAGCGGAATGGCGCAGCAGGCCAGCACCTTGCGCTCGTCGCGCTCGATGTCCATCAGGCGAACGGCGAGGCTTCGCCGATATCCACTTCGCCCTCGACCACCTGCACCTTGCAGGTGGCGCAGGTGCCGTGGCCGCAGGCGAACGGCAGCCAGACGCCCTGGCGCAGAGCGGCCTGGAGGATGGTCTGGCCGTCCTCCACTTCGATCACTTCGCCGGTCGGTTCAATGGTGACGTTGTAACTCATGACACACCTCTCAGCTGCACGAACCCTGGATGCCGTTCAGGCCGGGGTGTTCAGACGCAGCATGCTTTTGTGGTCGATGCCGTTGGCTTCCAGGCTGGCGGCGTAGTCCGGGGTGAACGGCTGGTCGTTCAGCTGCCAGAGCGCCTGGCTGAAATCGATCTTCGCGCTGTCCGGATGGGCGTGGATCGCGGGCTTGAGCACCTGCTCGAGGAACTCGGCAAAGGGCATGCCGGGGGCTACCAAGAACGCGAGCGCGGAGCAGTACATCAGGTGCTCTTCCCAGTAGAGGTAGAGCAGTTGCATGCCGTTGAAGTTGGCCTGCACATCCCGTGGCGTGGCGGTGTATTCGCCGATTGAGTTGACAGTCATGATCGAAACCTCTTGTTCTTGGAATGGCTCAGGGGCGGTGCTTCACCCCTGAGCGGCTGGCGCTGCCTCAGGCGGCGCCCAGGCTCTTGTCCGCCGGGGCGGCAGTTGGTGGGGTCTGACCTTTCAGGGCCAGCCAGCGCTGGTGCTCGGGCGAGCCCAGGTACTCCAAATTGTCCACGCCGCTTTTGATGTGGTAGTACTTCTGCACCACCGTTTCGACATCCCCGCCTTCGCAGTTGCCCTGGTAGATCTGGTGCACCGGCAGCCAGGCCTGGATGTACTTCACCGGCTCGTTCTTGAAGATGTCGCAGCAGCCATCCGAGCAGAAGTGATAGCGCTCCCCCTCGTGCACCAGGCTGCGCAGGCTGAGCTTGGTCGGATCGTCCGGCTCGGTGAAAATCACCGGTAACTGGCACACCTGGCAGAGGTGCGGCAGGGTGTCGTTGTAGAAGCGCTCACCCTTGGCCTGCTGCTCACGCCAGAACTCGAAGCGCGGGCGGTAGTATTTGTCGAAGGTGTCCGGGTATTTCTCCGACAGCCAGTTCAGTTCCTCGTCGCCGGGTATCCAGGTATGGAAGCTGGTGGCCTTGCTGTATTGATATAAGGCCCCCCACACCTGGTGGGTGATGTGCTCCTTGCCGATGGTGGTCTGCTCGACGTATTTCGGCGGCCGGATGCCATAGCGCTCCAGATCCTTGAACAGCGCGCCACCGGCCTGCTCGAAGTAGACCCCCCAGGCCTCAGACCAGGACATCACTTTGTTCGGCAGCATGTAGTCCATCATCATGCCGATCAGGGTCAGCAGGCGGTAACCGCGCCAGAACCACTTATCGATCCAGCGCTGGATGATGGGCACGTTGTCTTCATGCTGTTCGAGCATGAACTTGACCACTTCCAGACCCAGGGTCATGTGCCGCGCCTCGTCCGACTGCGCGGAGAAACCGAAGGTGACCGTGGCCATATCGCCGTTGTAGGCGGCACCGGACATGAAGGGTACGAACAACAGGTTGGTCAGCACGTACTCGAAGGAGAACGAGACGGCGGTGAGGAACTCGAACGGACCGGCGGTCCGCGCATCGTCCATATAGGACTTGGGTACCGAGAGGTACCAGACCCGGTCGTACATGTGGGCGAAGTCATGCAAACCATCGAAGTGCTTGTTGTAATGGCTCATGGCGTGGACTTGCGTCTGCACATGGCGCAGCTCGTCGATCGCCTGCATCTGACAGGCGACCCGCGCACCGGCGCCACTGAACTGCCGGCCAACCCGCGAGAAGCCCTGGAAGGCCTGGTATTCCAGCGGTGAAACGGCGGTGAGGAACAGCTTCAGGGCGTTGACGTAGCGCGCATCGGAAATGTTCTGATGACCATTGTTCTGGGCAAAGGCGTCGAAGATCGCGTAGAGCTTCTTCTCTTTCTCCGCCTGGTATTTCCAGTAGGTGTCCATGGTCAGGCGGAAGGGGTCTTCCCACTTGTCCCAGTCGGTGATCTTGATGCCCTCGAAGTGCTCCAGCGGGAACACGTCTTCTTTCTTCTGGTAGGTCGTTTCCCAGGCCAGATCGCGGGTCAGGTAGCGGTATTTGTCTTTCAGGTTGAGGCGTTTCTTGTTGTGGGTAGCCATGAGCTTGTCTCCTAGTTCTTCCACTCGAGGACGAAGCGGTCATCGTCCTCGTCGACGTTGCCGCCGATGGTGATTACGTCCACCAGCATTTCCTGGACGTCCCAGGCGCGGCCGAGGTTCTCTTCCACGGTTTCCCTGCGGATCTCCAGGCGCTTCTCGGCCTCGATACGGATCATCGCCGGGTGGTGCTGGACGACGGCGTGGGGGTTGTCCTGGATGATCGCTTCCACCACGTAACGCGCGTTGTCGTTATCCTGGAAGGCGATGTAGACGAGTGATGACATGCTTTATTCCTCGCGGCTTTTCAGGCCGATTTTCTGCAGGCGAGTAGCGAAGGCGCTGCGGACTTCATCCAGCGCGGCGATACCGGTGGCTTCCTCGGCCAGGGGCAACAATGCCTCGTAGGCACGCGGCTCCCAGACCTCCAGCCAGGCCTGCACCTGCTCACGGTTAGCGTCATTTTCGGCAAGCACGGTCTTGAACATGGCGTCGACCCAGCGCGTGCTTTCGCCGTACCAGTCGCGCATGAACTCGGTGAGCATGGCCACATCGCTGCCACCGTTCTCTGTGAGCCATTGGTCGAAGCGCTGGTACATCAGCGGCTGCAGCAAGCCGTCGAGCACCAGGTTCTGCGCCAGGCCCAACTCGAACCAGTCGCGGATCACGAAGCTGTCTTCGACGTAGCGACGCAGGCCCTGCCAGATCGGGTCGTCGAGCCAATAGGCCTTGGCTTGATCCAACGCCTCGCCGGTGCCGCCATCGAGCAGCAGGCCGATGCGCGAGAGGTACTGGCCCATGCCCAGGCGGTCCATCGCCTGGTAGATGTGCATCTGGGTCACGGTGGCGGCGATGCTGTCGCCGGCGATGCTGCTGTTATTCATGTTGGCGCCCAGCTCGGCATGCCGCAGCGGCACCAGGCAGCGCAGCAGCTTGGCCTGCAACTCGGCCGGCAGACGGCTCAGCAGCTCACGCTTTTCGCAGAAGCCATAGGCGTGTTCGGCGGCTTCCTGCATCCGCGCGCGGGTCTGCACATAGGCGCCGTAGTAGAACTGGCGGGGGTCGGTGACCTTGTGCCAATCGGTCATGCGGATCGCCGTGCGGGTCGGATCGTGCAGCTCGTGCTGCGGGTCCCACAGCGGGCGATAGTGAAAGTTGGTGACCGCTTCGATGTCGTAGCTGGCTTCCTGATAACGGCTAGCCGGCTTGTCGCCGAAGCGCCGTTGCAGGTTGCCGTAGGTCTGGCGGATCGGATCCACCGTATTGGTCTTGATCTCTACGCTCATATCAACCGTACCGTCTTGTTGTTGTGTGTGTTCGGCTTTCGCTCGTGCTTACTCTCGGTCGTTCGCCTCGCGTCGTCCGACATCGCCGTAGCGCCACTTGGCCGCGTCTTCATCCACCGCTTGGCACATCGCCGCGTCCATCTGCACCACACGCTGGCACTGGCAGAAGGTGGCGAAGGCTGCCTGTGGCAGTACCAGCTCGACGAACAGCTCCGGATGACCAATGGCGAAATCGAATTCGACGAACCTGGCATCCGGCTCGCTGCGCACCCGGACATAACGGGTTAGCTGATCGAAGGGAATCTCTGGGTCTTTCATCTCGCCGGTTCCTAACTGGTTGCTGGCAAAGGCCCTAACGCAACGCCTGTGCCAAGGTGCCAAAAAAGAACATAAGTTATTGTATTTTAATGATCTTTAATTTAATCCCCGGCACAGGAAACACGCCGTGAAGGCAGGCACCCCACGGGCTTTTTGAGCATTTGATCAATTGCTACGGCACACTTGAGCAAATGCTCACAGGCTCTGCGCAAGGCAACCGATGGCCCGCCTCAGGCCCTGGCGCCTTTCATCATTTGGTTGACTTTCATCTGCCGAAAAAGGCGAATAAGGTGGGTTGGCGTTGCGCCAACACGGCCGAAAGGCCGCCTGGAGTGTTTGCTGAATACATCGATTGCCGTGAGCTTTCGAGGTACTTCAGCGCCCCCCTACAACAATAAATCAGGGGATTTGAGTTCATGCCGATCAGCTATAAACCCGAGCTGCAATACGCAGACTTCAAGGACCTCACCAGCCTCATCCACTTCCAGAGCACGAAAGGCAAGATCTGGCTGGGCGAACAGCGCGTGCTGCTGTTGCAGGTTTCCGCAATGGCCAATTTCCGCCGCGAGATGGTCAGTACCCTGGGCATCGAACGGGCCAAGGGCTTCTTCCTGCGCATGGGTTTCCAGTCCGGACTGAAGGACGCCGAACTGGCCTGGAAGCTGCGCCCGAATGCCAGCGAGTACGACATGTTCCTCGCCGGCCCGCAGCTGCATTCGCTCAAGGGTCTGGTCAAGGTCCGCCCCACCGAGGTCGATATCGACAAGGAATGCGGGCGCTTCTATGTCGAGATGGAGTGGATCGACTCCTTCGAGGTGGAAATCTGCCAGACCGAGCTGGGGCTAATGCAAGACCCGGTGTGCTGGACTCTGCTCGGCTACGCCTGCGCCTATTCCTCGGCGTTCATGGGCCGGGAAATCATCTTCAAGGAAGTCAGCTGCCGCGGCTGCGGCGGCGACAAGTGCCGGGTCATTGGCAAGCCGGCCGAAGAGTGGGACGACGTTGCCAGCTTCAAACAGTATTTCAAGAACGACCCCATCATCGAGGAACTCTACGAGTTGCAATCGCAACTGGTGTCGCTGCGTACCAACCTCGACAAACAGGAAGGCCAGTACTACGGCATCGGTCAGACCCCGGCCTACCAGACCGTGCGCAATATGATGGACAAGGCCGCACAGGGCAAAGTCTCGGTGCTGCTGCTTGGCGAGACCGGGGTCGGCAAGGAGGTCATCGCGCGTAGCGTGCACCTGCGCAGCAAACGCGCCGCCGAGCCCTTTGTCGCGGTGAACTGTGCGGCGATCCCGCCGGACCTGATCGAGTCCGAATTGTTCGGCGTGGAAAAAGGCGCCTTCACCGGCGCCACCCAGTCACGCATGGGCCGCTTCGAGCGGGCCGACAAGGGCACCATCTTCCTTGACGAGGTGATCGAACTCAGCCCGCGCGCTCAGGCCAGTCTGCTGCGCGTGCTGCAAGAAGGCGAGCTGGAGCGAGTTGGCGACAACCGCACGCGCAAGATCGACGTAAGGGTGATCGCCGCCACCCACGAGGACCTGGCCGAAGCGGTCAAGGCCGGGCGTTTTCGCGCCGACCTGTACTACCGGCTGAACGTTTTCCCGGTGGCGATCCCGGCGTTGCGCGAACGCCGCGAGGACATTCCACTGCTGGTTGAGCACTTCCTTCAGCGCTTCCACCAGGAGTACGGCAAGAGAACCCTCGGCCTTTCAGACAAAGCCCTGGAGCCTGCCTGCATTACAGTTGGCCGGGCAATATCCGTGAGCTGGAGAACGTCATCGAGCGCGGCATCATCCTCACCGATCCGAACGAAAGCATCAGCGTGCAGGCGCTGTTCCCACGGGCGCCGGAAGAGCCGCAGACCGCCAGCGAGCGGGTGTCGTCGGACGGCGTGCTGATTCAGCCAGGCAATGGCCAGGGCAGTTGGATCAGCCAGTTGTTGAGCAGCGGCCTGAGCCTCGACGAGATCGAGGAAAGCCTGATGCGCGAAGCCATGCAACAGGCCAACCAAAACGTCTCCGGTGCCGCGCGCTTGCTCGGCCTAAGCCGACCGGCACTGGCCTATCGGCTGAAGAAAATCGGCATCGAAGGCTAGCGCATCGTAGGCTGGGCGAGCGGCGCCAAGCGCTGAGCAATCAGACACTGCTATCGCGGCGCGGCAGGTAACCCAGCACGCGATATACCGCCTTGCGCCGATGCGGAGCGCCAGCGCCAGGCGTTTCGCCATTTGGTGAAACGCCTGATGATTTTGATTATTTGAGGGCACCTCGAATAACGCGAGGTTTTCAGTGAATCCGACCGCCAAATGATGGCCATGATCGAATTCGGTTCGATTTCTGCGGCGAATCAACGCTTTCCTGGGCGGTGTCGCCCCGTTTTTCTTCCGAATCGCCCTCTGCAGCGGCGATTCGGCCCACTCCGGGCGTCAGAAGGCCTTGATTCCCGCCTTCTGGAAGTACACCAGCCGCTTCAAGT
>LZQO01000063.1_pt1 | contig 23505 bp, 27 predicted proteins | sample 768571 | NCBI WGS metagenome assembly LZQO01 (sample SAMN05207081, study PRJNA324507) | oil field metagenome | isolation source: sample BH-FW-10 from oil reservoir | place: India: Bombay High | collected 2015-12-01
CATCGGCGGCATGGCCGACGCCGGCCGCTGGGCCTTGCTGCGCGGCGGCGGCGAAGCGCCGAGCGAAGACGAGCGCCTGGAGCAGGTCGCCCGCGTGCTGCTGCGGCGCTATGGCGTGGTGTTCTGGCGCCTGCTCGAGCGCGAGGCCGACTGGCTGCCGCCCTGGCGCGAGCTGGTGCGCGTCTATCACCGCCTGGAAGCGCGCGGTGAAATCCGTGGCGGGCGCTTCGTCGCCGGCATGTCGGGCGAGCAGTTCGCCCTGCCCGAAGCGCTCGGCCCGCTGCGCGAGGCCAGGCACTCGGCTGCGGCGGAGCAATGGGTGGTGGTCTCCGCGGTCGATCCGCTGAATCAGCTGGGCACCCTGTTGCCGGGCAGCCGCGTCGCTGCGCTCCCTGGCAATCGCATTCTCTACCGCGATGGGGTGGCCCAGGCGGTGCTGGTCGCCGGCGAGGTGCACTGGCTGGCCGAACTGGACGAGGCCGGGCAGCAGCAGGCGCGCCGCAGGCTGATCGTCACACGGCGCTAGCACGGGCTCAGCCGGTGCATTGCAGCGCGGCAAGGTCCTGGCGCAGCTCGGCCAGCCGCTCGGCCAGCTGGCGCTGCTGACGCTCGCTGGCCTCGGCGTGGATGTCGCGCAGCAGCGCCAGGGTCGCGTGTTCGGCTGCGTGAAGGCGGCGCGATCCGCCTCGCTCCAGAGCGCCTGGCGGTCCTGCAGCAGTGGCGCGAGGCGGGTGGCGAAATCGGCTTGCTGGCGATGCTCGAGCGCCTGCAGCAGCGCGGCCTGCCATTGGCGTCGGTTCTCCAGCCAGCGGCGATTCTGCTCGCCAAGGCTGTATGACCAGGCCAGCACTCGCTGACGCTGCGTCGCTTCGAGCGGCCCGAACCAGTTTTCCAGGCGCTCGGTGCTGCGCTCGGCGCGTTCGCGAATCTGGCGCTCCAGCGGTGGCTGCAGATAGCGCTCCGTGTCTTCGCGCTGGCGCTCGGCCAGTTCGCGGCGCAAGTGTGCGACCTGCTCATCGTCCAACTCGCGCAGCAGCTCGACGGCCGACGGGGTGATCTGCCGGCCGATCTGCTGCAGGCTCTGGCGCAGCTCGGCAAAGGCCTGCTGCAGGAGGCCTTCGTCCACGGGCTGATCGCCGAGGTGGGCGCGCAGCGCGTCGAGCCGGTCGACGTAGCGCGGCAGCTGGGTGCTGCAGTGCCAGTCGAGGTGGCGCTCGAGGCGCTCGGCCAGCAGGCGGCGCTGCGGGCCATCGAGGTCGAGGTAACGGTCCAGCGTCCAGGGCACCAAGAGGTCGAGGTTGCGATAGGCCAGCTCGACCCGGTTGCAGCTGGTCAATACCGATATCAGCAACGCCGCCAGCAGCCACGGCCGGCTCCAGGCACGGAACGATCGCATGCGAATTGCCCTCCCTACGACTCCAGTAGAGCGTAACGGACCCTGACGGTTCGCCGCGCAGCGGGATTCAGGCGAGCAAAAGCGGCGACGCTGCGGTCAGCATATCGAGGCCGCACGAAATGGCGGCGCACGAACGGGAGATGTCCATGAGCCTGCAGATCAAGCATTTGAGTGGAGACGACGTGCCCAAGGCCTGGCGCCCGACCTGGGCCGTGTGCTGGGTGGTCGAGCTGGACGGCACGGTGGTCGGCGGACCTTACCGGACGGAGGAGGAGGCACGCGCGGTGGCCGACGGTGAAAGCGAACCGCGCATCCTGCAGACACCGGCGCCCTGAGACGCCGTATGCCGGGTCACTGGCTGCGGCAATATTCCGGGCAGCGCGGTTCGTAAGCGGCGCTTGGCGGTGGTGCCTCGACCAGTTGCGAGACCAGCGCCAGCGCCTTCTCGAATGACGGATAACCGCTCTGGGCGACGTCGAGCCGGGTATAGGCCTCGCGGTAGGCGTCGGCCTTGTCGAGGTCACGCGACTCGATCAGGTAGGGCTCCTGATGGATCTTGTAGAGCAGCGCCACGGCGTGCGGATGGCCCTTGTCGGCGGCCTTTTCCAGCAGGCGCACGACTTCCGACGGCTCGGGGCCCTGACGGATCAGCAGCAGCGCCTGATAGAACTCGATTTCGCCGCGCTCGTCCTGCGGCGCGCTGCGCTCGAGCAGGGCATGAGCCAGCTCGTAGCCGTCTTCCTGGCCGGCGGCGATGAGGATCTTGGCCTGCAGCAGGTCGTTCTGGTAGAGCAGACGATCGGCGCGGCAGCTAGTGCCGCTCCAGGGTTCGTCGCAGGAGTGGGACGCACAGCCGGCGAGGCCCAGCGCCGTGATGATCACCAGTGCTTTGTTCATTGCCTTCTCGTTGTGTGAGCTAGTCGGCAGTATGTCTGCGCCGGCTTCGATTCGCCATACGCCGTTGCGTTCCCCGCCGCTCAGGCTTCAGGCTGATCGGCTCCAGCCCATAGCGGCCGATCAGGGCCTGCCATTGGCGGTACTGCGGCAGTTCGCCCACCTGTTGCTGGAGCGCGTCGCAGGTCGCCGCGGGCAGGGCCGAGGTACAGAGCAGCCGGCGCTCGATCGGGTACAACGGTCGTGACGACAGGTACAGCTGCTCGGCGTCGACCCCGTTCTGGCTGTAGTACAGCCAGGCCGAGCGCGGCATCAGCACCACGTCGAGACGGCCGGCGAGCAGCTTTTCCAGGTTCTGCAGGTCGCTTTGCACGTCTTCGCGATGGATGCGCCCGGCGGCGATCTGCTCGTCGAGTTCGGGGTAGCGGTGCCCCAGTACGCCGCCCAGGCGCAGGCCGAGCAGGGACTGCGGACCGTCGTATTCGACCGGCGCGTCGCGGCGGGAAATCACGTCCTGACGGTCGAGCAAAAGCGGCGCCGACCAGCGCATGCCCTCGACGCTGGCCGGTTCGAAGAAGCGTGGCGTGGCCCAGAGCACGATGCCCGGCCTGCCGCGCTGGAGATTCAGGTCCAGGCGTTTGCGCGGCAATTCGTGCAGGAAGAAATCGAGATGGCCGTCGTTCGCGGCGTGCTGGTTGAGCAGGTCGACGAGGGCGGAGGAAAGGCCTTGCCCGTCACTGAGGTGAAACGGCGGCGACAGGTTGTAGGACCAGACCTCGACGCGCTCGGCCGCATGCAGGGGCAGCGACAGGCTTGCCAGCAGGGCGAGGCAGAGGCGCATCGTCATTGGCATCGGGAGACTCCTGGCAGCCGCGCGGGATGAACTCAGCGTGGATCGCAAGGGCCGGCGGCGCAAGTCGCCGCGTGTCGTATCGCCGGCTCAGAAGCGTTCATGCTCGCCGAGCAGGCGCCACTGGCCAACGGGCAGCTTGCCCATCGGCAGGCGCCCCAGGCGGATACGCCGGTAGCCCTGCAGCTGCAGCCCGAGGGCCGCGCACAGCCGGTCGATATCGCCGGGCCGCGCGCCCTTGAGAACCAGGCGCAAGTGCTGCTCGCTCTGCCAGCTGGCCTTCGCACGAGGCAAGGCCAGCCCGCGATGGACGAGACCTTTGGCCAGCCGCGCCAGGCGTCGCCGCTTGCCGTGCCGCTGACCTGGACGACGTACTCTTCTTCTGGCGCGCGCCGGTTGTCGCCGAGCAGACGAATCACTTCGCGCTGCTGGCTGCAGACCACCAATCCGCTCGCCGCCTGCTCCAGCGGCAACACCAGCTGCTGGCGCAGCAGGTGTCGCTTGAGCGGGGCAATTGCGGCGGGATCCTCGGCCAGTGCGTGGCCTGGCATAGCCAGTCGAACAGCTCGCCGGCGTCGCCTGGCAGTTGGCACCCGGCCGGCTTGTTCAGCAGCAGGGTCACCGCGGGGACTTCCTGAGCCGCCGCGCCATCGAGCAGCTCGACCTGCTGCGCCGGGGCGACCTTGTGAAAGGGCGCTCGATGATCTGCCCGTCGACGCGGACCCAGCCACCTTCGATGTACAGCTCGGCTTCGCGCCGCGAACAGCCGAGTTGGTCGGCAAGGCGCTTGGACAGGCGGATGGCATCGGTCATGACGGGACTCGGGAGGAAAAGGGTGCTGGCGAGCGGGGCTCGCCAGATATTCACAACGGGGAGGGCTTACTGCTTGCGGCTGATGGTGATCTGACGCGACGGCGTCTGGCTCTGGCCGCTGACACCAGTGGGGATCTGCTGGATCTCACCGCCAGCCTTCAGGTACGCGGCCATCTGGGCTGCGAGCGATTCGCTGGTTTCGACGGCGGGTTCGGACTTGCGGTTGGCCGCTGAAGCTTTGGACGCCATGGTTTCGGTCTCTGTCTGTGAAAACGAACCGGCCATTATACAGATCTGATCAAAATTTGTTCGCCTATCGTCTGTGCGGCCATTTTTTGAAGCGTATCGGCACGCGCAGGCGCCCGGGTTTTGCGCTTGACTGAACGCGGGGCGACCCCGGCCCCGGTCATCTATCGAAGCGTCGGAGGACAGCTGATGTTGCGTCATGCCTTGCACGCCGCGCTCTGCGGCCTGGCCCTGGTGGCCTTGCCCGGGCTTGCGGCCGAGCGTTACCCCAGTGAACAGGGCACGGTACTGGTCCGTGAAATTGCCAGCGGTCTGGAACACCCCTGGGCGCTGGCCTTCCTGCCGGACGGGCAGCACCTGCTGGTCAGCGAGCGGCCCGGGCGGCTGCGCCGGGTTTCGCTGGACGGCCAGATCAGGCGAGCCGATCGCTGGGGTGCCGGACGTCGTTCGCCAGGGGCAGGGCGGCCTGCTCGATGTGCGGTTGTCGCCTGACTTCGAAAGCGATCGCCTGGTCTATCTCAGTTATGCCGAGCAGGGCCGCGACGGCTTGGCCGGCACCGCGGTCGGTCGCGGCCGCTGGACGCCCAGGGCCGCCGCCTGGAGCAGTTCGAGGTGATTTTCCGCCAGCAGCCCAAGCTCTCCAACGGCGTGCATTTCGGTTCGCGGCTGGTATTCGATGGGCAGGGGCATCTGTTCATCGCCCTGGGCGAGAACAACCAGCGGCCGACGGCACAGGCGCTGGACAAACTGCAGGGCAAGCTGGTGCGGCTGTACCCCGACGGTCGCGTGCCGGAGGACAACCCTTTCGTCGAGCGCAAGGGCGCGCGGCCGGAGATCTGGTCCTATGGCCACCGCAACCAGCAGGGCGCGGCGCTCAACCCCTGGACCGGGCAGCTCTGGACGCACGAGCACGGCCCGCGCGGCGGCGACGAGATCAATATCCCGCAAGCCGGTGCCAACTACGGCTGGCCGCTGGCCACGCATGGCATCAACTACAGCCTGTTGCCGATCCCTGAAGCGGAGGGCAAGCACGTCGAGGGCACCGTCGCGCCCCACTATGTGTGGGCGAAATCCCCGGCCATCAGCGGCATGGCCTTCTACGACGCCGAACGTTTCCCGGCCTGGCAGCACAACCTGTTCATCGGGGCGTTGGTCGGCCAGGCGCTGATCCGGCTGCAGCTCGACGGCGACCGCATCGTCCATGAGGAGCGCTTGCTGGCGTCGATGGGCGAGCGCATCCGCGACGTCCGTCTCGGGCCGGATGGCTATCTGTACCTGCTGACCGACGACAGCGACGGGCGGGTGCTGCAGGTGGGGCTGGAGCCGAAGTGAATTTTCGACTGTTCTGGGAGCGATTGCGCCGCTCGTCGGTCCACTGACCAGTGGTCGTCGTGGCGGCGGCCGATTGCGCAATCCACTGGACAGGAGGCAGCGGTGGCCGTCGTCATCAGCGGTGTGTTCGGCATTCTTCTCGGGCTCGTGCTCGTCGCCGGCGGGATACGGGTGTTGGATCTCGGTGGCACCTGGTACTTCGCCGCCGTCGGGGCGGGGTTCCTGCTGGTGGGCATCCTGCTGCTCAAGCGTCGACGCACCGCGCTCTGGCTGTATGCGCTGTTGATGCTCGCGGCGCTCGGTTGGGCGCTTTACGAGGTCGGCCTGGACTGGTGGCAGCTGGCGCCGCGCGGCAGCCTCATCGCGCCGTTCGGCCTTTGGCTGCTGATGCCCTGGGTCGTGCAGCGCCTGAGCTGGCAGCACTTCGGTTGGCGTGCCTGGGGTGGCGCGGCGCTGCCGCTGCTGCTGGCTGTCGTGCTCTGGGGCGTGACCGCGGTCCTGGCAATCGGGCGCGACGCGAACGACCTCAAGGGCATGCTGCCGCCACCGCTGGCCGAGGCGCCGGCAAACGGGCAGGGCGAGGTGCCCGACGGGGATTGGCAAGCCTATGGTCGCACCCAGCTGGGCCAGCGTTATTCGCCGTTGGCGCAGATCACGCCGCAGAACGTCGAGCGGCTCGAACCGGTCTGGCATTACCACACCGGTGACCTGCGCCGGCCCACCGACCCCGACGAGACCACCTACGAAGTCACGCCGCTGAAGGTCGACGACGCGCTCTACCTCTGCACGCCGCACAACTTTGTCATCGCGCTCGACGCCGAAACCGGCCAGGAGCGCTGGCGCTTCGATCCGCAGGTGCCCGACTCGAGCAATCGCCAGCATCTGACCTGCCGTGGCCTGTCCTATCACGTCGAGCGCCAGGCGCCGCACGGGCAGCAATGCCGCCAGCGGCTGTTCATGCCGACTGCCGATGCGCGCCTGCTGGCGCTGGACGCGAAGACCGGCCAGCTGTGCCCCGGGTTTGGGGAGAACGGTCAGGTGAACCTCTGGGCCAACATGCCCAACGTCAAGGAAGGCTTCTATTACTCCACCTCGCCGCCGGTCGTCGCGCGTGGGCTGGTCATCGTCGGCGGGGCGGTGAACGACAACGTGCGCACCGACGAACCGTCCGGCGTGATCCGCGCCTACGACGTGCGCAGCGGCGAGCTGCGCTGGAACTTCGACCCCGGCAACCCGGAGCGAACCGAGCCCATCGCGCCAGGCCAGACCTACAGCCAGAGCACGCCGAACAGCTGGAGCATTTCCAGCGCGGACGAAGCGCTGGGGTTGATCTACGTGCCTTTCGGCAATCAGGTGCCCGACCAGTGGGGTGGTCGGCGCAGCGAGAACAGCGAGCGCTTTTCCTCCTCGGTGGTCGCGCTGGAGATCGAGACCGGGCGCCTGCGCTGGGTGTTCCAGACGGTGCATCACGACCTCTGGGACATGGACGTACCGGCGCAGCCGAGCCTGGTCGACATCCAGACCGAGGCCGGGCCGGTGCCGGCGCTGGTGGCCCCGACCAAACAGGGTGACATTTACGTGCTGGATCGTCGCACCGGCGAGCCGATCCTGCCGGTACGCGAGCAGCCGGCGCCGCAGGGCGCGGCCGAGGGCGACTGGACGGCACCGACGCAGCCGGTGTCGGCGCTGTCCTACCAGCCGCCGAAGCTGACCGGAGAGGACCTCTGGGGCGTCACGCTGATCGACCAGATGCTCTGCCATATCCAGTTTCATTCGCTGCGCTATGAAGGCCGCTATACGCCGCCTTCGACCCAGGGCTCGCTGGTCTATCCGGGCAATTTCGGCGTGTTCAACTGGGGCGGGGTGGCTGTGGACCCGGTCCGGCAGCTGGTCTTCAGTGCGCCCGCCTACCTGGCCTTTACCTCGACGCTGGTGCCGCGAGAGGACGACAGCAGCACGCTGGTGTCTGACAAGCCGCCCTATCTGAACGAGAACTTCGGCGCGCCCTACGCCGTCGAGCTCAAGCCGTTCGTCTCACCGATCGGGCTGCCCTGCAGCGCACCGCCGTGGGGTTATGTCGCCGGCGCCGACCTGCGCACCGGCAAGACCCACTGGCTGCGCAAGAACGGCACCGTACGCGACCGCGCGCCGCTGCCGTTGCCATTCAAGATGGGCGTGCCGAGTCTCGGCGGGCCGATGCTCACCGCAGGCGGCGTCGCTTTTCTCAGCGGCACGCTGGACTACTACCTGCGCGCCTATGACAGCACCACTGGGCGCGAGCTGTGGAAGGCCCGCCTGCCGGCCGGTGGGCAGGCGACACCGATGACCTACCGCAGCCCCTCGGGGCGGCAGATGGTCGTGGTGGTCGCCGGTGGCCATGGCTCGCTGGGGACCGAGGCTGGAGATTCGGTGATCGCCTACGCACTGCCGCGCTGACCGCGCGGCGCTGCTAGAATCGCCGCCTTTGTACAGACAGGGCAGGACCATGGCCGCTATCGGGCGCTACAACAGCATGCAGGTCGTCAAGCACACCGGCTTTGGCCTTTACCTCGACGGCGGCGCCGACGGCGAGATCCTGCTGCCCAAGCGCTACATCCCCAAGGATGTGTCGAGCGAGGTGGGCGACTGGTTGAACGTTTTCGTCTACCTGGACAGCGAAGACAAGCTGATCGCCACGACCGACAAGCCAAAGGCGCAGGTCGGCGAGTTCGCCAGCCTCAAGGTGGTGGAAATCAACCGCATCGGCCTGTTTCTCGACTGGGGCCTGCCCAAGGACCTCTTGTTACCGCATTCCGAAGAGAAGCGCCCGCTGCAGGTCGGCGACTACTGCGTGGTGTTTCTCTACGTGGACCCGCGTACCCGGCGCATCACCGCCACGGCCCGGCTTGACCGCCACCTGGACAAGACGCCGGCGCGCTATCGGGTCGGCGACCCGGTCGACCTCCTGGTCGTCGAGCAGACCGACCTCGGCTTCAAGGCGATCATCGAGGGTCGGCACTGGGGGCTGATCCACAAGAACGAAGTCTTCAAGTTTGTTCGCCCGGGCCTGCGCGAGCGCGGCTACATTCGCGAGCTGCGCGCAGACGGCAAGATCAGCCTGAGCCTGCAGCCGCTCGGCAACGAGGCGGCCGATGCGCTGCAGGCGCTCATTCTGCAGAAGCTGGAAGAGCAGGGCGGGGTGCTGCCGCTGAGCGACAAGAGCCCGGCCGAGGCCATTGCACGGGCCTTTGGCGTAAGCAAGGGCAACTTCAAGAAGGCCATCGGCGGGCTCTACAAGCAGGGCCGCATCGTCATCCATGCCGACCGCATCGAGCAGGCCTGAACTCAGAGATCCAGCCGGCCCTGGCGCTCGGCGCGCGCCTCGCGCCCCTGCGGCTCACCCTTGCCCGGCTCATAGGTGATCCTGCCCTCCGCCAGGCGGGCGGGCGCGGTGTAGGGGTGCGGTTCGGCCGGCCCCTCGTTCTGGATGTGCAGGACCTCCACGCCACGCGCCTTCAGTACATCCGAAACCAGCGAGCGGTGGCAGCGCCACCACAGCACCTCGGCGCACATCATCGCGGTGGGCCGGCGATCGGCCAGTTCCAGCAAGCGCCGCAGGCCCAGGGCGAATTCCTCGCTGGCGAGGTGATCGGCGTAACCGCGAAACGACGTGTTGCGCCAGGCGCCGTTGGGCGAATCCGCCAGCGGCCGACGTCGTCCGCCCAGTTCGCCGATCCACAGATAGTCGATCCCGGCCGCGGCCAGGCTCTCGCGTAGCGCCTGCTCACCGAACTGTGGCAGCCGGCGCGAGCCCGGGAAACGGCGCACATCGGCGATCGCTTCGATGCCATGGGCCTGCAACAGCTCGATGAACGCTTCGATCGAGCGCGTCGAGTGGCCGACCGTCCAGACGCATCGCACTGGCCCGGCGGTCATTCGAGCTTCCTGAGTGCGCCTTCCTTGTGCATCGCGATGTGCTCGGTCTTGTCGCTGCGAATCTCGTATTGCGGCTCTTGCGGGCTGGCACGACGCGTATGGCCTTTGTACTCGGTGTCGCGGGTATGGACCTTGATGATCACGCCGCTGACGTGCCCGGCTTCGGAGTTCCATCCGACATGATCGCCCACTTTGTACTTGGTCATTGGCTGGCCTCTTGAAGGGAGAACACAACGGTGGACCCGTTCGATGCGCCGGGGGTTCTGCTGTCTTTTTGCTATTAGCCTGAGCCCTGTACCACTCGTCGGAAGTTGCTTGTAAACAAGCGAAACGGCAAATAACGGATATTCAAAAAACTGACGCCTGAAACATGCAAGAAAGCGCTCTGTACGGCGCGCTTGCAACGCCAACTAATACTGGCTAAAAGCCGCATAGTAATAGCATTGCGATATCCTTTCGGGAATTTGACGGCTTTTCGACGCCAATTCGACGCCAAATAAATTTTGTCTGACGCCATAAAACTATTATAAAGCCGCCACGCAACGGGAATTACCGAGTTGTTCAGGTGAACAGCGGAGCTTCTCGGTGCTGCGGATCGTTCAGTTGTGTGCAAGTGGTTCCTCGTCGAGCAAGCACTTTTCCCCACGGCTCAATGACCTCCCGACAACTTTTTTAAAGGCAGCCGACGGCGCTTTAGTCGTATTAAGTTCGGAGAGACACATGTCTATCAATGTCTTCGCTGGCGCTCGCAAGGCCCTGGCTGCTTCCATCACCATCGCCGTACTGGGCTCCTTCGGCGTCGTCGCCCCGGTCCAGGCAGCTACCACCACCCTGACGGCATCGCAGACCGCTGCTACCGCCAAGATCAATGCCTTCACCAATACCGACTGGCTCAACGGCGTGTTTCGTCGTGCGCCGGCCGTCTCGATTCCCAATACCGCGAGCAACAAGACGGCCTTCGGTATCGGCGCCTCGGTTCGTCTGGCCGACGGCCAGGTCCGCAAGGTGACCAAGGTGTACGAAGTTGGCAGCAACCTCAGCGTCTTCTTCGATGGCGCCTTGCTCGATGGTGGCAAGGTGGGCGCACCGAACAGCGTGAGCGCCGGCAGCACGGGCACCTCGACGCCGAGCACTTCGACAGGCAGCACGGGCACCGTCGGTGTCGTGCAGAGCGCCGCGATCAATGGCTTCACCAACACCGACTGGCTGAACGGCGTGTTCCGCCAGAAGCCGGGCTTCTCGATTGCCGCTACCGAAGCCAACAAGGCCGCGTTCAAGGTTGGCGCATCGGTCAAGCTGGCTGATGGCCAGGTCCGCAAGATCACCGTCGCTCAGGTCGTCGGTAGCAACATGAGCGTGTTCGTCGACGGCGCGGCGGTAGACGGCAGCGTAGTCGGCGCGCCGAAGAGCCTCAGCGTGCTCGGCACCACCACCAGCGCCGATGCGAGTCCGGCCCCCATTGCTCCGGCGCCCGCTCCGGCACCGAGCACCCAGACGAGCACCGCGCTGAACAGCTTCACCAATACCGACTGGCTGAACGGCATCTACCGCAAGGCGGCCGGCTTCTCCATCAGCGCGAGCGCAGCCAACCAGGCCGCCTTCAAGGTTGGTGCCTCGGTCAAGCTGGCGGACGGCCAGGTCCGCAAGATCACCCGCGCCAGGTGGTTGGCAGCAACATGGCCATCTTCGTCGATGGCGCGCTGCTCAACGGCTCGACCGTCGGCTATCCGAAGACCATCAGCGTGATCAGTGCGACCACCACGACGCCTTCGGTGAGCGAGCCCAGTGCTCCGGTGGTCAGCCAGCCGGCTCCGGCGCCGGTACCGACTCTGCCGGGCAACGGCACGCCGATCAAACTCGTCGGCGTGAACCTGTCCGGTGCCGGTTTCGGCCCGTCGGTGGTTCCCGGTACGCACGGCACCAACTACATCTACCCGGCCGAGTCGTACTACAAGAAGTACGCCGATAACGGCATGAACCTGGTGCGCCTGCCGTTCCTCTGGGAGCGTATCCAGCCGCGCCTGAACACCGAGCTGAACGCCACCGAGCTGGCGCGCCTGATCCAGTCGCTCGACTTCGCACAGAAGCATGGCGTGAAGGTCATCCTCGACCTGCACAACTACTATCGCTACTTCGGCAAGCTGATCGGTTCGCCGGAAGTGCCGATCAGCGCCTTCGCCAACGTCTGGCAGCGTCTGGCACAGAAGGTCCTGAACCATCCGGCGGTCTATGGCTACGGTCTGATGAACGAGCCGTACTCGACCAACGGCCTGTGGCCGCAGGCGGCCCTGGCAGCGGCCAAGGCCGTGCGCCAGGTGGACGGCAGCCGCTGGATCTTCGTTGCCGGCGACCGCTGGTCGAGTGCCTGGCACTGGCCGCACTACAACGCCAAGCTGATCGCCGATCCGTGGATGCGCGATCCGAAGAACAATCTGGTGTACGAAGCGCATATGTACATCGACAAGGACTTCTCGGGTAACTACTTCGACAAGAGCGAGACCTACGCCCCGAACATCGGTATCGAGCGCGTCAAGCCCTTCGTCGAATGGCTGAAGACCAACAAGCTGCGCGGCTATATCGGCGAACACGGCATTCCGGATTACTCCAGCTCGGCCCTCGTGGCGATGGACAACCTGCTGGGCTACCTGCGCCAGAACTGTGTGCCGATGACCTACTGGGCCGGTGGCCCGTGGTGGGGTGAGTACGCCCTGTCGCTGGACGTGGCGAGCAACAAGTACCGGCCGCAGCTGCCGATCCTGAAAAAGCATGCCACGGCGACCAGCTGCACCACGATCGGGCCGCTGATGTAAGAAGCATCACGTGCCGAAGTCGTAACTAATGAAGAAACGGGCCTCTATGGCCCGTTTCTTTTTTTGTTGTTTTTTCTTCGCATGCTGAGGCATTTCGCTCGCCCGCAACAGTTCGAAGTCGGGCAATTACCGCTTCGCTTGAAGTTGCCTGCTTAGTGTTCTTCCTGTCTTGCTAGAAAAGCATGGAGGCCTTGTGCGCACTGGCTTTGCGCCATCTATGACAAGGCGGCTGCTCAAGTTTCGCGGTGCCGTACCGTTCGCCGAGCCGATGGAACTCGAATATGACCACCCGGTCCCCTTTTATGTGCGCACCGAAGTTGATCGGTTAGCGATTAAGTTCGCTTGGCCGTCTTTCAACGGACCGTGGGCTTCCGGCCAACCAGTCAAGAAAGGTGGATCAAATGACGACACCCGATGAAGAAATCACAGGTTACGGCGGCATAGCCAGTACCGGTTCCACGACGACTTCAACCGAACAGTCGGCCGGCACGGGCGGTACAACGCTGCAGGGTTCGGCGAAGGGCGACCGGCACGCTGGCTCGCCAGTCGGCGAGGATCTCAAGGGCAAGGCGCGGCAAGCCGCCGAGCAGGTTCAGCAGCAGGGCAAGGCGCACCTGGACAGCTACCGCGGCACCGCCGCAGACGAGCTGGAAAAGGTCGCGCAGAGCGCCAAGGCTGCTGCGGCGGAACTCGAGAATCAGGATCGCGCGGGGCTGTCGCGCTACGTCTCGGATATGGCGCAAGGCATGGTTCGCTTCGCCGACGATCTTCGCGGGCGCAATGTCGATGAACTCGTCGGCGATCTCAACCGCATGGCCCGCAACAACCCGGGCCTGTTCATCGCCGGCAGCATCGCGCTGGGCTTTGGCCTGACGCGCTTTGCCAAGGCCTCAGGGCGCCGCGCCGAGCAGGACTACGACCGGCCCGGGCAGCACGATGAGCGCTACTCCGGCGCTTACGGTGACAGCAGCCATCTGCCCAGCCAGCGCGAACTAGACCAGCACGTCGCAAGCGGCGAGCCCAACGGCAACGTGGGCAGTGTCGGCAACGTCAGTGGCACGACCTCGGCCAGTACCACCACCCGCACCTCGCTCGGCGCCAATGGCAAGAGCACAGACGGAGGGCTGAACCCATGAACGAGCAACGCAAATTAGAGACGCATTACGAGCCGGCACATGCCGACACCGATCATTCGGTAGGCGGGCTGCTGCGTCAGCTGACGCGCGAAGTACCGGCACTGTTCACCAAGGAGCTGGCGCTGGCCAAGGCCGAGCTCGGCGAGTCGTTGCGCGCGACCAAGGCAGGCATGGCCAGCGTTGCCACGGGCGGCGCGGTATTGCTCGCGGGTTTCATCGTCCTGCTGTTCGCCGGGGTCTACGGCCTGGCGACGATGATGCCGGCCTGGCTCGCCGCGCTCATTGTCGGCGGCATCGTGGTGATCATCGGGCTGGTGATGGTGTCGGCAGGCAAGAAGAAGTTCGAGGCTTCCTCGTTCAAGCCTGATCGCACCCTGCACTCGATCAACAAGGACAAAGAAGCCGTAAGGGGGCACGCACATGAGCACGCATAATCAGATCGACGCCGAAGCGCGCAAGGACCCGGAAACCCTGGAGCGCGAGATCGACCAGCAGCGCGCCGAGATTGGCAACATCGTCGAGGAGCTGGAGAGCAAGTTCTCGCCGGGTCAGCTCATCGATACCGCCCTGGGTTATGCCAAGGGCAATGGCGGCGAGTTCCTGCACAACCTGGGCGATACGCTCAAGGCCAACCCCGTCCCGACGGTGTTGACCTCCATCGGTCTGGTCTGGCTCATGGCCGGCCAGAACCGGCGCCCGGACTACGGCACCGGCGACAGCGCCAGCGGCCCCTCGGTCGGCGATCGACTGTCGGCCAAGACCGATGGGCTGAAGAGCCGGGGTGCAGAGATGCGCAACCGTGCCGGGCAGATGCGCCAGGACCTCTCGTCATCATTGGGCAATGCCCGTGCGCGCGTGAGCGAAACCGGCCGCAACGCCAGCGACAGCCTCAAGCACACCGCTGGTCGTGCGCGCGGCGGCTTCAATCAGTTGCTCAACGAGCAACCGCTGGCGTTGGGCGCAATGGGCATTGCCCTGGGCGCGCTGCTGGCCGCCGCCGTCCCGCCGACCCGCCGTGAAGACGAGTTGATCGGCAGCCGAAGCGACCAGATGACCGATCGTCTCAAGCGCAAGGCTGAGGAGGGTTATCAGCAGGCCAGCGCAAAGGGCGAGGAGGCGATGCACCATCTCAAAGAGGAAAGCGCCCAGTCGGAGCGCCCGTCGGCCTCAGGGCCTCATTGAACCCGGCGTTTTTTCAGGGAAATGCGCGGCCGGGCTTGAGTCCGGCCGCGTAACCCCGGATAATCCGCGCCCGGCGCCGGTGTAGCTCAGTTGGTAGAGCAGCGCATTCGTAATGCGAAGGTCGCAGGTTCGACTCCTGTCTCCGGCACCAGTGTTTCAAAAGGCTCGCAGCGATGCGGGCCTTTTTTGTTTCTCGAGCCTTGGAAGGGCAGTTCCGTGTAAGGCACTGCTGGCGGTGCCGATATGAAGTGCCAGCAGTAGTCTCCAAAGTTCGGGTAATTGTCTTTGTTGATTGGTATACGCCAAGTGGTTTCGCTATATATTAGCCAGTGGTCTTGGTTTGCGGTATTTATTGCTGTGGCGGCAAGTTGGTGGCGGTCTCGTTAGTTGTTGTTCATGTACCGCTCTGCTTTTCGATTAAAAAAATAAAAAACGGGAGCCGAAGCTCCCGTTTTTTATTTGCCTTAAGGCTGCTTAGCTGCGGCCACCGCCGTGGCTGTTTTCGCCACCCTTGCGGCCGGCTTCGGAGGCTTTTTCGCGGTCGTTTGCGAAGTTGCCGCCACTGTTCTGGCCGCCCTTGCGCCCGGCTTCGGACGCGCGTTGCGGGTCGTTGGCGAAATTGCCACCGCTCTGCTTACCGCCCTCGCTGCCTAGCTCTTGATAGAACTCCTTGCCGTGGCTCTCCGAGGTCGCTTCGCCGCCTTTCTTACCAATGTCCTGGTAAAACTCTTTGCCATGGGTTTGGGAGGTAGCGTCACCACCTTTCTTGCCCGCTTCGTTTACGCTCATATTGCCTTTATCAGCCATCGGGTAGTCTCCTGTGCTGTTTCGTACAATAGGCGATCGATTTGCTCGGCAGAACAAACTCGCCCCTCGTGATATACGAAAAATGCCTGCAGCGAGAGTTCAGCGAAGTTAGCCAATGAGCGATGAGTGGAAGAAATAGAATCAAGCCGCCAGTATTACCTAGTTGCCGCTTGCTTACTTCGCTTTTGAGCGATTGACGTCTGGCCTGTGGCAAGCAGTTCGGTGGGCTGGCGAACTCTTCGCTCGCCCAGCCGTCGGAAACTTCGATAGGTTTCGGGGGTGAGGTATGCCAATTTTCGACACGCGTGGCATCGGCGCCACGACGTTACTGAAGAAGACGTTCAAGGAATTCAGCAGCGATGACATGTCGACCTATGCGTCGGCACTGGCCTACCGCGCACTGTTTTCGCTGTTTCCCTTTCTGCTGTTTCTCCTGGCGCTGCTTGGCTTCTTGAACCTGTCGGATTTCTTCGACTGGATTCGCCAGCAGGCGGCCCTGGCGTTGCCACCGATGGCAATGGAGCAGGTCAACCCGGTGATCGACCAGTTGCAGCGTCAGCAGGGCGGCTTGTTGTCGTTCGGTATTCTGGCCGCGCTGTGGACGGCATCGGTTGGGTTCCGTTCGTTGATGAATGCGATGAACAGGGCCTACGACGTGCGCGAGGGGCGGCCGACCTGGAAGCTCATGCTGCTGTCGGTGCTCTATACCGTCGGCAGCGCAGTGCTGCTGCTGGCCTGCGCGATGCTGATGGTGCTCGGGCCGCAGGTGATGGGATGGCTGGCTGACCTGGTCGGCCTGCGCGACGTGGTGGTGGTGCTCTGGGCCTGGCTGCGCTGGCCGGTGGTGATCTTTCTGATGATGCTGCTGGTGGCGGTGCTGTACTACGTCACGCCGGACGTGGAGCAGAAGTTTCGCTTCATCACGCCCGGCTCGGTGCTCGCGGTAGTGGTCTGGGTCGCCGCGTCGCTTGCCTTCGGCATCTACGTGCAGAACTTCGCCGACTACAACGCAACCTACGGCAGCATCGGCGCCATCATCGTGCTGCTGCTGTATTTCTATATCTCCGCCGCCGTGCTGCTGCTGGGCGCCGAGCTGAATGCGGTGATCGAGCACCATTCGGTGGACGGCAAGGACAAGGGCGACAAGGAGATCGAGCCCTGAGCCACGATGCGCTTGCAAATGAAACATTCGTAAGACCGGAACAGTCCTAAGCTCATTACAAAGTGCTTCAGACAAGGCGAGGGACGCTGGGCGGTCGAAGCGACCAGTCGTTGCCCAGGGAAGGGCGTGAAGCGAAGACGGACGGAGACAGTCACCTTGCATATCGCTGATATGACCATGTTCTATGCGCCGGCCAGCGGCGGCGTGCGCACCTATCTCGAGGCCAAGCATCGTCGGTTGCAGCTCTATTCGGGCGTTCGCCACAGCATTCTCGTACCCGGTGGCGCCTATCGGCATAGCGGCGGCATCTATGAAGTGCCCGCGCCGCCCTTGCCATTCGGCAAGGGCTACCGCTTTCCGGTCCGCCGCGCGCCTGGTGCAATCTGCTGCGCTCGTTGCATCCGGACCTGATCGAGGTCGGCGATCCCTACATGACCGCCTGGGCTGCGCTGGAGGCCGGGCGACGCCTGGACGTTCCGGTGATCGGCTTCTATCACTCGGACCTGCCGCTGCTGGTGAGCAATCGCATCGGCAACTGGCTGGGCACCAACCTCAACGGCTATGTGACGCGTCTTTATAGCAGCTTCGATCGGGTCCTGGCCCCGAGCCAGGTGATGGCCGAAAAGCTGCTCGCGCTCGGCGTCGACAATGTGTTCGTGCAGCCGCTGGGCGTGGACCTGGAGACCTTTCGCCCGCAGCGGCGAGATCCGCAGCTGCGCCGTGAGCTCGGCCTGCCCGAGGACACCCGGTTGATGATCTTCGCCGGCCGTGGCTCGCGCGAAAAGAACCTGCCGATTCTGCTGGAGACGGCACGTCAGCTCGGCAAGCCCTATCACCTGTTGCTGGTGGGCTCGAGCATGCCGCACCGGGTACCGGACAACGTCACGGTGATCGATCGCTTCTGTCCGGCTGCGGAGGTGGCGCGCCTGATGGCCAGCAGCGATGTGCTGCTGCACGCGGGCAACCAGGAAACCTTCGGGTTGGTGGTGCTGGAGGCCATGGCCAGCGGCATCCCCGTCGTCGCGGCGCGTGCCGGCGCGTTGCCGGAACTCGTGCCGTTTCACGCCGGGCGCCTGTGCCGGCCGCTGGATGCCCGGGCCATGGCGCAGGCGGTGCAGGAGCTGTTCGAGGATCGCCCGACATTGCTTGGCGCCCAGGCGCGTCAGCATGTCGAGCTGCATCATGCCTGGGATGCCGTGGTGGCTGGGCTGCTTGCCCATTACCACGCGGTGCTGGGCACGGTCGAGCTGCCGGTGGCCGTCCATGCTGAGCGCGCCGTGATGATGGTGTTGCACGACGTGGCACCTGAAACCTGGCCCGACTACCGTGGCTTCGTCGAAAGGGTCGACGCCCTGGGCAATGTGCCGATGACCTGGCTGGTGGTGCCGGATTTCCACGGTCGCAACGCGCTCGAACGTCACCCGCAGTTCTGCTCGATGCTCGAAGGGCGCCTGGCCCGGGGCGATGATTGGTGCTGCACGGCTGCTATCACGCCGATGACGGGCCCGCGCCGCGAACGCCACGGGAGTGGTTCGTGCGCCGGGTCTACACCCACGAAGGCGAGTTCTATGCACTCGACAGCGGCGAGGCGCGCCGTCGGCTGGCGCATGGCATCGGCTTGTTCGAGCGCCACGGGTGGCCGCTGCATGGGTTTGTCGCGCCGGCCTGGCTGATGAGCGAGGGTACCCGTGCCGCGCTGCGCGAGACCGGGCTCAGCTACACCAGCGATCCGCAGCATTTCTACCAGCTGCCCGACTTCACGCCGATTCGCGCGCCGGGTCTGGTCTGGAGCGCGCGCAGCAGCTGGCGTCGCGGTGTCTCCTGGGCCGTGTCGGAACGCCAGCTACAGGCCAGTCGGGCGGCGCCGCTGATACGGCTGGGGTTGCATCCGGTCGACATGCGCCACGCGTTTTCCCGGGACTATTGGTTGAAGGTGCTGGAGCGGCTGCTGCGCGAGGGCCGTGAGCCGATGACCAAGATCGACTGGCTGCGGCGACATCGGCCGGCGAGCGCCGCCGCATGAGCGCGGCTGGTGGCTGCTTGGCGGCGCGCTTGTGGGCGCGGCGTTGATTCCTCTGCTGCTCGGCGGCACCGGCCTGTTCGAGCGATTGCTCCAGTTTTCCCCGCAACTGCTGTTCATGATGCTAGGTATGGTGTTGCTCGGTTGGTACCTCAATGCCTTTCGCCTGCGCCTGCTCGTCGGTCGGCGGCTGCTCGGCCAACGGCGCGCCTTCGGCATCGTGATGGCCACCGAGTTCGCGATTTGCGCCACACCTGGCGGTGCCGGCGGGCCGATCACCCTGATGGCGCTGCTCATGCGCCAGGGCGTGACGCCTGCGAAGGGGACCGCGACCTATGCCGTGGAGCAGCTCAGCGATCTCCTGTTCTTCGCCTGTGCGCTGGTCGGTGTGCTGATCTATGCGATGACGCACGCGCTCAATGCGCAGATGGCCAGCCTGCTGGGCGTGAGTGCAGCCCTGCTGCTCGGTGTCATCGTATTGCTCGGACTGCTGGGGCGCTTCCATCGTCAGGTGTTTCGGATCAACGGCTGGATCGTGCGGCGCTTCGGCATGCAGGCGCAGCGCAGGCGTCACTGGGCGCGCAAGGTGTTGCGCTTTCGCAATGCGCTGCTGGAGTGCTTCAGCCTGCCGCGCCACGTCCTGCTGGGGGTGTTCGGGCTCACCACGTTGCACTGGCTTCTGCGTTTCAGCGTGCTCTATCTGACACTGCACGGCCTGGGCAGCGATCTGGCGTGGGCCTGGACCTTTCTGGTGCAGATGCTCGCCTTGACCGCCGGCCAGCTGAGCCTGCTGCCCGGCGGCGCCGGCAGCGCCGAACTGGCTTCGGCGGCGTTGCTGACACCGTTGGTGGGCAAGTCCACCTCGGCCGCTGCGATCCTGATCTGGCGCTTCGTCACCTATTACTTCTACCTGATCGCCGGGGCGCCGGTGTTCCTGCACCTGGCCGGTCGTCCGCTGTTCAACCGTCTGGTGCGTGCGCGCCAGTGCCAGGGCTGAACCATCGGCCGGAACGGGGAGTCCACTGGTTACATGGACCAATGGAGGAACGACGCATGAGCAGTACTGAAGACAAAATGAAAGGCAACGCCAACGAAGCCATGGGCAAGATCAAGCAGGGCGTCGGCGGCGCGATGGGCAACGAACGTCTGCGCCGCGAAGGTGAGAATCAGGAGATCAAGGGTGACGCCCAGCAGGTCAAGGGCGATGCCAAGGATACGATCAAGAAGGGCGTCGACCGGGCCTGACCGGCGCGCAGAAAAAAGCCCGCATCGCGCGGGCTTTTTTTCGGCTGGAAATCAGCGCTCCAGGTACTGCAGCTTGTCCTTCACACCGTCCCACTCTTCGGCGTCGGCCAGCGCATCCTTCTTCTCGGTGATGTTCGGCCAGACTTCCGCGAGGTCCGCGTTCAGCTCGATGAATTCCTGCTGGTCCTCCGGCACCTCGTCTTCCGAGAAGATCGCCTGGGCAGGGCACTCCGGCTCGCAGAGTGCGCAGTCGATGCACTCATCCGGGTGAATGACCAGAAAGTTCGGGCCTTCGTAGAAGCAGTCCACCGGACAGACTTCCACGCAATCGGTGTATTTGCATTTGATGCAGTTGTCGGTGACGACGAAGGTCATGTCGTATCTCTCTCCTCAGGCGACGGCTGGGCTGGTCTATGCCAGGCTCCCGCTCGAAACAGGGACCGCCGCGGCTCAGGCAACCGGGCAAGCTCCGAAACAAAAGCGCGCGGGATTCTAGCAGCTCCCGCGCGGCGCAGTTATATCCGAGTCTTCCACGTATATAACAAATCGAGGGCCTGACGCGGGCTGATGGCGTCCGGGTCGAGCCGCCCGAGCTCCTCGATCACGGGGTGTGGCAGGGCCGCGAACAGATCGGCCTGTTGAGGTGCGACCGATTGTCCCGGCCCGCCCTGGGGAGCGTCATGCGGCAGGCTGGTGATCTCCAGGCGCGCCAGGTGCTCGCGTGCGCGGGCGATCACCGGCCCCGGAACGCCGGCTAGCTGTGCCACCGCCAGGCCGTAGCTCTGGCTCGCGGGGCCGGGCAGCACGTGATGCAGGAACACGATGCGCTCGTTGTGCTCGGTGGCAGACAGGTGAACGTTCGCCACCACCGGCTGGCTTTCCGGCAGTACGGTCAGCTCGAAGTAGTGCGTGGCAAACAGGGTGAAGGCGCGGAGCCCGGCCAGGTGTTCGGCCGCCGCCCAGGCCAGCGAGAGGCCATCGAAGGTGCTGGTGCCACGGCCTACCTCGTCCATCAGCACCAAGCTGCGGTCGGTGGCGTTGTGCAGGATGTTCGCCGTTTCGCTCATCTCGACCATGAAGGTCGAGCGCCCTCCGGCCAGATCGTCGGACGAACCGATGCGCGTGAAAATCCGATCGACCAGCGACAGCTCGCAGGCGGCTGCCGGAACGAAGCTGCCGATCTGTGCGAGCAGTACGATCAGCGCGGTCTGCCGCATATATGTGGATTTACCGCCCATATTCGGACCGGTGATGACGAGCATGCGCCGGCCATCGTCGAGCGCCAGGTCGTTGGCCACGAAGGAGGTTTCCAGCACCTGCTCGACCACCGGGTGGCGGCCCTGATCGATTTTCAGGCACGGTTCTTCGACGAAGCGCGGCCGATTCAGATCCAGCGTCAGCGCCCGCTCGGCCAGGTTGCTCAACACATCCAGTTCGGCCAGTGCGGCGGCGCTTTCCTGCAGCGGCGCAAGGACTTCGATCAGCTGTTCCAGCAGCGCTTCGTACAGGGCCTTTTCCCGCGCCAGCGCCCGGCTCTTGGCGGACAGGGCCTTGTCTTCGAACTCCTTGAGTTCCGGGGTGATGAATCGCTCGGCGCCCTTGAGCGTCTGTCGACGGATATAGTCGGCCGGCGCCGATTCGGCCTGCTTGCTGGGCAGCTCGATAAAGTACCCGTGCACGCGGTTGTAGCCCACCTTCAGGTTGGCCAGGCCGGTACGCTCGCGCTCGCGCACTTCGAGGTCCATCAGGTATTGCCCGGCGTTCTCGCTGATCGACAACAGCTCATCCAGCTCGGCGTCGTAGCCGGTTTTCAGCACGCCGCCGTCACGAATGACCGCCGGCGGGTTGTCGACGATTGCGCGGGCCAGGAGATCCGCCAGTTCCGGGTAGGTGCGGATGCTCGCGGCCAACGCGCTGAGATGCGGCGCGACCAGGTCCTGCATGGCCTGCTGCAGTTGCGGCAGCGCCGCCAGCGCATCGCGCAGGCGTGCCAGGTCGCGCGGGCGGGCGTTGCGCAGGCCGATGCGGGCGAGAATCCGCTCCAGGTCGCCGATGTCCTTGAGCTGCGGCTGGATCTGCTCGAACCGGTAGTGCTCGAGCAGGCAGGTGATTGAGTCCTGACGCGCTTCCAGCATGGCGCGGTCGCGCAGCGGGCGATGCAGCCAGCGGGTCAGCAGGCGCGAGCCCATGGCAGTCTGACAGCGGTCGACGACCGACTGCAGCGTGTTATCGCGGCCGCCGGAGAGGTTGATGTCCAGCTCGAGGTTGCGCCGGCTGGCTCCATCGAGGATCACCGTCTCGTCGAGCCGCTCGTGACGCAGGCTGCGCAAGTGCGGCAGAGCCGTGCGCTGGGTCTCCTTGGCGTAGCTCAGCAGGCAGCCCGCGGCGCCGATCGCCAGAGTCAGCTTTTCGCAGCCGAAGCCTTTGAGGTCCTGAGTGCCGAACTGCTGGCAGAGGCTTTTGAATGCGGAGTCGCGGTCGAAATCCCAAGGCGCACGACGGCGGACGCCGCGTCGCTTTTCGACCGGCAAGCCCTGCGGCCAGTCGTCGGGAATCAGCAGTTCCGCGGGGCTCAGGCGCTCGAGCTCGGCGAGCAGGTTCTCCCAGCCGCCAAGCTCCTGCACGCTGAAGCGGCCGCTGGCGATGTCGAGTACCGACAGGCCAAACAGTCGCTCGTCGCCCAGCACCGCTGCCAGCAGGTTGTCCCGACGCTCGTCGAGCAGGCTTCATCGCTCACCGTGCCCGGCGTGATGATGCGCACGACCTGGCGCTCCACCGGCCCCTTGCTGGTCGCCGGATCGCCGATCTGCTCGCAGATCACCACCGATTCGCCGAGCTTGACCAAGCGGGCCAGGTAGCCTCGGCCGAATGAAAGGGTATGCCGGCCATCGGGATCGACTTGCCGGCCGACTGCCCGCGCGCCGTCAGGGTGATATCCAAGAGCTTGGCGGCTTTTTGCGCGTCCTCGTAGAACAGCTCGTAGAAGTCACCCATGCGGTAGAACATCAGCTGATCGGGATGCTCGCGCTTGAGCTTCCAGTACTGCTGCATCATGGGGGTATGCTTAGAAAGATCAGAAATCTCTTTATTCATCAATGGCTTAGAGCAGTGCGGCGAGAGTTGTGGGGCAAATTTGGGGCATATCACGCTGCTTTTTGCATGCCAGCCAGATGTGTTGCAGCTCGCTGGGGGACTCATCGTCCATCCATTTGGCGTACACCTGAACCAGCATCGTGAAGTCCTTGTGCCCCATTTGCTTGGCGATAAACGCAAGGTTACCACGCGCTACTAGGCACCAGCAGGCGTAGGTGTGGCGGGTCTGGTAGGGGCGGCGTGGGCGGATCTTAGCCCGGCGCTGGATGTTGGCCCACTTCGAGTTCCAGGACGTAGGGATGAACCACGGGTTGACCTTTTTCCGGCGTGCCTGCACGACGGGCGAGATCAGCGGTGTGACGGTTTCCTGAATTGATTCGTGACGGGTGAGTTGCACGGTAATGACCTGCGACCCGATGCCGTGATCAATGTCCAGAAGCTCCTTGCACGCCTCCAACGCCGGTGGCAGCAGCAGGACGATGCGTTTTTTACCCGTCTTCGGTAGGGGTTCTACCCCGTTAGTACGGACACTTTCGAGTAAGCTCATGTCGAGCTGAAGGAGTGTTCATGAAGCGCAAGAAATACAGCCCCGAATTCAAGCGGG